>Ga0209039_10002751_pt1 | contig 14537 bp, 12 predicted proteins | sample BogFormECP12_OM1_FD_188238 | JGI IMG/M metagenome (GOLD analysis project Ga0209039, IMG submission 188238) | Bog forest soil microbial communities from Calvert Island, British Columbia, Canada - ECP12_OM1 (SPAdes) (version 2) | ecosystem: Environmental > Aquatic > Freshwater > Wetlands > Bog ... | reverse complement strand
GTCGCCAGAACTGAGGGCACATGCGGCAAGGAACAAGACATCATCGTAACGTTCAAATTCGATAAGAAAGATGAGGCAGTTAAGAGAATTCTAGCGAAGGCCACTCTTAAAAAGTCGATTGCCGGAATAGTCTTCGAATTGATGTTTGGGAAATTCTCTTTTCGATTGTATGGAAGCGGCAAGGTCATTTTTCGAGATTTAAAAAGCAAGGAAGAGTTAAACACTATTCTACTAGAACTCTTAGCATAATCCTAGCCACAGTAAGACTCAATTTTGCTCGAAACGCATCCTAAAAAAGTGCTGCTTCAAACCAGAACGATATCGTATACAGCTAAACGACTGTTCTTGCTGGACTAACCCAATGACATAATGGGAACAAACAGCGTATCTAGACGATCGCATCCAAAGAAATTCCTCCGTCCCAATCTAAGGAACTCGCTCCTTGCTTCGAGCAGACATCATTCTTGCCCTCACCCTGCCGACCCCTGCAAAAGATAGGGAAAAGTGACTGCTTCGCAATCTAAGGAAGCCAGTTCTTCAGCTCTCGATTCAGCTGCGTGCACCTTTACCTGCCACGGTTTTGAAGAGATACAGATTCAATCAGAATTCTGTTTTTGCTTCAGTTTCAATCTAACTCTTGCTCTATTTCTGCTAAACCAACTGTAAACCGGAAATAGGGGGTACTTTACTGCCTTTGGTAAACTGTCCTTGACTTCCTTTTGCAAACCAAGTCTGATTGCCATTTTGCCCTTTCCCGTCATGGGTACGTAGTATCTCGTAAGCGCAAATTGATTAAAGCCGTTGCTTTGTTTGAATCTGTCTAAAGATGGATGATTCCCCATTCTCCCGTACATGATCCATTGTTCATGCCGATCTGCAGAGACTTCAATTGTCTTATCTATTAAAGCGTTGTTCAATGATTTGTCCCAATGTTTCTGCAACGACAGTATTTGAGATATTAGGGTTATTTTGTCGCCATGAATGAGTTGAACGAATCCGACAAGTTCATTTTGCATGTAGGCTCCAACATACGTGGCATTTCTTGTCGATGCCAGGCCTTTCAATATTGAATCTAGCGATATTCCATAATGCGGGAAAGCTCTTTCTTGTCTTATTGGGGTTTCGTTGTAGATTTTCCACATACCCTTTGCCAGAACCTCGTTTGGTTCAGATATCTCTGTTCTTATTCCGCTTTTCTCCGCTTTGCGAATCATGTTGCGTGTTTTTTTCCCTACTGTCCTCAGCCATTCCTGATGGTCTGTTATATGCAGTAACGCAATGTTGTCGGTTGCCTTAACCCATGTTTCTGCAGGATCTTCAACTTTGTAACACCATTTTCTCTCCAGAAAGGTGAAGACGTCTATCCTTCTATTTCTGAGTATTTCGATGAGTTTTCCGCTCGGAACTATGTCTTTAAGATACTCTTCAGGGTCCCTAGCAATTTTGAAGAAAAGTTTCTTGCGAGACACTATGCTTTGAAGCTCAGCGTCGACCCCCAGGATCGTTCTTAAAGCTTCGTAGAATGGTCCTCTGTGATTGATCTTTCCCCTCTGGAAAAGCCATATGGGATGAAAATACAAGACAAAGTCAGTTCCTGTTTTTCTTCTCACAGTGTTAAGGACTTGCTCAATGGGTTGAGAGTAGCACATACTGTCTAGGGGAAAGCTGGGTGTTGGAATCTCTGTGAAGTCTTTGAGGGGAAAATCCTTTGGAATCTGTGCCTCTCTTCCTTTTCTTTTCCACATGATGCGCGCAAGAAAACGTGCAGTACCGTGAACCGTGTAGTATTGAATCTTGCTGTGGGTGGCTGATTCCATCGTTTTCAGTTCGCTGTTAGGATCGTTCACGACGTGAAGAGATACTTCATGTCTGCTGTTGTCCAAGAGTTTCAGGAGTTTTTCGTCTGGTGTCGTTTTAACCGTGAAGAACCAGTAGGCCTTTACAGGCTCGTTGGTTTCGTTGATCATTCTTGCGACTGTCTTTGGGTTGGATAAATAGTCCCTGCCCAGCCGGATTCCCAAAGTGGTGTAGAGAAAACTTCTGGGTCTTGAAGGGTAAGGATAGTCGACGTCTATTCTGAATAGGATCAACGTTTTTCCTTTTCCTATCGTTCTATTCTCGGAGAATTCTCTTGTAGTTGATATAACTGTTATCCCACGTTTTTTCGTCGCTGGCCATTACAACCGTCGCACATAAGAACTTGAGGAGTGTTTGATTAAGCATATATATCCGTAACTATATTAAACCAGAAGAAGCGCACCATGAAGTCAGCGTGTAGAGGAAATAGAAATTTAAGGTTGCTTTTTTTAGCAGATGGGGAAAGTGTTCATACTAAAAGATTCTTATCATATTTTGTTAATAAAGGGTATGACATTCATTTGGTAACTTCTACCGCTAAACCGATCAGAGGTGTAAATATCCACGAATTGAAGTTTTCTCTTGCACGTAACTCTGGACTGTTTGCTTATGCAAGTTTTCCATTACGAATATTAAGTATTTCAAAAACCATAAAGAAAATAAATCCAGATATTCTTCATGCACACTATATATTGAATTACGGTTTTTGTGGTGTTCTATCTGGTTTTCATCCTTTTGTCTTAAGCGTATTAGGAAGTGATTTGACAAGAAGTCATAATATTAAAAAGCTCGTTGCAAAATACGTTATTGCTTGTTCTGATGTTATTGACGGCTTTGTGTTGCGGGAGCGTTTAATTAAGTTGGGTTGTGATTCAAATAAAATCTTTCCATACTCTTGGGGTGTTAATACAGATACCTTCTCTCCTAGAGTTAGACAGAATAATCTAGCTAAGAATGAATATTCAGTAATTTGTCCCAGATATTGGAAACCAATGTATTCAGTAGAAACATTCATCAGAGCTATTCCATTAGTGCAAAAAACCATGCAAAATGTAAAATTCGTTTTGGTAGGTGGTGGCGAGCTAGAAAATAACTTGAAAGAATTATCTAGAGAATTAAGTGTTTATGACGATATAGAGTGGATTGGTCTTGTTCCTGAAGATGAAATGCCAAAGTATTTAGCTAATGCGGATATTTGTGTTGATACTTTTCCAAGATACGTTGGAATAGGACAGACCACAAGACAAGCTATGTCTTGTGGAACACCTTGTATGATTACTAAGAGTCTTGATAATCCCAATGCAGAAATGGATTTTGAGTGTTTAACATATAAACCGAGAGATTACCAAGATTTGGCCGAAAAGTTAGTTTTCCTTTTAAATAGGGAAAGTTTGAGAAGAACAATGGGAGAAAATTCAAGGAAGTATGCACTAGAATTTTTTGATGAAAACAAAAATATGAAGTTAATGGAAAATGTTTATCATAATCTGGTGAAATAATGAATATAGAGTTAGAAAGAAAGAGAAGAGTCGTAAAGAACACAATAGAAAAGTTCAATTTGAATCTTAAAGGATTAACAGTTTTTACAGAGGCAGCCACAGGAAACTATCTTTACACTTCAATTGCATCTGCATTAGCTGGTTCTGACCAAGTATTTGCTGTGGTAAGAGATTCGAAATATGGAAAAAAAGATGAAGTTAAAAAGCAAACTTTGAAAGAAGCAAAGGAATTAGGAGTTGAAGATAAAATTAGAGTTCTTTTCAGAAAAGACAAGAGTCTTCTGAGCAAAAGCGATATTATTACAAATTCCGGATTTGTACGTCCTATGACGAAAGATATGGTTTTGTGTATGAAATCCAATGCAGTGATACCCTTAATGTTTTCTGCTAGGGATTTTCGAAAAGAAGACATTGACCTAGAAATGTGCCACAAGAAAGGAGTTACTATTTTGGGTACAGATGAGAACCATCCCACGCTGGATTTGTTTAAATCTGTCGGATTTTATATATGCAAACTCTTATTTGAGAAGAATCTTAGCGTTTTCAAAAACAAGATATTACTAATTGGAAGTGGAGATTTAGGTAATTATCCAACAAACTTCTTTATAAAAAACGATATTTCGATTGATAGGATAGCTTTCGACAATAACGTTCCTGAAGATCAAAAGCCATTCTTACGCAACCGCGAGTATGTCATCAGAAACTTGAATTCGTATGACGCAATTATTGTAGCTGAACTCATTCACAACAGTGATATACTATCCAACAATGGATTTATTCCAATAGGTTTGTTGAAAGAGGAGAACCCTCTAGTCCAAATAATACATCTTACAGGTTCAATTAATAAAAGTGATATACTTAAAGCACATTTGGCACTATACCCGATGGATATCAAACCCTTTGGGTATATGTCCGTGTGTTGTGATCATTTAGGACCAAACAGCGCAATAGAATTGAATATTGCTAGCTTGAAAGTTGGTGAAGTGGCAACTAGATGCAGATTGAATGGTCTAGGAGTTAGAGAGACAATAGATTACTGTGCGCAAAATAGTTTCGCCGAGAAAATTAAACTTTGAAGATGATTATGAATTGAAATCTGATATAGAACTAGATATAGAGGAAAAGAGATTATGGGAACAATTGAAGGAATTGCATTCCAAGCTAAGGGAATATACCAAGAAGAAATATAATCGAATAAATCCTTTTGTTGAAGACTTGTTTGATTGGAAAGAAAAAGGAACTTTTTGGGGAGGTAAAAACGTTACAATATTTGATTCTGCAACAGTTACTGGTAATGTCGTCATCGGAGATAATACTTGGATAGGACCATTTTGTAGTATCGATGGAACAGGAGGATTAGAAATTGGAAGATTCTGTGTAATTAGTAGTGGTACAAGAATAGTTACTCATGATACTGTAAAATCCACATTGTCAGAAGGAAAATGTAAATATGAATACAGTCCTGTAGTCGTTGGGGATTGTACCTTCATAGGTGTAAACTCTGTGGTCTTAAGGGGTTCGACAATCGGAAACCATTGTGTAATTGGAGCAAGTAGTCTTGTGAACAGAAGTTTCGAAGATTTTTCTATTGTTGCAGGAGTTCCAGCTAAAAAAATAGGTGAAGTCCTAATGAAAAATCATAAGGTAGTATTAAAGTATTTAAAGCCAGCTTCTAAGAAAAAATCGAGAGGCGAAACCATTTGAAAGTATTGGTTACTGGCGCAACAGGATTTGTGGGAACCTATCTTGTAGATCACTTAGTCAAGGAAGGAGTTGATGTCGTAGCTACTGGTAGGCGTAAAGATGGGGAAGAATATTACAAGAGTATTAATGTACCATTTGTAAGTGTGGACATCACCAAAATTGGAGATTTCGCTAAACTCCCAAAGGACATAGATGCGGTTGCACATTTAGCAGGACTTCTGAGTATAGACATGTATTCACCACTTGAGTATCTTACGATAAATACTTTTGGCACTTATAATGTCCTAGAGTATTGCAGGACACATGATATTGGAAAAATAGCATTTGCTATGACTCATAGTCATGTTAATCAAGCTGAAACGACTGTCATTACGGAAGAGACTCCTGAAAAGTTCTCAGGGCTTATATCAAAGTCAACGTCAACTCCATATATTATATCTAAAATAGCAGCGATGAAATTTGTTGAAAGTTACACAGGAAATTATGGAATAAGCGGTGTAATTTTAAGACTCCCAGGAGTTAGAGGTTACGGAAGCAGGTTTATTTCATTTTGGGATGGAAAACCAGAAGTAAATGCTTTCCAAAAGTTTATCACTAAAGCAATGAAGAGTGAGCCCATAGAGGTTTGGGGGGAGCATAAAACATATAGAGATTTGGTTTATGTGAAGGACGTGGCAAGTGGCTTTTCTAAGGCATTGAAAAGCAAGAACGCCATAGGACTGTATAACGTTGCTTCAGGAGTTGGCACTACAATAGATGAAGAGCTAAGAGCTATCATCTCAGCATTTTCACCAAAAGATAAACCTTCAAAACTCATAAACAGACCAGACATACCAGAAGTCAAAAGGAAAAATGCTATCTTTTCGATTGAAAAAGCTAAACGTGACTTTGGATACACTGTAAACTATCCTTATGAGAAAGCAATGAAAGACTACGTGAAAGAAATGAATCTTGGTAGATTTAGATATTTAGTTGCCATACAAGAGGAAGTTTTATTCAAAAAATCAGGAAAAACTATAGAACAAGTCCTCAGCTCCCAAGCATGATAGATAATCATAGACATGGAAGGTACTGAGTCGTGCTAGTGATGGAATACTACCAGAGCAAGTAGTGAAGAAACATAGAAACGGTTTAAGAAATTTGACCAAAGCAGCAATATGATGAATAAATCGTCGCGCGCGCTAGACCGAACTATGTGAATAAGATAGATGCAAAGGACAAGTCTGGGCAAATAGGTTGAAACTCTGGTGCTATATATGTCAAATGAGTCTGAAGTCAACATAGAGAGACTGAAACCTGAAGATATAGAAGAATATGATTCAGTAGTCATGTCTTCAACAACTGGTATGTTGTCTCACACTGTTAGATTTGGAAAAGTTCTACAAAGCTTTACTGAAACTGAACCATTCTATCTTGTTGCAAAAATCAATGGGAAAATTGTTGGAGTGTTACCTTCTCTATTGAAAAAAAATGAGAAATACGGAAATGTTCTAAACTCACTTCCATTTTTTGGGATGCATGGCGGACCTGTAGTTCCTTCACTTAATGAAAAGGAACATTTCCAAGTCAAAAAGAGGTTATTGCTTGCTTTTAAAGAATTAGCCAAAGAAAACCATTGTGTGTTTTCAACACTCATCCTCACACCTTTTGAGCCTGATGTTGATTTTGTCAGAGAAACTCTTAAACCCAGTTTCATTGATTCGAAAATAACTCAGATGGTAGTATCAGCTACATGCTCAGGGAATATTGAAAATCAGATTCTATATAAAACTGTGGAAAAAAGGTGTAGAACTGCTATCCGGAAAGCACAGAAGAATGAAATTGAAGTTGAAATTGCGCAGGATCTAAAATACGCCGACAAATTAATAGAAATGCACAAAATTGGAATGATGAAAAAACAGGGAGTTGTTAAACCTCCAAAATTCTTTGCGATTCTGTTTAACGAGTTAGCTCAGAATAAAGATTTCAAAATTTTTTGGGCTTTGAAAGACAATCAGATAATAGCTGGCTTATTGCTTCTTTACTATAAGAACATTGTTGAGTATTTCACTCCTAGCTTTAGGCTTGAATATAATGACTTACAACCAAATACATTGCTAATTTATGAAGCTATGAAAGATTCTTTGGAACACGGGTATAATATATGGAATTTTGGTGGAGGAGCAAGACTAAGCGGTGTGTATTTGTTCAAAAGGAGTTGGGGAGCTAAAGATTATCAGTATTATTATTTCATAAACTCTTATGGCGATACTAGTGGAATACTAAATCTTAGACAAGAAGAATTGATGTCTGAATATGAATGGTTTTATGTTCTTCCATTTAGAGAATTGATGAGGGGCACGACTAGTGACTAATGAAATATGTGTTACTTTAGATGTGGATTGGGCTTGTGATGAGATTATTGAGTATTCAATTAATCTTTTGAAGGAATACAAAGTAAAAGCAACTATTTTTGCTACTCATGAATCTGAACTTTTGAGAAGTCTGAAACAAGAAACTTTTGAGATCGGAATACATCCAAATTTTCTTGAAAGTGCTGACCACGAGAAAACGGTTGATAATTTGTTACAGATTTATCCTAATGCAGTTGGAGTACGCTGTCATGGTTGTTTTCAATCAACCAGTGTTTTCAGATTATTCATCAGTAGAGAACTAAAGTATGATTGTAGCACCTATGTTCCATTAGTGGAGAATCTTAGACCCTGGATACGACTGAAAGAACTTGTTTGCATTCCATTCTACTGGTGTGATGATACACTTTTTTATAGTGGTTTACCTTTTGATTTGTCACAATTACATGTTTCGAAGAATGGTTTGAAAGTGTATCTTTTTCATCCTATACACATCTTTACAAATACTCAATCAGAAGAACACTACAGAAGATTTAAGCCGTTTTATCATGAGCCTAACAAGCTAATTGGTTCAAGAGGAAAAAATGAAGGGACAACGACTATGTTTATCCAATTATTAGATTATATTCATGAGAAAAGGATATCATATACTTGTAGGGAGATATATCAGCGATATTTAAGGAGGAAAAAGAATGAAGAATAAAGTTGTGGTCACAGGCGGAGCAGGTTTCATTGGTTCACACTTGGTACACAAACTTGTAGATTTAGGATATGATGTGGTTGTTTTAGACAATTTGACTAGAGGAAGACTAGAATATATACAGGACTTGGTTGGTACTAACAAAGATTTTATGCAAGAATTGGTTGAAGTCAAAAAAGCAGAATTTGTTGAAGGTGACATAAGAGATTCATGTACTGTACGTGATGTTATGAAAGGAGCAAGATATGTTTTTCATGAAGCTGCTGTCTGCATTAATTATTCAGTCGCACATCCAGAAGAAAGTATTGGAATCAATGTGGATGGAAGCTTCAATGTTTTCAAAGCAGCATCTGATGCAGGTGTAGAGAAGCTGATATTTGCTTCTTCGGCTTCAGTTTATGGGAATCCAAAATATCTTCCAATGGATGAAAACCATCCATTCAATCCCATAACTCCTTATTGTGTGAGCAAGATCTCAGGAGAATATGCCTTGAAGATTTTTGCTCCTAAAGGGCTGAAGTATAATATTCTAAGAAATTTCAATGTTTACGGACCTAGGCAGAGTGTCGATGCCTTCTATACTTCAGTGATAGTTAATTTTATGAAGAATGTTAGCGAAGGAAAACCACCATTAATTGTTGGTGATGGCAGTCAAACTATGGATTTTGTGAATGTTCATGACGTGGTAGATGCCAACATTCTTGCCTTGGAAAGTGATGTTTGTGGAGAGGCATTTAATGTGGGAAGTGGTATTTCTGTGTCTGTCAAGACTCTTGCCGAAACCGTACTCAGGCTTTTCAACAGTAAGTTAGAACCAGACTACTACCAAAAAGAAAAGAAGACTATTGTCACTAGAAGACAGGCTGATATTTCAAAAATAGAAAAAATGTTGAAGTTCAAACCGAAAGTCCGATTCGAAGAGGGTTTGGCCGAGATTTCTAAAGACATTAAGAAAAATCCCGAGTTCTACTAGGACGTGAAAACGATGAAGAACCTGAAATTGACTGAACCAGTAGTTGGAGAAGATGAACTAGAAATGGTTCGTGAAGTGTTGGAATCTGGATGGTTAACGGAAGGTCCAATGACAAGGAAATTGGAAGAACAAGTCAAAGAGTTCTCAGGTGTGAAATATGCCGTGGCAACTACTTCTTGCACTTCGGCATTGGAGTTATCTTTAAGAGCATTGGGCATAGGTTTTGGAGATGAAGTGATCATACCTGACTTCACGCATCCAGCAACTGGAAACGTGGTCAAATGGATAGGTGCAGAACCAATACTTGTTGATGTAAATTTGGATTCTTATAATATTGACTCTGAGCAAGTAGAGAAGGCCATAACCAAAAAAACACGGTGCATAATTCCTGTATCATGGGGTGGAAATCCTTTAGATATGGATCCATTGCTAGAGTTGAAAAAGAAGTATGATCTCTTTATTGTGGAAGATGCTGCTTGCAGTTTAGGTTCCGAATTCAACAGTAAAAAGACAGGTTCGCTAGCTGATATTACCTGTTTTAGTTTTCATCCAAGAAAGGTGATAACCACTGGTGAAGGAGGCATGGCTGTAACTAATAGGAGGCTTACCGCAGAAAGGCTCAGCCAACTGAAGAAGTTTGGAATTAAGACAACGGATGGTCAAATCGAATTCGTGGGTTCAGGAATCAATAGCAAGCTCAGTGATGTTTTGGGCGCTATTGGAGTGGCGCAGATGAAAAAGATAGATGCGATAACTAAGAGAAGAATCGAGTTAGCCAACAACTACAACGAGTTGCTTAGGAAAAACGAACTCGTCAGAATACCTGAAAAGAGAAAGGAAGCAAAACATATCTATCAGACCTATGCAGCCTATATAAAAAAGGACGGCATACGAGACAAAATCATTGCAGATCTCAAAACCAAAAACATAGAGACGCAAATAGGAACCTATGCTCTACACTTGCAACCCAGCTATAGACAAGTCGGAAGAATCGGCAAGTTGGAAAGAGCAAAAGAACTCTACAGGAATCTCATCGCATTGCCCATGTGTCACTCAATGACGTACGAAGATCAAGAATATGTCGTTGCCGAGGTCCAGAATAGCTTAAACAGATATTCGTAGGCGACCCAAAAAAGCTCTATTACACGTACACGAATTCATTTCAAGTTGAAGGCGCAAAAAAGATAGTCAAAGATGAAATTAAAAATCACTTCACGTTCTTCAAAGTTCAAGAAGGCTTTACTCCGCATAAGGCGCGCTATTTCTGGCGACTTACGCATGGAGAGATGCAAGTTGCAATATCTACGCCAGAGTTTTGCCGAAAGACTTGCACTGGGAAGTCTATGGCATCGACAGGATATACAAACATGAATAGTATTAATCTCGCCAAGGGATTTCACCCTGAGTGATTTCATGCGTTTTTTGGATCAATATCTAGGCCATAATCTATGAACCGCCACTTTCTCTAGCGCACGATATGAGGGTCTTTCTGGCAGAGTCTTTGCCCTCAGACCGAAACTGCTGCTAGGTTGTCAAACTATTTAAACGTCTCACTTCCTATGAACAGTAAAAATGAAGGAAGAAAACATGCCTGAGCCAAGATTGGGAAAAGGCGTTGTGGTCGGCAAAAACGTGCAATTCGGAGAAAATGTCATCGTTTGGAACTATGTGGTAATAGGGGACAATACCAAGATTGACGATGGGACAGTCATGGGAAGCTTCGTTGACATAGGAAAAAATGTGGTAATAGGCAAGGAGTGCAACATACAAGCTCATGTGACTATTTCAAACGGCTGTATTATCGGCAACAACGTTTTCATAGCGCCAAACACTAGCTTGCTCAACGATAGATATCCGAAAAGTGAGCTCTTGAGCCCGGCTACGATAAAGAAGGGAGCCATTATTGGTGGTGGTGTTACGATTCTCCCGAATGTAGTTGTCGGTGAGGATGCCGTCGTTGCCGCAGGAAGTGTCGTAACGAAAAATGTCTCAGCCAAAACGGTCGTGATGGGTGTGCCTGCAAGAAGCGCTATGTCTTTGAAGGAGTACGAGACTAAAAAGAAGGCTTTCATCAGCACCCAACGCTAGGTGTAGAAGATGAGGGTGTGGTATGACGCGTGCACGGGCAAACACATCAGATACGGCGTAGCCATGGCCAAGCACGTTAGAAAGCTTGGGCATGAAGTTGTATTCACCACGCGGAAGCATCCTGACACTCTTGCTTTGGCCAAGCTTCTCGGCGAAGAACCCGTAGTAGTTGGGAAGTACAACCCGGATTCACTCTTATCCAGACTTGAAGAAAGCGCTGAGCGGATATTGCAATTCTCGAAGCTTTTCAAAGACGAGCTTCCGGACTTCGCGATATCCTCTCCTTCTATCGAGTTGTGCCGTTTCGCCTTTGGAATGAACATTCCTTCAATTTTGACGGCGGATACGCCACATGCTGAAGCAACGAACAGGCTGACTCTGCCATTGGCAAATACGCTCGTAGTTTCAGAGGCAATTCCTAAGAAACTCTTCGAAGCATACGGCGCACAGAAGATAGTGCAATTCAAAGGAGTAGACGAGGTTGCGTGGATTAAAGGAAGCAAGCCCACCACATCTTGCGATTATGGACGGCCCCTCATTCTCGTCAGACAAATTGAAACTAAAGCAGCCTACGCTTGCGGGAAAGGCGATAACACAATCAAGCTCGCTGAAAAACTGGCACATCTCGGAAGCCTTCTCTTCCTGCCGCGATACAGCAAGCCAGAAAGCAAGAAATTGGCGGTTGCAGACAGCTTCATTGATTCCGCGAGTCTAGCAGGCCAAGCGGACCTCGTCGTAAGCGCAGGAGGAACAATGTCGAGAGAAGCCGCGCTGCAGGGGACCCCTAGCATCGTCATATCGGATTTTGGACAAATCGAAGTCAACAAGTATCTTCATTCTAAAGGGTTTCCCATATTCACTGTAACTGCTTCGCAAGCTGAGGCATACGCGGAACGATATCTTGGCAAGAGATTTGATGTAAAAGAGAAACTTGAAGGATTGGAGAACCCTCTAGACGTAATAGGAAGATTAGTCTGTGCAGCCCACTAGATTTGGGCCAATCCAATTCAGAAAACTGGCAATCTCGAAACCACACTATTCAGAAATTGCGCTTGCGCCCAGCTTGGTCGACGCCCGGCTTAGCGCGCCCTACCTTTTTCGTGAAACCGAGCCAACCAAATTTCTTCGTTCTGCGGTTCCGTGCATTAGTCTGCGTTCTTGACCTCCAGGCTAATTCAGGTTCTTGATAGCAAAGACGGTGTATATTGGCAAAGTGCGTATTGCTCCCAAAAACAAAAAATAGTTGCTTCGATGTAGCATGTTGTATGGTAAGGAAAATCGCCGTCGTCGGCATGGGTTATACGGGGATACCGATTGCTGCCCTTTTTGCAGATGTGCCAGGCTTCAAAGTTGTAGGAATTCAGCGCAGATCGAAACGTTCAGGATGGAAGATTGATTGTCTCAATCAGGGAAAGAATCCGATCGGCGGTGACGAACCGGGCTTGTCAGAACTTATCGCACGTGTCGTTAAGAAGGGGACATTTGCCGTGGTAGAAGACATGGGAGAATGCAGAGATGCAGAAGCGATATTGATAGATGTTCAGACTCCGATTGATGACAACAAAGTCCCTATGTACGAATCGTTAGTAGAAGTGAGCGAAAACATAGGTAAGGTAATGAATTCAGGAACATTGGTCGCGGTTGAATCTACTGTTGCGCCTGGAACAACCGAGAATATTGTGAAACCAATTCTGGAAGAGTCTTCGGGCATGAAGGCAGGCAGGGATTTCTTTCTGGCTTTTTGCTATGAGCGAGTCATGGTGGGACGCTTAATCAAGAACATCGTGGATCTTCCAAGAATTATCGGCGGAATCAACGAAAAAAGCCGTGATCGAGCCATGGAATTGTATGAACATATCACTAAGGCAAAACTGGTTCCTACCGATGTGCTCACTGCTGAAGTTGCCAAAGTGGTGGAAAACACTTACCGAGACGTTAACATCGCATTTTCGAACGAGGTGGCCTTGATATGTGAGAGTCTTGGGATCAACGTCTATGAAGTCCGTGAAATCGTAAACACGCTGCCAAATGATCCGTCAAATCCTTCATCAAACCCAGTCAGGAACATGCTCTTCCCAGGCAGCGGTGTTGGAGGGCACTGCCTTCCAAAAGATCCATGGCTCCTCAAGTATGGCCTAGACCAATATGGAAAATCTAAACTTTATCCGAAAATCATTGTAGACAGCAGAGCTATCAACGACGCTATGCCATTGCATGCCGTGGACTTGATTGAAGATGCACTGGCAGAACATGGCGGAAAGTTGAAAGGGGCAAAAGTGGCGGTTTTAGGCGTAGCATTCCTCGAAAACTCAGATGATTCAAGAAATACACCTTCAGCCACATTGTACTATGAATTGAAAAAGCGGGGAGCAAAACCAGTCTTGCACGATCCGATAGTGCAAAGATTTGATATCCCCTTCACCAATGACCTCAACGAAGCTATCGTTGGAGCAGACGCAATCGTCATTGCAACAAAACACAAGGAGTACAAACAACTAGACCTGAAAGTGCTTCTAAACAAGATGGCCAAACCGATATTGATCGACGGTAGAAATTTATTCGACTCCAAAACAGCAATGAGCGCTGGCTTCACTTACAGAGGAGTCGGAAAGGGCAAACGCAAAGACTGAAACCATACTCGCGACGCGTTCAAGGAATTAGGAACCGAGTAAATTTGCGACACCAATATGGAAACCCATGTCGTCAGGCCTGAAGCAGAAAGTCCCTTTGATGACATATCTCCAATAGACGCAACCCGCCTAAAAAATGAAGTAGCCATATACCGAAAGCGAAAGTAAATAAAACCTAGAAAAAGTATGCTAGCTCAGAGGGCCGGTCGTCTAGCTTGGTTAGAATCGACCTCGATGGCGAAGTCTCCCGCAATTTCCTTTTTCTTTGAAAGCAGAGGGCTTTAATCTACGTCGTTAGCGCGCACGTCCAGGCTTTGTTCGATGTGCCACTCAATATCCGCGAATGGAAACCCTTATAAACATGAGCAACTTGTCAGATGAACAAGTTGTCATGCGAGTTGATGCGGATGAAACGAGACCTGTCTGAGACGTGCTACATGTTTTTCAAGGTTCTCGCCAACCCAACTAGACTAGCGATCTTAGAGGCTCTGCGCAAAAGACCAAGAAGCGTTACTGAATTGGCAATCAATTTGAAACAGGAACAAAGCATGATATCTCATAATCTTGCGGCTTTGGAGCGGTGCAGGTTTGTCTCTTCCGAAAGGAAGGAGAAACAACGCTTCTATTCGCTGAACTATGAGACCATGGAACCCCTCTTCAAACTCTTCAAGTATCATTACGAGAAATATTGCCCAACACAAGGTAGATGTCTAACCGAAGAAGGTCTCAGACAAA
>Ga0209039_10002748_pt1 | contig 14545 bp, 9 predicted proteins | sample BogFormECP12_OM1_FD_188238 | JGI IMG/M metagenome (GOLD analysis project Ga0209039, IMG submission 188238) | Bog forest soil microbial communities from Calvert Island, British Columbia, Canada - ECP12_OM1 (SPAdes) (version 2) | ecosystem: Environmental > Aquatic > Freshwater > Wetlands > Bog ... | reverse complement strand
ACTGTTGCAGCGAGATGAATTTCGTGACGATACAAAGTGAATCCGCTCCCGCAAGCGCCTATCACGCTTCCGTTTGACGCAGAATGATGGTAGTTTCAACTCGCCGACTCTAGTTTCCACTACGAAGGTCCGCAGCAGGTTGCATGATTGTGGCGGAGGGGTGAGGCTGCGATACCCATGCAAGTCAGCGGCAACAATTCGTACGATCTGGTTGTCATCGGGAGCGGTCCTGCCGGACAGAAGGCCGCCATTTGCGCTGCCAAGATGCGAAAGAAGGTCGCGGTCATCGAACGCAAACGCTGCATCGGCGGAGTGTGCGTGAATACCGGCACGATCCCAAGCAAGACATTCCGTGAGGCAGTGTTGTACCTGAGCGGCCTGCGGCAGCGGACGTTCTACGGCCGGGGCTATGCGGTGAAAGACCAGATCTCGATGCAGGACTTGGTCTTCCGCTCGGACGCGGTGATGGCGCGCGAGATCGAAGTCATCAAATCACAGTTGCGCCGCAATCGGGTGACGGTGCTGGAAGGCAACGGGCGGTTTGTCGGCGAACACCAGGTAGAAGTCTTGAGCGACACTGGATCGACAGTCGTGTACGGCGAGTACTTCGTGATCGCGTGTGGAACGCGGCCGGCGCACGACGAGCAGATTCCGATCGACGGCGTGCGGATCTTCGACTCCGACCAGGTGCATGAGTTGCAGGAGTTGCCGCGGGAGCTGATCGTGGTGGGGGCAGGGATCATCGGCTTGGAGTATGCATCAATGTTCGCTGCTCTGGGGGTGAAGGTGACACTGCTGGACCAGCGGCCGCTGATGCTGGATTTTGCCGACCGCGAAATTGTGGAGAGCCTGTGCTTCCAGTTGCGACAACTGGGGACGGTGTTCCGGCTGGGCGAAAAAGTGGTCTCCGTGGGGTTCGACCAAGAGCGCGATCGCGTCTTCGCCAAGCTGGAGAGCGGAAAGACTGTGCATGGGCAGGCGTTGCTGTATGCGGTGGGTCGGCGCGCCAACAGCGATCAGTTAAACCTGGAGGCGATTGGACTTCATCCGGATGGGCGCGGCAAGCTGATAGTGGACCAGAACTTTCAGACCGCAGTGCCTTACGTTTACGCGGCGGGAGACGTGATTGGCTTTCCCGCCCTGGCGAGCACGTCGATGGAGCAAGGCCGGCTAGCGAGTTGCCACATCTTTGGCGTTGCCGCGGCGATACCAGCGAACCTGATTCCGTATGGCGTGTACACGATTCCCGAAATATCGATGGTTGGGGCGACTGAGGAGCAACTGACGCGGGAAAAGATTCCCTACGAGATTGGCATCGCGCGCTACGCTGAGCTTGCGAAAGGCCAGATGCTGGGGGACGATCAGGGTTTCCTGAAACTGATTTTCGATCCGGCAACCTTGAAGCTGCTGGGAGTGCACATCATCGGAGACCGGGCGGCAGAGATCGTTCACATCGGACAGGTGGTGCTGGCGATGGGCGGCACGATCGAGTATTTCCGGGACGCGGTGTTCAACTACCCGACGTTAGCCGAGGCCTTCAAGGTCGCGGCATTGGACGGGCTGAACAAGCTGTAGTGCGTTCAGTGTGCGGCGAGAGCCTGTTCGATGGCCTTCTGCGCCAGCGGAGCCATGATGGCGTAGCCTCGGTCGTTGGGGTGCAGGCCATCTTCCGCGAGGTCACTCTTCAGCAAACCTTTGTCATCCACCATCGCAGTGAAGTAGTCGAGATAAATGCAGTCATTCCGCACGCAGTAGTCTTTCATCCAGCGATTGAGTTCGAGTATCTTCTCCGGGGAGCGGAGCGGGAAAAATAGTTTCGAGCGCTCCGTGTATCCGTTGACGGGTGTCACCGACGAGAGCACGACACGTATGCCGTGAATGCGCGCGAGTTCGGTCATGGTCTTCAAGTTGGCTTCGACTTCGTCCAACGACATGGGGCCGGTGTTGCCGGCAATGTCATTGGTGCCGGCAAGGATGACGACAACTTTGGGATCGAGGCCGATCACATCGGCGCGAAAGCGAATCAACATCTGGGGAGTGGTCTGTCCGCCAATGCCGCGGTTGAGGTAGGGCCTGCCGGGAAAATACTTGGCGAGGTTCCAGATGTCGGTGATGGAGTCACCCATAAAGACAACGCGGTTTTCATTCGCCGACAGCATCGCAAGCTTGGCGTTGGCGTCGCGATAGCGAGCCAAGTTCCCGAAGTCGCTCATCCAAAGCGGAATCAGCGTCTCGCGATATTTTTCGAGATTCTGCATTGCCTTGACCGTGTCGTCAGCGGGTTGCTGTGCGATGACGAAAGTGGAAAGCAACAATAAAGCAAAGATGAGTTGGTTAGCTTTGCGCGGCATTTCCAGACCATACCACTGCGGACGAGGGATGTCAGCGGGAACGATGTACGCAGCGATGGTGACTTACAGCACGGGAGCGAGTGCGGGGCGTCCTTGCGAGAACTCAGGGGAAAGACTTAGCTAACATCAGCAGAGTTGCGCCGCGAGGATTGCATGGATATCGCCGAGTTTCGCGAGTCGTTGAAGAGTGCCGCGCCGCCAGAAGGGTTGAGTCCTGCGCTTGAAGGGCTGTGGTGGGATGCCAAGGGAGACTGGACGAAAGCCCACGAATCGGCACAGCGAGACGAAGGGCCGGACGGCTCCTGGGTACATGCCTACCTGCATCGCAAAGAAGGCGACCTATCGAACGCCGAGTACTGGTATCGAAGGGCTGACAGAGCTGCGGCGTACGGCGATTTGGGCCGCGAGTGGGAGTTGATTGTGGTGTGGTTGCTGAGAGCGGCGGGGGAGTAGTGGCGGGTTCTCGCGCGGGATGACCAACCCTAGGACAATCACCTTTGTAAAAAGTGTTCCTTCGACTGTGCTCGTCGGCGGCGGCGGACTCACTTTGCTCGGGATGACACTTGGGGAAGATCATTGCGAAGATGCCAAGTCCTCTTCTACTGCGCTACCGACTATTCTTCGTCGCGGTTGCCGGTGATGGCGAGTGTCTCAGTGACCGACCCTTCAGGAAGCTTTGGCAACTCCGAGATGTTGAGTTGCGACTTCAATTGCGGCAAATCGGTTTTCTGAATTTCCGCCCACTGCTTGACTAGCGCCTGCGTCGAATTGCTCAGGACGGGAATCGCTTGTGCCGCCTGATTTGTGGGCGTGGCGTCAACATCCTGCAACACGCTGAAGATTTCCATCAGAGACCCGCGCACACTAGAGAGTGTGGCAGTCTGCTGACCTCCGCGGCGGCGACGGCCGCCAGCGGCACCAGCGAAAGAGTCCAGCTTCTGGCTGAAGGCATCGAGCTTTGCGGCGTCAGCAGGGGAGGGAGACTTCGCCTTTTGGGCTTTCAACTGCGCCCGAAGCTGTTCCACCTGTTCGTTGATGGGCTGCAAGACGAGGATGTCCTCGTAAATCTGGCGCGAGAGATCGAACTGCTGCTGAAGGCCAGCAATCGGCGTCTTGACCCGTGGATCCATTTCGACTGTCAACTCGCGGGTGAGCTTCTGGCCGTTCGCTGTGAGCATGACCTGGTACCTGCCTGGCATGACCCAGGGCGAAGTCGAGGCAGGGGCGGTGTTTTCGTAAATCGCGTCGATGGGATACTCCGGCTTGATGCCTGGAACAGGTGGATAGTGGAGGTCCCAAAGGAAACGATGGAAGCCCGCTTGGTTGGACAGCTTCTGCGGCGGACGCGGCCAGTAGCTGGGAATGGCGAGTTCGGGATCGGGAGGCGGGAGCGGATCGTCGCTGGAGTAGCGGCGTACGAGCTTGCCGGAGCTGTCGAAAATCTCCAGCGTGACCGGACCCGGAGCGGCCGATCGCAGATAGTAGTCGAGGACCGCGCCGTCGGGAGGATTCTGGCCTGCAGGAACGTCGGGAGGCAACGGAGTATCGGTGTTCATGTTCCAACGCACGCGATAGGTAAGCCCCGGCTCGAACAGATATGCATTACTAGCGACGACCTTGTCGTCGATTTGGCGCAGTGGTGTGATGTCGTCAAGAATCCAGAAGCCGCGCCCATGGGTTCCGATGGCGAGGTCGTCGTTCTTAATGGTCAGATCGCGGACGGAGGTGGCGGGCAGGTTCAGACGAAGAGATTGCCAGTGGTCTCCGTCATCAAAGGAAACATAAACCGTGCGTTCGGTTCCTGCGAACAGCAGGCCTTTGCGCTTGGGATCTTCGCGGACGGCATTGACGTTCTCATTGTCGGGAATGCCGGTAGTGATTTCGGTCCAGGTTTTCCCGGAGTCACGGGTGCGCAGGATAAGCGGACGCAGATCGTCGAGGCGCAAGGTATTGATGGCAGCGTAGGCGGTGTTGGGATCGGAGTGGCTGGCTTCCAATACAGACACTTTCTGCCAGGCGGTCAGCGATGGCGGAGTGATGTTGTTCCAATGAGTGCCGCCATCGGTGGTGAGCCAGATCAGGCCGTCGTCAGTGCCCGCCCAGATGCGATTGATGTCGAGGGGCGAGGGCGCGAGGGCGTAGATGACTCCGCGCTGCGTGGGTTTCGCTGAAGGCTCAGAGGCGAAGATGCCGACGCTCGCAGGAACCTCCCAGGTTTTGCGAGTGAGATCGGGACTGATCTGCTTCCAACTCTGGCCGCCGTCGCGCGTGGTCCACAGAGTATTGGCCGCGAAATAAAGGAGATGCGGATCGATGGGCGAGAACATGACAGGCTCAGTACGGACAACACGGAAGTCGGGCGTGCGCAACGCCAGCGGCATAATGTATTGGGCCTGAGCCGTGCGGCGGTCATAACGAGTCAGCTTGCCGCCGTACACGATGTCGGGATCAAGCGGGTCGGGCGCAACGTAACCGTACTCTTCCGCCGCAACTGGATGCCATTCGCGGAAGGTGATTTCGCCATCGTTGCCTCGGCTGGAGATGCAAACTGAGCCGCTTTCCTGCTGGCCGCTGCACAGCCGATAGGGGAAGGCGTTGTCGGCGGCGACGTGGTAGACCTGCGCGGTGGGCTGGTTGTACCACGAACTCCAGGACTCACCGCTGTTCACGCTGACGATTGCTCCCTGGTCACTGGTGAGCAGAATGATGCTCGGGTTGTTTGGGTTGATCCAGATGTTCTGATAGTCGTCTCCACCGGGAGCGCCGCGGAAACCGGTCCACGTCTTGCCACCGTCGCTGGACTTCCAGGTGACCGTGGAAGTCATGTAGACGACGTCGGGATTCTTCGGGTCGAGCATCGGAACCGGCAGGTCGCCGCCTCCGATGCGGCCACGGGGACGCGGGTCGGTCGTAACCGTGTGCCAAGTTGAACCTGCGTCAGAGGAAGCGTAGAGGTCGACTTCGTCCTTGGTCGCAACGGAGGCGAAGAGGCGTTTGGGATCGCTGGCAGCGACGCTAACGTAAGCTTGCACGATGCCTGGCGGCAGGCCTCCAGCAAGCTGTTTCCAGGTCTGGCCGCCGTCAGTGGACTTGAAGATGCCGCCGTTCGTTCCATTCCAGTCGCCGTTTTCCCAGGGTCCTTCACGCGCCTCCCACAGTGTGGCATAGACGATATTGGGGTCGGAGGGATCGATCACAACTCCGGCAGCGCCGATGTTTTCGTTCTTGGAAAGGACCTTCTGGAAGGTCTTCGCGCCGTCGGTCGAACGATAGATGCCGCGTTCGGCGTTCGGGCCATAGGGATGTCCAGCCACAGCCACGAACAAGCGGTTGGGATCGCGAGGGTGAATGGCCATCTGGGAAATCTGCTGGCCATCGCGCAGGCCGAGGCGGGTCCAGGTGGCGCCGCCATCGGTCGACTTGTAGATGCCGTCGCCGACGGAGAGGTCGGGGCGATGCAGTCCTTCGCCGCTGCCGACGTAAACGATCTGCGGGTCGGAGGGCGCGACGACGATAGCGCCGATCGATCCGGTGGGCTGCTGATCGAAAATCGGCTGCCAGGTGCGGCCGTAGTCGGTGGATTTCCAGACGCCGCCGTTTACCGCGCCGACGTAGAAGACATTGGGCTGGCCAGGGACGCCGCTCAGGGCACGAGTTCGTCCTCCGCGGAAGGGGCCGACATTGCGCCAGCGCATCTCAGTGAGCTTGCTGGTGTCAACGCTTTGGGATTGAGCTCGGCTGACAACGGAAAGGGCAACCAGAACGGCGACGATAAGAACGAGTTTTGGGCGCATGGGCATCCACATAATTCGATTTGGGCGATCAGGCCCTGCCGCTTCGTGCCTGGGCACGGCGAAGTGTAGTCTAATTGAACCCAATCTGTAGGTGTGAGGGAACTTCGATTTGATGGATCCGATTGGACGACGCTCTTTCGTTGTCACAGCCTTCCTTCTTCTCTTAATCGTTCTCGGCACGCCGCTCCAGGCGCAAGCGGTCCCGCCGGAAATGTTCAGTGGCATGCAATGGCGGTTGATCGGCCCGTTCCGCGGCGGGCGCGCTGTCGCCGTGTCGGGCGTTCCGGGCGATGGTGCGACGTACTTCTTCGGAGCAGTCGATGGCGGCGTATGGAAAACCGCAAATGCCGGAGTGACCTGGGTCCCGCTATTTGATGAACAACCGATTGCTTCGATTGGCGCCCTCGCCGTGGCTCCGTCGAACTCGCAGGTGATTTATGCCGGCACAGGCGAGTCGGACATTCGCAGCGCGCTGTCGTCGGGTGACGGCGTGTACAAGTCAAGTGACGGCGGAAAGACGTGGGCGAATGTTGGACTGCGTGACTCAAGGCAGATCAGCCGTATTGTGGTCGATCCAAAGAATGCGGACACGGTTTACGTCGGAGTGCTGGGTCACGCATATGGTCCCAATGCCGAGCGCGGTGTGTACAAGTCCACTGACGGGGGCAAGACGTGGGCGCACGTGCTCGATCGGGGACCGGAGATTGGGGTCAGCGACCTGGCGATGGCGGCGGAAAGTCCAGGGACGCTGTTCGCGGGAACATGGCAGGCGCATCGGCCTCCCTGGAGTACGTATGCGCCGTTACAGGGGCCGGGTGGCGGGCTGTTTCGGACCGGGGATGCGGGTGCGAATTGGACCCAACTCAAGGGCAACGGATTACCGGATGGCGACTGGGGTCGTGTAGGAGTCGCGGTTTCTGCGAACGGACAGAGAGTCTATGCGCTGATCGACGCGGGCAAGAAGTCGGGGCTGTATCGCTCGGACGATGGCGGAAACACGTGGGTGCTGGCGAATGGCGATTCGCGATTGACCAGTCGCGGATGGTACTTCAACCAGCCGACGATTGATCCGAACAACGTCGACGTGGTGTACGTGCCCAACGTGGCGCTGTACCGCTCGGAGGACGGCGGCAAGACGATCAGCATCGTGCGCGGCGCCCCCGGCGGCGATGACTATCACCAGTTGTGGATCGATCCGGCGAATTCGTCACGTATGGTGTTGGGAACTGACCAGGGCGCGAGCGTGAGCCTTGACCGCGGTGAGACTTGGTCGTCGTGGTTCAATCAGCCGACTGGGCAGTTCTATCACGTAACCACGAACAATCACTTTCCTTACGAGGTGTATGGCTCGCAGCAGGACAGCGGAAGTGCAGGGGTGTTGAGCCGAACCGACCATGGCCACATTACTGCAACGGACTGGTTCGTGTTCCTAGACAGCGAGAGCGGATGGATTGTGGTCGATCCGGACGATGAGAACATCCTTTACGCGACAAGTCCCTATGGCGGAGTGGAGCGCTTCGACCGGAGAACTTCTCTGAGCCAGGACATCAGTCCCTGGCCAATGCCTATGTGGAGAACGGAAATCAACGATCGGAAGTATCGCGCACCGTGGACGCCGATGCTGGTGATGTCTCCGATCGACAAGAAGACGCTGTTTTTGGGAACGCAGTACGTGATGAAGACGACCGACGGAGGACTGCACTGGGAGAAGATCAGCCCTGACCTGACGGGCGCGGCCCCCAGCCCACCGGACGAGAAGACTCCGAACACAGTTCAGAACGCGAAGGAGCGCGGTTTTGGCGTGGTCTATGCCATTGCGCCGTCGCCCAAGGAGGCAGAAGTGATCTGGGCCGGAAGCGATACCGGGCTGGTCCATCTCACGACCGATGGCGGGAAGACATGGAACGACGTGACACCGAAGGGAGCAGGCGACTGGAGCAAGATCGCCATGATCGAGGCATCGCACTTTGACCCGGCGGTGGCCTACGTGGCGGTGGACCGGCATCGTCTTGACGATCAAGCGCCGTACCTGTATCGCACGCGCGACTACGGGAAGACGTGGCAGCCGATCACAAACGGATTTGGCGCGACCTCGTTTCTCAATGCGATTCGCGAAGACACGCAGCGGCAGGGACTGCTGTTTGCGGGGACGGAGCTCGGCGTATACGTCTCGTTCGATGACGGAGATCACTGGCAACCGTTGCCAATGAACCTGCCGGTCACGTCGGTGAGGGACCTGACAATTCACGGCAATGACCTGGTCATTGCGACAATGGGGCGGGCCTTCTGGATCCTAGACAACATCACACCACTGCGCCAGATCGGAAACCAGGTACAAGCGGCAAAGACAGCAGGACTGTATCGTCCGGCGACAGCGATACGGGTGGACAACGACGTGTTCCTGGGCAGCCCGTTTCCTCCGGAAGAGCCGATGGCGAAGAACCCGCCCGACGGGGCGGTGATCGATTACTACCTGCTGGGGAAAGCCGCAGCCGTGAAGCTGGAAATCTTCGATGCCAAGGGAACACTGGTCCGGCGGTATGCGAGCGGCGAGACGAAGGCGGAGAAATTGCCTCCGCTGCCGATCGCCGAGCGCTGGATTCCGAAGGCGGTCGCGCTGGAGAGCGGCGCGGGCATGCATCGGTTCGTCTGGGACCTGCGATGGAATAGCTCGGGCACTGGAGAGGCATTTGAAGACGAGGGCTACGGTACGCCAAGAGGGCCGCGAGTAACTCCGGGGCAATACCAAGTGAAGTTGACGGTGGACGGAACGACGTTCAGCCAGCCGCTGCAGGTCGAGATGGATCCGCGGTCGAAAGCAGCTACTGCGGAGTTGGAGCAACAACTCAAACTGGCGCTGGAGATTTTCGGAGAAGTGAGGCGGGGCCGGCAGGCGCTTGCGGAATTGAGCGCGGCAAAGAGCAGTTTGGCAAAACTGAAGGAACAACTTAAGGGGCAGCCACAGTTGCTGGCTGAGGCGGAAAAGCTGGACGCCGTGATTGGTGCGATCGAGAAAGGGAGCAAGGCGGGATCGGAGCCAATGGGGCTGGAGGCTGCGACTAACGGACTGCAATCAGCTCTGCGGGTGGTGGAAGGAGGCAATCGCACCACGCCGCAGCAGGCCATCGAAGTCTATACGCTGTCGGACGAGGCAGCCAAGAGCCGGATTACAGAGTGGAAGAAGCTGAAAAGTGGGGAAATCGTGCAGTTCAACCGTGCCGTGGAGAAGGTCGGATTGCACCCGATTGAGATTTCGGCGATAGAAATCGGTGTCGAGTTTCTGATGACGCAGTGAATGCGGCGCATGAGGAGACATCCCGGGAAACAGCAGCTGGATTTTTCAGTGGGGCAAACGATACAATCCAGCGACTGCGGATGAGCTACAGGGAGTTGAGCGAATGGATGGTGTTTCTGTAGAAGACTCCGGCAACGATCGCGCGTCAGCCCAGCGGTTGCACCTGGGGCGGCTAGAATTCGACGTGATGGAGATCGTGTGGAAGTTCGGGGTAAGCAACGTGCGTGACGTGGTGGGACGGTTGGAACGGACATTGGCCTACACGACCGTGATGACCACTCTCGACCGGCTGTATAAGAAAGGCTTCCTGGAGCGCGCGATGACCGATCGCGCGTTTCTATATGCAGCGAGGCTCTCACGGGAAGAATGGGACCGCCGCCGGGCAAGGGAGATGATGGCTGGTTTCCTCGCGGGTCCCAGGGAGTCGCGTCACATGCTGCTTTCATGCCTGGTCGACGCCGTGGGCTCTCACGATGCCATGCTGCTGGATGAACTGGAAAAGAAGATCCAACGCAGGCGCGAACAATTGGCCGAGAAAGATCGCTAATGAGTCTTCCGTACTACTTGCGGCTGCTGTGCCTGTGCTTCGCCACGTTTTTCGTGATGCACGCAGGGTGCTGGCTCGTTATTCGGAGCCTTGTCCCAGCGGTGGTGAGAATTGCCAAGACAATGAGGCCGCGCTTGTCTGGGCGGCTGCTGTTCGGGTTGCGGATGGCGCCGGTGGCAGGGTCGCTGTTTCTGGTGATCGGATTTTGCGTGCCCAGCTACGTATGGCTTGAGCCGGACATCGCAAGCGAGCGAGTGGGGCCAGCCTGCCTGCTGGCAGCGGCGTTAGGAGCGACCGTATGGGCGGCCTCGCTACTGCGAGGGTTGGCGGCGTTTCTGCGCACGGAACGTTACATGGGCCAGTGCCGACGCAAGAGCCCTGGTAACGCTGTGGTTCAGGATGCGGCGGAAGTGCTCCTGGTGAATGATCGCGCAGCGGTCATGGCGGTGGCGGGAGTATTACATCCGCGTCTGATCGTTTCGCAAGCCGTGATCGACACGCTCACGCCGGAGCAGAAGGAAGCTGCCTTCCGGCACGAAGCGGCGCATCGTATTTCGCGGGATAACTTGAAGAAGTTTCTCTTCCTGCTCGCTCCTGACATTCTACCGTTTGTATCGGGCCTTTCGAACTTGGAGCGTGGCTGGACCAAGTTTACGGAGTGGGCGGCTGACGACCATGCAGTCGATGGCAATCAGCAACGCGCGCTTGCGCTCGCCTCGGCCCTAGTCAAGGTCGCAAAACTGGGAGTGATCCCAGCCCCGTCCTACCTGTTGTCATCGCTGGTCGACGACGATCGCGATCTGGAGACGCGAGTGGACCGCCTGCTGCGGGAGCCAGCCTACGCGGGAAAGCCTCTGGCGCCGGTCGCTGCCTTTGCTCGCAACGCTGCACTGGTTATCACGGGCGTAGCTGCGACCATGTTGCTGTGGCCGGGAAGCTTGAGCGGAGTTCATCAACTGCTCGAGCATCTGGTCCAGTAGCCCGCCGACCGTCGACAAGTCCTTCCCAGGCAATTCCTTCGATCAGATTGCGTTTGTCACGTCGCAGGGTTAGCGCGGTCACAGTTTTGTTTGGGGCGGAGCGATAAAATCGCAAGTTTGCCAAGCACCGGGAGAATCGCGCTGTCATGGTGACCGCTGAACTTGAACCTAAATCCCTGCCGATCAATGCTTACGAGCCACTCGAACTCGGGCAGACATACGATCCACTGATTCCAAGCCAGAAGCGAATTCCTGAGCTGACGTCCCGCTCGATTGGCTGGGGCGTGTTTCTGTGTCTGGTCTTCACCGTCGCATCCGCCTATTCCGGGCTGAAAGTCGGGCAGGTGATGGAGTCGGCCATCCCAATCTCGATCCTCGCGATTGGGTTGGCGCGTTTGTATCCGCGGCGCTCGACCGTGCTGGAGAACGTCATCATCACGGGAATCGGCGGTGTTGCGGGATCAGTGGTCGCGGGCGCAATATTCACACTCCCAGCCTTGTACATCCTGAAACTCGACCCACACCCCCTGCAGACGATCTTCATCTGCCTGACGGGAGGCTGCCTTGGCGTGTTGTTCCTGATCCCGCTGCGCCGGTATTTCGTGCGTGATATGCACGGCCTGCTGCCGTATCCGGAGGCAACGGCGATTACCGAGGTCCTGGTCACGGGCGAGAAGGGTGGATCGCAAGCGAAATTGCTGCTACAGGCGACGGCAATCGCGGGAGTGTACGACTTCTTCGTGACCACTTTTCAGGTCTGGAAGGAGTTTGTGAACTTGCAGTTTGTTCCCGTCATGAAGACTCTCAACGAACGCGCTCGGATGGTCTTCAGCTTCGACGCCATCGGGTTCATTCTCGGGTTGGGATACGTCATGGGGCTGCGGAGCTCCATGATTCTGTGCGCTGGCGGCGTGCTTTCGAATTTCGTGCTGGTCCCGTTGATTTGGTTTATCGGCAGCCACATGGTCAGCGCCGTTTATCCGGCGACCACACCGATTTCCAGCATGACGGCGGTACAGATCTATCGTAGTTATGTGCGCTTCATTGGAGTGGGGGCGATTGCAACCGCCGGCATCTTTGGGATCGTCAAGTCGCTAAGGATTGTGGCGGGCTCGTTCGCAATCTCGTTGCGGGTCTTTCGTAAAGCTGGGGTCGCGGCGCCGGAGCGCACCGACCGCGATATCTCGATGATTGCCATATTTCTTGGAGTGACACTCGGCGCAATCGGCGTGGGCGTGTACCTGGCGCAGTTGCCGGTCGGGTGGAGGATCGTTGCGATTGGCACGGTGATGACACTTGTGTTCTCGTTCTTCTTCACCTCGGTGGCGGCGAATGCGATTGCTACAACGGCGCGCAATCCGGTTTCGGGTATGACCATGCTGACTGTCATTATTTCGTCAGTGGTGCTCCTGCAATTTGGGTTGTCGGGCACGACCGGCATGTTTTTCGTCATGGCGATTGCGGGAATGGTGTGCACGGCGCTTTCGGTTTCGGGGCAAGCGATCACGGACTTGAAGACGGGATACTGGCTGGGTTCAACCCCGGCGGCGCAGGAAAAGGTGAAGTTTCTGGGTGTGATCGCGGCGGCGGTCGCGGTGGGGTTGACCATCGTGATGCTGGCGCGCACCTTCCAGTTTGGCGAGGCGCTGCCGGGGGATTTAAGGCCAGTATTGGCTTCGCCACAGGCATCCATTATGAAAGCTTTGGTTGAAGGATTCATGAGCCATCAGCCCGTTGCGTATCTGCTGTTCGGCGCGGGCGCAATGATTGCGGTGCTCATGGAGATGTTGGGTCAGCCGTCGCTGATCTTTGCGCTCGGTATGTATCTTCCCCTGGAACTCAACACACCGGCGCTGGTTGGCGGGTTCATCTCGCACTTGCTGAACAAGCGGGCGGAGCGGACAGACGGCTACGCGGGCAGACGGATTCGCGAACGCGGCGTGATTATCGCTTCAGGCCTGATGGCAGGAGGCGCGCTGGGAGGTGTTTTCGGCGCAGCGCTAAGGCTACTGCCTTGGTACCGCGAGAATCTGATCAGCACACCGTTTTATGCGAACGAGCCGGTCTCGCAGACGGTTTCAGCGCTGCTATTCATTGGTTTGTGCCTGTACGTTTGGTTTGGATCACTGAAGAAAGAGAAGGCGCGACATGGATAAATTAGAACGCTTCGTTGCAGATGCGGTTCTTGGGATCGACACGCTGTGGGGCGGCGACGTTATGTGTCCTTCGGGCACTGGCCGCTTCATTGCCGATTCATGGTTCTCGGATGAGCCTCTGCCGCTGGCTTACACCGCGCCCGCTGCGGCCAGGGTGCGCGAGACCGGAGGCGTGTCGGGGAAGTCGGTCGATCGCGCTGCTGTCGAGGAATATCTAAAGCAAGTCGACATCCCTAACGCGATTGCAGGGACGAAGGCAGAAGCGCAGGCTATGGGCGGCTTGCGAGGCCGGTATCTCGCGGGGCTGTCTCTATGCCTTGAAACCATGTGGGGCCTGGCGATGGAGATTTTGGGCAACCGCCCTGCGGTGCCGTATGAGCGCTGTGTTGAGGCCTCGACAGCGCAAAGTCCGGAGCCGTCTCAGCCAGAAGCCAAGCGCGCGAGAGTGGCGGAGTTGCTTGGCCGCGCAGGTTATGCATCGTCAGACCGCGATGGACTCCTGGCGGCCGTGGACGCGTGGCGCCGGGAGCGGACTGTTCCCATGGGGTCGGTGAAGGCCATGGGAGGGGCGGTGATCGCCTACTTCGACCAGCTCTGTGTGGAGCATCTGCTGCCACAATTGCCCGGGGAACTGTCGATGGTGCCGCGAGCCAACATCGAGTTTTTGCCGATCAAAGACGCGTGGTTCTCCGGGTCCATGAACTATGTGGGACGGGCGCGCAATGCAGACGGCAGCCCCAAGTACGAGGCGACGTACGAGATCAACGCTTCGCTGCAGATCTCGTTTCCGGAATTTCAGCAACTGGTCAGCCATGAGGTCGTGCCAGGACACGTCACGACGTTTGCATACCTGCAAGACCTGTATGTGCGTGGATTAGCCGGATTCGAGGCCACGGTGCTGACCATGAATACTCGCGCTGCAAGCCTGTTCGAAGGCATTGCGAACAACGCCATTCTGATCGCCCACGGCGTGACTGAGATCGACCAGTTGCCGGACGAAGATATGCAGATTGGAGTACTACTGGCACTTCTCCAGGACGATGCGAAGAACCAGTCTTCGTACCTGACATGGGGCGAGGGAAGAGAGCAGTCGGAAGTGGCAAAAACCCTGCGACGCGATTTTCTGGTCAGCGACGAACGCGCCGACAAGCTGTCTGGGGCGTGGGGCAGGCATCCACTGCTGGGCAGAATGTATCTGCCGGCTTATCGCGCAGGGACCGACAAAGTCGCGGAACTGCGGCGACGTTATCCGGCCGACCGTGTTTTGCCTGCGATCTATGGCTGCCGCGGGTTGGTGGATATCAGCACGATTGACGACGTGCTGGCGTCGGAGTAGAGCACGGGGCAGGAAATACCGAGTGGACGCTTAGCTGATCTTGCTTTCCAGTTCGGCCCAACGGGCATAGAGTTCGTCAACGATTC
>Ga0209039_10002747_pt1 | contig 14545 bp, 18 predicted proteins | sample BogFormECP12_OM1_FD_188238 | JGI IMG/M metagenome (GOLD analysis project Ga0209039, IMG submission 188238) | Bog forest soil microbial communities from Calvert Island, British Columbia, Canada - ECP12_OM1 (SPAdes) (version 2) | ecosystem: Environmental > Aquatic > Freshwater > Wetlands > Bog ... | reverse complement strand
CTGGTGGAGGCGCGGGTGATCGACCGTACGGCGGGGATCGTCTGCGACGCCAAGTCGGGCATCAGCGGCGCCGGGCGGAGGCCCAGCCTCAAAACCAGCTTCTGCGAAGTCACGGGGAATTTCTCGGCGTACTCCATCTTCAAGCACCGCCACGTTCCGGAGGTGTTGGGAATCAGCGGCCTCGAGGAAAGCGAGTTCAGCTTCACCGCGCAGCTTCTGCCGCTCGAACGCGGCATCCTGGAGACCATCTACTTTCGGGCGGTGGGCCCTGCCAGCGCCGAAGAACTGCTCGGCATCTACGAAAAGCAGTACGCCGGCGAGCCGTTTATCCGGCTGTACAACCCCGGCCCCATGCCCGATCTGCGCGGTGTGGCGCGCACCAACTTCTGCGATATCGGCGTCACCCTGGACGCAAAAACCGGGCGCGCGGTGGTGGTCAGCGCCATCGATAACCTGGTCAAAGGCGCGGCGGGCCAGGCGGTCCAGAACATGAATCTGATGCTGGGGCTTCCGGAAACCGAAGGTCTGTTGTGAAGGTGCTGGTCAAACTCGGGGGCACGCTGCTCGATAGCGTGGAATCCCGCGAGCGCCTGGCGGGGCAGATCGCGGCGGCCCGCGGACGCGGCGTGGAGATGGTGGTGGTCCATGGCGGCGGCAAGCAGATGACGCGCTACCTTGCCGAGCGCGGCGTCGAAAGCCGCTTCGTGGGCGGGCTGCGGGTCACCAGTCCCGAAACGCTGGACGCCGTACTTAAGGTATTTGCGGGTAGCGTCAATCACGAACTGGTGGCCAGCCTCAACCGCGCCGGAGCGCTGGCCGTGGGGCTTTCCGGCATCGACGCGTTTCTGGTGGAAGCCGAGCAACTGTCGCCGGCGCTGGGCGCGGTGGGGCGCGTGACCAAATCGAACCCCGCGCTGCTGGAGCTTCTGACGGCCAACGGCTACCTGCCGGTGGTGGCCTGCGTGGCTGGCGACCGGCAGGGCCAGGTCTACAACGTCAACGCCGACCAGATGGCGGTGGCCTGCGCGACTGCGTATGGCGCACGCCAACTCATCTTTCTGACCGACGTGGAAGGCGTGCTGGATGGCTCCGGGCGCGTGCGGCCGGTGCTGACCGCGGCCGAGAGCCGGCGGTTGATCGCGGAGGGCGTGGCCACCGGCGGCATGCAGGCCAAACTCGAGGCCGCCCTGGCGGCGCTCGCGGGCGGCGTGGAGCAGGTGCGGATTGCCCCAGGCGCGGCCGAAGGCGTGCTTGAGCAGGTGCTGGCGGGTGGCGGCATCGGCACGCGGATGGCATCCGGCGAGGCGAACCCGGCATGATCAGCGGGCTACGCGCGGACGCTTTTGTGGAGTCTTCCACGGCCAGAGCGGGGTTGGCGGTCCGCAAGGCGGTAATGCACGATATTCCGCCTATCCTCAACCTTATCAACGGGTACGCGGCCGAGGGCCTCATGCTGCCGCGCACGGAATTCGAGTTGTCGGAGGCCATCCGCGACTTTACGGTCGTGACGCTCGGCGACGAGCTGCTGGGCTGCGGCGCGCTGCATTTCTACAGTCCCGGGCTAGGCGAAATCCGCTCGTTGGCGGTCCACGAGCGGGCCAAGACGCACGGTGTGGGCCGCAAGTTGGTGGAAGCGCTGGTGGAGGAGGCCCAGGGCTATGAACTCGAGGCCGTTTTCGCATTTACTTACGTGGTGGAGTTCTTCCGGAAGGTCGGTTTCCACGAAGTCGAGCGCGGCGCGCTTCCCTTGAAGGCGTGGAAGGATTGCGTGCGCTGTCCCAAATTCCAGGCGTGCGATGAGGTCGCCGTCCTGCGATTTCTGCGGCTGGAGCATGGGACGGATATGCAGCCGCTGTGGGGTCAAGCGCTGGGATCGGGCGACGACCAGCTCATCCGAATTCCTATACCGCGCCACCCGTAAACAATACCCTCAAAAGGGACTTCCATCACTCCCCGCAAAATACCGCTGAGAAAATCTACGCTCTCTGGACATTATGGATGTAGAATCTGCTTTTGGGATAACAAACTCCTAAATCCTGGTATCTGATCCTACTTCTTGTGAGGCAAGCATGAGAGCGCAAACGGTTGACGTGAAATCCTCAACTGGCCGGGTCCTGTGTTGCACGGTTTTCCGGCCGGGTGGGAAGAAACTGCTGGCGAAAGGCCATGTAATCAGCGATGAAGACATCCGGGTCCTGGCATCCGAAGGCATGGAAACCATTTGGGTTACGGAGCTGGAGGATGGCGAGATCGGCGAGGACGATGCGGTCTGCGCCGTGGCCAGCGAGATGGGTTGCGGGAGCTTCGAAATCCGCCTGGCGGCGGGCGGCCGGGCCAATCTGCTGGCCACCGAGAACTGCTGCGTGCTGGTGGACGATGAACTCCTGAAGCAGATCAATTGCACCGCCAGCGTGGTCATCGCAACCTCGCTGAATTTCAGCTATGCCATTGCCGGTCAACGGATTGCGACAGTAAAGAGCGCTCCATTCGCGGTTTCCAAGGACCAGTTGGACGCCGTCACCGGGATTTTGAAAGAGCGCGGGCCGATCCTGCAGGCGCGGCCCGTGCGGACGCCGAGTGTAGGGGTTCTCTACACCGACCCCATCAGCGGCGAGCGGGCGCGGCAGCTTTTCGAAAACATCATGCGCCAGCGGCTGGACCGCTTCGGTGTGAACGCAAACTTCGTACTGGCCTGCACGGAAGATGAGAATTCGGTCGCGCGCTGCCTGCAACACCTACTGCGGTCCAAGCCGTGCGTGATCCTGGTGGCATCCACTACGGCGCCGGCCGGCCCGGAAGACGTCGTCGGCCAAGCCATGCTGAAAGTCGGCTGCCAAGTGGAACGGTTCCTGGCGCCCGTGGAACCGGGGAATTTGCTGCTTCTGTCGTACAAGGACGACACGCCGATCATCTCAGCGCCCGGCTGTTTCCGGTCGGCCAAGCCGAATGTGGTCGACCTGGTGCTGCCGCCGCTGCTGGCCCGCTATCACGTCACAGGCTGGGAGGTGGCCTGCCTGGGACACGGCGGCCTGCTGGCGTAACAAGCTCCTCCACCCCTGCAACCCGCTTCCTCCGAGCGGGTTACGGGGTTCTCAACCGGGCGTCCTCCTCCGGGACGCCCGGTCTTTTTTTCTACCAACGGATGCCGCGCGCCTTCAGCTCCCGTTCCAACTGCGCCAGGGATTCAAACTGCACGGCATCTATGCCCAGCCGCCGGGCCGCCTCGACGTAAGCGGCTATGTCGTCGGTGTAGAAACACTCCTCGGGCGGGCATCCGCAGCGTTCCAGGACCGCCTGAAAGATCTCTCGCCGCGGCTTCATGGCGCGCACCTCGTAGGACAGAATCCGCTCGTGGAAGTGGCGCAGCAGGGGGTAGTTCTCGCGGATCATCTCGAAATGGATGGCGTTGGTGTTGGAGAGCAGCAACAGCCGGTAGCGGGCCGCGAGGCCTTCCAGCATGGCTTCGGGGACCAGGGGATCGGTGAAGATGCTGCTCCACAGCTTGCAGAAATCGGAATAATCCATGTCGAGGTCGAGAATCCCGGAGAGCTGCGCGACGAAATCCGGCGGCTCGATCAGGCCGGTTTCGAAGCGCTCCACCAGATCGGTGGCTGCGATGCGCCGCCGAATCTCCGCCGCGGCGTAGGGGCAGAAACTCTCCAGCGCCTGACGCCATCGCGCGAAATCGAATTGGACGAGAACATTACCCAGGTCGAAGATGATGGCTTTGTACACGTTCCTCGAGGGGCCAGGCTAGCCGATCATTTAGTGGCGGTGGCCGAGGCGCGCGCTTTGATGAAGCTCCCGACGTTGCTCTTGTCGATCAGGGTGGCGCCGGTGTCCACGAACGTGGGGATCGGGGAGAAGGAATCCTGAACCCAGTTTACGGTCAGGGACCCGAGCGGGTGATGATACAGGTCGTCGAGCAGCTTGACTCCCAGGTAGGCCATGGTGAACGGCTTCTGGCCGATGGTGGCGGTGATGAGGCCCTTCTGGATGGCTTCCAGCGTGCGCGGGTCGGTGTCCATGGCGACGACCAATTTGCCGGTAGCGTTCTTGCGGCCCAGGACTTCGGCGACTTCGGGCCCGGCGATTGAAGTGAGGCAGGCGAAGGCGTCCACCTTGGCGCCCTTTTCCAACATCTCCATGGTGCGGTCGAAAACCACGCCGGGATCGCCGTGTTCGTCGATCACCTGGGTGATATGGATCTGCGGGTGTTCGGCGAAAACATCGGTGTAGCCGCGCAACCGGTCTTTCAGATTGGCCTGTTCAGGGATGGTGAAGACCACCACGTTGCCCTTGCCGCCGAGACCTTTGGCGAGCATGCGCGCGCCCATGACGCCGGCCTTGTAGTTGTCGGTGCCGATGAAGAACAGGCGCTTGCTGTCGGGAGCGTCCGAATCGATGGCAATCACCGGCACGCCCTGGGCGATGGCGGCATCGATGTCCTTATTGATGAGGTCCGGGGCGCTGGCGGAGACCAGAATGCCAGTGGGCTTTTGCTTGAGAATATCCTGGAACTGCTCGTGCTGGGCCTTGGGGTCGTAGGTCTCGGGGCCCACGAATTCGGCATGGACATGCATTTGGACCGCGGCGTGGTTGAAACCAGCGGCGGCTTCCTGCCAGTAGGGGACCTTGGTATTAGCGGAGATGAGAAAGTACTTTTCCTGCACGTCGTGCTGCGAGCCGCCGCAGTTGAGGAGAGGCAGCAACAGAACGGGCGTCAGAAATAAGGACAAGCGGGACATGAACTCCTCCTTAAATTAGGAATTATAGCAACGGGTCGGAGGGAAGATGCGTTGGACGCGCGGTCTTTGTGCCCTCCGCCGGCTGGCGCTATTCTGGAGAGAGGAGGCCCGACTATGGCGAATCTCGATTGGTCGCAATGCCCCGCCGTGGAGAGCATCCCGGGCAAGGTCAGCGGCGCGTGGGTGTTTCGGGACACCCGTATGCCGGTTTCCGCCGTTTTCGAGAACCTCGAATCCGGGGCAAGCATTGAAGAAATCATGGAGTGGTTCGACGTGACACGGGAACAGATTGTAAGCGTGCTTGAGTTTGCGGCCCGCAGTCTCGATGCCCAACCTCCCGCCGCCCGCCCGCTGGCACCCGTCGATGCGCATTCTTTTTGATCACGGTACACCAGCGCCGCTTATCCCGTTTCTCGAAGGCCACACCGTCACGAAGGCGAAGGATGCAGGCTGGGACAAACTGGCCAACGGCGATCTGCTCAACGCGGCCGAGCAGGCCGGTTTTGACTTGCTCCTAACGACGGATAAGAATATGGCGGCGCAACAGAATCTGAAGAGTTGCACAATTGCGATTGTGGTGCTCGGAAGTTCGCAGTGGCGGATCGTGCAACGCTACGTCCGGAGGATAGCCGCCAGCGTCAACGCCGCGACCCCCGGCCGTTGTGTTCAGGTGGATATCCCTTTCAGGTGACCGCGTTTCACAAAGTTTCGGGACGGAGGCCGCCGAAGTGTTTTCATATTCTCCTCCGTCCGTGTTTCTCGAGAGTTAGGCGTTATTCTGGAGAGAGGAGGTCCGGCTATGGCGAGTCTCGATTGGTCGCAATGCCCCGCCGTGGAGAGCATCCCCGGCAAAGTCGGCGGTGCGTGGGTGTTTCGGGACACCCGGTTGCCGGTTGCCACAGTCATCGAGAATCTTGAAGATTTGAGCGTCGAAGAAGCAATGGAACAATTCGACGTGACGCGGGAACAGATCGCAGCGGTGCTTGAGTTTGTGGCGCAGAGCCTCAAAGGGTCGGCCCCGGGGCCGACCTCCGGGCGCGTCAATGCTCATTCTCTTTGACCACGGAGCGCCACGGGGCCTTGCCCTTGCAAGGCTCAAGCTTGAGGGAGTACGAAATATACACTTATGTGGCGACTGCGGGGAATAGCGGTGCTACTAGCGATCCGGTGGGTTGGCCTTCCGGGAATTGACCAGAGCAACGCTCAGGTGCAGACTCCTCCCGCGGCTCCACTTGTGTTTGGAGTCGCATCAATCAAGCCCAGCGACCCAAGCCGTCCGCTGCCATTCCGAATCGGTCCGAAGAGTCTCACCACCTATGGCTCGCTGAAGGTTCTCATCATGCATGCCTACGAAATCAGGGATTATCAAGTTGCGGGCGGTCCAGCGTGGGCTCAATCCGAGCGTTACGATGTTCAGGCAAAGGCGGACACCACTTCTAGCCCGCATCAGATTCGAGTAATGCTCCAGGCGTTGCTCGCAGATCGGTTCCGACTGACGCTGCATCGCGAGACCAGAACAATGGCGGGCTACGTCTTGAGCGTGGACAAGGGCGGAGCCAAGCTCCCACCGGCGAAGTCCGAAATGCCACCTGACAGCCCGGGGGTAATTCAGATGGGTGGTGGCCTGATATGGGCGCGCGGTGCCACGTTGGACAATTTGGCTGAGGCACTGTGGATCGAACTCGGGCTTCCCGTGGTTGATGAGACCAAGATCGAGGGGAGCTACGACTTCACGCTCCGATTCGAAGAAGGTAATAATGAACTGGCGGAGAAGCCAGACGGTGCCAGTGAGACTGCGGAGTTGCGGACGACGGACTCAATCTTCATGGCTTTGCACAAGGTGGGTCTGAGGTTGGACTCCCGCACGGTCCCTGTCCAGGTCTTCGTCATCGACAGCGCGGAGAGACCTTCGGAGAATTGAGGGAACAATCGAGCGCATTTGATCCGCGCCCCCCATCCTCGCCGCTGCCACTACAATCAAACTTATGATCGCTCTACTGCGCGGCATACTGCTGGAGAAGCACCCCAACCAGGCCATCGTCGAGACCGGCGGGGTGGGATACGATGTCACCATCCCGGTCTCGACGTTCACGCGCCTGCCCGAAGCCGGCAAAGAGGTGCGGCTGCGCATCCATACCCATGTGCGGGAGGACGCGCTGGCCCTCTATGGCTTCCTCACCCAGGACGAGAAGGCGCTGTTCGAGAAACTCATTGGCGTGAGCGGCATCGGGCCCACGCTGGCGGTGAAGATTCTCTCGGGCCTGGCGGCGCCGGACCTCATCAACTTCATCCGGCGCGGGGAGGTGGAGCGGCTGGTGCGCATTCCCGGAGTCGGCAAGAAGACCGCCGAGCGCATGGTGCTGGAACTTCGCGACAAGCTACCCGCCGCCACCGGCGAGGAGACTGGAACGCCCGCTGAGGCCGCGCTTTCCCCCGTCGATCAGGATGTGCTCTCGGCGCTGCTGAACCTGGGCTGCGGGCGGCCGCAGGCTGAGGCCGCGGTGCGCAAGGCCAAGGCCAGCGGTGCGGCGCCGGAGTTCGAACCACTCTTCCGGCGCGCTCTGGAACTGGTACGCTAGCCCGTGCCTGATCCGGGGTAAGCTGGTAGCACATGCCCGACCGGCAACTGATTTCCGGCGACCGCCAGGCCGAGGATTTGCAGTTTGAAGCGGGCCTCCGCCCGCGCCGCCTGGCCGATTTCACCGGTCAGCCCAAGCTGAAGGAGAACCTGGGAATCGCCATCCAGGCCGCCCGTATGCGCGGCGAAGCCATGGACCACGTGCTGCTCTACGGGCCTCCGGGGCTGGGCAAAACCACGCTGGCGGCGATCATCGGGGAGGAACTGGAGGTGGCCTTCACTTCCACCTCCGGGCCGGTGCTTCAGAAGAAGCTCGACCTCACCGGAATTCTCAGCAACATCCGCGCGCGCCAGGTTTTCTTCATCGACGAAATTCACCGCCTGCTGCCGGACGTGGAAGAAATGCTGTACGCGGCGCTGGAGGATTTCCGGGTGGATATTCTGGTGGGCGCGGGTCCGGGCGCGCGCACGCATTCGCTTCCCATGCCGAAGTTCACGGCCATCGGCGCCACCACGCGGCAAGGCCTTGTGAGCGCGCCGCTGCGCGGCCGTTTCGGGCTGGTGCTGCGGCTCGACCCCTACCAGGTGGATGAACTGCGGACCATCGTGAACCGCTCGGCGCGCCTGCTCGGCGTGGCCATCGAAGAGGGCGCCGCGGAAGAGATCGCACGGCGCTGCCGCGGGACGCCGCGCATTGCGAACCGCCTGCTGCGGCGGGTTCGCGATTACGCGCAAGTGCGCGCCGACGGCCGCATCACGCAGCCGGTGGCGCAGACCGCGCTCAACCTGCTGGACGTGGACCGCTACGGCCTGGACGAGATCGACCAGAAGATCATGCTGACCATCCTCGAGAAGTACCGCGGCGGACCGGTGGGCGTGAACACCATCGCGGCGTCGATTTCCGAGGAGCCGGACACCATCGAGGAAGTGTACGAGCCGTACCTGATCCAGCTCGGGTTTTTGAACCGCACGCCGCGCGGGCGCACAGCCACGGAGCTGGCGTTCGACTACTTCAACGTGAAACCCAAGCTGCGCAATGACGATCAGCCGGCGCTGTTCTAGGTGGCGCAGACTCTCAGTCTGCAAGAGTGCCTGCGCTACGGGGAGTTGTGAAGACCATCTACCTCAGTCTCGGCTCCAACCTGGGTGATCGCGAAGCCAACCTGCGAGCGGGCATCGAGCGGCTGGCGGCGCTGGAGGTCCGCGTTCTGCGCACCTCGCCGGTGTACGAGACCGAGCCGGTGGACTACACCGCGCAGCGCTGGTTCCTGAACCTGGTGGTGGAAGCCGAGACCGGCCTGTTCCCCATGCACCTGCTCTCGCGCATCGGTAAGATCGAGCGCGCGCTGCGCCGCGTACGCACGGTGCCCAAAGGGCCGCGGACCATCGATATCGATATCCTGCTGTACGGCCAGGCCGTGATCCGCAGCGCCACGCTGGAGATCCCCCACCCGAGGATGGCCGAGCGGCGCTTCGTGCTGGCGCCGCTGGCGGACCTGGCGCCCGGCCTGCGCCACCCCGTGACCCACAAGACGGTGCGCGAGATGCTGGAAGCCGCGCCGGCGCAAACGGTACGCTTGTTACACTCAGGTCTACGGTGCCCGACCTCTACGCAGCCCTGAAGAAATACTGGGGCTATGACTCCTTCCGCCCCATGCAGGAGCGCATCGTCCAAAGCCTGCTGGCCGCGAGCGACGTGTGCGTAATCATGCCGACCGGCGGCGGCAAGTCGCTGTGCTACCAGTTGCCCGCGCTGGCGCTGGGCCAGACGGTGGTGGTGATCTCGCCGCTGATCGCGCTCATGCAGGACCAGGTGGCGCAACTCGGCGACATGGGGATTCCCGCTGCCGTCCTCAACAGCTCCCAGCCGGCCGATGAGCAGCGCGGAGTGATGCGCGCGGCCGCGCAGGGCGCCTTCCGGCTGCTATACCTTTCGCCGGAACGGCTGGCGCGGCAGGATACCATCGACTGGCTGCGCAAGCTGCCGCTGGCGTTTTTCGCCATCGACGAGGCGCACTGCATCTCCGAATGGGGGCACGAGTTCCGCCCCGAATACCGCCAGCTCAGCTCGCTGCGCGAGAACTTCCCCGACAAGCCGATCGCGGCGTTCACCGCCAGCGCCACCAGGCGCGTACGGCACGACATTCTGGAACAGCTTCGCCTGCGCGAACCGCACAAGTACATCGCCAGCTTTCACCGCGCCAACTTGCGCTACGTGGCGCGCCAGTGCGATAAGGAGACGCACCCGCGCCTGCTGCTGGCGGCCCTGCGCGCCTACCAGGGCGAAAGCGCGATTGTGTACGCTCCCACCATCGCCGCGGTGGAACAGACCGTGGATTTTCTGGCCGACCGGCGGATCGCGGCGGTCCCCTACCACGGCCAGATGGAGACCGCGACCCGCCGCCGCAACCAGGAGCGCTGGATGAACGACGAAGTGCGCGTGCTGGTGGGCACCATCGCCTTCGGGCTGGGGATCAATAAGCCGGCGGTGCGCGCCGTGATCCACACCTCGCTGCCGAAATCCGTCGAACAGTTTTATCAGGAGGCGGGCCGCGCCGGGCGCGACGGGCTGCCCGCCGATTGCACGCTGCTCTGGCAGCCGAAAGATGCCGGACTGCTGGCCTACTTCATCGACAAGCTGAACGACCCCAACGAGAAGGAGCGCGCCTGGCAGCGGTACCACGCGGTCCGGCGCTTCGTCGAGAGCGGCCGGTGCCGGCATTTACAGATCTGCACGCACTTCGGCCAGATTCCCAAGTGGCAGCGGTGCGAAATGTGCGATGCCTGCGGAAACATTCCGGAGTGGCTCAAGGGGCCGTCGGAAGAACCGTTGGCGGCCGTGAAGAAGAAGAAGCGCAAGCCGAAGGCCGCGGAGCGGCCTGCGCCGCAACCGGCCGTGCGGCCCGCGCCAGCGGCGCCTGCTCCCGTAGGGGTCGGGCAAGCCCGGCCCGCGGCGCCGAAACCGCCCGATCCCGACCTGCTCGAATTCTTCAAGGAATGGCGGTGGCGCACGGCACAGCGCGCCGCCGTGCCGGCCTACATCGTGCTTAGCGACGCCGCGCTCGAGGACCTTTGCCGCAAGCAGCCTGCGAACCTCCGCGAGTTGCTGAGCGTTTCCGGGTTCGGCGAGCGCAAAGCGGAATTGTACGGAAGCGAGATCTTTGCCGCCTTCGAGGCCTACCGCAACGGGGCCCGCGCCGCGGGGCCCAAAGGGCACCCCGAGGTCTCGCAGGTTTCGCCCGCGGAAGAGACCATGCGCCTGCTGGCGGAGGGCAAGAGCTTCGAAGAGATCGCGCAGATTCGCGGCCGCCGGCTTGAGACGGTGATCAACATGGTGGCCGACCTGGTCGAGAAAGGGCGGCTGGAGTATCGCCCGGAGTGGGTGGGCGAAGCCAATCACCGGCAGATTGAAGAGGTGGTGCGCCGGCTCGGCTCGCAATGGCTGAAGCCGTTGCGCGAAGCGCTGCCGGCGGAGATCACCTACGAACAGATTCGGTTGGTGGTGGCCTTCGTGCGGCGGGCGGAGACTAAATAAACATCTCTTCGTCCTGCGTCGCTTGATCGACGGAGGGCTTGCGCGAACGGTGCACCAGGGTGGAGACCGCGGCTGAAATCCCGGCCGCCAGGCCGTTGACCTCGCGCACCGGCCGCAACACCGCGCGCTTCATGGCGTCGCCCACTTGCCCGACCTGCTCGACGGTGTTGTCGACAGCCTGATCGATCTGCTCCAGCCGCGTGCGGGCACGATCGCCGGCATCCTGCAGGAGTTCGCCGATGCGCTCGACCTGCTGCCGTCCTGATCGGACGATCTCCACGGCTTCGACGGAAAGCTCGGAAATCCGCGGGCGGGTCTCTTCCATGATCCGGTTGGTGGTAGCCAGAACCGATTCCACTTGATCGGCCGCCGGCCCCACCTTTTTGGCCGCGAGTGCGATGTTGTCGATCATCGGCCCGAGCTTTTCGATTACGGGTTCTGCCCGGTCCGCCAGCGGTCCGACCTTTTGCTGCATCCTTTTGGCAGTGCGATAGAAGGCGAGCATCGCCACCGCCTGCACCAAGCACGCGAGGCACGCCAGCGCCACGGCCGCCGCCACCACTATGCGAAACGTGTCTTCAGTCACGCGCGAGGACCCTTCCCCCAGAGCCTGGGTTACGTCGCCGAGCCTTCGCCGGAGGGCTCGCGCGGGCCAACGGCGTCGCGATAAGCCTGCTTACCGGCCGCCACGGCATCGGAGACGGCATCGGAGATGGTTTCCTTCTGACGGCCCAGGGCTTCCTTGCCCTTCTCCACCCACTCCGCGGCGTTCTGCTTGATCTCCGAACTGCGCTGCTTCACATAATCCGTGCCTTCGCCCGCTTTGTCCCTGATGACCTTGCGTGTCTCTTCTCCGGACTGCGGCGCGAACAGCATGCCGATGCCGACGCCCACACCTAGTCCCAGCAAAAAGCTGGAAAGCCCGCTCTTATCCATAAGTCTTCCTCCCGTCCAAGCCGACGGCTTGAACCATTTTCCAGTATACTCCCCATAAGAATCGATATCATGGAAGAGCGCAAAATTCGCCGGCTGGATGGCGGCGCACTATGGACCTACGCCGTCAAGGTGCTCGGGGGGCGTGCCCATTCCACCGGCGAACTGCGGGAAAAGCTGCGCCGCCGGGCCGAGCGCGCCGCCGACGTGGATGACGTGCTGGCCCGCCTGAAGGAGGTCGGCTACCTCGACGACCGCCGGTACGCGGAGGGATTCGCCTCGGCGCGCCTGGCCAACGAGAAACTCGGCCGGACGCGCGTCATCCAAGACCTGCGCCAACGCCGAGTGGCGCCGTCCCTGGCGGAACGCACGGTCCAAAAGGTCTACCAGGACGTCGACGAGGAAGCCCTGATTGAAGGTCTCATCCGGCGCAAATACCGCCTGGCGGAGCGCGAGGGGCTTTTTCGCGCGGACAAGGACCTCGCCGCCGCCTACCGCCGCTTGCTGCGCGCCGGATTCCGCTCGGGAGAGATCATCCGCGTGCTCAAACGTTTCGCCAAAAACCCGGACTTGCTGGATGCGTTCGAGCCGCCGGAAGAGGAAGAAGAGGTTTAGCCGCCCCAACGTCGGCCACGGCGGCCGTACGTCCCTGTGTGATGAGCCACTAGTAAAACCAATCCAACCAGAACCACGATCAAGAAGGTGCTCATAGGCGGGGCTGTTTAGTCATCACCTATCTTATGCCGGGAATGTGACAATTTCGTGACAAATTGCGTTACGTCGCTTCGCCGGCTCTTCAACGGTGCGGTGAGAAACGCCAGGAACGGCCCCATGGCCCGGAAGCGCTTCAGGATTTCCCCGTAGAGCGCGGGTGTAGTGGCGAGATCCGGCGGAAGTTCCACGTACAGAAAGAGTTGCTTGAACCGCAGCAGGTCCGCCGCGGGGTCCTCCGCGCAAAAGCCCTTCGGCACGCGCGAGAGCTGCTCCCCTTGCAGTTCGCCGAATAATTGCTTCACAGCGCGTGCTGCAAGAATCCCGCGAAACTCCTGGTGCCGCCCGGCGATGTGATGGCGAATGGCCAGCAGGGTTTCCGGCGCGGGCATGTACACGCCGCCGCCAATCGCGACCTCCTTGTGCGACACGGCAATGTAATAGCCGGCGTCGGAGTGGGCCCCCGCGCCGCGGCGGTAAAAGCTGGCCGCGATGTGGTCCTTGTACGGTGTCTTGTCCTTGCTGAAGCGCGTGTCGCGATAGATTCGGTAGATGGCCTTGTCGGGATCGGCGACGTATTCCGGGGCGAACCCCATCATGGCCGCGTTCACCTCCGCCACCAACTGACGCATCGGCTGCTTTACCTTCTCTTCGAAAATCGCTTTGCGCGGCAGGAACCACTCGCGGTTGTTGTGGCGCGCCAGGCCGCGGAAGAACTCGATGGCCTCGCGCGGAAAGCCCGGAAATGCGGAACGCATGGAATGCCTCCCTTATAATTGAGTTGATGCCGACCACGGAAGAGACGCGCGCGCGTCTCGCCGAAATTCCTAATTTAACCGTTTCCATGGACGCTCCGCTCTCCCGGTACACGCGATTCGGGATTGGGGGCCCAGCCGATCTCTACGCCGAGACGGGCAACGTCGAGGCCTTCATCGCCGCGCTGGCCGCCGCGCGCTCGAGCGGCATTCCGACCATGGTGATCGGCGGGGGCACCAACCTGGTAGTCTCCGACGGCGGCTTTCGCGGCATCGTGCTGCGCTACCGCGGCGACCGCCTCACCGCCGCCGGCGGACGCGTCATAGCGGAGGCCGGCGCGGTCTTGCAGGATCTGGTGGATTTCGCCATCGAGCGCGGCCTCAAGGGCCTGGAAACTCTGGCGGGCATTCCCGGCTCGGTCGGCGCGGCCGTCTACGGCAATGCCGGCGCGTATGGCCACTCCCTTTCCGAGCGGTTGGTGAATGTCCGTTTCCACGACGGCCGGGAAATTCGCGTCTTCGACAACGAAGCGTGCCAGTTTCAGTATCGGGAGAGCATTTTCAAGCGCCACAAGGACTGGACTATTTTTTCGACGGAGTTGCTGCTGGAGCCAGCCGACACGGCTCGACTGCGCGAGACCGCCGCGGACATTCTCAAGGTCCGTAACGAGAAGTTTCCCGTCACCATGAAGTGCGCCGGCAGCATCTTCAAGAACCTGCTGTTGCGGGACCTGCCACCGACGGTGGCGGCCGAAGTCCCCGCCAACGCGGTGCGCGAGGGCAAAGTTCCCGCCGCCTGGTTTCTGGAGCAGGTGGGCGCCAAGGGGGTTCAGCGCGGCGACATTCATGTGGCCGCCTACCACGCCAACCTGATCTACAATGCCGGCGCCGGAACCGCCGCCGACCTGTGCGGGCTGATTGAGGACCTGAAGGCCCGCGTGCGCGCGCGCTTCGGCATGGAGCTCGAAGAAGAAGTGCAGTACGTGGGGTAAGGCCGTGGGGCAGGCCATCGTTTTCCGTGGCCTGCCAACTCACAAGCAACGCAGACGACCAAAGGCGATCGTCTGCGCCACCGCCGATGCGCTTCAGAGCGGCGAACACACGAGGCGCCTTCGCCGACGGCCAAGAGCTCATGCGGCAACGTCGAATATGGCATTCGCCGAATCGGGAGGCAACTCACCGTGGGCGATCCGGTCGACTTCGCGGTCGAGCTCGATGGTGAGCTTCATAGCCACGGCTTACTACTGGGTCAAGGGCTCATTGGACCCAAGGTTGAGCCCTAAAG
>Ga0209039_10002745_pt1 | contig 14552 bp, 14 predicted proteins | sample BogFormECP12_OM1_FD_188238 | JGI IMG/M metagenome (GOLD analysis project Ga0209039, IMG submission 188238) | Bog forest soil microbial communities from Calvert Island, British Columbia, Canada - ECP12_OM1 (SPAdes) (version 2) | ecosystem: Environmental > Aquatic > Freshwater > Wetlands > Bog ... | reverse complement strand
ATCAGGAGGGGAGTTCGTAAAAGCTCCCCTCCTCAGTTGAGGAGGGGTGGCGCGCTGCGCCGGGGTGGTGCTGCCGGTTTCCTTTTCCAGCGCCATGCAGAAATTTAGGAAGGAGGAATGTTCCACCTGGGACGTGACGATGTGCCGCTTGGTGGGGCGTCTTACTGGACTATGACCTCGCAGGTGTTGCAAGGCGTGTTTGAGGGACTCAGCAATAAGGAAATTGGGGCGCGTCTCAACATCTCGGAGAGTTCGGTGAAAGCCGCACTTCAACAACTCTTCCAAAAAACCGGGGTAAGAACCCGCAGCCAGCTCGTGCGGATTGCGCTGGAAGAACACGGCACCCGCTGGAAGTAGAACCCCAACCACAGCTTATCCCCAAAAGGGTTTTCTCGTCATGCGGCCTCATGGCCATGCCGGCCCTGCCCAGAAGGTTAAATCTCCTTGACCCTGCCGGTGGTTTCGTCAAGAATAAGCTTGCAGGTTTGTAGGCACTATGAGCCCACGGACAAAGCCTCCGGGTGGCGAACGAGGTCCCACTGTCGAACTCGAGTGGACGACTATCTCCTATCGCACGATCGCCATTTACCTCGTCCTGGCCTTTTTATTGTTGCTGGGTATCTTGTATCTGATTTCCCCGCGCTTCGTCGTCAATATCACCACGCGCGCGCTGGAAGCGGTGGCCGCCAAACCGCGCGTCCCGCAAGCACCCGCGGGCCGGAAGGAAGCGCACTTCGTGAATCTGGATGGTACCGTACGCGTTAAGAAGGCCGCCTCATTACAGTGGATCCGGGCTGATTACAACACCAGCCTGGAAAAGGGCGATTTCGTGCAAACGGAAAGTGACGGGGTGGCGCGCATCATTTTTGCCGATAACACCAATTATACCTTGAAACCCGATGCGCTCATTGTGGTGGAGGAAAGCCGGGAGGACCCCGTAACCCGCGCCACCAAGGTGGCGGTGCAGGTGACCTCGGGCGCGGTCGACCTGGCGACGGCCCGCTTTGAAACACCGGGGTCGACGTCGCAAGTCTCCTTTGCCGATGCGGTAGCAACTTTGAATGAAGAAAGCCGCGCGGCGGTTCGTAACGATCCAGACAAGGACGTCCACGAGTTTACCGTGGATTCGGGCCAAGCGGAAGTAACCCGCGGCTCGTCGAGCGTTCAGCTCGGCCAATACGAGCAGGTTTCCTTCCCCGCCCAACGGCCGGGCCTGGTGCGAAATAAGGTGATTGCTCCACCTTCCCTGCTGACACCCCAGAATTTGGAGCTGAAGCTGGTACGAGACCCCAAGGCCACAACTCTAGATTTCAGTTGGACGGAGGTGCCCGCGGCGAAAGCCTATCACCTTCAGATATCTCCCTCGGTCATGCTTTCCAATTTCGTCGTGGACAAGAAAGTTAGCGGACGGACCTCGATCCCGATTTCCGGGCTCGATGAAGGGACTTACTATTGGATGGTCAGCGCCATTGATTCTAAAGGCGTGGAAAGCCAACCGAGCCAGGCCAACCGGTTGAACTTGCTGCGTCAAGTTGCCGGGAACCAGGCTTATCTGGAAGTGACCAAGATCATTCAGCATGGCAAGGTGATCGAGGTGCAAGGGAAAACGGAGCCCGGCTCAACCGTGATCATCAATAATGAGCAAGTCTTTTCGATTTCACCGGATGGCACGTTCCGGGGCTTCACGTCCCCGTTTCCCAACTCCGGCTCGAACCAGGTCACGATCACCGCGCAAGACCGCAAGGGCGATGCCAATACGATACGAAAGACCGTCGTGATTGAATGAGTCAGCCCTTCGCCTGTCACTCCGGTCCATCACCGCAGGAGCTCATAAGCGAATGAACCTTCGTTCTTTATTCAGTGTTTTTTCATCGGACCTTGCCATTGACTTGGGAACTGCCAACACCCTGGTCTTTGCCAAGGGCAAAGGTATCGTGGTTAACGAGCCTTCCATTGTGGCGATCAATAAAGTCAATGGTGATATCGAAGCCGTGGGACGTGATGCCAAGGAGATGCTCGGCCGCACCCCTGGCAACATCGTCGCCATCCGCCCCTTGAAGGACGGTGTCATCGCCGACTTTAAGGTGACGGAAAAGATGTTGAACTACTTCATCAAGAAAGCCCACAACCGTACCATGTTCGTTCACCCGCGGATCGTCATCGGCATCCCCTCGGAAATCACCCAGGTGGAAAAACGCGCGGTACAGGATTCCGCCATGCGCGCCCGGGCGAGCGAAGTCTTTCTGGTGGAGCAGGCGATGATGGCGGCCATTGGCGCGGGCTTGCCCATCACCGAGCCTTCCGGCAGTATGATCGTGGATATCGGCGGCGGCACTACGGATATTGCGGTCATTTCCCTTTCCGGAATTGTATACAGCCGCTCGGTGCGCGTGGCCGGAAACGAAATGGACGAAGCCATCACGGCCTACTTGAAACGCAAATACAACTTGCTGATCGGCGAGCGCACCACCGAGCACATCAAAATGGAAATTGGCTCCGCCTACCCCCTGGAAAAACCTATGACCATGGAAATCAAGGGGCGGCACCTGCTCGAAGGGATTCCCAAGACCATTACCATCGACGACTCGGAAATTCGCGATGCTTTATCGGAATGCGTATCCACCATTCTCAACGCGATCCGCGTCGCCCTGGAGCGCACCCCGCCGGAACTCTCCGCCGACATCTCCGACCGGGGCATTGTCCTGACCGGCGGTGGCGGCCTGCTGAAGAATCTCGACAAGCGTATCCGTGAGGAGACCGGTCTGCCCGTCTCGATCGCTGAGGACCCTCTGGCTTCGGTGGTATTAGGCACAGGGAGAATGTTGACGGATTTTGACTTGTTGAGGCGTGTAGCGATAGAATGAGTCGGTTTTATGTTTGATCCTAACTCACCGGATTTGACGCGCCCGGTCGAAGCGCTGGACCATGACGGACCTGACATGCCGGCCTTCGTCAAGCGGCACCGTTCCTTTTTTGCCCTCCTGGTGATTGTTACAGCACAAATCCTGCTCCTTTCCCTCCAGATCATCCGCAACAATCATGTGCGGCTGATCCGCTACTGGGCCGTTGAGGCGTTCGATCCCTTTGAGCGCTCGTTGGGCGGCCTGATGAATGTTTCTTCCACCGCTTACCGAACCTATCGCCATCTCTGGCGTGCGGACCAGGAAAACCAGGAACTGCACATCCAATTGGTAGCTGCGCAGGCGCAGATCCAGCGGCTGGGTGAGCAGGCGGGGGAAACCCAACGTCTGCGTAATCTCCTGGATTTCAAGAACCAATTGGCGTTCCAAACCGTGGCGGCGGAGGTCATCGCCTCCAGTTTGGGAAATACCTCCAGCCCCGGTGAGAACTCCAACGCCATCTTCATCGACAAGGGCTCGGATTCCGGCCTTACTGCTGATCTTGCCGTCATCACCCCGGAAGGTGTGGTGGGGAAAATTCTGGCCATCTTCCCGCACAGCGCGCAAGTGCTGCTGATCACCGACGCCTCCAGTGGCGTGGGGGTGACCCTTGCCCAAAGCCGCGTGCAGGGGATCCTGAAGGGTGGCAGCAGCAGCTTATGTGACCTTCACTACGTCATGAATGAAGAGGTGGTAACCCGCGGGGAAGCAGTGGTGACTTCCGGGCTCGACCAGGTTTATCCCAAAGGCTTGCCCGTAGGAATCGTGGTGACCGTCGGTGATGGTAACATTTACAAAACCATTAACGTAAAGCCCTCCGCAGACTTGAATCGCCTGGAAGTGGTTTTGGTGGTTCTAAGGACCGCAGCCGCCGAGCAACAAGCCTTGAATAATCCCGCTTCACGGTAATGAATGGCCGCCATAACCGGCAGGTCGCTGGGGACTAGGGGGCTGGGGGCTACTGGTCATGGGGGCCGCGCCATCACACGGGGCAGACGATGATCGTTGTCGGAGGCACTCTGGAAGAGGCGCGCCGATGGTTCCATGAGGTAACCGTAATCGCGGAGCGGCACAATCCGTACAAGCCTTCGTGGGGAAACAACCCTGTCCTGCTCTGCCGAGGGAAACACTCGCTTCGTTAGCCGAAGTCTGGCCACATCTGAAGAATTGGGATTAGAAATCCCCACTCGATCCCCCTCAATCGGCCTTTGACCTTTGACTTTCCTTTGCGGCTTCGCCGCTGCTTCTGATAGTCTGGTGCGCCGATGTCTGCTTCCACTCATCGCCCGGTTGCGGTCTTTCAGGTGCATCCCGCCATCCTTTCGGTAGCGGCACTGGCAGCACTGCTTCTACAAACGATTCTGCCGCTGAAACTGCCCCTGGCACGCTTGATGGACTTCCCGCTGCTCATCACCATTTATTTTGCGTTGATGCGGCGCGACAAAATGTTTGGCATGGCCCTGGGCACGGGACTGGGCCTGCTCCAGGACGCGCTTTCGCACAGTTACATCGGCATTTTTGGGATTGCCAAGGCGATTGTAGGTTACCTCGCAGCTTCCGCGAGCACGCGCTTTGAATTGGAATCCCTCGTGGCGCGCACCCTGCTGACGGGAGTGTTGGTGTTAGTTCACAACCTCTGCCTTGCCGCCCTCCAGCACGCCTTGCTGGAGGCGCCTCCGCGGTTTCAACCCATTGCCACCGCCAGCGCCGTCCTGGTGAACGTTGCGCTCGGCCTGATCATCTTTCAAATTCTCGACCGCTTCCGGCGCCCTGCCTAGGGACAGGTTGCCGGTGAGGTACTCTTTTTACCGCGGCGGCGTGCTAGAATTGCCGGCTGAGTCATTCGGCCACAGAGACGTACGAGAACTTTCTTAAGGAGGATGGTTTCATGTCTAAGCCCACTACATTCGGCGTCATCATTGGCAATCGCGGTTTTTTCCCTGCAGTTTTGGCTCGTGATGGGCGCGAAGAAATCCTGCGCGTCCTGGAGAAGGAAGGTTATGGAAGCGTCTGCTTGACCCCGGAAGATACCAAGTTTGGCGCCGTGGAGACCCTTCAGGAGGCAACTAAGTGCGCCGACCTCTTCCGGCAACATGGCGAGGAAATTGACGGCGTGCTGGTCAGCCTGCCGAACTTCGGCGACGAGCGCGGCGTGGCGAATTCACTGCGCATGGCGGGGCTGGACGTCCCCGTACTCATTCAGGCTTTCCCCGATGAGCCCCAGAAAATGCTCATGGGAGGCCGCCGCGACAGCTTTTGCGGCAAGATTTCCGTGTGCAACAACCTTTGGCAGTATGGGATCAAGTACACCTTGACATCACTGCACACGGAGGCGCCCACCTCGGATGTCTTTCACTCCGACCTCAAAGCGTTTGCCGCCACGTGCCGGATTGTCAAAGGGCTGAAGAACCTCCGCGTGGGCGTGCTGGGGGCGCGTCCCACGGCCTTCAACACCGTGCGGTTCAGTGAGAAGTTGATGGAACGGCACGGCATCTCCGTTGAAACGCTCGACCTTTCGGAAGTCTTCGGCCGCATCGGCCGGCTAGCGGACGATGACCCGAAAGTTAAGGCCAAGCTCGAGAGTATTCAGGGCTACGTCGCCACGCAGGGGGTTCCTGCGGCGCCGCTGGTGAAAATGGCAAAGTTCGGCGTGGTGGTGGACGGCTGGATGAAGGATAACGCGCTGGCGGGCTCGTCCGTCCAATGCTGGACCGCCATGCAGGAATTCTTTGGCGTTGTCCCTTGCACGTTGATGAGCATGATGTCGAACAGCCTGATGCCCAGCGCCTGTGAAACCGATATGATCGGCATGATCGGCATGTACGTCCTGCAACTTGCCGCCGGCGCGCCCAGCGCCATCGTCGATTGGAATAACAACTACGGTGAGGATCCTGACAAGGCCGTCATCTTCCACTGCTCGAACCTGCCTAAGCACTTCTTTGAAGACCTCAAGATGGATTTCCAGGAAATCATCGCGGGCTCGGTGGGGAAGGACAACACTTTTGGAACCGTTGTCGGCACCCTAAAGGCTGGCCCGCTCACCTACTGCCGCGTCTCCACGGACGACCTGCACGGTAAATTGCGCGCCTATTGCGGCGAGGGCGAAATCACGGCGGACAAGCTCCAGAGTTTCGGTGGCTATGGGGTGGTGAAGATCGCCGGCCTGCAAGCGCTTCTCCAGTACGTTTGCAAGCACGGCTACGAGCACCACGTGGCCGTCAACCGCAGCCACTTTGGACGCGCCGTCGCTGACGCGCTAGGCAATTACAAGGGGTGGGAGATTTATCACCACGGGGCTTAGCCCGTGGTCGCGCGCGCCAGTCGGCCGTATGCAGGATGGCATTGATACACAAGATAACACCCAGCTCAGGCGCCGAGACTCAAGAAAGCATGATTAAGTATCTCTTTGATTGCACCTTCGTATCAGGACGTCGCCGAGAAAATAGCGCCGCCGATGCACTGAAAAAAAAGGACTTACGCGACAACGTGGGGGAGAGGACTCCTTTTGGTTTGGGTAACTCGGGAATGGGCACCCTCCGATTTGCTTTTGTCGCTCTCCGGTGGTAGCATTTCACTTCTGCTTCGGTTCTAACGGAGACTTTCATATGCAAAGCGCCTACCCGCTTTCTCGTTGCCCTGCCTGCAAAAAGGCATTCCGAATGGAAATTACGGGTCTGTCCAGCCCGCCGCCAAATTTGGGGCAGATCGTCCGGCCATCCTCAAGTTTGGGGCTGATCGTCTGTCCACACTGCGGCCTGAAATTCCAACGGTTCGACCCCCAGTACCTGAGGGGTGCAACCCATCATGCTGCCGCCCGGTAGCTCTCGGAAAATCGGCTCAGTCTTTGCTTCCGACTTCATTGCGTATCGCCCAAGTGAAGGGTGAGGTGTCTCCAGAGGCGGAAGGCATGGTTCGTGTCCTGCCGAACGAACCCCTCCTGCGAAGCTCCCGTGCCCAAGCCACCGATTTGCCAAGGGTTTGGAGGGATTCCCTACCCTTCTTGCAGCCGACGGCATTAGAATTCACTCTATGCCCTACTTCCACCTCGATCGCACCACACGGCGCGTCATCGCCATTCAACTCCTGGTCCTCTTGGGGCTCGTTGCCTATTACCAGCTCTATCTCCCGCACCGAGCGCGCGAGTTGGCCGGGCGCGCCACCGCCAACCGCGAGGAGAAAATCACCGCCTTGTTTCAGAATTCGGTGGTGGAAGATTCCAAGCACGAAATCTCCGTTCCCCTGGAGGGGGCAATTGTGAAGCGGCATCCCCAGAGGCTGCGCATAGTGTTTTCCCCGCGGGAAGCTGAAGCCGAACTCGGTGTCCCGGACGCCGTCACGAACGACTTCCGCGACGGCTACCACCTGACATGGTTGGGCACCGCCCACAAGCTTGAAGCCTCATTCAATGCTGGCCGCCTCTATTGTCTCACCCTCGAAGATCGCGCCACCGGCCACGGCGTGCTGGTTTATGAATCACTCTCGTCGTGGCACCCCTATTAACAGTCAACAGTAGGCAGAAAGCAGTAAGCAGTAGGCAGAAAGCGGTAGGCCGTGGCCGCCTTAGCTGAAAGCTGAGAGCTGAGCGCTGATTGCTTTGAACTGAAAACTGACAACTGATGACTGATGACTTGGAGCAGCCTCAATCCTTGGCCGTGAGTTCGTAGATTTTGGCGTCGATGAAGAGGTTGAACAGCACGGGATCGAGAAGCTGGGACTTCACTTCGTCGCCAATGATGAGGAGGGCGCGATCGATGGGCACCGCGCGCTTGTAAGGCCGGTCGCGCGCCGTGAGCGCATCGAAAATATCCGAGATGGTCATCATCTTCGATTGGAAGGGAATGTCTTCCGCCTGCATGTGGTAGGGGTATCCCAAGCCGTTCAGTTTCTCGTGATGCGCTCGGGCAATTTCCGGCACGCGCTTCAATTCCTTGGTCCAGGGAATCTGGCTCAGGAAGCGGAAGCTGTGAACGACGTGCGATTCGATTTGCAGGCGCTCCTCGGCGTTTAGACTGCCCTTGGTGATGGAAAGCAGTTGCAACTCCTCCTGGGTGAGCAGGGGCTCGGTGGGGCCGGAGGGATCATCAAAGCTCCAGCCGGCGATCTGCAAGAGCTTTTCGGAGGACTTCTCCGGCAGCACCGTGGGCTCATTGGCCGCCAGGATGTGTTGGAGGAAATTGTCGATATTTTCCAACTCGCGGCCCTGGTCGCCATCGATCAGCGCGAAGCACTCCTCATACCCTTGATTGCCGTTGCGCAGCACGTAATCGAGCTTCTTCCGGTAGCCCTCCAGCTCCAGGGCTTTGCGAATGTACTGGAACCGCTTGTTAATGAGCTCGAGCTGCGGAGGGTAGAGCTTCTTGGCTTTGACCAGAACCTCTTCGCGCACCCCGACCTTGCCGAAGTCGTGCAGGATCGATGCGTAGCGAATCTCGCGAATGTCTTCGCGCGTAAAGTGGATATCTTTGTAGGGACCGGAGTCGAGGCGGTCCACCGTTTCCGCCAGGGCCACGGTGAGCTTGGCCACCCGCTCCGAATGGCCGAAGGTAGTGGGATCGCGGGATTCAATAGCCGTCACCGAGGCCTTTACGAATCCTCCGAACATATTCTCGATTTGCTGATAAAGCTGATTGTTTTCCAGCGCCACCGCGGCTTGGCTGGCCAGAGACGAAGCCAGGTCCTGGCTCTGCTGCGAGAACGGGCAGACTTCCTCCCCCACAATTTTGGGGGTCAACTTCACCCCGGGATGCTTTTTGCAATTGATGAGCTGGAGCACCCCGATCACCTCGTCCTTCTGATTTTTCATGGGAAGAACCAGCATGGACTTGGTGCGATAACCGAAGTTCCGGTCAAAGTCGCGGTTCAACCGGCAGGGCAAATTGCGAATGCGGTAAGCGTCCTTGATGTTAAGGATCTGCCCGGTGGCCGCCGCATAGCCGGCGAGGCTGTCTGTGCCGATGGGCAATTTGAATTGGCGAAAGGGCACCGATTGGCTGTCGTTCTGCGTCAGCTTGAAGACCAGATGCTTGCCCCCTTCGCTCTCTTCCTCCACCAGGTAGAGGGAGCCGGCGTCGGCGGAAGTGATTTCACGGCTCTTGCTCAGAATCAGATCAAGCAGCGCATCGGTGTTGCGCTCGGTAGAAAGCGCCACGCCAATTTTGTTGAGGGTCTCGAGATCCGATACCGCCCGCCGCAATTCCCGGCGCGTACGGAGGTGCTCTTCCTGCGCGCGGACATTCTCAAACGCCTTCTCAACGGCTTTTGCCAAAACCAGGCTCGGCACTTCGCGCGGAAGCACCGCGAAGATGCGTGACTTCAGCTTGGCGGGAGGGTGCGCCTCGCCATCCAGCAGGCAGATGATTCGCCAAGCGTCAGACTTGGGTGCTGACCTTTCCAGGCAAGCCAAGTCACCCTCGTCAGCATCGGCCACCAGAACCGCAGGCAGTTCCCACAAAGGAGGTTTATCCGCGTGGCGAGGGATGGAAATGAGGCGGTATTCCTTGCCCAGGTTGCGCAAGCCTGCCCCGGCGGCACAAGGATCGAAGTAGTAGACGTTAGAGGGCATCGAGGTTCAACATTCCAAGGTCAATTGGGGTGCAATCGCTTGTTTCTCGTGGCCAGGTGGAAGGCGCTTCCCCCGGCCTGCGAGGGTTCGAAGGGTTGTCCCCCATGCTTCTTCTAATTCTAACACTTCGCGCCGCAAGATTAATGAATTTCGTGGCAGCCCACCGCATATACGCTTGACGCCCGTCAAATTCATCCGCCCCCGCGCCAGGGGGTACCAAAGTGCGGTGGCTAACTCTTTCCAAGGAAGGCTATTATCAATCTTCTGAAATAAGGGTAACTCTTTGCGGTCATTCGGAATCAAATAAATGATAAGAGTTGTCGAGGAAGGGGAGATTGCAAAAGTGATGGGGACAGACTTACAGAGCATATTCAGCGGCTTTCTCAAGTTGGGCTTGCTGGCCGGAGTTGCGCTCTATACGGGCCTCGTAGTGATGAGTTACCGTACAGACGGCCCACGCGTTCGCCCAGTAGTTGATTGGCACGACCCGGCACATTCAGCCGAGCATTTGGCAGTGTGGCTGGGCGTCATATCTCTTGCCCTGGCCGTGCGGGTGGCGACCAAGGTTTTCGGGATGCTCTCCGAAGCATCAGCGGAAGTGGGCGAATGGTTCCTGAGCCGCCGCCGCGACGAATCGCAGTAAGACAGGAGCTAGAAGCGAGAAGTGAGAAGCTAGAAGAAGGGATTACCTTCTCACTCCCTGCTTCCAGCTCACTTCTAGCTCTTAAGTCCTAACTTCTAATCTCAACTGTGCCCTGCAAGATTGAGTGACAAGCCCCCCTCACCCACCGCCTTGCGGTCCCCCCTCTCCCCCAAGGGGGAGAGGGCAGAGAAGATCACGATTGCAGCGCTAAAACTGAGGATTTCTATTCCCTCTCCCCCTTGGGGGAGAGGGGGGACCGCAAGGCGGTGGGTGAGGGGGTTCATCTGTCACCTTATTTTGCAACGGTCAATAGTTCATCTAACTCCTAACTTCTAGCTCCTAGATTCACGCCTTGGGATGCGTCTTGTCGTAAACATCGATCAATTGCTTGATGGACACCTGCGTGTATTTCTGCGTGGTGGCAAGGCTCCGGTGCCCGAGCATTTCCTGGATGGCGCGCAGGTCGGCGCCCTCGGTGAGCAAGTGGGAGGCGAAGGCGTGCCGCATCGAGTGCGGGCTGACCTTCACCTTCGGTCCAAACGCGCTCACATATTTCTTCAACAACCGATCGACGGAGCGGGTGGTCAGCCGGTCGCCCCGCGTATTGAGAAACAGCGCCGTCTGTCCACGCTTCTTCGCCTCCATCAAAACCCTCTCGCGAACCGGCAGGTAGTCGCTCAGTGCTGCCTTGGCCTTCGAACCGAAAGGCACAATGCGTTCTTTGCGGCCCTTGCCGCGCACCAGCAACATCTCGTCACCAAAGCTGACGCTGCGCAAGTCGAGGCCCGCCAGTTCACTCACCCGCAGGCCGGAAGCGTAAAGCAATTCCAAAATGGCGCGGTCGCGGCGCATCATGGGTTCGCCGCTCTGGACGGCTTCGGCCACGCGGTCGAGAAAGTTGTTCATCTCCTCTTCCGTCATGATGCGGGGAAGCATTTTGTCGAGCTTGGGAGTGGAGACCGTGGCGGCGGGATTTGCCGCCAAGACGCTTTCCTTGGCAAGGAATTTGTAGAACGCCCGCACCGCGGCCAGCTTGCGCGCGATGGAAGTCTTCTTCTTTTCGCGCTCGAACAGAATGGCCAGAAATCCCCGAATGCGCAGCGCGTCGATGGACCGCACGTCCACCGTGGCCTCAGGATCCCCCGCCTTTAAGTAATCCCGGAATTGCAGCAAGTCGCTTTGATAGTTGCGAATCGTGTGCGGTGAGGCGTTACGCTCGTAGCGGAGGTAGCTTATGTACCGTTCGATCAGCTCATTCATGGTGGTTGTCAGTTGTCCGTGGTCCGTTGTCAGTTGTCCGTCTCCAGTTGGTAGCGCGGACCTGTTTTGTAGGTCCGTGGTCCTTCCGCACGGTTGCTGCAAAAAGCCGCGCTCCCCGAAGGGGAGCGACGTGAGTAGCCGTGGGTGAAACCCACGGTAACGATGCATCGAAAAACTTCTCGGCCCTGAAGGGGCCGAACGGTTCGACCCTTTCAGGGTCGTGTAGATTGCCGCGCGATCCGTGGGCGGCGGGCACAAAAACCGTGCCCTTGCCCACGGCTACTCAATCTAAACCCCTCCGGGGTTGCGACGGCCACCGGTCTATTTAGCATCAACTAATTCCCTGACGAATGCTCACTGCTTGCGAATTCGTCGTGGCTCCAATCCACGATTCAAAATCGGTGAGCGCTCGCTCACACTGCTTCTCGCGTCGGGCGCGGCGGTCGCGGGCAATGGGGCGCGGCAAATTTTCTATCGGGGGCAGCAGGTCGAAGGAAATATTTGCCGGCTGGTAATTCGTGGAGCTGGCGTGCGTAATGTAGTGCACCAGTGAACCCAGCGCCGTGGTGCGTGGCGGCGGCATGTAGGGCCGAGCGGCGCTCGGCCAAGGGCCAGCGCTGCTGGCCCCTACATGTCCGTTTGCAGCTTCGCCGCCCAGTGCTCGCGCCGCCAGGGCCAGACCTGCCAGCAGGCCCGTCGCGATGCATTCCACATAGCCCTCGACGCCGGAAAGCTGGCCCGCCACAAAAACCTGGGGCGCGCTGCGAAAGCTCAAGTCCGCGCTCAGCAAGCGGGGCGAGTTAATGTAGGTGTTGCGGTGGATTTGTCCCAGGCGCAGGAACTCCGCGTTCTCCAACCCCGGAATCAACCGCATAATCCGTCTCTGTTCAGGGAATTTCAGGTGGTTCTGAAAACCCACCAGGTTATAGCTCGAAAAACGCAGATTCTCCGGCCGCAATTGCACGACGGCAAAAGGTTGCCGCCCGGTGCGTGGATCGACCAGCCCCACGGGTTTCATGGGACCGAAGCGCAGCGTGTCATACCCCCGCCTCCCCAGTTCTTCGATGGGGAGACAGGCCTCAAAGAACTGCACCTTTTCGAACTCGTGCGCCGGGACGGTCTCCGCGCTCGCCAGCGCCTCGTAGAAGACGCGGTATTGGTCTTCCGTGAAAGGGCAGTTGAGATAATCTTCTCCCCCTTTGCCGTAGCGGGAAGCGGCGAAGATGCGTTCCATGTTCAGGGTTTCCGCATCCACTACCGGGCTGATGGCGTCGTAGAAAGCCAGGTTCTCGGCACCCGTCAACGCTTGCAGTCGCGCGGCCAGTGCGTCGGAGGTGAGAGGCCCGGTCGAGATGAGGGCCAGTCCCTGGTCCGGAATCTCGCGCAGATCTGCCCGCCGCAGGGTGATGAGCGGGTGGCCGGCCACGGCCGCGGTGACGCTCTCGGCAAAGCGCTCGCGATCCACCGCCAACGCGGCTCCCCCCGGCACGGCGCACTCGCCCGCGATCCGCAACAGGAGCGAGCCCGCGTGCCGCAGTTCCTCCTTCAGCAGCCATGAGGCTGACCCGGGGGCATTCGATTTCAGCGAGTTGCTGCAAACCAGCTCGGCCAGCCGGTCGGTTTTGTGCGCAGGCGTCGGACATGTTGGGCGCATCTCGTATAGCGTCACGGCCACGCCGCGCTCGGCAAGTTGCCATGCCGCCTCGCTTCCCGCCAACCCGCCTCCGGCGATCACCACGGGTTTCATTCCGTCCCCATCTCGATCCCTGTTCCTACCTGCACGCAATTATAACAGCCGGGCGAGGGAATCCGCCCATCGGCTCATCGGTTCATCAGTCCACCGACCCATCTGATGACCGCGGCATTGGTTTTTAGATGGTCCGATGAGCCGATGGACAGACGAACCGATTCTGCGCCTATCTCCTTTATTTTCATAAACTCATCACGAAAACGCGATAAGTGCCTTGTTTTCAATAACTCATCCAGAGCACTTATTTAGCCCCTTTGTTTTCAATAAACCATCCAGAGCTACCTTCATTTTTAACATCTTTATTTCTTCGCCCCTTTACTTTCAATAACTTATCCAGAGCACTTTTTCTGGCACTTTGTTTTCAACACGTTGGGAGCACTCTTCGATCTTTTTTGACATACGGATCCCGTATCAAATCCTCCCGCCCAGGGCCTGCCCAGAGCCCCCGGCCGCAGCGGGAGCGGCCGCACCAGCCAGCGGGGGCTGGCCTCATTGTATAGCGTACACACGATGAGGTAGTGTGTCAAGGATAAAATGGCCTACGTGCTCAAGCCTATGCCCGAGACAAAATGACACGGCTGTGACACTTCCAAAACTGTCACACGCCCCGTAGCGGTCTTGAGCTTAAGCAGGCAGACTGGTTACTATGAGCGCGGCCTCACGCTACGGCGCGGGGCATAGTCGCGCCGCTCGGTTCGGTTCGAAGCAGGAGGAGAAATGAACGCCTCTTCAAGAAAGTTGCTGTTTTGGACACCGCGCGCCATCTGCATTGCCTTCGCCATTTTTCTGAGCATGTTTGCGCTCGACGTTTTCAGTGAGGGTTATGGCTTTTGGAAAACACTTCTGGCGCTCTTGATCCATCTGGTTCCCGTTTACATCGTCCTGGCCGTGCTGGCGATGGCGTGGCGATGGGAGTGGGTCGGCGCAGCGGGCTTTGCGGGGCTGGCAATCTGGTACGCGCAGCGCAATTGGCGGCACCATCCCGATTGGATCGTGACCATCGCGGGGCCATTGCTGGTGATTGCCGTGCTCTTTTTCTTCAATTGGCTGAAACATGATGATCTGCGGCTAAGGCCGTAGCGCCCCCCTCGCCCGGACACCAGTCCCCGCGAGCAAGCTCGCGGGGAGCTGGAGTTTCTATATTTTTGGTGACGTAGCCGGTAGATTTCCCTAGGTCCCTAGCCGCCGTGTCACTCACGGCTCTTATGAAAATAGCTGTGCGAAGCACCTTGGAGTGCGGCGGCTCGACGCTGCACTCCAAAGCTTCGCGCCCTCGCCCGATGGGAATACCTTACGTTCAAAATAATCTTGTTAGGCGTCATGTCAGCCGTCAAAACCACGTTTCGGTAGTGGTAAAGTTTGATCGAGAGGCGGCTTTATGCCGCCAAGTGGCGAGGTAAACTCGCCACGACAACATCAAACGGTACCACTGCCGAC
>Ga0209039_10002743_pt1 | contig 14558 bp, 13 predicted proteins | sample BogFormECP12_OM1_FD_188238 | JGI IMG/M metagenome (GOLD analysis project Ga0209039, IMG submission 188238) | Bog forest soil microbial communities from Calvert Island, British Columbia, Canada - ECP12_OM1 (SPAdes) (version 2) | ecosystem: Environmental > Aquatic > Freshwater > Wetlands > Bog ... | reverse complement strand
GCTAACATCGGAGCCGACACGTTCATCCGAGTCGGAACCGCAGGTAGCCTGCAAACAAGCATTGACATAGGCGACATCATAATTGCAAATGCTGCCGTCCGCGACGATGGAACATCGAAGAGTTACGTTCCAGCCGAATTTCCAGCCGTAGCCGACTACACTGTTACCCAAGCACTTCTCAAAGCCGCACAGAAAAATAACCGAAAGATTCATTTTGGCACAGTGCTAACTTCAGACGCATTCTATGGAGACATGGAGAATCTGAAGAAATGGAGCAAATTCCATGTCCTTTCTGTTGAAATGGAGTGCTCTATCATATTCACGCTTGCAATGCTGAAAAAGGTGAGGGCAGCAGCAATATTGGCCGTGGACAGTTGCCCATTGATTGGAGAAAAGAAGGGCGAGTTCGAACCAGGCGAAAAGAAGGGAGAACTGAACGAACGCGTCCAGAAAGGGATCAGAGAAGAGATAGATATAGCCACAGAAGCCATCAGTCTCATAGAAAAAGAGAAGAAAAACAAGAACTGAAAAGAGAAACCGACGCTCTGTCTGTGCTCAGAAATCGAAAAGCCAAACTGTGGGAAGAAAACCTTGACAGAAATCGATGAATTGCCTGAATTTCCAAGTCTTCGAAGGTTGAGGTTGGAAGACAAAGCACTGCTCGACTCCCTTTTCCGACAGATGCAGCCGAATATGTCGGAACTCACCTTCACGAACCTTTACGTGTGGAACGAAACCGAACCAGTCCAGCTGACACGTGTCGGCGACTCGGTGTTGTTGCTGCGCAGAAGAATACTCGACGATGGTAATCTGTTCTTTCCACCGATGGGAAAGCAGCCAATCGGGCACATGCTTAAGCAGATTGAAAAGGGTATGACCAAGAATCAACTTGAAATGTCGCTTTACAGTGCGGACACTCAAGAAGCACAGCGACTTGCCAAGGAGGGATACGCTGTTAAACCTGACCGCAAAAGCTGGGATTACGTTTATCTCTCATCTGACCTCGCTAATCTTCCAGGTGACAAATATCACTCCAAACGCAACTTCGTATCTCGCTGCCTCCAAAACAATCACTGTGAATATAAAAAAATCGATTTGGCCGCCGTTAATGAATGCCTCAAACTCCAGACTGAATGGTGCAACCTACGAAAATGCGACGCGCCCTCGGGTCTGGAAGGTGAGAACAACGCAATCAAAACAGCTTTCAACAATTATCAGCAGTTAGGCGTCATGGGAGGAGCAATCCGCGTGAATGATAAACTCGAAGCCTTCACAATAGCGGAACTACTCAACAACGAGACTGCAGTCATACATTTCGAAAAAGCCAATCCCGAAATCACCGGCCTATACCAGCTCATCAACCAATGGTTCTGCAAAAACGCCCTTACCGCCTTCAACTTCATAAATCGCGAACAAGACCTGGGAATACCAGGTCTCAGAAACGCAAAACAAAGCTACCATCCGCACCACATGGTCGAAAAATACCTTATACCCATTCCCCGCGACCACGCATTTTGAAAAACCCCACTTTAGGCACGCTTTTGCACAGAACCCGCGCAGTCTCAAAAGACACTCACCGTGTTTTTGGCAATGACTGGCTGCTGGCGCGTCAGAGGATTTTATCAATCAACTCTGTCAGACTATGAAGAACATTTTCCTCTCGGCTTTTCGAGGCTCTGTCTATGTGAAAAGCTGTTATGCCTATTTCCTTGGGCACCTCACAGTCAAAGATGTTATCGTCACCGACATGAACTACTTCAAGTGGCGAAACATTGCAGATATCACACATCTTGAAGTAAGCAGCTACAGTGTTCTTTATCAATCCAAAGTCAGATGTAGCAGAAAAAACATGCTCAAAATAACGGGTTATCTGCGTGGTTTCAAGCTCAACATCCGCAAATTCCCTTCGCGCATTAGTCAATACAATCATTCTGAAGCCTTCATCTTTGATCTTATCCAGCACATGATATACCTCAGGGAAAACTCTGATTTGATCTTGAAAAGAACTTATCATTTCTTCTGCTGTTGTTCCTAAACAGAGTTTCCTTATCCAATAGTTCAGGTCATACCAGTCCAACCTTTCTTTGCCAACTTTGCTGTATTCGTCAGTCACCTTACGCTTAGCAGTCTCCAACGACATGCCGTTCACAACAGCGTACCGACGAGGCATCCCTTCCAACCACACCGAATTCGCGAAAGACATATCAGTTATCGTCCCGTCCAAATCGAAAGACACGAGCTTCGCAATCTTCATCGACTCACTCCCCGTTTCATAGAGAAAATATCTGTCTTAAGCGTACGCCATGCCTTATCGTTTTCTGATTTAATGAATATCGAAGGGTTATCAGCACCGAGAACTTGAGTCTCTGTTACTTTCTTTCAAATGATGACGATGTTGGCCCGCGCGGAGTATCAACGTTCCGCGTTGATCGTCTGTGGAAACTTTGGTTTGTTTGACCATTTTCTTTGTGGCTGCCAGTGATTTCGGCTTCTTTCTGGTGGAGATGAGTAGGAGCAGCGTGAAGATTAGTCCTAGGGTGACAGTCACCGTTAAGATCACGGCAAAGACGATGTATGAGCGCGCGCCCATTTTAGTATCCGAGAGTCTTGTCTACGAGGTTTATCAAGGGTTTTTTGTCTATGAATCGCTTGAGGTTTTGGCAGAATATGTCTGTCAAACGCTCCATGTAATAGGGTGTTAGCCCCGCCACATGCGGGGTGATTATCACGTTTCCTAAGCCCCAAAGTTCGCTGGTTTCCGGTAAGGGTTCTTCTTCAAAAGTGTCCAAGCCTGCGCCGGCTATCCATTTCTGCTTCAGCGCTTTGATGAGATTATGTTCTTGGACGATTCGTCCTCTGCTTACGTTAATCAGGTATGCCGTTTTCTTCATGCTCTTAAATTGCGGTTCGCCTATCATGCCTTGCGTTTCTTTGGTGAGAGGAAGCGACAGGACTACGAAGTCTGACGTTGCCAAAAGCTTTGCTAAATCGGTTGGTCCAAGGAGTTCATCAACAGTGTTTGACGCTCCTTGAGAAGCGTCCCGTTTGGTGGCAATGACTCTCATGCCGAGGCATTTCGCTTTTCGTGCTATTTCCGTTCCGATTCTGCCAAACCCCACTATTCCCACTGTCTTGCCTTCTAACTCTTCAATCTGATAAGCAGCGTTTGACTCCGGTGTTTCCCATCTTTTCTTTTCTTGGTTCCTGATGAAGAGATGGAGTTTTCTTGAGAAACAGAGCATGAACCCCAAGACGTGTTCCGAAATCGGTGTGGGATGCACGCCGCTTGCGTTCGTTATGACAACGTTGCTTGCCGCTACCTCAGGAGTGAGAACCCTGTCGACCCCTGCCCCCCATGTTTGAATCCATTTTAGCCTTTTCGCTGCAGCAAACAGTTCTTGTGAGAAGTAGCCTGCAAAAAGTACGTCTGAACCTTCGGCATAGCGCAGAGCTTCCTTCCTATCTTTACTCTGAACAACCTCAATGCTGGAAGAAACCTTCTTGATCTTGTCTACGTAATTCGAAGGCAGGTCGAAAGAAATCAGGACTTTCAACTCATTATCCTCCATATGACAAGTCAGGTTACGTAATTGAGAGTGAAGGAAGTTCCATCTGCAGACAGAGGCGACACGGTTACGAGCTGCGTGTCTTGTCGATTATTCATCGTGATGTCATCGTATGGAAAATTCGCGATGGATCCGACTTTGCCTCCTATAGTTGCGGCGCAATTCGTGAAAGTGACTTCACCAAAGTTGGCGAGCCTTAGACGGTTGTTCACTGTGGGGGCCTCGATGATCCATTCGGCAGAAAGCATTGACGAATTATAAGTGAAATTTTGCTGGAACGATTGACCGGTTGTGACATCGCGAATCTCTATCAGCCATGAGTTCATCGTAGAGTTCGAAAGAGATATTGTCGTCGTGATATTGTCTCCTGCCGAAATAGTTAGAGAGTCAACGGCAACGGAGTTGTCAGGCAGAAGTTCGTACCAAGCTGAATATTCCGTTCTCGCGTGCGATGAGTCCTGTTCGGTTCCAGCCTGAATCAGTGAATTATCGCTGAGGAACTGTCCCCCTATCCCAATCCATACAGCAGAATAGGCCTCATCTCCTGACGCCAGACTGGTGACTGTTGGGACAGTCCATGAGCTGTTAATGCTAGTGACTAATGGTTGTGGGTTACTCAAATCTGAGGCGTCGGCATAGCCCGACCAGTTAAAGCTCGTCAAGCTCTGGCTCGGGGACATTGTGAGAAGCGGGTAGAAAAACAACAGTGAAAAAACTATCAATACGTCCAAAAGAATGATTAGTGAGAGAAAGTAGATTCTTCGCTTTCTGCTCCTGGGATGTTCAGGGATCTCATTCAACATTTAAACAATCCTCGGCGACCGTTTTTTTGACTTTCGCTGAGCATGCTAAGCAATATTCAATATTGCACGACTGCCATAATAGGTTTCTCGAACGGTCAGCCCCGACCAGCAATTCAAATCAAGAATGAATCATCGTTAAAACCATCTTGAACCTTGTCAAGGCATTAACCTCGTGGGGTTCACCAGCTGGAATAATGATCATTTCTCCTTTCCGAAGATGTGCCGGCTTACCCGAGATAGTGATTTCTGATTCTCCTTCTAGAAGATAAATGAGAGCATCAAACGGTGCTGAATGTTCGCTCAGCCCTTGCCCGGCGTCAAAGGCGAAGAGTGTCACAGTTCCAGCCTTTCGGTCAATGATCGTTCGACTCACTACAGCATCATCATGATATTCAGCTAAATCAATCAGGCTTGCAACATCGCCTTTCCCAATACTCGTTTGCTCCTTCTTTCGACCCATGACGTTCGCCACCGTGGTATTCGATCGGTGCAATGTTTATACGCCTTATGCGATCCTCATCAGTCGCTGCCCTCTTCGCAGACTATTAGGGCGTTCACAAAATTGTAATTCCACTCGTCAAACCTAAAATATTCAGAATAGCAATGTTCTTTTTATGAAAGTTCAATTCGTAGGCTTGGGTCACGTTGGAAACAGTTTGGTCCAGCTCATCGACGAAAAAGAAGAGTTTTTGAAGTCTGTCGGACTTGACCTGCAAGTCGTTTCTATTTCAGACTCCAAAGGCACAGTCACGGACGAAAACGGACTTAACCTCCAAGAAATCTTGAGGCGCAAATCGATTCAATGGAAGGATTATCCAAAGTATGAGAAGGGAGTTAGCGCTTTGGATGCTATTGGAAGAGTCAAATGTGATGTAATGGTGGAGTTGACTTCTTCGACGTTAAGCGGTGAACCCGGCCTTGCAAACATTAACGCTGCTCTACGGATGAAAAAAAACGTTGTGACCGCCAATAAAGGCCCACTCGTCGTAGACTACGGAGGACTCGTTAAGAGTGCAAAGAAAAACGGTGTCAAACTGCTTTACGAAGCAACTGTTGCTGCGCATCTTCCAGTTTTCTGCCTGACAGAATCATGCTTCAAAACAGATAAACTTGACAAAATCAGGGGGATACTCAACGCTACCACCAATTATGTTCTTGGCGAGATGGAGATAGGAAAAAGCTTCGAGCAAGCTGTCGACGACGCGGTGAAAGCCGGGTGGGCTGAATCAAACTATTCTGACGATGTTGACGGAATCGACCCAGCAAGAAAACTAGTGATTATTGCAAACGCGCTTTTCGGGGAAGACGTAAAGTTGACAGATGTGAAGGTCGAAGGAATTAGACATGTTAAGTCCCTGTTGAGTATTGCACGTGCAGAAAACGCTAGGGTCAAACTGCTCTGCAAAATCATGAGGAACAAGGGGAAATTGGAGATGACTGTCTCGCCGACAGTCATAGCTGCCAGCGACCCGTTTGCGATGGTGAACCAAGGAAACATGGCTGTAGAGTATACGTTTAGAACTTTACGTGAAATATTTGTCTCGGCAAATTTTCTCGGCCCCAGACAAACGGCCTACGCAGTCTTAAATGATATTGTTAAGATAGGTTGCACAGCAGCATGCTAAGAAACGTTTGGCAATTTCACCACATTAGCAGATTGCTTTCCTGCTATGGAATCTGCGTCCGATGCTCTTTTGAGTTGAGGGAGACGAGCGATGGTTGCAGACGTTCAGGAAGGTTAACCCACACATTTTCTTTTTCTTCATTCTTTCGTGCTACGAGCGGAAGAGTCATGGTGAACGTCGAACCTGTGCCCTTAACGCTTTCTACAGCGATTTTGCCTCCGTGAGCCTCTACGATGCGTTTGCAGATTGGCAAACCGAAGCCCATGCCCTTGGCCTTAGTTGTGAAGAGGGGTGTCCAAAGCTGTTTTATGACTTCTTCTGTCATGCCCATGCCAGTGTCTGAGAAAGTGAGTACAACGTAGCCATCTTGTTTCTTGCTTCTGGCAGTGAGTTTTCCGCCGTCAGGCATTGCATCGAAGGCATTTTTGATTATGTTTGTGAAGACTCGCTTCATCTTTTCTTTGTCAACCTTGATCAAGGGCTCGTTTTTCATTTCGTCGACTATTTCTATTCTTTGAGGAACTTGGATGAGCGATAGCGTTTCCGTTAACAGTGATTTAGGTTCAGTCTCGCAAAGCTCAAGTCGAATTTCTCTGGAGTAATCCAGCAAATCATTGATGATTTTGTTCGAGTAGACTATGGCTTTTTCTATTGTTTCAAACATTTCTTTTTCTCTGTCGTTCGTGCTATTCAGCAGTTTATTTTTCAAGTAGTATGTAGCGCCAGCGATTCCTGTCAATGGGTTCCGAAGGTCATGGCCCACCATCCCTGCCAACTCGCCTATTGTGGCCAGCCTCTGCGCCTTCAGCAACATGTTCTGAGCTGCAAACAACTCTCTTGTTCGTTCTTCTACCTTCAGTTCAAGTTGTCCAGCGTATCCTTGTATCTCGTTCTTAGCTTGGTTTATTTGCTGGATCAGCCTGGCATTTTCTATGGCTACTGCGGCTTGATAGAGGAACAGCTCAAACGCCGCGAGTGATTCCCTTGTCGGCCTCCTTCCGTCAGCAGGGTCATCGATGCTCATGATGCCCACGATTCTGCCATCTGCCAGTCTAAGCGGGGCATATAACAAATCATCCGGGTTCCAGTCAACCATGTGCTCGGATGATAGGTGGCTCAGAACGATGCCTTGGCTGAACTTCTCCCTGACAAAGCTGTCGCTCCATGGTAGGTAATAGAATTCGCCAAGTTTGAAACGTTCAAATTGTGGTCCCAAACGCTCTTTCCAGACGCCACCGGCCTTTCTGTGGCTCCACAAATACATTCGTTCTTCTTCCGACAAACCCGAAGCAACCACGTCTTCTGGTCTGTCTATCTCAAAGTTTTCGTTCACCAGTGAAATAACGACTCTGCCCCAGCCTAGGCCTCTGACAGCGTCCAGTATGGCTTGGAGACGTTGATGCAGATCTACGGAGTGAATCATTTCGGCAGAGCTCCTCATCAATGAAGCTTGTTGAACGGTGCGCTGCTCAAGTTCAATCCGGTGTTTTATGTTTGTTAGGGCAGTTGCGGCGTGTGAAGCCAAGATTTCGAGCAACATTGAATCTCTTTCATCGAACCCATTAAGCTCCTCGCTTTCTACGTTTAGGACCCCTAGCAGTTCGCCTTCCGCAATGACTGGAACTGCGAGCTCAGATTGAGCATGGGGGGCATCACGGCCACCGTTCACATAATCTTTGCTTTTGGAGACATCAGGCAAAAGAATTGTTTTGTGCAGTTTTGCGGCTTTGACTGTTACTCCTCTTTTTGAGCCGTCTAAGGGCAGCTCAAAACCCATTGGGGCAAGGTAGCCGCGTTGATGATCGCGGCAAAGCCGATTGTTTCTTACGGTAAGAAAGGAAGCGTGAGCGAAACCCAATGTTTTCTCCATAGCGTCCAATGTCCACTCGTAGACTTCCTTGAAGTTCTTGGCGGAGTTCACTTTTCCAGCGTACAAGTTCAATGCTCTAGAACGGCCTTCATTCGCCATGAGTTCATTCGCTCTTATTTTCACCAGTTCTTCCAAGCCTTGATAATGAGACCTTAGCTCTTGCTCCAGCATGCTTTTCTGGGTGACGTCCTCTACCATCTCGATGGCTTCGACGACATCGCCTTTGCTGTCTTTAATGGGAGCAGATATTACCCTAAAACATCGAGACTTCCCAGCCTTGACAGGTCGTCCGCCTGATTCATGCACTCGCCCATCTTTCAGTGTTTGGTGCGTAGGGCAAGAGGGGCAGATGCTCTTGTGGGGTGGGTTTCGGAGAGCCTTGAAGCACAGGGGCTTCCTTGAGACGTTGACGTTTGGAAACCACTTCTTCATCTGAGCGTTCAGCATCAGAATCTCCATCTTTGGGTTTACAACTGTGACTCCGATAGTTAAGCTGTCAAAAACGCTTCTCAACCGGGTACACTCACTTGAAGCCTCTTCTATGTTAAGGTCAGCGTTGTTGCTAGCCTTTCTCGATTTTTCTATTTTCTTGCGACCACCTTTTCTTGCCGCAGAAAACTCAAAAGAACCTCGATTTTTACGTGAACGCACCTATTCGACCCCTAATCTGGCATATCGTACCGTTGTGAGCGTAACTACGCCTTGAAGATATTAATCGCTTATGAATCCTTCATCTTGATTCCTGAAAAGCAACAAATGCAAAGTAGCGCGTGGCATGCTTAGGCTGATATTTTCCTGATGTGCCCTTCGAGTTTCTTGTCTTCAAAATAGCATTTTTTGCAATATATCCCTACGAGTCTGGTTCCAATCCATAGAGTGAAATATTTATTGTCTTCGATTTCTTCCCCGCACCAAACGCATTTCTTCATTCTTATTTCACTCATTTTTAAACCTCTAGTTCGCCTATTGTGGCTGTGCAGATTTAAAAGCTCTGTATTTGAAATAAACGAAAGTAAGCCTCGAATTTCAATACGAACATCTATTCGCAGTCAAGGCGTATCAAATGCAAAGTCTAGCGCCCACCCGCTATGTTCTAAGCCTTCACGTATCTCGAAATAGATTAAGCCTCTGTCAACGGTTTTTTGATCAATTGATTAATTAATCGTCTGTTTTCTGTGCCACGGTTTCGGCAAATATCGAAAAGCATCTGGGCTTCCTAAACTTTCTTGGTCAACCGATTAACCAATCTACCTTAGAAGCCTCATCGCCATCATTTAATGCAGGTTTGTTTCTCAAAAAAGGGAGATTTCGTGGTTATGGGCCCTTTTTGGTTATCTCCTTTATGATGCCTGCAGCCACTGTTGTGCCCATGTCTCTCACGGCGAAACGGCCGAGCTCTTCGAATTCGGCGAAGGTTTCGACGGCAATCGGGTGTAGCGGCTCCATTCTGACCACGGCTGCGTCTCCGGTTTTAAGGAATGTTGGTTTTTCTTCAGTCAGTTGCCCTGTTCTCGGGTCGAGTTTTCTGATGAGTTCGGTGAATCTGCACGCGATTTGTCCCGTATGATAGTGCAGTACAGGAGTGTATCCCGCTGCCACGGCGGTGGGGTGGTAGATGACGATTATTTGTCCGATGAATTCCTTCGCCACTGTTGGCGGGCTGTTCACGTGTCCCGCGACGTCTCCGCGGTGAATGTCTGTCTTAGCCACGCCTCTGATGTTGAAGCCTATGTTATCGCCTGGTTCAGCCTTTGCAATGCGTTCATGATGCATTTCGAGTGACTTGACCTCGCCCTGTTTGTTAGAAGGCATGAAGACGACAACGTCGTTTTCTTTGATGATGCCGGTTTCGACTCTGCCGACTGGCACTGTGCCGACACCCGTTATGCTGTAAACATCCTGTATCGGAACACGCAGAGGCTTGCCCGTTGGTTTAGGAGGCACTTCAAACGTGTCTAATGCTTCGACGAGTGTTGGACCCTTATACCATGGCATGTGTTCGCTGGGTTTCACGAGGTTGTCGCCTGTCCAACCGCTTGTAGGCACGAACGGGATTTTTTCAAGTTTGAAGCCAACCATCTTGAGCATTCTGCTGACTTCGTTCTTGATCTCGTTGTATCGTTCTTCGCTCCAGTTGACTGACACGTCGTCCATTTTGTTGACGGCGACGGCTAACTGTCGTACGCCAAGCGTGAAAGCAAGAAACGCGTGTTCTCTTGTTTGACCGCCTGGACCGATTCCTGCCTCGAATTCCCCTCTTCTTGCGGAACAGAATAGTATGGCGACGTCGGCTTGACTTGCGCCTGTAATCATGTTCTTGACAAAGTCTCTGTGTCCCGGTGCGTCGATGACTGTGTAGTAGAATTTCTTAGTTTCGAACTTTAGGAATCGCAGGTCGATAGTGACTCCTCTTTCTCTTTCTTCTTTAAGGTTGTCGAGAACCCATGCAAACTTGAAGCTTTCTTTTCCAGCCTTCTTGGCTTCTTCTTCGTATTGCTTCACCGTTCGCTCGTCAACCGCTCCAGCGAGGTAAAGCAAGTGTCCTGTGGTGGTTGATTTTCCGTGGTCGACGTGTCCCATGATGACGAGGTTTAGGTGCGGCTTGTTGACTTTGCTCACTTTTTTTCCTCCTCTATTTCTCCAATGTTATCCTGAATTTTAATGAATTCGTTTTATTCAACTGTTTAATCGATTATTTTAAGTTTATCATACTTGTCTCAACGTTCGTTTGGCGTTTAGGAACTATACGCAGAAAATCTCTTGGGTCTTCGGTAATAGCTGACAATCATTTCTCCTATTTTGCGTTCGTCGTATTTCTGAAAGCCCAACGCCCCCAGTTTCTTGATTTCTTCTTCTGTTATTGCCGTTGCAACTTCGAACTCGTCGTCCTTGATGTTGATCATACCGATGTATTTCATTGTGTTTTCAATCCTTTTATCTCCGAGTAGCCTCTGAACTTTTATGACGTTGCCATTCAGATAGTACGCTAACATGCTGCCGCCCCAATGTCGGAATGTCCTTAATTCAATTGATAGTAGCCTAGGATTCTTTTGTATGGTTGCAGCGCGTCTTCGCACACGGTCATAGCATTGAAACATATTTCGATAGTTTGTTGGAAAAATACGTTCTGAGTCTTTCGGGAGCTCATTTAGCATTGCTACAAGCCTAGCGGAGATTTCGAGTTGTCTGGGAAGATGCCCTTTTACTGGTTTGTTTATCGTTACTCTGTTGCCTGAAATGTCTATCCATCTTAGACCCAATGCTTCGCCAGGATCTACCCAGGTTTCTTTAAGAACCTGCAAATATGTTGTCATTCTTCGACTGCGGCATGCTGCTATTAGTTGGTCAAGCTCTCTTTCTTCGGGAACAAAGGGCAGAGTCTCTTCTTGTCTATATCTAGGAGGGTCCCACGTTAACTTCAACATCTTCGCAAAAGCTGAGTATGCATGAACATACTGCAATTTTGTGCCGTTCTTTACGTTGTGTCTTCCAATGATTTGTTTGACATTTTCAGGATCTAACAGGTTGGCGCCAATTCGAGCGAGCGTTTTCAGGTTGTTCGGGTACTGAGTCTCTTTTGGATATCCTTCTTTTTCCAGCCAAGCCATGAACTGCGCTATTAGACCTTTCGCTTCTTTGTTCAGATAGTCTCCCACAACAGTAGCGCGCGCGCTCAGTATAGTTTTGATGACCAGATATTCTGGTGGTGAACCTATCATCTTTGGGATATGTTCGATTTGGAGTAAAATAGTCCTGTTGGTTGTACAGAACGGTTCTGTTACCTCTCCGTCAGATTTTGTTTCTGTTACTTTTCGTCGGATGCCATTAGACTACTGGGTTCTGGTAACTTTTCGTCTTATGGTTTCTAACTGTTAACTATCGTTTGATGAGCTTGTGCTTCAACGTAGAAGCAGAAAGTATCAATTTGTCTGAGTATTGGGTCTAGATTGCTTAACGTTTGTTTGTTTAGAATGAACTGTTGCGGTGTGACGAAGCGAACTTTGTATCTTCCTGTAAGATATTCAAATATTCTTTTCCATTCTTTTGCCGTAAAATATCCTCCCCTTCCTCTTATTTTATCTTCGTCTTTTTCGTCAGGGGCATAACATTCGTAAATTACTACTCTTTCACCTAAGTCAAGCAGTCTCGGAAAAATCACCTTTTCCTCAAACCCATATATGCAGTCCTTTTCGTCCTCCGAGCATTTGTGCTTTTTATCTCGTTCCTTTGCGATGCATTTTGCCGTTCTCAAATGATGCAGAGTTTTGCTTACAAGGACAAAGCCAAATTTGTCTATTTTCTCTCTTTTTAGAATCTGTTGAGATATTTGATCATTAAAAAGGCTACAATCATAAAATCTGATTTTTGTTTCAGTGAGGAGTTTTGATTTAAGTTTAATATCAGATGCGAATGGAAGTAGATTTTCGTCTATTCCTATTATTTTGTATGGCTTGAGTTTCAGGGCAATATAGAGAGGTTTGACACAATCTGTTCCAACATCAAGAATGGTTGCCTTATCGAGATTTGTCTTCTCAACAACACGAAAGGCATCTTGAATTTCTGCCAATTCCTCTAATGAATCAGTCCATGACTGCAAATTATTCTCACAAATCTCAAGCTTATCTTCAAGTTTCAATAACCTCTCACGCGCCTTATCCTCAGGCAACCTTCACACCTTCACTAGCTGTAGATTCTGGTCTATCCGCACGATAAGCTTTTAGGATTTAGCGCGCGCGTCCGTCTTTGCTATACGGTTTAACCTTTAGTTTGTCTTCTGTTGCTGTGCAGATTAAAGATTTCTGTGTATTGGAAGGATGGTTGGTTATTGCGTTTTCTCTAGGTTGAACTAGGTTGTTGTGGATTGCTGGGTGGTGGTAATGTCTTCCGTGTTGGATAAAGCAACCCCAACGCCAAGAATATTATCCCTGCTACGTCAAGAAGTATCCCTACGTTTCTATAGGGATAAGCTATTTGCCACGCCACGAGAAGAGGAGGGTGACCAACAAGTTGCCTTACTTCGTAAAATGAGGCGAATAACCCTATCGTCAAAAGAATCATTCCCAAGATTACTAATCCTTTGTTTCTTCTTTCCATATTGTTTCCTTCATTATGCCTATCGTTTGGCTTTGACTATGCTTTTTTGAACCCCTTGTCTTCTCCTGACTTGTGAATTAACAAATGATGCCAGTCAGACAGTAAGATAAAGACGGCAGCTAGAACGAGCACTCCGCATATAACCAACCCCAACCCTGTGGTCCAATAAGGCTGAACTGCTGTTTTAACTGGACCTTCCCACCATGTGAAGAAGTAAGTGTAGGAAGTAAACAGATATAGTCAATCTCCAAAGCCGATGAGAAAAAGACCCAAAATGAAACTCATAAACAATATCAAAACCATACTTGTCCGATTCATTCTTGGGGCTCTCCCTATTATCAACAAATGATACCAGTCAAACAGCAAGCCAATAGCAACAGCTAGAACGAGTGCTCCACATACAACTAATACAAACCCTAGAATCCCATAAGGCTTCCAGAAGATAGTAAACGATGGAACAAAGGACCAATAATTTGTAATCACCCACAGCCAATTTCCAAAGACTATGAGAAACAGGCTCACACAAAAAAGGATAGCCAGTGTCAAAATCATCCTTCTTCGATTCATTCTTGAGACTTTCCCTATTCACTAATCAAGGTTGAAGTCTCCTAAAGTTCTACGCAATAGCACAGCATGGTACCTGAAACAGAACAGCCCAGTTTGTCCATTATTGCTGTGCAGATTAAAGATTTCTGTACTTCATGGCTTAAACTGGAAAAAGAGAGAGGGTTGCCTGAAAATACCGATATAATGCAACCAAAAAGAAGGTCTGCTTCTGCCCTTCCTCATATACTATTACAGAAAATCAGGCAAAATCGCGAGCGCGCTTCAACTTCAGCGGTAATAGAAGAGCGTTCCACAAGCTTTATTTTTCATATCATTTATTATCTGAATGGGAAAGGGGCAGAATTGAATAGGATTTTTCTTGCTGTTTCTATTAGCGCTGTGATAATGATTAGTCTGCTAGTTCCGGCCCTGATAGTTCATCTTAGCCACGCATCCTCGACTGTTACAGTAACTGCTAATCCTCTTTGGACAGATACAGGTCTGAATGTTGAGATTGGCGTCAACATAGGGATAACGGCCTCAGGAAGTTGGAGTTGGGGAACAGAAGGAGGCCCGTCGACTTGGGTTGGTCCAGAGGTAAATATGACCCTTCGACTCTTTATGATCTTTTCTACTCGGGAGCAAATCATGGCGAATTGATAGCATTCATAGGAGCTAACCCGCTTCAAGGTCATTGGGGTGATGGCAGCTTCTTCCCACAATCCACTGGGTATTGGGCGATAGGTAGCAGCCGCCAATTCACGAGTGACAAGAGCGGCGAACTATGGCTCGGCTTCAATGACGATGCTGTAGGCAAGGCCACTTCCGACAATGCAGGGGCGGTGACCGCATTGATAACTGTCGCCACTAAAGCCACACTTTCAGCTTTTGCCTCCGCCAATCCAACAAGCGGTGACGCTCCTTTATCTGTGCAGTTCGCTGGGTCAGCATCTGGCGGATCAGGCTCCTACACATATTACTGGGTTTTTGGCGATGGCTCAACTAACAGCAACCTGCAGGACCCATCGCACATATACCAAAGTGCAGGCAGCCA
>Ga0209039_10002742_pt1 | contig 14562 bp, 13 predicted proteins | sample BogFormECP12_OM1_FD_188238 | JGI IMG/M metagenome (GOLD analysis project Ga0209039, IMG submission 188238) | Bog forest soil microbial communities from Calvert Island, British Columbia, Canada - ECP12_OM1 (SPAdes) (version 2) | ecosystem: Environmental > Aquatic > Freshwater > Wetlands > Bog ... | reverse complement strand
CAACAATTTTTACAACTTCAACATCGCTTTCATCTTTTATGTTCGGTCCGCGGGGATACATCATTGCTAGTAGGGGCATCCCCCAGTACCGGCAGCTCCTGGAAATTTCCCCAAGCGTTTGCAACATTTGAGGATCATCCTCTGCTCCAATGTTGATATGCAGGGAAACGCAGTCTGCGCCAATTTTAATCGCCTCTTCGACGTCATTGACAAGAACTTTATAGTTTGGATTGGGACTTAGTGATGTGCTCCCGGATAAATGTAGTATTAATCCAATATCCCTTCCATAACCTCTATGCCCGTAAAGTGGCAAACTAATGTGACCTAAAACTGCATTAGCTCCGCCTTCCGCCACGAGATCGACCATTTTTCCCATATCTTCGAGACCACTTATTGGTCCTGAGGTCAATCCGTGGTCCATTGGCACAATAACTGTTCTTTTGGTTTCTCTATCCATAATGCGTTCAAGGCGAATACTCTTCCCGATTAGACTCATGATAATCCCCGAGATTTAGTCTTGAGGTTAAAAAATGGAATTCTTTGATTTTGTTAATGCAAACCGTTAATGACGAAATGGAATTAAAGATGCAGGGGAGGGGATTCGAACCCCTGTACTCCTGCGAGACCGGATTTCTTATTGAAGAATTAATAGATCTTGAGTCCGGCACCTTTGACCAGGCCTTACCGCAGAAACGAATGTTTGCTTCTTTGGTTACCCCTGCATCGAGCAAATTCAAAGAAGGGATTAAATTAAAGATTTCCGACTATAGTAATCCTCGAAGTTTCTGGTAAAAGAAAATCAGCTCTTTTGCTATTTTTGAAATCGAATTTAGATGAACTTCTTTCAAGGGATTTTTCACAGGAGTTTGGTATGTATTTTCTCGTTGAGAGATTAAATCTGTTTGAATTAGTTCATCAACGATTTTTTTAGAGGTTGAAGTAGATATTTTTCCGTTTCGGGCAATTTCAGATATATTTAACCAAGAATTTTCATTTTCAGCATAATTCTTTAATAAAATTTCCAATATAACAATTCTTTTTGAATTGCCAAAAACAAACGGCAAGAGGAAATTTCCACTAATTGGTTTCACACGATCATTTTCTTTTTCTATTTTTTTAGGATTTCTTTGTAGGATTTCTTATGTTGCTTGAAATTGAAATTCGACTTTTAGATAGATCTTGGAAAGGATCTAGGCAAAGATCTTCTATGATGCCTTTGTCATTGAATATTCGGAGTTTTTATTTAATAATGTAAAATTACCGCATGAAAAAAGCCCCGTGGGCAACCTTAATTTTCCTTTTCGGCATTATTTCTTTGGGATTGTTTCCTGTAATTCATTCGTTGGTCGTAAATGTAAATCCTTCAGTATTCACAATAACTTCACCTTCAATGGAACCCACTCTAAATATTGGAGACCTCGTATTCGTAAATAAAATTAATGCATCCAAGATTGTCGCCTCGGAAACAAATGGAGACATCGTGGTGATAAAAGGTCCGCAATACTATTTTGATCATCAATATCCAAAACAATTCCTTAATGTTGAAAATAATACTCCCATTATTCATCGAGTCGTAGAAAAATATTGGAATCCAAATGATAGCCTGTGGTATTTCGTCACAAAAGGGGATGCAAATAGCGTCGTCGATGGAGCTTTATCGCTGCTCAACTCAAGTGAAGATGGGAATTTTTTCATTGTAGGATATAACTCAAGCAATGCGATAAGGATACCAGAAACTGAAATAATTGGAAAAGTGTATTTTGCCATCCCGTTTGTCGGGTATTTCCAAATTTATTCAATTGAAATTTTAAGCATTTTGGGAGTTTTATTTGTATTTTTTTTAATCATAAACCTATTGAAAATAGAAATTTCCATAAAAATTTACAGGATGGATCGATCCGTTGAAATTCGGCCTCCAAAACATTCAGATAATGAGCAATTGCATCGAAATTAAGAAGCGGGGAGTTGCATACCGAAAGATTCTAATATTTCGAATAAAAATACTCGATTTCTACAATTCCTTGAATAAGTTTGAACAATATTTTGAAATTCTAAAAGAAATTGACGAGATCAATGAAAAAATAGGAGTCACAATAGAATTCGAAAAAGGATATGCCTTCATTATTTGTTTAATTAAAAACTTGGAATACAACGATGAAATTCTTAAAAATAAATTGATCAATTTGTATCAGGCACAATTTAAAATCCAAATTGAAAATATCAAGAAATCTGAAATTGAAGCAGATTTCTGGGGCATAATATGGGGTAAAAAAACCAATTTTGCTTTATTTCTAAAAGAGAAATATTATATATTAAAGGGGGGCGACATTTCAAATTATTTGGCTATTTATTCGATCAAAAACGCGCATTATCTCAGGAAAATAATTGATTTGATCGAATCCTTAAAAATTTTTCAATATAAACTATTCTTTCACACAGAAACAAAGAGGAAAGATAAAATCCAAATTGATCTGTCGTTAGAATCAAAATCCTTAGAGAAAATACTTCAATTTTCTAAAATTTCCTCGGAACAACTTCCAAGGGAGGCAATCTCCCTACAATTGGCAACAAAGTCGTTGTTCATACATTATTTATTCAAATTTCTGAGTTCAAATCAAGAAATTACAGGGGAAGGTGAGAGAAAGTTAAAAATAAAATTAAAAAAAAATGCGAAAGCATTCCTAATTAATCATAACTTTCAAGAGATAAGACCCTCTGTTTATTTGTGTTTAGATCTCAAGGTAATCGTAATAATTTTAAGAAATTTTAACTTAAGGTTGATTAAATTTTGTTTAAAATCATATTATTCAAAATATAGCCTAATTTTTTGGGCGACAAATGGTGATCTAATGAAGATTCTAGAAAATGGGACTAATTTAAACAAATTAAAGAAATGCAAAATTATGAAAAAGAAACCCGATCAAAAAATATGGGAAAAAATGCTAAAATTAACACCTTAGAAAATGCCCAAATCGATTGCAATATCTGACGCCGAATACTCAGGGGTTAATTTGATAAATGCTTTTTTCTCCCCTTTGGGCGTGATCAACGAATTAACCTTTTCAACCTTCACTTTGAACAATTTTTCAAATGCTTCCTTTATCACAAATTTATTGGCATGTCTATCTACTATGAAAACTAATTTATTTTGTTCTTCGATTACACTGAAGGTGTTTTCTGTAACGACAGGTCTTTTAAATACATTGTAATATGAGCTCATAGGATTTCGCCTACAACTTCGATAAGGTATTAAATGCCGATTGGGTCCACAGGACTAGACGGCCCGGCATTGCTCCAGGTGCTAGATTTTCTATTGAAAGTTGCTTGATATCAACGACATCAACACCAGGCAAGTTACGGGAGGCTTTCAAAATCCCAAAGTCTTCTTTGACAACAACAAGAGGGCCGGTCTTGTGCTTGTATCTTCTTCCCCGGACCTTGCCCTTGCCAGCACGGATTTTATGTGAATCTTTGACCTTCAAAACATCGTCCCAAAGACCTAAGCTCTCAAAGATCTCCTTTATCTGTTGGGTTTTCTTTACGGTTTGGATTTTATCGTCAACGATCAAAGGAATATCTTTGACATTTTCGATTCTATGACCGCGCTTACTGACAAGTTCTTTTCTCGATGAAGCCGCAATCGCAGAGCGAAGCGCTATTTTTTTCTCCTTTTTGTTTATTTTAGGCTTGGTATTTTTGTCCGCTTGGGGCTTGTGAGCACGGTGACCGCCCTTCGCCATATTCACGAATGCGCCATTCCGAGCATTTGCAAACCCCGATCCTTTTTGCCTTGGAAGACGTGCAACACCAAATCCAATTCCCCAACTTTCTACGCTATGCCGATTCCCTGCTAAGGGGTCTCTTCCTTGGGGTTGCTTTTTCCACATTTGAGTAACTTTGAAGGACCGGCGGATTAAATCAAATCTTAAAGGAGATTGAAATACAAGAGGCAATTCAACTTCTTCTTTCATTTTACCCTTAAGTGAAAAAATTGACGCTTTATTCATAGTTACTTACTCCCCTGTTGACTAGAATTTGAGACATAAGTAATTTCTGGGGCCGTTGGCGTAGGAGTTTTCTTTGGTCTCATCGCTTTGCGTAATTTAATAAGGCGTTTTTTCGGTCCAGGGATGGATCCGAGGATGATGACATAATCATTTTTGATGATTCCGTAACGAACGAAACCACCTTTGGGTGTAATTTCCTCGCCCTTTTCGCCAACTTTTATCAAGCGTTTGTTGATTTCTACCCGATTATGGCACCCAATTTGTCCTGCTCTTGCTACAAAGTAGGTGACTCTGGCGGGATGCCACGGTCCAATGCACCCAATTCCTCTTACGGTTTTTCTGGACTTCTTTTGCAGGTGTCGCACGTGGTACCTCTTCATTGGACCTTGGAAACCCTTGCCTAACGTCACTCCACATGTATCTATGTATTCGCCTTCTTTCACGAAATTGCGAACGCGAATTTCCTGTCCAAATTTTTCTTTTAAGAAATCGTACCGTTCCCGAGCGGTTTTTCCGCCTGAAACTTTGATTTCGAGAATATCTGGTTTCTTCCTCGGAAGTGAAGTAAGTTTTGGTTGAGTATAGAAAACGCCACGAATTTCCAATTTCTCATTTTGATCGACAATTGCCTCGAACGCTGTAGCTTTTTCTTCAAAATTATATTCTTTAGGAAGGAGAATCTTTCTCCCAAGAATTTGATCCAATTCGGGGGCTAATAATTGCCCTTTCGTGATTAATCCATAATCGGATTTTTCAAGAACTTTTATGCCCATGAGTATTAATGGCGGCGTTTCAACAATCGTTACTGCACTGATAATTTCCGTGCCTGAATAAGGAGAAGATTCCTCGTTTTCGATATACGCAACGTGAGTCATACCCGCTTTGAATCCCGCAAAACCGAGGAGCTGGGGTTCTCCTTCATAAGATAACCAATTCCTCATTCTCCCCGCCATATTCCGCGCCCGTTTGCGAGGCATAAATCGCAGCGATCCATGGCGCGGGGCAGATTGTTTTCGACGACCCATTTCAAACACAAAATCCATTGAGTAATGGGGGTGACAAAATTGCGTGCTAATTAAAATTTTCCGTTTTCCACTGATATATCAATCGGGAGGGAAGTTGGATATCCAATTTTAAATCCTATCGAACTTTTTTAATTTTTTAAATTTTCGGGATTGGCTAGAGAAATTTTCTTCCCAAGAGATTTCAGGATTTATTAGGAATTGGGCTTGAATTTGACCTTAATTCTCTAAAAGGCGGCTCAATTTTTATCAAAAAAAACAATGAAGAAAAATTATAGGCAAATCGTCTTGGAAATCCTTCAATTTACTTTATCGTTGATTAAATACTAAATTCACTTTCGGGAAACTCTGAGTGCTAATACCCCTTTTTCGTTTGAACATAATTGCGATACTGTAGAAAACAATCATTGTCCGCGAAATTACCTAATGTTGGACCAAAGAACCCAATGTTTGAAGGTCGATGATAAACATGGTCGCGGAAATAATCCAAAAATCCAACGAGCAACTTATTTGTCCTGTATGCAAATCAAGTCGAATTATTCAGGACAATGAATGGGTGTGTAGTGAATGTGGTATGGTAGTTGATCAAATCTACGTTGATTCCAATTATGTAATCTCCTCAAAAAATTCAAATTTATTGCGGATAGGTCAATTTGTTCAACCTGGAAATAGTGTTGAAAAAAATGATAGTTTAGGAAGCTTTATCGGTTACAGGTCTCCTTGCATAATTTTGGATTCAAAAAATAATCCAATTTCCCCTAAAGGACAAGAATTGTTCAGGCGACTTAAAGAAAAATATGATATCCGATATAGAATAAAAAATCGGGAAACAGAATTTCGAATTTTAAAAATATTGCAAAACATAGGTCAGATTCTTAAATTAAACCAAAATGTTACGAAAAATGCAGCTTATTTCTATAAAAAAATTTGTAAAAACGAATTAAAAATCCCTAATCATGTTTCTTTAATTGCATTTTGCATCTTTTACTCGATTAGAATAGAAAATCGAAACGCACCCATAACAATTGGAGAACTTGCACGAGTTTTTCTCAGTTTAGGGCACCATGTAACTCCACAATTAATCTTGAGAAATGGAACTTTTTACAGGAAATACATAGATCGTTCTGCAATACCTAAAAAAAGCGAAGATTATTTGGAAAGACTCGTATCTTCAATCATCAATTATCCAAATTTATTGGCGAGGATAAGGAAAAAGACACATTACACGTCGTTAAGTGAATATAAAAATTCTCTTTACACAGCTTCCCGAGAACTCTTAAATAAATTGACAGATACAATCCGGGGTGGACGAAACCCATTTATATTGATGGGAGCATTAATTTATTGCGGTGATAAATATTTGGCAAAGAGAAATTCATCCAAATCGGTATTAACGCAAAAAATAGCCTCTGAAGCTATGGGAATCGCCGAATATTCAATTAGGGACCATTATGTCACATTATTAAAGTCCCTTTTCATTGCCAATAATTGTTCCTAAGCAAAAATTCTTTTTGGCTGCCACAATTTTTGCATAAATTAAATCCCCAATTTTCCCCTCGTTCACTACTATACACTTATAATACGGATTTCTTCCCATTATTGAATTATTTTTGCCAATTTCGTTTAATAACACTTGACCTTCCCAACCAACCCACTTACTATTTCTTTCATATGATATTTGTGAAACAAGTTCCGCGGCTCTCTTTGACCTTTCCTTCACTATTTTAGAATCAAGGGGTTTTGATTGTCGCGCAAGGGTACCAGGGCGACTGGAGAATTTTGAAACATTTGTAACGTCAGGATTATATTTCTGGAGAAAATCTAATGTATCTTGGAATTCTGACTGTTTTTCATCTGGATATCCTGTTATAATATCTGTTGCAATCGCGAATTGTGGAAAAGTTTCTCTAAAATAAGAAAAGATATATGCGAGATCTTCATTATCGTATCTGCGCTTCATTAATTGAAGAATTCTGTTATTTGCGCTCTGAATTGGAATATGCAGGAATTTGTAAAACTTTTCAGATTCAAAAATTCGCAAAAACTTATTTATATCTTTCATAATTTGTTCTGGATTTATCATCCCAATTCTCACCAATACCGCTTCGGGTCTTTTTGAAATAAAATCGCAAAGATCAAAGAAAACATTTGAATTATTTACATTAATGCCACAATCTTGGGAAGTTAGCCAGATTTCCTTTTTCTTTTGCTCAAAAAAAATTTCAAGCTGGCCTTTTAGATCCTCCATAGGAAAAGAATGATAAATCCCCCTGGCATTTTTGGTTGCACAAAAAGAGCAGTTACCTATACACCCCTCGCTAATTTGAAGAATTCCAACGGGAGAGTCCTGACTTCTAATCAATATTTTTGACTTCTCAATTTTGGGGGCAAGATCTCTATCAATGACTATCCCCGCCACACTTTTTTCATTGAAAGCATTAATGATGTCTTCTAAATGCGAGATATTAATAGGATGAATTATCGCAATGAATTTGGGCACTAAATCCTCAATTTTTTGAAGAATATTTCTATCAATAAATGGCAAGCAACCAGTTATGATTACCTTTCTTTCATTTTTTCCGATTTTTTCCAGATAAGCTAGAATCTTTTGTTCGGTATTTGTTTTGACACCACAGGAATTAACAATGACTAGGTCCGCGACCTCCTCTATTACTGGATTAATATTCATTGCAAAAAAGAGCTCAGAAATCTTCTGACTATCGGCAATATTATGCGTGCAACCAAATGTTTTGATAAAATAGGATTTTAATTTCTTCATAAAATCGAGATTCAAATGTTAATTTGACCACTTTTAACCAATTGCTTCTTAATTTCCGCAAACTATCTATATGATTCCAGACTTTAGTGTTTTTTGATCACGAGAGGTGAATTGTACAAGCACAGAAAAGGAGGCACGAAGGAGCCTTTTTTAGAATTAATTATAAAAAGTGCCTCGGCCGGGATTTGAACCCAGGTCGCGGACGTGAGAGGCCCGCATGCCTAACCGGAAATGTATTAATTTACAGATCCTTTGGCCGGTCTACACCACCGAGGCATAACTAAGAGACAATTTCTTATTATACATAAAATTTACTGATTCTGTTTTATTTCGTTTAAGATTGTGATCCCTAATTTTATCGTCTTTAAGATCTTGTATATAGTTGATAAATCGGTTTCTGTTGCTAACCTATTTTTTAAATCATTTAATTTTTGATTTAAAACGAGTCCAAGGTCGGAAACATTCTTGTCCTTGCCCGCTTGTGCTAGTTTTTGTTTTTTTTCAGTTGGTTGTCCCTGCTTCTCAATAATTACCTTCTTTTCACAACTAGGACAATAAATTTCCGAATTTTTCAGCTTAAATAATGGATTCCCACAGGCAGGACAGGTTAAATCGAGCATTTTAGCCCCCTGCCTTAGAAATTCAGCCATTCGCTTAATTGCATCATCATTAGAATTTGACAAAAAATAGAACACCTAAAATAGGCATTTAATCGGAAATCGAGATTTCTTTGTTCTTAAGATTTAACAAGCTAACGATGTAACCTGCAATCCTATTTCTGACCTTTTTAGATAGGATACTTGTATACTTTGGTAACAATTTTTTATTAGTTTCAAAGTCAGTTGTGAATACTTCGGGAAATCTATGAATTAATTCGCGACACGTTCGCTTGATAATATCTGGTCTGACTTTACCCACTTAGTTCACCTAAACTTTAGAATAAAGAATTCAATTCCTTATAAAATTTGAATTTTCCCATTTTCGGAGTTTTTAACAATATGTGAGTTCTTGAGGGGGATGAAGATAAAACAAGTCCCAATTATCTTGCTCTTGATGGTTTCTTGCATTCAAAGTTCAATATTAGCTCAAAATTCTTTAGGTTATGCATTTCAACTATTAGAATTTCAGACTGACAAGCCATTTTACCTCATTAATGAAACCCTCACAATTCACGGCGAGTGGAATTATCACCTGGACCCCGGCGAAACAGGGACCCTTCAATACGAGATTTATTCTGGAGAAGGGGCATTACTTAATGTATCGCAAAATTTTGAAGAGCAGGGGTTAAATTTAGCCAATAACTACTCCATTCTTTTACTAGATTTTAATTTTAAACCGCAACTAAACCCAGAAAATGTCATAATATATCTTCACCTAGCAGTGATTAAAAATACGGGAGAGAAGGTAGATCTATTCAATTCATTGTCAGTAGCAGTTGGTTTCTTTAATCTCTCGGTGTCTTGTATGTTGAAAAATTCAACTTTGCTTCATTATGAAGATCCGTTTAACCTTTCTTTAGCTTTTTTTGAAAGAGATACTTCGCACTTTCCTGCATCTAACGTCTCCATAAATTTTTGGATAGAGGATCAAGAACATAAACTATATTTACTCTCAAGCTTGGCGACAGATGAAATAGGACTGCTGAATCTTGGATTAAATATCGAAAATTTAACGCCAAATTTATACGATGTAAAAATTGAGACTTTCAATTCACCAATCTTCAATAATTTTAGTTATTCGTATCCATTTATTATTTTTCCAGGTGATTTAGTTGCTTTGTTAACTTTAGATCGTTCTGATTTGCCCGTTTCAATCCCAGATGAAAATATAGTAACGAAGAATGGCATCTACCTCCATGTCTTTCATGATGGGAATCCTTATTCGCCGCCAGAATTCCAGTTAAATTGGACTTTCATGGGAAGCTCGGGCGATTTTATTGCGTCAGAAGATACAGGATATTATGCCGCACTCGGTCCCATTACCCAATTAGGAAATTTTCCTTTGAATATCTATGGATATTCTTCCAATTTTACCAATATTTGCCTAAATTCAACAATTAACGTGATTCGGCGAAATTTAGACATTAAAACGAGTTTTGACTTAAATAATTACAGTTATGCGTTGAATTTTTTTGACAAAGAAACTGGCATTCAAATTTCACCAAATTCAATCGGCTCTGTAAAGGCATACGAATTAACAGCCCAAAATAACCCCGTGAAATTGTCATTGGAAAATTCCGGGAATTGCAATATTATTTCTCCCATTCCAATACCCCAAAATGAAACTATGTTGAAAATCCTGATTTCCGTGGAGGAAAACGGAAATTTTTCATTCTATTCTAACATTTTCACCGCCGCCCTCTCGAGCGGGAAATCCGAAAACCAAATCCAAGGTTCTTTCAACATTTTAATCGTTCTTATAATATTATCAGGGTTCCTGTCGTGCGGTATTGTCCTAAGAGTGAGAAAAAGTGCTGGGATTAAATTAAAATCTCTAAAAGTCGACTTATAAAAAAAGTGAGAAATAGGTCCAAATACCCGCCCTTCTGTATAGAGAAATCGTTGCCGAGAATCTCCTTTGGACATTTTACTAAGCGGTCTACCTCTGAACTCCCTTCAGCTTCTCATTGTTCAATTTTCGACCTTGCTCCAAGCTCTTAATTCGTTTCAACTTCATCCATAAATCCTAACTCTTTACTGCCGTAAATCATTGCTCCTTATGGCGAGTTCGTTTCTATTATTAGAGGACAGCTCTCGCTGTAAAGTTTTGTAACTTTAGCTTGGCTGAATGCGAGGGGCGAGGTTCCTCATTGCCTTTCAGCAACGTGAGTCCTTTTGGACCTTTTTCTCACGTACTTAGAAAAGGCAAAAAATAAAATAAAGTTTTGAGTTTGCTTCAAACTTTCCATATAATAGTCCCCGCATTGTGTTTCAGAGGAGGTGATCCAGCCGCAGGTTCCCCTACGGCTACCTTGTTACGACTTCTCCCCCCTTGCAGACTATAAACTCGACGTAACCCTTAGGACTACGCCTCATTTATGGTCCACTCGGGTGGAGCGACGGGCGGTGTGTGCAAGGAGCAGAGACGTATTCACCGTGCGATGCTGACACACGGTTACTAGGGATTCCACGTTCATGTCGGCGGGTTGCAGCCGACAATCCCAACTGAGATATGGTTTCGGGATTGGCTCCTCCTTTCGGAGTTGCAGCCCATTGTCCATACCATTGCAGCCCGCGTGTGGCCCGGGGGATTCGGGGCATACTGACCTGCCGTGGCCCGCTCCTTCATCCGCCTTATCGGCGGCAGTCCCTTTAGTGTTCCCAACGAAGTCGTAACTTCTTGCTGGCAACTAAAGGCGCGGGTCTCGTTCGTTGCCTGACTTAACAGGATACCTCACGGCACGAACTGGCGACGGCCATGCACCACCTCTCAGCTAGTCTGGTAAGGTCGTCAGCCTGACCCTCATTCTGCTGTCGCCCCCGGTAAGTTTCCCGGCGTTGAGTCCAATTAAACCGCAGGCTTCACCCCTTGTGGTGCTCCCCCGCCAATTCCTTTAAGTTTCAGCCTTGCGACCGTACTCCCCAGGCGGCGTGCTTATCGGTTTCCCTACGGCACTGATACGGCTCGTGGCCTTACCAACACCTCGCACGCATCGTTTACGGCCAGGACTACCCGGGTATCTAATCCGGTTTGCTCCCCTGGCTTTCGTCCCTCACCGTCAGGCGCGTTCCAGTCTGGCGCTTTCGCCACTGGTGGTCCCCCAAGGATTATAGGATTCCACCCCTACCCCTGAAGTACCCCAGACCTTTCCCGCCCTCTAGTAAAGTAGTTTCCCTAGCCTACTGACAGTTAAGCTGCCAGATTTTACCAGGGACTTGCTAAACCGGCTACGGACTCTTTAAGCCCAGTAATCGTCCCGACAACTTGAAGAGCTGGTTTTACCGCGGCGGCTGGCACCAGCCTTGCCCTCTCCTTTCTTGAGAGGCTTGTTAGACACTCTCCACAGATTTTTTCTTCAAAAATCACTCCGGGTAGCCTCGTCACGCTTTCGCGCATTGCGAAGTTTTCGCGCCTGCTGCACCCCGTAGGGCCTGGGTCCTTGTCTCAGTACCCATCTCAGGGCTACCGCTCTCACGGCCCTTACCGATAATAGGCTTGGTGAGCCATTACCTCACCAACTACCGTAATCGGACGCGGTCCTATCCTACGGCGGTATCTTGACCATTCACAAGGCCTTTCGATGAGAAACTATTCCAAGCCTTCTCAACTATGGAGTATTATCCTCAGTTTCCCGAGGTTATCCTCCACCATAGGGTAAGTTGACCACGCGTTACTGAGCAGTTCGCCATGGGACGTTTAGGTGTCCCATAAGACTTGCATGGCTTAGTCCCACCCGGATAGCAGTCGGGTCTGGCAGGATCAACCAGAGTTGTCTTGTCAGAAATAATCGATCGCTAAAACTAAATATAAATGGAATATGCGGGGACTATTATTTTATGGGTTTGAAGCAAACTTCAGTTCTTTCCATGAGAAAAGAACTACATATTTTGTCCCGAAATCAATGAACACGATCCTTCATTTTTAGGCGTATGCCTATATCCAGACCTAACGCCGTTGCAATTTCGGGCAATTTCTCTGCAACTTTGATCTACAATACTGCCGTAATTTTAAACTTTACTGCTGAATCTAACCGACTTATTTTGTTACTTAATTCGAAACGCGTGTATATGGTCTTCGTTCTTTAAAAAAAAAATAGACGTTTAAAAATCTCTTTCGGAGGAGAACGTCACCAATTGAATGCAGGGAAAACAATGTCTTTAACTGATCAAATAAAAAGTGCTCTCGAACAAATTAAAATGGTTAAAGGCGTGGAGAATGTCGTCTTAACCCAAAGAGATGGCAATCCAATTCAGTCTGCTGGGGTGTGGTTGTCCAAGGATGAAATTTTTGGCGTCTGTTCGGCTGCTAGTGCAATATATAACGTAGGAGCCCATTTGCACCCAAATGAATTAAAATATATTCTGCTGGAAGGGAAAAAGTCAAAAATTTTCATTGCTCCTTTGAAAGACGTAGATCCTAATTCTCCGGCCGATAAAATCCTAAAAATGCAAGGTATGGCCAACCTCGTAGATGACTTTTTTGTAGCAATTTCGACTCAACCCCAAATAAACTTGGGAGGCATTTTCCTCCAAACAAGGGAGACGTTAAAAAAAATTAAGAAAGTTCTCGTGACTTCTGGAGAAAATTTCACCCCCCCTCTCAGGGAATTTAACGAAAAATCAATTCAAAATGCCATTGCCGGTTTTAACGTGAAAGACGAAGTCCAAGAAAAACGTGTACTTAGTCGAAATTCCTTTTTTGTGTCAAAGGAAATCGCGGAAAATGTTAGTATCATCTTAAAGAATTTTGCGAAAAATGTCAGCAATCTTAGAAATACGATTATCACAATAAATGGCGGTTTTATCCTTAGCTACCTAGAAAAAAACAGCGATTCCAAGAACGAGATTGAAGCTGAAGCTGCAATGAGTTTTTCGCTTTTCAGCACTTCGGACCGGTGTGCATGGTTATTAAAAAAAATGCATGTTGAAAGCATTTTACTCGAGTGCGAGTCATATTTTCAGTTTATTAACAGGATCGAGGATGGAATTTTTACATGCAAAATCACTAAAGGGCAACAAAAAATTGGTTTGCTCCGACTAATTTTACCACATTATATTGAATTAATTAAAAAAAATATCGAAAAAGCCCGAACAATACCTAAAATAACTCCGGTATTCGACCCCAAGCAATTGCTGGGGCAGCTCGTGTTAAACTGAGGTGATTATGTGCAGCTAATAGAACTGATTAACACAAATATCGAAAACTTCGCATTAATCCTGAGAGCGCTGTTAGATAGAATACCAATCCTCGTTTTAGGCAAGTCTGACGATGATATTAATGAGATCATCGAAGAACTTACTTCTATTGTCAAAAACAGGCAGGAAATAGTATTTTATACAGACTTCATTGCTTCAACCGAATTGGACGACATCCTACAACTCGAATCGATAGACTTTGATTCAAAAAGAACAATAATAAAGAGCCCACCAGTTGTTACATTTAAAGCTGTAGATACTTTTGAAGATTTCAAAGCCTGGATACTAGGTTACAATTATCTTATCGATGACGAAGAAAAAAAGGCACACCTCTTAAAAAGCTTGATAAATAAAACCGATTTCTTTCTTACTCTGGAAATTGAAAACGAGCAAAAATTATCAGTTAAAATGGAAGGAAAGAACGCAAAAATCTTGGACATATATTTTGAACGTCATATGATCCAGGACGTGATGAAAAACACTGAAATCTCGGTCGAAAAAATGACTCGTATAATACGGAAAAAGGTCAATAATGAATCAATCGACGCTTATGTATTGAAAAATTTGCTCAATTTTGAAATTGAGGAGAATCGCATCAAACGAAATATTCTGGAGAAAAATGTATTAGATTTTGTTAATGCTGCAAGGAGGGCCTTTGCGATTTTAACTAGAATTAATCAATTAAAAGCACTAGGTGTTTTATTTGATATTTCCGAAAAAACATTACTCAAAACTATAATGTACGAAGAATGTAAAATGAAACGGATATCTGACTTTATCGAAAGAGAATGGAACGAAAATCTAACTATGGAATTAAATGTGAATAAGTCAAGTGAATTTGCAGATATTATTGAAGGTTTATGGGGGTAACGAAGAATGCTATTGGATTATGAAAATAA
>Ga0209039_10002741_pt1 | contig 14568 bp, 13 predicted proteins | sample BogFormECP12_OM1_FD_188238 | JGI IMG/M metagenome (GOLD analysis project Ga0209039, IMG submission 188238) | Bog forest soil microbial communities from Calvert Island, British Columbia, Canada - ECP12_OM1 (SPAdes) (version 2) | ecosystem: Environmental > Aquatic > Freshwater > Wetlands > Bog ... | reverse complement strand
ATGACTTGGGGACGCTCGCGCCGGATCACCGCCACCAGCCGGCCGACGGCCTCGTCGAGGGGGGCCTGGGCGAAGGAGTCCGGCCGGGTGTTGGCCTCCGAGTCGGGCATGCCCGAGTCCCGGTAGCCCAGGAGCACCGTCTCGTCGTAGCCGATGATGCCGGTGGCCGCCTTGAGCTCGGCCATCCGGATCCGGGCGATGTCGGCCTTCACCTCGGGCGTGTCCATGCCCGGGTTGAGGATGTCACCCTCCTCGCCCCCCGTGCAGCACACCAGCACCGTCCGGACGCCCTCGGCGTGGTAGCGGGCGACGGTCGGCGCCCCCTTGGATGCCTCGTCGTCGGGGTGCGCGTGGACGCAGAGCAGGCAGAGGCGATCGGGCACGTGCCGAGACTAGCGGCGGGCCTGGCCAGGGCCGCCCGGTGCCACTCCCTCCCCCACTTGGCCTTATGCTCGGTATCCATGGCAGGCATGTTCAGTCGGATCGCCGACATCTTCCGCTCCAAGACCAACAAGGCCTTGAACAAGATGGAGGACCCCAGGGACACACTCGACCTGTCCTACGAGAAGCAGCTGGAGCAGCTGCAGAAGGTCCGGCGGGGGGTGGCCGACGTGGCCACGGCCCGCAAGCGGATCGAGCTGCAGGCGCAGGGGTTGCAGAAGCAGGCCGACAAACTGCAGACGCAGGCCAAGGCGGCGCTGCAGCAGGGCAACGAGGACCTGGCCCGCGAGGCGCTGGCCCGCCGGGCCGCGCTGGGTGAGCAGCTCGCCGAGCTCAAGACCCAGCACGACCAGATCAGCGATCAGGAGCAGAAGCTGGTCCAGACGTCCCAGGAATTGCAGACGCGGGTCGAGCGGTTCCGTACGCAGAAGGAGACGCTCAAGGCGTCCTACACGGCGGCCGAGGCGCAGACGAAGGTGGGCGAGGCGGTGTCGGGCATCTCCAACTCCACGCGCTCGGCCGGCGCGACCATGCAGCGGGCCCAGGACAAGATCGCATCGATGCAGGCGCGAGCCGGCGCCATCGACGAGCTGCTCGCGTCGGGCGCGCTCGACGACCTCACCCATCCGGTCGACGACATCCAGAAAGAGCTCGACAAGGTGTCGTCGACGTCGCAGGTCGACAACGAACTGGCCGCCTTGAAGGCCGAGCTGGGAACGGGCACCGACGGGAGCGACGCCACCGCTGCGCTGCCTGCCGCCGAACAGGGCGACCAAGGAGGCGAGGGCGCCTGATGGCGATCTCACGCAACATCAAGCCGGACCGGGGCCTGACCTACCGGATGCTCCTGACGGGGTTCTTCTTCGTCGTGCTCTACGCCGCGTTCATCGGCGTCCTCTTCGCCCTCCTCCACAGCCTCGTCCTGATCCTGATCATCGGGGTCGGGCTCTTGTTCTGCCAGTACTGGTTCAGCGCCAAGATCGCCATGTACTCCATGCACGCCAAGGAGGTCACGCCCGAGCAGGCGCCCCAGCTCCACGGCGTCGTCGACCGCCTCTGCGCGCTGGCCGACATGCCGAAGCCCAAGGTCGCCATCGCGACGACCGACATGCCCAACGCCTTCGCAACCGGCCGCAACCCCGAGCACGCGGCCTGACTTGGAACCTTCGCGATGAATGGCCGTCATTCTGTGCTCGAGCAGGATCTGTACGCCGGCCCTTTTTGCCGCTACCTCCAGAGGCCGCATCAGACCATTGCCGGTCGAGGTTGTTGCGCGAACAGTGGGATCGACCGGTTTGCCCGTCTGTACCATCGGCCAATCCATGGCAGCGGAATGCATCTCGCGAGGCACCGAATTACCGACAGATGTTCCGCCGAAATTATCCGTAGGTCTGTCTATAAAAATTACACCGTGAGCAACCAGCCACTCAAAGCTCGGCGCGCTGTTGTCGGCAAAGGCACGGATGATCTCGTGGTCATTGTACCGATAGTCGGGGAAGCCGTTGGGCTGGACAATGGACCAGTCCGTCAAATCACGGAAGAGAAGGTCCGGCGAGTCGTTGATGCCCGCCTTTTTCTGCGCGCTCGTCCCACCGCCCAGCGGAACATTGCCGCCACTTGTTATAGCGTGTCCGCCGATGTCCGGTTCTGCTTCGAACAGGATGACGCTCGCTCCCGCTTCCCGGACCACGATGGCGGCCGGAAGCCCCGTGGCCCCTGCACCGATCACCACCACATCCGCCTCTTTGCTCCACTTGATCGAGGGCTTCCTCGCAGCCGACGCAGGCCCTGTTGAAATGAGACTTCCGACCGCGGCCGCGGTGCCAGCAAAGGCTGTCCTCTTCAGAAACTGACGCCTGCTGATCGCGTTCTTATCCTTCTCGTCCGCCGACATGTTCCCTTCCTCCTCTCGAGTCTATGATACTAGGTCTTCACGTGCCCCATAACGTCCTTAATTCCGCTGCAACGTTTTCCGGCGAAACAAGACTCGTGGGCTCCATATGGAGTTTATCAAAGTAGTTAGAGTCCGCTGCATTGACAGGGGGCAGGAAGCGCCTCGCGACAAGCCGCGCGTTTACGCGAAAGGCCTTGTCCTGATCTGACCCTGAAAATATCGTGAGGTTGAATCCGGAAACATGATCCTGGTCCAGGTAGCTAAACACTCTCGCCAGGCCTGAACCGAAATTCTCCCACTCCCGGTCATCAATGGTAAAAAGGGATCTCTCTTCAAATATGCAGCCTACATCTACGTTTCCTCGAGGCGCAAAGGGTGCGTACCAGTGCGTTCTGCCGACGGTGCCGATGAAACGCTCCCTAGTCTCTCGCTCTTCTTCGATCAGTGTTTCCCAGAAGAGCCTTTCTTTGCTCCTGAAAAAGTTTTTGCTCCCCTGAAGCATCAGCCGCAGGTAGTTTGTCGGATATTTGCCCACCACGCCCTGGAGGTGTGAATGAAGAATGCTCGAACCTGCCATGGGCATGAAGTTACAGTTGATCGAATAATAGCGCACCCCCCTGTCATGCGTTCTAATCATGCCAAAGGCATCGAGCAGCGCATGGATGCCTTTGACTATCAACTGCTTCTCTACAAGGGTGGAAAGCTCCACGAAGTGCTCCGGAGTGAGGATGGCCACAAGCGCATATTTATCGAACGTCAGAAGGTTTGGTATGATGGTGACACCATCCTTCTCGAGACGGTCTGAACCGAAGACGTCTCTCGGCAAGCGGGCTGTCATCTTTTCTACGTTTTCCGGGCAGAAAGGGCATTTAGCTGCCAGCGAAACAGAAATAGCCTCCTTATAATCAAACCGAGGAGCCTTTCTCGGGGCAATGCGCACAACCCGTGAAGTAAGGTATGTCAGCGGGTCCCACCGAATCTCTACTATCCCTTCACGCGGCGAAAATTCTGAAAACGGATCCAGATAGGTGCTAGATTCCACGATCTTCTTAAATCGTATCATCCCTGTAAAACCCCCGTCATATGGTCTTTAGTTGCTTTCAGTATACGTGCTGCCTGGAACCTCGTCAATCTGTATTCGTGTCTCTTCGCCTCTCATACCAAGTTGCATTCAAAAATAGAGCGAGGCGCTCAAGCCGTGGCGAACGGAGGCGTACTGGAGTACGTCGGAGTGAGACAGGGCGCAACACCCTCTCGCGCGGGTACCCGGAAGCTATATGAATGAAGGCAACTTGGTATCAATCCCTACTTCATGAGCACTATGGGCGCTTCCGCTTGCCGAGATAGGCCTCCTTTACCGAAGGGTCGTCAAGCAGGATGTTGCCCGGTCCTGAAATGGTTATGCGTCCGTTCTCAAGCACGTGTCCCCGCGTTGCAATCGACAGGGCCATGCGGGCATTCTGCTCCACGAGCAGGATCGTGGTGCCGGAGCAATTGATCTCAAGGAGCACCTTGAAGATGTCGCGGACCAGCACCGGGGCGAGCCCCATCGAAGGCTCGTCGAGCAGCATGAGGTTCCCCCGGCTCATCATGGCCCGACCCAGCGCCAGCATCTGTTGTTCGCCTCCGGAAAGGGTTCCTCCCGACTGATGCTTCCGTCGCTCGAGTTGCGGAAAAAGGCCGAAGACCCTTTCATAATCCTTGGAAATCTCCGTCCTGTCCTTCTTTCTTTGACGTTGCCAGGTGGCAAGCCTCAGATTCTCCATAACCGTGAGGTTCCCGAAGATGCCCCGACCTTCCGGCACCTGTGCAATGCCCATAGCCACGATGCGGTGCGGCGGCACGTCACGCAGTTCTTTCTGACGGTATGTTACCTGCCCCTTGTAGGGCACCATGCCTGAAATGGCACGCAGGGTCGATGATTTTCCAGCGCCGTTCGCGCCGATAAGGGTGACGATTTCGCCTTCCCTAACGTCGAAGGAGATGCCTTCGACAGCCTTGATAGTACCGTAAGTAATCGCGAGGTCTCTTACTGAAAGCACGATGTTATTCGTTGCTGTCACGTTACCGTATCACCCAGATAGGCTTCCAGCACGCGCTGGTCGCTCTGTATCTCTTCCGGTCTTCCTTCTGCGATGGTTTCACCAAAATCAAGGACCAGGAGCCGTTCACAGATACTCATGACAAGGGCCATCTGGTGCTCGATGAGAAGTGTTGTCAAGTTAAACTCATCCCTGATCCAATGAATCAGATCCATGAGTTGGTCTATCTCGTTGGGATTCATGCCCGCTGCCGGCTCATCGAGCAGCAACAGTCTCGGCCGTGTAGCCAGGGCGCGCGCGATCTCGACTCTGCGTTGCAACCCATACGGCAGGTTCTTGGCCTGAACATCGGCAGCTGCGTCAATCCTGAGAAGGGCAAGGAGTTCCATGGAATGCTCGATGATACGCGCCTCCTCTTTCTTGAAGCGCCCCACGTGAAAAAGCGCCTCCAGCGCGTTGTATCGTACCTGCCCGTAATGGGCGATACGTACGTTATCGAGAACCGACAGCTCTCTGAAAAGTCTGATGTTCTGGAATGTCCTCGCGATACCCAGGTTCGTGATCTGGCTCGGCGATTTGCCGACGAGCTCCACACCTTCTAAGAGTATGCTGCCGCGGGATGGCCTGTAAACACCGGAGATTATATTAAAGACTGTCGTCTTTCCCGCGCCGTTTGGTCCGATGACGCCAACCAGCTCATGGGCGTTAAGCGTCAGATTCAAGTCTGATACGGCCGTCAGTCCGCCGAACTTGTGCGTTAAGCCCTGGATAGCAAGGATGCTCATCGCGTGGCCTGCTTCTTCTCCCGCCAGGACCGTACGGCGAGCAGATCCCGAATCGGTACAAACCAGGGAAACTCTTTGAGACCCATGATACCCTTTGGCCGGTAAAGCATGAGTAATACCAAAACGAGCGGCATGAAGACCATCCTCCACACCCCCATCGGACGCAGCACCTCGAGGAGCACCGTGTAGACTGTTGCGCCTATGATCGAGCCCGCAAGGGAGCCTATCCCGCCAAGATAAACCATGATGAGGATATCGGTCGATTTTATGATGTCGAATGCCCTCGGCGTTATGAACTGAAGCACGTGGGCATAGAGCGCACCGGCGACGCCGGCAAAAAAAGAGGAGACGACAAATGCCAGCACCTTGACGTGTCGGGTATCGACGCCCATCAGATTGCTCGCGATCTCGTCTTCGCGGATGGAGAGCACGCCGCGGCCGAATTTTGAGTAAACTAGGTTGCGGATCACCCAGACCGAGAGTACGGTCCAGACGAAGACCCACGGAAGCGTGGTCAGCTTCTCCATGCCGAGAAAGCCCCGTGGCCCGCCTATCGCATTGATGTTCTCGATGACCGACTTCACGATCATGCCAAACGAGAGCGTCACGATTGCAAGGTAATCCCCTCTTGTCTTGAAAGAGGGAAAGGCTACGACGAGTCCCACGACTGCTGCTACGAACCCTCCACAGATCACGGCTATTGGAAAAGAGAGACCGGCCATCTGCGGAGGGAGCAGTCTTACCGTCATGAGCGACGCCGTGTACGCTCCAACTGCCATAAACCCTGCGTGCCCCACGGAGAATTCTCCCATATACCCGTTGACCAGATTGAGGCTTGCCGTGAGGATGATGTTGATCCCCACGTAGATGAGAATGAGCTGTACATAGGGATCAAGCAGTTCAAAGCGTTGCACTGCAATGCTGAAAAGAAACAGGAGCCCCAACACACAGGGCGCCAGCCAGCGGTTACGGACCATCAATGTGTTTATACAAAACATGGGTTACACCTTCTGGGGAACCGGGTTGCCCAGTATGCCGTAAGGTCTGAAAATGAGAAGCACGAGCAGCAACGTAAAGGTCACGAGGTCGCGATAGGTCGAAGGAAAAACAACAACGACCAGTATCTCCAACATCCCTAGAATGTAGCCTCCGATCATAGCGCCGCGTACGTTGCCGATTCCTCCGACCACGGCAGAAATGAAGGCCTTCCAGCCCACCATGATCCCCATGTACGGATCAATCACAGGATACGCAAGGCCGTAAAGCACACCTGCAGCTCCACCAAGACTGGTGCCGATGGCGAAGGTAACCGAGATAACGAAATCGACGGGCACTCCCACTAGCGGTGCCACGAACTTATCCCACGAGATGGCGCGCATCGCCATGCCTATCATGGTGCGCCTCACGACCACATCAAGAATTATCATTAAGAGTACGGACAGCCCTATAATGAAGACCTGGAGGGTAGAAAAGGATACGCCGCCGATCGTCCACGTCACACTGGTAAGGAATTGCGGGATCTGTTTTGGGTAAGGGCTCAGGGCCAGGGTGAAGTTCTCAAGGAAAAGACCCACCCCCAGTGCGGTGATGATGGCCGAGACTCTGGGCGCCTGCCTTAACGGCTTGTAGGCCGCTCGCTCGATTAAGACGCCGACGCATGCAACACCGAACATGGTGAGGAGGAGCGTCGGAATAAAAGAAAGCCCGAGCAGAGCCGCCAGTATGAAGCAGAGGAACGCTCCCACCATGAAGAGATCCCCGTGGGCGAAATTAATCATGGTGAGAATCCCGTACACCATGGTGTAGCCGAGAGCGATCAAGGCATAGATACTCCCAAGCTGCAGTCCATTCAAAATCTGCTGAAAAAGATATGTCATCAAAACTCCGATGCGGATCAGGGAAAGTCTATCTAGTCTATCTGGTCTATCTGGTCCATCTAGTCTATCTGACTTATCTGGTTCCTTTGTTGTCTTTGTCTGACGGAGTATCAGACCAGAAAGACGAAATCGACCAGATAGACCGGTAGTTCACAGGCTCTAGGGATTCGCCGTGGCAAAGTAGGTAAACTTCCCCTCCTTAATTTGCAATATCACCGCGTCCTTCACGGGGTCGCCCGAACCTTCCTTGAACTGCATGGTTCCCGTTACGCCGTCGTACTTTGGAACCTTAGCCAAAGCGTCTCTGACAGCCTGCCGGTCGAGAGAGCCGGCCGACTTGATCGCCTGAAAAAGGAGTTGGAACGCATCGTAGGTGAGGGCCGCGACATCGTCAGGGACGGCGTTGTACCTGGTCTGATATGCCTGAATGAACTTGGTAGCTACCGGTGTTGCAGCGTCGGCAGCGTAGTGCGTACTGAAATAATATCCCTCACAATCCTTGCCACAGAGCTTGAGTAGTTCCACGCTCCCCCAGGAGTCGCTCCCCAGGAACGGCACGGTTATGCCCAATCTCCTTGCCTGCTGGATTTGCAGCGGAACCTCACTGTAGTAATTGGGCAGAAAGATAACATCCGGGCCGGCTTTCTTAATCTTGGTGAGCTGCCCGGAGAAGTCCTTGTCATTCGTTGTATACGTCTCGAAGGCAACCACCTGCCCGCCGTTCTGCTCGAACGTCGCCTTGAAATATTCGGCAATGCCCTTATTGTAATCGGACGCAACGTCGTAGAGGACGGCTGCTTTTTTTGCCTTTAGGTTGTCCAGGGCAAACTTCGCGACTACCCGCCCCTGAAAGGGATCGATGAAACAGGCACGGAAGACGAAACTCTTCGGCTTGTCCGTCTTGGCATCCAGCGTGGTCTTGGGGTTTGTGGACCAGGGAGTGATGAGGACCACCTTCGAGCTTTCCGCGATCTCCGAAGCGGGAATCGCGTAACGGGTGGCGTTAGGGCCCACAATGGCAAGCACCTTCTGCTGCGTTATCAGCTTCTGAGCCGCTGACGCCGACTGTTCGGCCTTTCCCGCATTGTCCTCGACAAACAGATCGACTTTGTATTTCTTGTCGCCGACCTCCAGGCCGCCTGCATCGTTTATCTCTTTGACCGCCATCTCAGCCGCCTTCTTACAGGACTCGCCCACTGCGGGCATGTCTCCAGTCAGCTCGGCTATGACACCTACCCTTATGCTATTGCCCTTGTCGCTACCACACGTGACAAGCAGTAGACCTGCGAGTATGGATAGAACGATGGGTATGCGTCTCTTTCTCATATCAATCTCCTTCGATGAGGGGTTCGGAAAGCTAACTCGAGAACCAATTTTCTGCCGCCAAAGACTCAGCAACGGGCGTAAGATCAATTCTCGCTAAGCATAGCAAACATGCTGCGACGTTGTCTAGTACAAAGCCTCCAGACAAGATGGGACAGGTAAAAGATAGAGCAGGTGAAGGGTGACGTTAAGATGAAGAGCAGTGACATTCCGTGTTATACTGCCCAAAATATATCTTTTTATCGAATGGAGGTGCTCAATGGCAGTGTTTTGTTTAACTCGTCGAGAGTTGCTCAAGCTCGGCGGAGCCTTCCTCGCAACCTCGGCGCTTGGTATCAAGATCGGGTCTGCAGCCACTACACAGCCGATCGTCATCGGCCTTATATGGCCCCCGGCCTACCGTCCTGCCCCCGACGAAGCGAAAATGATGTACCCCACGGGGGTGAAGTATATTGTAACTGGACTCGGCCTTGAAAAACTGACGCCGGAAGGGTACGATTCGGTGATCCCCAAGGTAGCGAACGCGGCAAAAGAACTGCGCGACAAGGGCGCACAGGGTATAGCATTAATGGGCACGTCACTTACGTTTTATAAGGGAGCTGAGTTTAACCGCAATCTGACGCAATCGATGCACGAGGCCACCGGACTTCCTTGCATCACCATGAGTACGGCGATTATCGAAGGCCTGAAGGCGGTTAATGGAAAGCATCTGGCCGTGGCCACTGCTTACCAGGACGAAGTGAACCGCCGGCTTGTGGCCTTCCTGAACGAGTCGGGCTTCCAGGTGGACTCGATCAAGGGCCTCAACATTGAACTGATCGGTGAGCCCGAGAAAGTCACCGAGGATCGGTTGATGGCGTTGTGCGGTGACGTCTGCCGCTCTGCGCCAAACGCCGATTCTCTGCTGATTTCATGTGGTGGGTTAGTTACGCTGGGCATCCACGTTGCATTGGAAAAACAATACGAGCTGCCTGTGGTCTCAAGTACCCCGGCTGCACTCTGGGCCGCGATGCGCATGATGGGGCACAGTGGTCGCGCTCCCGGGTTGGGGAGGTTGATGGAGCTTTAGCTATAGGAGATGGTGAGAAGACTTAATGTGTCATCCTCTTATGGAGAGGTAAGTGGCCTTGCGATCGAGCGGGTGTTCGGACAGGGATTAATAAACTTTCCGTTGGCTTTTCATGAAAGAGCCCATAGTCGGGTTCGTCGGAAGTCAGTCATGCTGAGAATGTCAGCCGAATCTGTGGATCCCGGAGCGGTGCTCGCGAAACCGATCATAAACGAATCGGGTAGTACACTCATTGCCGCTGGTATCGAGGCCACTGAACTGCTCAGGGAAGAACTGCTCAGCCTGGGAGTTACGGAGGTCCTCATCGTTGGTAGGCGGGTACCCGATATCCCGAGGGAGGAATCCGTCGCAAGGATTAACGCCATGTTTACCAAGACCGAGGAAGACCCCCGCATGGCGGCTATGAAAAGAGCCCTTCTGGCGCATATCGAGGAACTGTACTGATGCTCACTGTCGACACAGTACGGGCGAGAGTGGAAAGAACAAGTGCCATCCCGACCATCCCCCAAGTCATGAAAAAGATCCTGAAGGCCGTTGAAGATCCAACCACCTCGCCCGCAGCGGTAGGCAAGCTCGTAGCAAGCGATCCCGCCCTCACCATCAAGATCCTGAGGATCATCAATGCCGCCGTCTATGGTTTTGTCGTCCGTATCGCATCGGTAAATCAGGCCGTCGTGCTGCTCGGTTTGGATGTTGTCCGGGCCCTGCTCCTCGGTGTATCGATCTTTGAGATGATGGAGCAGACCGCGGTGGGGCTCTGGAAGCACTCCCTCGGTTGCGCCATAACGGCAAAACTGCTGGCGCAGAAGAAGGGCATGTCTGACCCGGAGGAGGCCTCTGTTGCGGGGCTTCTTCACGACATCGGCAAAGTCGTGTTGCGTGTTCAGTTTCCGAAGGAGTACCAGATGGCGCTCGCTGCCGCCCGTGACCGAAGCATGTTCCTCCTTGACGCCGAGATGGAAACATTCAGGATGACCCATGCTACGGCCGGCGCCTATTTTGCTAACGCATGGCGTCTGCCGAAATTCGTCGTGGAATCGATCCGCTATCACCACCATCCGTCTCTCGCAAAGACAACTCCGATGCATACCGTCAGCGTGCATCTGGCAGACATATTGGTAAAGGCTTACAGCGTGGGCTTTTCCGGCGACACGTTTGTTCCCGCTGTTCACCCAGCTGCCTGGGATCTCTTCGACTTCAGTGAGACCCAGATGAAGGAGCTATTCTCTGAAATAGGGGATCTAATGGCCGGGGTCGACGACTTCTTTAGTAACCCTGATGGTTGACCAAACGTAGGGCCGATCCCCTCCGCGCTCCCGCCCGTCGTGTCTTTTGACTTCGTGATCCCTTTTCAACCTTAGCTTCAGTCTTTCCGTGAACCTGTCCTTAAAACGGACTGCACCTCGCGTATCGCCTCTTCTCTCTGTGTGGCGAACAGATTCTCGTATTCCACTGTCAGCCGCCTGCACTCGGCGATGGACTTCTCTACTTCTTCAGACTCTTCCATCGCATCAGCCTGGACAGCAGCCTTAAGAGCCTCGTATCTCGCCGTTCTCAATCGAGTGAGATGGTCATGATACATGGTTTCACGGAGAATAACCAAAGCCTCCACTCCAAACCGGTTAAGATTATCCATACGCATCGTCTGAAGCTGAGATGCTTCAACTATCCCGAGATGGCGGAGCACTGCAAACACGAAACCCGTCATACAAAGAAACTCTTTACAGGCAGGAAGACCAGGCTCGTTGCCGAGATCGTGGATTATACACCGGCTTTCGCGCAGAAAAACACATGCCCTTGACTTCTCGTTGATCCAGAGCAGTTCCTGGTAGTCTTTAGCCTTCGGAACTTGCGATAGATCGGCCTCGTCGAGCTTTCTCTCACTCCTTTTCGGATAATAGACAAATTTCTCACGCCCCTCTTTCACAACGTGATGCGGCGGCACGAGCCTGACAAGGTGTTCTTCTCCGGTGAAAGGTATCCTGCCAAGAAAATCGCCCTCATGCAAGTTCTTCTCTTTCAAGTAACGTCGTATCTCAGACAGTTTCCAGGCCCCGATATGGACGCCATGGCGGACAGTCTCCCCTTCGAAATGGCAGCAGTAAGAAGGACATGGCAAAAGACAGGACGCAGTTTCAACGACTTCACTTATCTCTTTCAGCGACTCCTCAAAGTCTCGCACCACCCTGCTCAAATCTCCGTCTTTAACGCGCAAGGTCTTGCACCATTCCAGCATCTCAACGTTCAAGAAGGCTTGCTCGATTGCGCTGTAGCTTGACCTGATCTGCTCCACACGCATGTAATTCACGTCAAGCCTCGCGGCCCTCATTTGATCCTCCGCGGCCCGTGCACGATCGCCGATCGACTCCCATATGAGACCTCGCCTGTGATAGTACTTGGCAACGGAAGGGTTCAGTTCTATGGCTCTGTTTATCTCGCAGAGGGCTTTAACAAAATCCTTTTTTTCTGCATAGGCCAGGCATAAGTGGTAGCGCGTATACGACTGATCATCGAGCGCAACAGCCTTTTCAAAAAAGGAAATCGCCTCGTCGAAGCGCCCCTCGTCATACAGGAGCGCGCCCTGACTGTGGAGATACTTCTCCATCAGACCCGATGCATTGATACCACCCATTTCTTCTGTTTTATGCACCGTGCCTTACGCTCCGGCTCGTCTTGATTCGTCTGCGCATATGTCTAGTCTTCCTGGTGCACACCGGGGCGCTTGCGGTGCTTTCTCGCGAAGCAGGTAATCAGCCTTTTGACCAGGCCCCGCGGGTCATCACCGTATAGGATTATCGCGCCTGTTCTTTTCCGTATTATTCGGACAATAGTTTTTATCTCAGAAGTAATGCCGCCGCTCCCTAACAGAACTCCGATCAGTTTTCCCTCGTCATATGCGATGGAGAACTCCCCGAGCGTGCCTGAGCGACCACCGATGATTATCACTATGTCAGAACTGCGGATATTGACTACCTCCCTTCCCATGAGCCCGCTTCCCGTATATATCAGCACATCATGACACTCCAGAGGAGAATCATACTTATAGACGTGTTCCCACTCGCTCAGCGCCGGTGAGACCCCGACGACCAGACCTCCGGCAGAACTTGCTCCTCTCGCCGACTCAAGAGGCAACCCAGGGCATGCGCCTGTTATAGTGACACATCCGCTTTCTGCTATAGCTTGCCCCAACTGGTACGCAAGACTCAGCTGTCCTTTCGACAGAAAACCAGTTGCCGATCCCATAACGCCGATCTTCAGCTTCATCGCCTCCTCCTGTGGCAAGCTGTTTTACGTTTATGAGCGCTATTCTACAGGGCTCCTGCTATAATTGCAACGCAATACTCGCAAGGCTGATGAGGGGCCAGGACTGCGAGCCATAGCCGGTAAGAAAGGCGGCGCCAGCGCGATCACTAGTGTGAACTTTTCCGAAATGAAGTAAAATAGTTTGCAGTTTCCGGAAACTAACTCGTCTGTCATGAAAACTTTATACGCTTTCTCATCGCCCAACGGCGATGTGCCGGTCGATGATGCTACCTTTGCGCGCCCTTTCATCGTGAGCCCGCTTCGGAACCATCCCTTCATGACCCTGGGTGATTATTTTCTCGCGATCAGGGATCTTGTCCTGTGCAAAGAGGGTCAATCCCTCACCGCGCTGCTCAGGCACCTCTGGAAACGTCCCGTAGAGATAGCGGAGATTGATGCTATTACAATTCGCTATGAAAAGTATGGCGTCCTCTATCACATCTCCAGTGTGGAGATAGCCGCCGAAAAACAACAAATCAGGCTCACCGTGAGCGCGGCACTAACCGATGAATCAAAGGAAGCCCTCGATCGGGAATTTGATCTCCTGCAGCGACTGGGTTCTGAGAAGAGCCCCTCGTATCTCCCGCACGTATACTGCAAACACGCGGCGCAGATACGGAAAGCCGAAGGCTCAGAGACTTTCATTATGGCCCTCTCCGAGTGGTTTGACAATTACCACGAGTGGCATTTTTCGAGGGACGAAGCAGGCCTACAACGCATCCTCGTCTGGGATATGAAAAATGGTTATCGATCGCTGTCAGAAAAGGAAACCTACGAGATCATCAAGAAGGCAGCAACAATCCTGACGTTCTATTATGACACCAAGACCTATCACCGTATTTTCCCCTGGCACCACGGGGGCGGCGATTTTGTGGTTCGAACAAATGAAGGCACGGTCGATGTCAAGCTGGTCACAGCACGTGGCTACGAACCTATTACACTTCCGACGGAGGACAGCGAGATAGCGCCGTTGCGCGCTGTCATTTTCTTCTTCGTCGAAACAACGGTCAAGATGCGTCTGGACAAATACGAAGGCATGGGCGAGAGTACCTGGGCGGACGCTTCGGTAGTCGCGGCAGCAGTGGACGGTTTCTTCCGGGGGCTGACGCTGAAAGAGTCAGGAGCCGACGCCTTTGCCTTCAAGGTCAACGACCTGCTGGCGCAATTGAAAGACTTCACTCAAAACGATCTGAAAGGATTACTGCGCACACGCATGAGTCAGACCGCCGGGCGTGACACCTCCGATTATGCGGCAATGTTAAGCCACATCGACGAACACGCCCGCGACCTGCACCAGGCCATACAAGAACAGGTAAGGACAAGAACAGATTGAGGTAAAAACTAAAGCGAAGGTTAAGGAACGACATAGACAAGCGGAGGGCCGGTTACGCTTCCTCTTTCCTTCGTCGGAAAAACCCTATCAGGAACTCAGCGTCCTTTGGTGAAAGGTCAAACTTAAAGATGGCTTCCTGGACCAGCGATAGGACAGGCCGGCCAGGATGATCTTGGAAAGCGGCGGATACCCATCTAACCGCACGCCTCAGGTCTTCTCCCTCTGGCAATGTGTCATGCATAGTTCTCTTACTCCCGTGGCTCCTGGGTAGCCATACAACTTACGCATGGAATATATTACAAAAGAGGCCTCTTTGCAAACCGTGGGATTAATCAAGTCATACTCAAAGCATGTGTAGCCACAAAACAACGTTTCTCTTCAATGTTTCTCCTCAATGTTTCTCTGTTACCGCAAAATGATAATGTCCTATTTCTGCAAAGTAGAAATGTCCTATTCCGGGAATGCTACACTGCTTCTTTTTCAAAGGAGGCAGGATGGCGG
>Ga0209039_10002740_pt1 | contig 14569 bp, 13 predicted proteins | sample BogFormECP12_OM1_FD_188238 | JGI IMG/M metagenome (GOLD analysis project Ga0209039, IMG submission 188238) | Bog forest soil microbial communities from Calvert Island, British Columbia, Canada - ECP12_OM1 (SPAdes) (version 2) | ecosystem: Environmental > Aquatic > Freshwater > Wetlands > Bog ... | reverse complement strand
CGCACCCCTTGCGGCGGCTCCCCGTGCCGGTGCACCGGTAATAGGTGTAGGTCCCGCCGCCGTGCTTGCTCGACGCCCTGCAGGTGAGCTTGTTCATGGACGAGCCCTCGCAGTGCGGGCACTTGATGGCGCCCTTCAGCATCGCCCGCGTCTGGGGCTCACCCCTCGGGCCGCGCTTCTCCCGGCCCAGCAGAGCCTCATTAGCCAGCCGGAACCGGCGCGCGTCGATCAGCGCCTCGCACGAATGCTCCCACTTCTCCGACCAGACCACCTTCCCTGTCACCGGGTCACGTTCGGCACGGGTCATCCAGTAGTGCCCCCGGTACACCGGGCTCCTGATCAGGTCGGCCAGCCTCGTCGGCCACCACGGGACGTCGATCAGCTCCCCGTCCTTACCGCGCTTCTGCCACAGGTGCAGGGAGTCCAGCCACTCGCAGATGTCCGCGAGGCTGTGCCCGGCGATGACCATGTCGTAGATCTGCGGGATGTACTCCCGTCCCAGGTCAGTGGCGGCCAGCCGCCTGTCGTACTTGGGGCCTTCGGTCACGTATCCCCACGGGATGCGCCCGACGAACTTGTTCTCCCGGCGCAGGGCGTCGGTGGCCCGCACGACGCGCTCGCGGCCCAGTTCCCATTCCCGGCGCGCGGCCATCTTCTCCGCTTGCCACTGCCAGTAGTCCGAATCGAACTTGTCCGCCCGTGCCGGGTACTGCGGGCCGTCCACGATGATCAGCCGTTTGCCGTGCTGCGTGGCCCAGAACTCGATCCGGGTGAAGTCCTCCTGGGTGCCCCGGGACCAGCGGTCGGTCTTGTACGCCACGACCGCGTCGTACATGGCCATCTTCTCGGGCTCGGTGACCCACGGCTTGAGGTTCTTGCGGTCCCACGGCGCGACCGTCCCGGACTTGGTGTCGGCCACCACGTCGATGACCGTCATCCCCTCCCGCTCGCAGAACGCGCGGGACTTCTCATCCTGGGTGTCGATCCCGATGCCCTGCTGCCCGCCACGCTGGAGCTTGCTCAGCCTGGCCGCGATCAGAACCCGCACCGGGCGCTCTCCGGGGTGCACCACCGGATGCGCCGCGGGTGCGTCCTGGGTGCGCGGTTGCGCTGGTGCATCTGATGGGTGCGGCTGCTCCATGTCGCTCGCCTCGCCAAGGTCGGTGCGTCTGCTAGGCTCCCTTTTGTTAGCTTAAATCCGACCTTAACACATGTATCCTAGCCCTCCAGCAAGGTCATAAAGAACCCGAGCGAGACGACCAGCAACACCGCCCAGGGGTTCGCGCGGAACTTCCTCACAACTTCCTCTCCTTGCCAATCGTGCGCACCGGACCAGAGCCCTGGAACCTGCCCGGCAGCCCGGCACGCGCGCCCGCGGGCACATGCCCACCAGAGCGCATACCGATATTCAAGATATATCTTGACTGCGGGATGCCGCTAGCCTCCGCCGACTCGGAATCCATGCCGCCCATCCGGGGTCTCGCGCTGCGCTACCTGTATGTCCCCAAGACTCACCATAAGCACGACTACCGACATTCGGCCGGCCCAGATGCAGCGCGGTACCCTGGGTTTTCGAGTTATGGGCGGCTGCTGCGTGCCATGCCGCCAGGACAGCTTTGGTTTGCTCGGGTGTGGGGGTCTGCGTCGGAACCCCTGCAAATGCGGGCGGTGATCAGGACGCGGCGGAGCTGGGTGAGCCTTCGGCGTGCCCCAGGTGCCCGGATCTCAGTCATGATGCCCGCCCGTGTGCAGGTGGCGGCGCAGCAGCTTGCCGGTGGCGTTGCGGGGCAGCGACGGCACGAACTCCCACTGGGCCGGCACCTTGAAGCCCGCCAGCGCGGCGCGCGCGAAGACCCGCAGTTCCTCGCGGCCGGGCGGGTCGGCCGGATCGGCCGGCACCACGAAGGCCTTGATGGCCTCGCCGAGCAGCCGGTCGGGTACGCCGATCACCGCCACGCCGGCGATCCGGGGGTGCTCGAGCAGGCGGTTCTCGACCTCTTGCGGGTAGACGTTCTCGCCCCCCCGGATGATCATGTCGCCGCGCCGGCCGACCAGGTACAAGTAGCCGTCGTCATCGATCCGGCCCAGGTCACCCGTGTGCAGCCAGCCGTCAGGGTCGGCCGCGAACAAGTGCTTCGCGCGGGCGATCACCTCGCCGGCCCCGGAGTCGTCGCAGTCCGCGAGGCGCACCTCCACGCCCGGCGCCGCGCGGCCCACCGAGGCGAGCAGTTCCTCCCGCCCGGCCGCGGCGAGCCGGTGATCCTCGGGTGATAGCCAGGTGATCGGGCTGCCCTCGGTCTGCCCGTAGAGGGTGAGGAAGCCGGCCCCGGGCAGTTGCCCCATGGCCGTGCGCAGCGTGTCGGGATGGATGGGCGAGGCCCCGTACTGCATGACCCGTAGCGTGCGCAGCGGGAGGGCGCCCTGGCGGAGCAGCATCTCCACCATGGTGGGCACCGCGAGCGCGTGGGTCACGCCCAGTGGTTCAAGCTCGCGCCACGCCGCCACGGTGAAGCGGGGCACCGCGACGGTGGTGGCGCCCGCGGCCAGGGCGACCATGATGTTGCCCAGGCCGGCTATGTGGTGGAACGGCGAGGCCGTGGCGAAGACGCTGCCGGGCCTGAGCTGCTGCAGCGTGGCGTTGAGCCGGCAGCGGCGGGCGAGCCGGTCGTGCCGGTAGCACACCGCCTTGGGGTGGCCGGTGGTCCCGGAGGTATGCAGCACGACGGCGGTCTCGCCCGGCCTGGGTACCGGCAGCGGCCCGGAGGACCCAAGGACCCGGCCGGGCAGCTCATCCAGGGCCAGCACCTTCAGGCCCAGCTCCGCGGCCACCGCCGCGGCGACGTCCGCGAACGGCGGCTGGGTGACGAGGTAAGGCGCGGCCAGCCGCTGGACGCAGCCGGCCAGTTCGCGCACGGTCAGCCTCGGACCGAGCGGCGCGATCGGCCGCCTGGTGGCGGCGCCCGCCAGTACCAGGGCGAGCGCCTCGGGGCTCGCCTCCAGCAGGGCCGGCACCGGAACCCCCTCCGGCAGCCCGGCCGCGGACAGCCAGCGGACCGCGCCGGCGGCGTGGCCGAGCAGCTCTTCCCCGGACCACGTCGGGCCGGCGGTGATCACCGCGGGAGCCGCAGTGTCCTGCGCGATGCCCACCATGGACACCCAGTCCGGCGATGTCGGCTTCGTCATCGGCGCTGCTCCCTAACAAGACTCAGTACCCGAGCTGGCCCAGCAGCCGCTCGTAGTGACCAGCCGGGTCGCCCAGCCACATCCGCGAGGTGGTGGCCCGCCGGAAGTACAGGTGAGCCGGATGCTCCCAGGTGTAACCGATGCCCCCGTGGACCTGCACGTTCTCCGCGGTGGCCAGGTAGGCGGCCGCGGAGCAGGTGGCCTGGGCGATGCTCGCCACGGCAGGCAGCTCATCCTGCCGCCAGTCTGCGACCCACAGCCCGTACCAAGCGGCCGAACGGGCCGCTTCCACCTCGAGCAGCACGTCCGCCAGCTTGTGCTTGACCGCCTGGAACGATCCGATCGGGCGGCCGAACTGCGTCCGCAGCAGGGCGTAGTCGCGGGCCATGTCCAAGGCCCGCTCGGCCACGCCGACCTGTTCGCAGGCCAGCGCCACGCAACCGAGGTCGTAGATGCGCGCGAGCGCGGGTGCGGCGCCGCCGGCCGGGCCGATCAGGGTCGCCGGGGTGGCCGCGAAATCCAGCCGCGCGTACTTGCGGGTCGCGTCGAAGGCCGGTAGCAGCGTCCTGGCCAGCCCCGGCGCGGTGCCGCGGACCGAGAACAGGGACGCCCCCGCCGGGCTCGCGGCGGGTACCAGCACCAGGTCCGCGACGTGGCCATCCAGGACGAACCCGGCGGTGCCGTCCAGGACCCAGCCCCCGGCCGCATCCAGGTGCGCCGCCACCTCCCGGGAGCTGTCGGCCATCGTTCCCGGGATGGCCACGGTAGCGATCAGCTCACCGGCCGCGATGGCCGGGAGCCAGCGGCGCTGCGCGGCGTCATCCCCCGATTCCAGCAGTGCGGCCGCCGCGAGCACCGCAGTACTAAAAAAAGGCCCGCAGAACAACGCCCGGCCCATTTCCTGGGCCACGATGCCGAGTTCGGTGAAGCCAGCCCCGGCGCCGCCGTACGTCTCCGGGATCGCCAGGCCGAGCAGCCCCAACTCGTCGGCCATCCGGTGCCAGGTGTCGGCGTCGTAGCCGCGTTCGGTGGTCATCAGCCGGCGGACTTCGGTTTCCGGCGACGTCTTGTCCAGGAACTGCCGCATCGTGCGCCGCAGTTCCTCCTGCTCCGGGCTGAACGCGAAGTCCACGTCAGCGCGCGAGCCGGGCGTGAGCGTATCCGGACACGACTTCCCTGCCTTCGCCATTCACAGCCGATAGAGCCACCGTGGACACCGACAACTGGGCCACCGGGCCATCCCCGCCGTCCTCGATCCGTACCACCGAGGTGCGGACCGTCAAGGTGTCGCCCGGCCACACCTGCGCGGTGAACCGCACCCCGAACCGCAGCAGGTTCTCCGCCCCCACCAGCCCAACCAGAGCCTGCCCGGTCAGGCCCATGGTCAGCATCCCGTGCGCGAATACGGACGAATATCCCGCGATCTTGGTGGTGTAGATCTCGTCCGTGTGCAGCGGGTTGTAGTCGCCGGAGGCACCCGCGTACTGGACGATCTGGGTCCGCTTGAGGTCCTCCACCACGACCGTCTCGAACGTCTGGCCAACAGCAAACGCCGTCACGATGCTCCTCCCATCTCCGACCGCAGCACGCTCACGCTGCGGGCGGTCACCACGAGCTCGCCCGCCTCGTCCCGGAACTCGGTGATCTGCTCGCGGAACCGCAGCCGCCCGGAGCGCCCGTGCTTCTCCCACTCCTGGCCCGGCCGGGTGGCGCCGACCAGGACGTCGCCGACCCGGACCGGCCGGTGGTAGACGAAGTGCTGCTCCGCGTGCAGTCCGCCTGCCCCCTCGGTCACCAGCCCGGCGTCGCCGCCCGAACCGTGCCACCGCACCCCCGGCCGTGGCCGCAGCGGGTGCTCGGAATCGAACTGCGCCGCAGCGATAAGAAAGGTAGGCGGCGCGACCTCGCCCGCACCGGGCAACCCGCCCGCCGCGCCCAGGGAACGGGCGAAAGCCAGCACGTGCCCGGCCTCGACCGGAAACCGTCGCGCGGCCACCTCAGGCCTCCCGTTCGGTGCCGACCACGGACACGAACGACACGCACTCGCCCGGCCCGCCGCCGAGGTTGTGGGTGAGCGCCAGCGAGCGCCCTTCCCCCACGGTGCGCACCGCACGCTGCTCCGGGGCTTCGCCGCGGAGCTGCAGCCAGGCTTCGAACATCATCCGCAGCCCGGACGCGCCGATCGGGTGCCCGAAGGCCTTCAGCCCGCCGTCCGGGTTCACCGGCAGGTCGCCGTCGAGATCGAAGCGGCCGGACAGCACGTCCTTCCAGCCCTGCCCGCGCTCGGCGAACCCGAGATCCTCCATCAGCACGAGTTCGGTCGGGGTGAAGCAGTCGTGCACCTCGGCCAGGGCGAGCTCACCACGCGGGTCGGTGATCCCCGCCTGCGCATACGCGTCCTGGGCCGACGCGACCACCTCGGGGAACGTGGTGAAGTCGTAGCCGGGATCGGACAACCCGGAGGCCGGCCCGGCCACCAGGGACAGCGCCTTGACATACAACGGCCGGGACGCATAACGATGCGCGTCCGAGGCCCGGACTACAATCGCCGCCGCCGAACCGTCCGACACCCCCGAGCAGTCGAAGATACCCAGCATCCCGGCGACCAGCGGCGACTTGGCGATCGTCTCCCGAGACACTTCCTTGCGGAACTGGGCCCGCGGGTTCTTCGCCCCGTTCTGGTGGTTCTTCCAGGCGATCCTGGTCAGCACGTCCTTCAGCTCGGCCGGATCAACGCCGTACTTCGTCGCGTAGGCCGGGGCGAGCAGGCTGAAGTTCGCCGGGGCGGTGGTCTCGCCCTTCCCGTCGTCGCCCGCGCCGGGCAGGGCCGAGCCGACCAGGCCGGAGAAACCCGAGTCCTTCAGCTTCTCCACGCCGATCGCCATGGCACAGTCGTAGGCGCCGCTGGCCACCGCGTAGCAGGCGTTGCGCAGCGACTCGGACCCGGTCGCGCACATGTTCTCCAGCCGGGTTACCGGCTTACCGGCCAGCCGGAGCGGCCGGGACAGGGTGAGCCCGGACACGCCGGAGCCCATCGTCCCGAGCCAGAAGGCGTCGATTTCCTCCAGCGCGACGCCGGCCGACGCGGCCGCGGCCGTGGCCGACTCGATCAGCAGGTCGTCGGTGGATTTGTCCCAGTGCTCGCCGAAGGCGGTACAGCCCATGCCCACGATCGCGACCTGGTCCCTGATGCCGTGTGACCCCATGACTCATCCTTCCCTGCTGATTTCCGGGCGGACCGGCCGCGCTTTCCAGAAGTAGTTGTGCACGCCCGCGGCGCTGACCAGCCGCCGGAAGGTCATCTCGACTCGCAGGCCGGCCCGGACCTCGTCCTCGGCGGCGTCGGTGAGCTGGCAGCGCATCCGGCCGCCGCCGTCGAAGTCGAGCACCACCATGAGCATCGGCGGGCTCGGCGTGTAGGCCAGCCGGTCCACGGTGTACGTGGTCACGGTCGCGGGCACGTCGGCGAGCGGCTCCGGGGCCATCTCGTCTACTGCGTGACACTGCTGGCAGACCCGGTCCGGCGGCAGGCTGCGCGTCCCGCAGCGAGTGCACTTCGCCGCGACGAGCCCGAATTTCCAGCTCGTTCGGCGTTGTGATGGCGGTGCCGCGACCGGATCCGGGTCCGGCCGGCGGGGTGGCTCGCGGTCCAGGAACCCGCGCCAGGACAAGAACGTGGCGTAGTCCAGCGCGGTGCTGCCCGCCGCGATCTGCGCGGCGACCGGCTGCGCCTGCCGGTGGCGGGCCAGCGCCTGCGTGGTCCGCAGCGCCAGGGCGAACGCGCCGTCGGCCAGCACCACCAGCAGCACGGTCTCGCCCGGCCCGGCCCGGTCCAGCACGTCGGCCAGCACGATGCCGGGCTGCGCGGTGCCGGCGTTGCCGATGCGAGCGGCGTGGCTGTCGGCGACCGCCTCGGCCGGCACGCCGGCGGCGCGGACGGCGCGGCTCACCGCGCGGGCGGGCAGCCCGGCCACGATGAGATGATCCACCTGCCCGGGGGTCAGCTCCGCCTGTTTCAGGGCGTCGGCCATGGCCGCCTCGGCCAGCGGACCGTATACCTGCTCGCCGAACCGTTCCTCCCACACCCGCGAGGCGGCCGCGCCGGGCGTCCGCCACCGGTCCAGGAATTCGGCGGTGGCGCTGCCCTGCCCGATGACCTCGGCCAGCACTGGCAGGCCCGCGCCGCCATCAGCACCAGAGAAGACGAACGCGGCCGCGCCGTCGCCGCCGTCCCGCTCGTCCGCGCCGCCCGGCAGCCCGGTGCGGATGTCGGCGAGCACCGCCATGGTCGGCACCGCCGAGGCGGCGGCGGTGACCAGCGCGCCCACGCCCGAGCGGACCGCGCCGGCCATGTCGACCGCCAGCGCGTCGGCCGGCAGCCGCAGCGCGGCGTGCACCGCGGTGGCGTTGGTCTTGTCCGCATAGGCGGGGACGGTGGTGGCGAAGAACAACCGCCGCACGCACGCGCGGCCCGGCTGCCCGCCGGGCCCCGTCAGGCCGGCCAGGGCGGCGCGGCCCGCCGCCACCGCCATGGAGGTGGTGTCTTCGTCAAAAGCGGCGACCGAACGGGTGCCGGAACCCCCGCCTTGGCCCAGCACCCCCGTTATCCGGGTGCGCTCCAAGCGGTAGTAGGGGACGTAGGCGCCGTAGCCGACAAGGCCTCCCATGGCACTCCTCACAAGTTCGTCAGATGAGTAAAAATAGATTACCTGTTATACTATTTAGAAGCTAGCCCTGGCGCCAGCCAACCCCTTCCGATAGCCAGCCCTTCCATAGCCAACCCTTCCTTAGCCAACACCGGGGAGCCTGCGTGGACATCAGCTATCCCGCCGAGGCCGAAGCCTTCCGGGCCGAGGTACGGACCGTGCTGGCCGAGGAGCTGCCGCCCGACTGGGCGGGCACCGGGGCCATCGCCGGGCGCCAGGACGCGGAGCGGTTCGCGGCGCAGTGGCGCCAGGCGCTGTACCGTCGCGGCCTGCTCGGCATCACCTGGCCGCCCGAGTATGGCGGGCGCGGGCTGTCCCGGCTGCACCAGGTGGTGCTGATGGAGGAACTGGCGCGGGCCGGAGTCCCGTTCGGCGAACATACCGATCTTTTCGGCATCAAGATGCTCGGCAGCACGCTGCTCCGCTGGGGCACGGCCGAGCAGCGGCGGCGGTTCCTGCCGCGCATCCTGTCCGGCGAGGACCGGTGGTGCCAGGGCTTCTCCGAACCCGGGGCGGGCTCGGACCTCGCGTCGCTGACGACCCGCGCGGTCCTGGATGGCAGCAACTGGGTCATCGACGGGCAGAAGGTGTGGACCTCGGTGGCGCACCGCGCCAACTGGATCTTCCTGCTGGCCCGCACCGACCCGCGGGCCCGCGGCCACCGGGGTATCTCGTTCCTGCTCTGCCCCCTCGACCAGCCCGGCGTCGAGATCAGGCCGATCCGCCAGCTCAGCGGGGACAGCGATTTCAACGAGGTGTTCTTCACCAGCGCCCGGACCCCCGCTGACCTGGTGGTCGGCGCCCCAGGGGAGGGCTGGCAGGTGGCCATGACGCTGCTCGGGCACGAGCGCGGCGAGGAAGCGGCCACCAACCCGATCCTGTTCCGCGCCGAACTGGACCGGCTGCTCGCGCTGGCCGCCGAACGCGGCCGGGATCACGACCCCCTTATCCGGCAGCGGCTGGCCTGGTGCTACGCCCGGGTGGAGATCATGCGCTACCTCGGTTACCGGATCCTCACCCAGGTGCTGGCCGGGACCGAGCTCGGCGCGGCGGCCTCGGTCGCGAAGCTGTACTGGAGCGAGTACCACGTGGCCGCGACCGAACTCGCCCTGGACATCGGTGGCCTGGACGGGCTGGTGCCGGAAGGCCGCGGCCCGCTGCGCGCGGTGCGCACCGACGACCCCGGCGCCCCGAACTCCTCCGGCTCCTGGCTCGGCGCCTTCCTGAACGCCCGGGCCGGCACGATCTACGCTGGCACCTCCGAGGTCCAGCGCAACATCCTCGCCGAGGCGGTCCTCGGCCTGCCCAAGGAGCGACGTGAAAACAGTTGATCCAGATGAGTTCGGCGGCCGGGTCGCGCTGGTGACGGCGGCCGCGGGCCAGGGCATCGGGCAGGCGGTGGCGCGGCGGCTGGCGGCCGGCGGCGCGCGCGTGGTGGTGACCGACATCCACCCGGGCCGCACCGAGAAGGTGACCGCGGCGATCGCCGCCGACTATCCGGCGGCCACCGTGGCCGGCTACCCGCTGGACGCCGGCGACCGGGATCAGATCGACGCGGTCGTGAACGCCGTCACCATGTCGCTGGGTCCGGTGCAGATCCTGGTCAACAACGCGGCGGTGAACGTGGTGGGCAGCATCTTCGGCTACGACCCGGCCGACTGGGACCGGGTGGTCCGGGTCAACCTCACCGGCCCGTGGTACCTGTGCCGCCGCACCATGCCGCTGATGCGCGACGCGGGCGGTGGCGTGATCGTGAACGTGGGCAGTTACGCGCCCGACGTCGGCGGCGGCGGCATCGAGGCGCCGTACGCGGCGTCCAAGGGCGGCCTGTCCGCGCTTACCCGCGGGCTCGCCCACGAGGGCGGCCCGCACCGGATCCGCGCCGTGTTCCTGTCCATGGGCGTGGTCAAGGGCACCAAGTTCGCCGAAGACAACGCCGAGCTGCTGGCCCGGATGCCGGGTACCACCGGCCCGCTCGGTGACCTGCCGGGCCCGGCCGACATCGCCGAGGCGGTGGCCTTCCTCGCCTCGGACCGGGCCGCCTTCATCACCGGCGAAGTCCTCAACGTGGCCGCCGGCTCCTACATGCGCAACTAACGCCCTCCGCATCACAGCTGTCGAAGGCGCAGCTCTCGAAGGCACTGCTGCCGAGAACGGCACCGCGTGCCGCTTTCGGCAAGATCGTCCTCAACGAGGTGAGGCTGCCGGCCGGCTTGATCTTCGGCGTCGCGGTTCCGCTGCTGCTCCTGATCATCTTCGGCGAGATTCCTAGCATGCATCAGCCTCAAGCCAGCATGGGGGGTCTCACCCTGTTTCCCGTGCACGTCCCGATCCTCATTTCCATGGCGATCGCGATTCTCGCGCTCATAAGCCTTCCTGCCGCGCTGGTGTCCTATCGTGACCAGGGGATCCTGCGCCGGCTTTCGACTACGCCAGTGCCCCCGTCCTGGGTGCTAGCCGGGCAACTCGTTATCAACTTCTGCATCGCCATGACCTCGCTCCTCATCGTTATCGTCGTGGGCATCGCGGCCTTCGGGCTCGACGTGCCCAATAACCCCGCCGCGCTGGTGCTGTCGATCGTGCTGTCCATCGCCGCGCTGTTCGCCATCGGGTTGTCGATCGCGGCGGCCGCCCGAAGCGGGATCGCCGCCCGCGCCATCGGTGCCGGCGTGTTCTACCCTCTGCTGTTCTTCGCCGGCATGTGGCTGCCGCGAGAAATGATGCCAGGCATCCTCCAGGGCATCAGCAACTTCACCCCGCTCGGGGCGTCGGTGGAAGCGATGCAAGACTCGATGCAAGGCCAGTTCCCGCCCGCGGCGCCGCTACTAGTGCTGGCCGGGTACGCGCTAGTCTTCGGCTTCATCGCCAGGCGCTTCTTCCGCTGGGATTGACATCCTCCCCCGCCTGAAGGCGGGGGATTCCAGCTACCCGCATCCCGTTAAGGAGGCAAGCAGGTGAGGTTCGCGGTTCGCGGTTCACGGGCCGGGCTGCCCCGTCGCCTCCCGCGCAGTCACGGCGTGCCCCGCCGCGATGTTGATGGCCGCGTTCACGTCCGCGGCTGCCCAGCCAGGGCGTTGCGCCGGAGCGGCTTGCCTGACGTGACCGCGGCATCAGGACCGGCTGCCAGCGGGAGCATATTCTCAGTGCTTGGCCCGTCCGCGGCCGCATGCAACGACAACGATGGAGCGTCGCTGCTGTGGAGGCTGTCGCAATATCTCTTCTGGCGTACGCGTCAAGACCCGATCGCGCCGCAGGGGGCCAGGCGCGGTCCTGGCCCGGACCTGAACAGCAACGATGGAGCATTGCTGTCGCTGGGACAGCACCGATGTTCCATCGTTGTCGTTACTGCGGGAGGCAGAGGGCGGATACAGGTTGCGGGGCGGGCGCGTGGGGCTCATGGGGGCATACGGGAAAGCCATGCGGGCGCAGGCCAACGGCCCAAGCACGGTCTGGGTGGAGGCGCGGACTGGTCTGGGACCAGTTGCGCGACAACCTCTGCGGCGGCACCCATGCTCCATCGTTGCGGTAAAGGTGAGAGGGCCGGGCCGAGTCAGGCCGGCCGGGGTTCCCTGGGCAGGCCGAGGATCCGCTCGCCGATGATGTTGCGCTGGATCTGGCTGCTGCCGCCGTAGATCGTCTCGGCCCGGGACAGCAGGAAGGCCCGCGGCAGCGGCTCGAGCGCGTAGCCGTCACCGGTCACGGTCGCCTCCTCGGCGAGCAGTTCGGTGGCCAGCTCGAGCAGCCGCTGGTGCTGGACCGAGGCGTATAGCTTGGCCGTGGCCGCCTGGGCCCCCGGCGTGCGGCCCGCGACCAGCTCGCCGATCGTGCGCAGCGCGGTGACGCGCATCAGCCGCACCGCGATCCAGGCGTCTACCAGCCGGTGGCTGAGCCCGCCCACGCTGGCCCCGGCGCCGGCGCCAGTGCCTACCCGGGCCCGGGCCAGCTCCAGCACGTGTTCCGCCTCCCGCTCGAACCCGAGCTGCTGCGGCATCAGCAGGGTGCCGCGCTCCACGCCCAGCGCCGCCATGGCCACCTTCCAGCCGTCACCCGGGGCGCCGACGACCAGGTCCGCGGAGGTCCGGGCCGAGTCGAAGAACACCTCGCAGAACTCGCCGTCGCCGACCATGTTGGTGATCGGCCGGACCTGGACGCCCGGCTGCCGGGCCGGCACCAGAAGCAAGGAAAGTCCGTGGTGCCGCACAGACCCCGACTCGGTCCGGCACAGCACGTACAGCCAGTCCGCCGACGCGCCGAACGTCATCCAGATCTTCTGCCCTTCGATCACCCACTCATCGCCGTCCAGCCTGGCCGACGTGCGCACCGAGGCAAGGTCGGACCCGGCGTCCGGCTCGCTGAAGCCCTGCCCCCAGAACTCCTCGGCGGCCAGGATCTTCGGCAGGAACCTGGCCTTCTGCTCCGGGGTGCCGAACATCAGCAACGTCGGGCCGAACAGGTCCTGCCCCTGCACTCCGAGGCGGTACGGCGCCCGGGCGCGGGCGTAGAGGTACTCGAAGATGATCGCCTGGGAAAGCGTCGCCCCCCGGCCGCCGTACTCCGGCGGCCAGGTGAGCCCGAGCCACCGTCCCGCCGACAGTTCCTTCTCCCAGCGCAGCCGGACGTCCCAGCCCGCCGAGTCGTCCGGCCCGCCCACGCCGCGGTGGGCCGCGAACTCGCCGACCAGGTGCTCGTCCAGCCAGCGCCGAACCTCGCCGGCGAACGCCCGATCCTCCGCCCGTATCTCAATGTCCATCCGGTCAAACCTCCAATCCCAGCCGCGAAGCGAGCAGGTCCCGGTGGTAGGCAGGAGTGCCGAACAGCGCCTCGCCGCTCTTGGCCCGCTTGAAGTACAGGTGGGCGGGATGCTCCCAGGTGAAGCCGATGCCACCGTGCACCTGGATGAGGTCGCCCGCGATCTTCACATGCGCCGCCGAGCAGTACACCTTGGCCAGGCTGGCGGCCAGCGGCACGTCCTCGCTGTCCGCGGCGAGCGCCCACAGCCCGTAATAAGCCGCCGAACGGGCCGCCTCCGCCTCGGTCAGCATGTCCGCGCACATGTGCTTGATGGCCTGGAACGAGCCGATCGGCCGCCCGAACTGGACCCGCATCCCGGCGTATTCAGCGGCCATCTCCACGGCCCGGGCCGCACCGCCGACCTGCTCGGCGGCCAGCAGGATGGCGGCGGTATCGAGCACGCGGCGGAGCACCGGCCAGCCGTCCGCCTCGTCCCCGATCAGCCGGGCCGGCGTCCCGGTGAACTCCAGGTGCGCCTGCTTGCGGGTCTGGTCCAGGGTAGGCACGGGCACCCGCCGAAGCCCCGGCGCGGCGCCGTCCACCGCGAACAGGCCGACGCCGGCCGGCGTGCGCGCGCCGACCATGATGAGATCGGCAATGTGGCCATCCAGCACGTGCCGCTTGCCGCCGTCCAGCACCCAGCCGCCGGAATCACGGCGGGCCCGTGTCTGCACGCTCGCCTCGTCCCAGCGGCCGGGCTGCTCCAGCAGGGCCAGCGTGCCGATGGTCGTGCCGGTGGCCAGGCCGGGCAGCAGGTCCTTCCTGGCCGCCTCGTCGGTGCAGCGCAGCAGGGCCTCGGTGGCCAGCGCCACGCTGGAAAGATACGGCGCGCACAGCAGCGCCCGGCCCATTTCCTCGAAGACGATGCCGAGCTCGACGTAGCCGAACCCGGCTCCCTCGTACTCCTCGGGAACGGCCAGGCCAACCAGCCCGAGCTGGTCGCTCAGCTGCCGCCAGACCGCGGGGTCGTAACCGGTCGGGGTCGCCATCAGCGCGCGCACGGCCTCCTCGGCCGACTTGCTGGCCAGGAAGTCGCGCACGGTGGCCCGCAGTTCCAGTTGCTCGTCCGTGCAGAGGAAGTCCATCCGCCCTCCAGGCTCACCAAGTTTCATTACAGTAAAATCATACAACTAGTTATACTATCTAGAAAGAGCGCGGGCGGACCACCGCACGCCTGCCCGGGAAGGGGCCCAGATGACCGACCGTTACACGGATTTCCCCAGCCTGCGCTGCGAGACGCTGGGCTCGGGCGTGCTGCAGATCGTGCTGGACGCGCCGCGGCTGAACGCGGTGGGCGCGCAGATGCACCGGGACCTCGCCGACGTCTGGGCCGCGGTGGACCGCGACGACGACGTCCGGTCGGTCGTCGTCCGGGGCGAGGGTAAGGCGTTCTCGGCCGGGGGCTCCTTCGACATGATCCAGGACATGACCCGGGACGTCGCCGTCCGCGCCCGGGTGCTGCGCGAGGCGCGCGACCTCGTCTACGGGGTGATCAACTGCTCCAAGCCGGTGGTCTCGGCCATCCGCGGCCCGGCGGTCGGGGCCGGCCTGGTGGTCGCGCTGCTGGCGGACGTCTCGGTGGCCGGGCGGACCGCCAAGATCGTGGACGGCCACACCCGGCTGGGGGTCGCGGCCGGGGATCACGCGGCGATCTGCTGGCCGCTGCTGTGCGGCATGGCCAAGGCCAAGTACTACCTGCTCTCCTGCGCGCCGCTGACCGGCGAGGAGGCGGAGCGGATCGGCCTGGTGTCGCTGTGCGTCGACGACGACGAAGTAACCGAACGGGCCATCTCGATCGCCCGGGACCTGGCCGGCTTGCCGGCCACCGCGGTGCGCTGGACCAAGTACTCGCTGAACAACTGGTACCGCCAGGCTGGCCCGCTGTTCGA
>Ga0209039_10002739_pt1 | contig 14582 bp, 10 predicted proteins | sample BogFormECP12_OM1_FD_188238 | JGI IMG/M metagenome (GOLD analysis project Ga0209039, IMG submission 188238) | Bog forest soil microbial communities from Calvert Island, British Columbia, Canada - ECP12_OM1 (SPAdes) (version 2) | ecosystem: Environmental > Aquatic > Freshwater > Wetlands > Bog ... | reverse complement strand
CGGCCGTGTCGCGAGGATCATCGGCCCCGTCGTGGACGTCGAGTTCCCCGCGGACCAGCTGCCGGAGATCTACTACGCGCTGCACACCGAGGTCACGCTCGGCGACGACACGCGGCTGCTGACGCTGGAGGTGGAGCAGCACCTGGGCGACAACATTGTGCGCACTATCTCCATGCAGCCCACGGACGGCATGGTGCGCGGCGCCGAGGTGACCAACACCGGCGCGCCGATCGAGGTGCCGGTGGGTGAGGTGACCAAGGGGCACGTGTTCAACGCCCTCGGCGAGACGCTCGACGTGCCCACCTCGTCCCTGGACATCACCGTGCGGTGGCCGATCCACCGCGATCCCCCGCCGCTGGACCAGCTCGAGCCGAGGACCGAGATGTTCGTCAGCGGCATCAAGGTCATCGACCTGCTGACCCCGTACGTCCGGGGCGGGAAGATCGGGCTGTTCGGCGGGGCCGGGGTCGGCAAGACCGTGCTGATCCAGGAGATGATCCGCCGCGTCGCCCAGAACTTCGGCGGTGTCTCGGTGTTCGCCGGGGTGGGCGAGCGCACCCGCGAGGGTAACGACCTCTTCCTGGAGATGACCGAGTCTGGCGTCATCGCGGACACCGCGCTGGTGTTCGGCCAGATGGACGAGCCGCCGGGCACTCGGCTGCGCGTTGGCCTGTCGGCCCTCACCATGGCCGAGTACTTCCGTGACGTGGAGAAGCAGGACGTGCTGCTGTTCATCGACAACATCTTCCGGTTCACCCAGGCCGGCTCGGAGGTGTCCACGCTGCTCGGCCGGATGCCCTCGGCGGTCGGTTACCAGCCGACGCTGGCCGATGAGATGGGCCAGCTGCAGGAGCGGATCACCTCGACCCGCGGTCACTCGATCACCTCCATGCAGGCGATCTACGTGCCCGCCGACGACATCACCGACCCCGCGCCGCACACCACGTTCGCCCACCTCGACGCGACCACGGTGCTGTCCCGGGAGATCACCGAGAAGGGGATCTACCCGGCCGTGGACCCGCTAGACTCCACCTCACGGATCCTGGACGCCAGGTACATCGGCCAGGAGCATTACGACGTGGCCCGCGAGGTGCAGCGGATCCTGCAGCGGTACAAGGAGCTGCAGGACATCATCGCCATCCTCGGCGTCGACGAACTGGGCGAAGAAGACAAGGTCGTGGTCCAGCGGGCCAGGCGGATCGAGCGGTTCCTGTCCCAGCCGATGTTCGTGGCCGAGCAGTTCACCGGGATGCCGGGTGTCTTCACGCCCCTGGAGGAGACGGTCGCCTCGTTCAAGGCGATCGCCGAGGGCAAGTACGACAACCTGCCCGAACAGGCGTTCTACATGGTCGGCGGGATCGAGGACGTGGAGAAGAAGGCCAGGGAGATGGAGAAGTGACCCTGCAGGTCGCGCTGGTCGTCCCGGACCGCGAGCTGTGGTCGGGCGAGGCCAGCACCGTGATCGCCAAGACCACAGAGGGCGACATCGGCGTGCTCACCGGGCACTCGCCGGTGTTTGGCATCCTGGCCGAGGGCAGCCTGGTCGAGATCGTCAACGACGAGTCCAGGGTCAAGGCGGCGGTCAGCGGCGGGTTCCTCTCCGTGGCCGACGATCGGGTGTCGATCCTGGCCGCCCAGGCCCAGCTCGGCCAAGACGTCGACGTCGAGGTAACCCGTGAGGAGCTGGCCGCCGCGCTCGCCGAAGCCAGCCCGATCGCGGAGGATACCCCCGAGGCGAAATACGCTCGGGCGCTGCTGCGGGCCGCAGGGGACCAGGCCTAACCTTCGGTGGGCGGAGCGCTGGCGCTTGATGCGGCCTGGCTCTTCGTCGCCTTCCTGGTCATCTTGATCCTGGCCGCGGCCAGCATCGCCGCCCGCAGGTTCCTGCTCGAGCGCGGCGGCGGCACGGTGGAGTGCGGCTTGCGTAAGGGGAGCGGTTCCTGGCGTCTCGGCCTGGCGTCTTATCAGCGCGAGGAGCTGTGCTGGTTTGGCATTTTCGGGCTCTCGATGCGGCCGGACGAGGTCTTTCCCCGGCGCGACCTGACCTTGGTGTCGCGCCGCCTGCCCACCGACGCCGAGGCGGCCAGCCTGGGGCCCGGCATGATCGTGGTGGAGTGCAAGCTCGGCCAGGACGGCGGCCAGCCGGGCTCTCCGGCCTCCGCCGGCGCCGCTCCGGCCTCCGCCGGCGCTCCGGGCGGCGAGACCGTCGAGCTGGCCCTGGGTGAGGCGGCGCTCACCGGCCTGCTCTCCTGGCTCGAGGCCGCGCCGCCCGGCTCCCACCTAGGGTAGCCCTCTAAGCGCGGTTCCTCGCGGTTTCCCCGTGATCGCGGGCCGTTACCCTCGGTTCTTAGGTGGTAACTGCCCACGAGAATAGCCGGTTGCTCAGCCGCGTTCGCCGCCTGGCTTCCACAGGATGTCGTCGTGGCCGGCATTGGCCTGGCGGGCGAGGATGAACAGCAGGTCGGACAGCCGGTTCAGGTAACGGGCGGGCAGCGGGCTCACCGAGTCGCCGTGCTCGCCGGCCGCGGCCCACGCGCTGCGTTCGGCCCTGCGGGTAACGGTCCGCGCCATGTGCAGCAGCGTCGTCCCCGGGCTGCCGCCCGGCAGCAGGAAGCTGCGCAGCGTCGGCAGTGCCTCGTTGTACGAGTCGCACTCGCTCTCCAGCCGGGTGATGTAGGTCTCGTCGATCCGCAGCGGCGGATAGGGCGGCGGCGTGTCGGAGACCGGGTTGGCCAGGTCCGCGCCGACGTCGAAGAGCTCGTTCTGCACCCGGGTGAGCAGCCCCGACACGTCGGCGGAGAGATTACCGAAGGTAATCGCCATGCCGATGGCGCAGTTCGCTTCCTCCACATCGGCGTAGGCGGCCAGGCGCGAGTCTGTCTTGGCGGTACGGCTGCCGTCGGCGAGCGCGGTGCTGCCGTCGTCGCCGGTGCGCGTGTAGATGCGGGACAGCACGACCGGGTTTTCGCTGCGGTTACGCGACATGAACCCACCCTAAGGGAACCCGTGAGCGGACCTCGCTGACCCATGGCCCGAACGGTCGCGATCAAAAAGATCATCCGATTGAGCAGGCTGCCCCAGTCCGCCAGGTAGTCCCGCCGGCCTCAGTCCTCAGCATGGCGCGTTATTGTTCCCTTTACCCCTCATAGGAGAGACCGCGTGTATGACTACATCATCGTCGGCGCCGGAAGCGCGGGTTGCGTCCTGGCGGCGCGCCTGTCCGCCGATCCCACCGTCAGCGTCCTGCTACTGGAAGCCGGGCCGGCCGATGACGCCGACGAGATCCGCGCCCCCGCCGCGTTGAACAGGCTGTTCCAGACCGAATACGACTGGAACTACCTGACGGTCCCGCAGCACCGCGCGGCCGGGCGGTCCATTTACTGGCCGCGGGGCAAGGTCCTCGGCGGCTCGTCCTCCATCAACGCGATGATCTACATCCGCGGCAACCGCCACGACTACCAGGTCTGGCGGGACGAGCACGGCTGCACCGGCTGGGGCTACGAAGACCTGATGCCCTACTTCCGCCGGGCCGAAGACAACTCACGCGGGGCCTCGGCGTTCCACGGCACGGGCGGCCCGCTCGCGGTCAGCGACCCCCGGTACAAATCACCAGCCTGCCAGGCGTTCATCGCGGCCGCCCAAGAGCAGGGCGCGGCGGCCAACCACGACTTCAACGGGCCGCGCCAGGACGGCGTGGGCTGGTACCAGCTGACCCAGCGGAACGGCCAGAGGTGCTCGGCCGCCACCGCCTACCTGCACCCCGCCATGTCCCGGCCGAACCTCACCGTCCACACCGACGCCCTGGTCACCAAGGTGATCATCGAGGGCGGCCAGGCCACCGGCGTGAGCTACCTCCGCTACGGCGAGGCCGAGACCGCCCGCGCCAACGCCGAGGTCATCTTGTCCGGCGGCGCGATCAACAGCCCTCAGCTGCTGATGCTGTCCGGTGTCGGCCCGGCCGACCACCTGATCGAAATGGGCATCGACGTGGTGGCGGACAGCCGCGGAGTCGGCGTGAACCTCAGCGACCACCCGGTGCTGCCGGTCATCTGGTCCACGCCGCGGCTCCGCGGCCTGTGGGAGAAGGCCGGCCACGCGAACCTGCTGCGCTGGCAGCTGACCCACCGCGGCCCGCTGACCAGCAACACGGCGGAGTCAGGCGGCTTCGCCCACTCCCAACCCGGTCTGCCCGCACCAGACCTGCAGCTGCACGTACTTCCGGCACCGTACATAAACCAGGGCCTCGCCGACCCCGCCCAGCGCGCGATGTCGGTGCTGGTCGGCCTGGTCGAAGTGGCCAGCCGGGGGCGGATCAGGCTGCGCAGCGCCGATCCCAGGCACCGCCCGGCCATCGACCCTGGCTACCTGTCCGACGACCGGGACGGCCGGGCGCTGGCCGCGGGGCTGAAGATGACCAGGGAGTTCATGACGGCCAAGCCGATGGCCGCGATCTGCGAGAGCGAGCTGGCCCCCGGCGCGCACATCCGCTCGGACGCCGAACTGCTCCAGTACGTCCGGAACAGCGTGGTGACCCTCTACCACCCCGTCGGCACCTGCGCGATGGGCGGTGAGTTGCGGTGGAACAGCGTGGTCGACCCCGAGCTCCGGGTCCGCGGCGTGACCGGGCTGCGGGTGGTGGACGCGTCGGTGATGCCGGTCGTGCCGCGGGGGAACACCAACGCGCCCACGATCGCGATCGCCGAACGTGCCGCCGACCTCATCGCCGGCCGGGCGCCGCTGGCCCCGGTCAACCCCGCCGACCCCGTCGACGCCATGGTGATCGCCGGCCACCCCGCCAGGACCTAACGCCGCGGCGGCCGGGGGTGATCGCGGGCCACCGCACGACCTTAGCGCTTCCGGGGCCGGTAGAGCCGACCGTGCAGCAAGGTAACCAAGGTGACGATGCGGCGCATATCCCGGTCGGTCCGGCCGAACGAGGTGAGGTTGATCAGCGGCCGCATCCGCTGACGCGTGATGGCCTTGGGGCGCGTGAACTCGCGCAGCCCATCGGCACCATGAATCCGCCCGAACCCCGATTCGCCCACCCCGCCAAACGGCAGAGCCGGCACGATCGCGAACCCGAGCACCGAATTGATCGAGGTCATCCCGGTACGCAGCGACCGTGCCGCCGCCATGGCCGCCGAACGATCGCGAGCGAAAACCGCGGATCCCAGCCCGTAGCGCCCCGCGTTGGCGAACGAGACCGCCTCCGCCAGGTTCGCCACCGGCGTCACCGTCACCGTCGGCCCGAACGTCTCCTCGGTCACTGCGGTGGAATGCTCCGGCACGTCCGTCAGGATCACCGGCCGTACGTACGGCGCCGCCACCGAATCCGCGCCCCCACCCACCTCCCCTGCCCCCCACACTGGCCTTCCGCCCTGGGCCAGCGCGTCCGCCACGTGCTTGGCCACGATCTCCGGCTGCGACGGCAGGGTCATCGGCCCGTACGAGGCCTTGGGGTCGAACCCCGGGCGCAGCCCGGACACCCGCTCGGTCAGCCGCTCCAGGAAGCTGTGGTACACGGCGTCGGCGACGTAGACGCGCTCGATCCCGGTGCAGACCTGCCCGGCGTTGGACATCGCGCCCCAGGCGGCGGCGTCGGCGGCCGCGTCCAGGTCGGCGTCGGCGCTCACCAGCAGGGCGTCCTTGCCGCCGCATTCGGCCAGGACCGGGGTGAGGGTGTCCGCGGCGGCGGCCATCACCTTGCGCGCGGTGGCCGCGGAGCCGGTGAAGGCGATCTTGGCCACGCCGCTGCGCGCCAGCGCCTCCCCGGTGGAACCAGGCCCGGTGACCAGCTGAAACACCGGCTGCGAATCGGAGAAGATGCCCAGCGCCTCGCCGAACGACCGGACCAGCCAGTCCCCGGTCGCCGGGGTCAGCTCCGACGGCTTGAAGACGACCGCGTTCCCGGCCGCCAGCGCGTACGCGATCGAGCCCACCGGGGTGAACACCGGGTAGTTCCACGGCCCGATCACGCCCACCACGCCCAGCGGGTGGTACTCCACCGTGGACGCCTGGTTGATGGCCACGAGCCCGCTGCGCACCCGGCGCGGTCGCAGCACCCGGCGGGCATGCCGGGCGGCCCAGTCGATGTGCACGATGGCCAGGATTATCTCGAGCTTGGCGTCGTCGAGCGGCTTGCCCGTCTCGGCGTGCACGAGCTGGGCCAGCCGGCCCATGTACCTGGTCAGGTGCGACTTCCAGGCGAGCAAGCGGATTCGCCGGCTGGACCAGTCGAGCCCGCCCCACCACACCGCGGCCTCGCGGGCCTGGGCCACGGCGGCATCGACCTCGCGGCGCCCATGCACAGGGAAGGTGGCCAGCACTTCACCGGTCGCCGGGTTCACTGTTTCAAGCATCGCTGACCAGTAAAGCACCGCTTTCGGCCGGGGGGTACCAGGGGGGCTTTTGGGTTCGTCCCCCCGCGGCCAGCAGAGTCCCCGAAGCTAGGCTGGGTGCGTGCCGCCACGTCCCTACGTCCTCCTTTCCTGCGCCACCTCGGCCGACGGCTACCTAGACGACGCGAGCCCGCGGCGCCTGATCCTGTCCGGCCCGGCCGACCTGGACCGCGTGGACGAGGTCCGGGCGGGCTGCGACGCCATCCTGGTCGGCGCGCAGACGGTCCGGAAGGACAACCCGCGGCTGCTGATCAGGGACCCGCGCCGCGGCGCCCGCCGCGCCGCCCGCGGCCTGCCCACCCATCCGGCCCGGGTCACCCTCACCGCCACCGGCGACCTCGACCCGCAGGCCTCCTTCTTCGCTCCCGGCGCGCTGCGCCTGGTGTATTGCGCCACCCCCGCGATCGGCCGCGCCCGGGCGAGGCTGGGGGACAGCGCCGTACTCATCGACGCCGGCGACCCGCTCTCCCTCGATCTCGTCCTTGCCGATCTGGCCGAACGAGGTGTGGTGCGTGTCCTGGTCGAAGGGGGCGCCCGGGTCCTGGGCGCCTTCCTGGCCGGGGGCCTGGCCGACGAACTCGACCTCGCCGTGGCCCCCTTCTTCGTGGCCGACCCCGCTGCCCCGCGCCTCAACCTCCCGCTCGCCCCTCATTCCCCCTCCAACCCCGATAGCCCCATGACTCTCGCCGAAGTCTCCCGGGTGGGCGAGGTCGGGCTGCTCCGCTACCTGCTCGGGCCCGGCGGCCCGGATCACCGGTTCCTGCGCTGGGCGGTGGAGCTGTCGCGGCTGTGCCCGCCGTCGGGCTCCGCCTTTTCCGTCGGGGCGGTCATCGTCGGCGAGGACGGCGAGGTGCTGGCCACCGGGTTTTCCCGCGAGCAGGAGGACCACGATCACGCCGAGGAGGTGGCGCTCCGTAAGCTAGCACCGGGCCAGCTCGGTCCGTCCGACCCGCGGCTGCGGCACGCCACCCTCTACAGCTCGCTGGTGCCCTGTGGCGCCCGCGCGTCGCGCCCGCTGACCTGCGTCCAGCACATCGTCGCGGCGGGCATCCCGCGGGTCGTCTTCGCCTGGCGCGAGCCCCGCCTGTTCACCGACGGAGAGGGCGCCGAACAGCTCCGGGCCGCGGGCGTAGCCGTCACCGAGGTGCCCGGGCTGGCCGGCCGGGCCCGGGCGGTCAACGCCCACCTGGTCGGATCCGGCGCGTGACGCTGCCTATTTCCGGGCCCACGTTGGGCCCTGAGCTCCGTCAGTCCAGGGTCGCAGTATTCGGCTACTTCTTCGTGCTCGGCGTGGCCACGGCGACCTGGGCCGCCCGGCTGCCTGCCATCAAGGAGTCGCTGCATCTGAGCGACGGGCGGCTGGGGCTGGCGTTGTTCGCCGTGCCGGCCGGCAGCGTGCTGACGCTGGCGCTGAGCGGGCGGATCGCCGACAGGTTGGGCGCGGTCCGGGTGCTGCGGGTGGCGGGCGTGCTGTGCCCGGCCGCGCTGGTCCCGATTGGCCTGGCCCGGGACCTGGTGGCGCTGATGGCCACGCTGGCCGTCTACGGCGCGGTGGCCGGGCTCCTGGACGTGTCGATGAACGCCTGCGCCGCCCGGCTCGAGCTCGGCTATGAACGGCCCATCATGTCCTCGCTGCACGCCGGCTACAGCATCGCCGGCCTGGCCGGCGCGGGGATTGGCGGGCTATCGGCGTGGCTGGGGATCAGCCCGCTGCCGACGTTCACCGTGACCGCCGCGGCGTTGATCGCCCTCGGCCTGCTGGCCGGCCCGCGCGTGGTGCTCCCCGCGCCGCCGTCGGCGGATCCTGGGTCCGCGCCGGAGCGGCCCGGGGACCCGGCGCGCCGCTCGCCGCGGCAGATCTCCGCTGCGCCGTCCACGGGGGGCCGACCCCCCTGGCACCCCCCGCAGATGATCTGGATACTGGGCCTGGTGGCGCTGTGCGGGCAGGTTGGCGAGGGCTCGGCCGGTGACTGGAGCGCCGTCTACCTGCACGTCAACCTTGGCTCGTCGGCCGCCGTGGCGGCGGTGGCGCTCGGCGCGTTCTCGGTCACGATGGCGGCCGGACGGGCGGCCGGCGACCGCCTGGCCGCCCGGTTCGGTCCGGTGCGGCTGGTCCGCGCGAGCGGCCTGGTGGCCGGCCTCGGGCTGGCGGCCGGCCTGCTGGTCGGCACCCCGGCCGCGGCCATCGCCGGTTTCGCGCTGCTCGGCCTGGGCCTGGCCGGGATCTTCCCGCAGATCGTCACCGCCGCCGCCCGGCTGGATCCCGGGCACGCGGGCCGCAACATCGGGCGGATCGCGGCGGTGGCGTACTCGGGCCTGCTCAGCGGCCCGGTCGCGATCGGCGCGATCGCCTCGGGCGTGGGCCTACGCGACGCTCTGTTCGTCCCGGCCGCCCTCGCGCTCGTCGTCACCGCGACGGCCGGCGTGATGCGCCCGCGATAGCGACGCCGACCCGAGGGCGCCGTCAGAACAGGGTGTTCTCCGGCAGCACGCCGCGCATGCGCTCGTAGTCCAGGGTCACGCACCTGATGCCGCGGTCCTCGGCCAGCGTCCGGGCCTGCAGCTTGATCTCCTGGGCCGCGAAGATGCCGTGCACCGGGGCCAGCAGCGGGTCGCGGTTCAGCAGTTCCAGGTACCTGGTGAGTTGCTCTACGCCGTCGATCTCGCCGCGGCGCTTGATCTCGACGGCGACGCTCTGGCCCGCCTCGTTCCGGCACATCAGGTCGACGGGGCCGATCGGGGTCGGGTACTCGCGCCGGACCAGCCGCCAGCCCTCGCCGAGCAGGTCGAGCTGGACGGCCAGCAGTTCCTGCAGGTGCGCCTCGACGCCGTCCTTGACCAGGCCCGGGTCGACGCCGAGGTCGACCGAGGTATCGCTGAGCACCTCGGTAATGGTGATCGCGAGCGTCTCGCCGGCCTTGTTGGCGACGGACCACCGGCCCGGCTTCTCGGTGAGCCGACACGGCGGTGACATCCAGTTCAGCGGCTTGTACGAGCCGCCGTCGGAGTGCACGAGCACCGAGCCGTCCGCCTTGACGATGAGCAGGCGCACGGCCTCCGGGAGATGAGCGGTGAGCCTGCCGACGTAGTCGACGCTGCACCTGGCGATGACGAGCCGCACGTCCGGTAACTCTACTGCGTCAGTCGCCGTAGCCTTGACAGGTGTGAGCCCGCGCCGGATCCGCCGCGACCGCTCCGGCCCCCCCGACCCGGTGCCCGGGCCCGAGCGCGTCGAGTCATGGCCCGACGGGGACTGGATCGTCCGCCGGATCCCGGGCGCGGGATCGGCGAAGGCGTACCGCTGTCCAGGATGCGACCAGGAGATCATGCCCGGGACGCCGCACGTGGTGGCCTGGCCTGCCGACGGGGCCCGGATGGCCGGCGGTGTCGGGGTCGAGGAGCGCAGGCACTGGCACACCGCGTGCTGGCAGCACCGGCTGCGCCGCGGACCGGGCGTCCGGAAGAGGAAGAGCCCGTGACCGAGATCCGGGCCGGCCCTGCCCGCGGACGCCAATCCGGTGGCTACGCTGATCTGCCCGCACCCACTGCCCACGCACGGCGGCATACTGGTCGTCGATCCACCCGCACTGGCGGGAGGCCGGCATCTTCCCGGTCATCTCCTCCGGAGCGCTGCGGGCCACACTCGGAATCCTGGCCCGGACGGTGGCCCGGGGCTATGTCGGCGGCGGGACCTGACGTATGGGGTCACCCGAGGCCTACAATGCCTCGAAGGCCCGCGACTGACCGGATTCGGGTCGGACAGCCTCGTGCTGCCTGCGCCGTTGACTGCTCAGCTGACTGACTCGGAGGTCCCGTGTACCTATTCGATCTCACCGGCAAAGTGGCCGTTGTCACCGGCGGGACCCGCGGGATCGGCCTGATGATGGCGCGCGGCCTGCTGGAGGCCGGCGCGTCGGTCTACATCAGCTCGCGCAAGGCCGAGGCGGGGGAGAAGGCGGTCGCCGAGCTCTCCAAGTACGGTGTCGTGCTTTCGGTGCCCGCCGACCTGTCCCGCGAGGAAGAGTGCCTGCGGCTGGCCGCCGAAGTCGGCCGGTCCGAGGAGGGCGTCCACGTCCTGGTCAACAACGCCGGCACCAACTGGGGCGCGTCCCTGGAGGAGTTCCCGGCCAGCGGCTGGGACAAGGTCGTCGACCTGAACCTCAAGACCCCGTTCTACCTGACCCGGGCGTTCCTGCCGCTGCTCGAGGCGGCGGGGACCGCCGACGACCCGGCCCGGGTGATCAACGTCGGGAGCATCGACGGGCTGCGCGTGCCGGAGTTGCACACCTACTCCTACGCGGCCAGCAAGGCCGGCCTGCACCAGCTCACCCGGGTGCTGGCCCGGGAGCTCGGGCCTCGGCACATCACCGTCAACGCGGTGGCCCCGGGCCCGTTCGAGTCGAAGATGATGGCGGCGACCCTGGCCGCGCGCGGCGACGAGATCGCGGCCGCCTCCCCGCTTGGCCGCATCGGACGCGCCGATGACATGGCCGGCGTCGCGGTCTTCCTGAGCGGCCGCGGTTCGGCGTACATAACCGGCGCCGTCATCCCGGTCGACGGCGGCATCTGGGCCGCCAGCTGAAACTTCGCCGCCCGCGGGGCGCCGGGCCTCAGTTTAGGGCTCGGGGGTGAGCCAGAGGACGCCTAGCGGGGGCAGGGTGATCGTGGCGGAGGCCGGCAGGCCGTGCCAGGGTTCGGGCACCGCCTCGACGCCGCCCAGGTTGCCGACGCCGCTGCCGCCGTAGATCGCCGCGTCGGTGTTGAGGACCTCGCGCCAGCGGCCGGCCCGGGGCAGGCCTACCTTGTACTCCAGATGCGGCCGCGCGGAGAAGTTGGCGATGCAGGCGATCACGCCGCGCTCGTCCCGGCCCGCCGCCCCGTCGGCGGCCGGGCCGTGCGGCTCGGACCACCGCAGGAAGGACAGCACATTGCCCTGGGCGTCGTTGGCGTCGATCCAGCTGAATCCCTCCGGCACGGTGTCCAGCTCCCACAGCGCGGGAGTCTGCCGGTAGACCGCGTTCAGGTCGCGGGACAGCCGCTGCGCGCCCTGGTGGACGTCGAAGTCGAGCACCCACCAGTCGAGCCCGTTGTCCGCAGACCACTCGCTGACCTGGCCGAACTCCGCCCCCATGAACAGCAGCTGCTTGCCGGGGTGCGCCCACATGTACGCCAGCAGCGCTCGCACCCCGGCGAACTTCCGCCATTCGTCGCCGGGCATCTTGCCGATCAGCGAGCCCTTCTCGTGCACCATCTCGTCGTGCGACAGCGGCAGGATGAAGTTCTCCGAGTACGCGTAGATCATCGAGAACGTCATCTCGTTGTGGTGGTACTGCCGGTAGATGGGATCCTGGCTCATGTAGGAGAGCGTGTCGTGCATCCAGCCCATGTTCCACTTGAAGCCGAAGCCGAGCCCGCCCAGGTAAACCGGCCGGGTAACGCCGGGCCAGGAGGTCGACTCCTCGGCGATCATCGTGATGCCGGGGACGCGCTTGTAAGTGGTGGCGTTGACCTCTTGCAGGAACGAGATCGCGTCCAGGTTCTCCCGGCCGCCGTACTGGTTGGGTATCCACTCGCCGGCCTTGCGCGAGTAGTCCAGGTAGAGCATGGAGGCCACCGCGTCGACCCGCAGCCCGTCGACGTGGAATTCCTCCAGCCAGTAGATGGCGTTGGCAACCAGGAAATTGCGCACCTCGGTGCGCCCGAAGTTGAAGACCAGCGTGCCCCAGTCTGGCTGCTCGCCGAGGCGCGGGTCGGAATGCTCGTACAGCGGGGTGCCGTCGAACCGCGCCAGCGCCCATTCGTCCCGCGGGAAGTGCCCGGGCACCCAGTCGAGCAGCACGCCGATGCCGGCCTGGTGCAGCGCGTCGACCAGGTAGCGGAAGTCGTCCGGGCTGCCGAACCGCGCCGTCGGCGCGTAATAGGAGGTGACCTGGTAGCCCCACGAGCCGCCGAACGGGTGCTCGGCGACGGGCAGGAACTCCACGTGGGTGAAGCCGAGGTCTTTGACGTACTCGGTAAGCTGAACGGCCAGCTCACGGTAGGACAGGCCCGGCCGCCACGAGCCGAGGTGCACCTCGTAGATGCTCATCGGCTCGCGCACCGGCTGGCGCCCGGCCCGCGCCGTCACCCAGTCGGCGTCGTTCCAGGTGTACCGCGAGGTGTACACCACCGACGCGGTGGCGGGCGGCCGCTCGGCGGCGTTGGCCATCGGGTCGGCCTTCTCCCGCCACATCCCGTCCGCGCCGCAGATCGCGTACTTGTACTTGGCGCCGTCGGTCACGCCCGGCACGAAGAGCTCCCACACGCCGGCGCCGCCGAGCGAGCGCATCGGGTACGCGCTGCCGTCCCAGTAGTTGAAGTCGCCGGTGACGCGGACACCGTGGGCGTTCGGCGCCCAGACGGCAAAGGACGTGCCAGTGGTCTGGCCGACCTCGCGGACGTGCGCACCGAGCACGCGCCACAGTTCCTCGTGCCTGCCCTCGCCGATCAGGTACAGGTCGAACTCGCCCAGGGTGGGCAGGTAGCGGTACGGGTCGTCGCGCACTTCCTCGATCTCGGATCCGGGGTACCTGGCGGCGATCCGGTAGCCGGGCACCTTCTCGTCCGGCACCGTGACCGCGAAGACGCCCTCGTGGACATGCGTCATGGGGAGCCTGCGCCCGTCGTCGAGCACGGCCGCCACCGACGTCGCCAGCGGGCGGAGCGCGCGGATGACCACGCCGTCCGGCCCAGGGTGCGCGCCGAGCACCGAATGCGGGTCGTGATGCTGGCCCGCGACGATCCGTTCGATCTCGCCCAGGCTGAGTTCAGGTTGTGTCATGACGGCAACTCGATCTGTCGGGGGCCTACAACTCGGCAATGGACTCTAGCGGAATGGGGATCCAGGTCGGGCGGTGCCTGGCCTCGTAGATGACCTCGTACACCGCCTTATCTAGCAGCATCGCACGAAGCAGCACCGAATTCTCGGCTGGATCCAGACCGCCGGCCGCGGCGTAGCCGGCGCAGAACGCGTCACTGTTGCGCCGGATCCAGTCGCTCGCCTTCGGCGCGAGGGTGGCCGCGTCCGGATGGGTGAGCAGCTGGTGCCGGGCCGCGTAGTCGAACGAGCGGAGCATGCCCGCCACATCCCGCAGCGGGGATGACCGGGCCCGGCGCTGGGCCAGCGGGCTGGCGGGCTCGCCCTCGAAGTCGAGCACGACCCAGCCGGTCTGGGTCCGCATGACCTGGCCCAGGTGGTAGTCGCCGTGCACGCGCTGAGCGGGTGTCGGCTCGGTCAGCTTGGCCAGGTGAGAGTACGCGTCGCCGATCTTGTCGGCGTGCCTGGCCAGCTCGGGCACGGTCGCGATGGCGATGTCGAGCCGCCGGTACATCTGCTCGGCCAGCTCGCGGATGGCCTCGGGCTCGAGCTCGGAACGGCCGAACGCCTCGGCCAGGTCCTGGTGGACCTGCGCGGTGGCCGCGCCAAGCCGCTCGGCCTCACCCGCGAAGTCACCGCCGGCCTCGGCCGCGTGGGCGCCCTCGGTCGCGTACAGGTCGCGCACGCTGGTGGCGGCCAGCGACCAGCCGTCCGAGGCCGCGCGGAGGTACCGGGACAAGATGGCGAGCACCGTGGTCGCGCCGTCCATCTTGGTCTCGACCCAGCCGTAGGGCTCGGCGATATGCGACGAGCCCAGCTTGGCCAGGGCCGAGGCCACCTCCAGGTCCGGGTTCGGTCCCGGGGTGACCCGGCGGAACACCTTGAAGATGGCGGACTCACCGAACACCAGGCTGGTGTTGCTCTGCTCGCCGGTGAGCACCAGGCTGTCGAGCCCGGGCTGGATCTCGGCCCCGGGGATCCGGCAGAATCGCAGCGTGCCGACGGTCCGGTCGTCCACGATCGCGTCAAGCAGCGTCCGGGTCAGCGCCGTATCGTGCAGGCCGTCATAGATCTGCAGCCCGGAGTACGTGCCGATCCGCGCGTGCCGCAGCCGGGCCGGGAGCCGGGCGCGAGAACCGATGAACAGCTGGTAGCAGTCCGAGGTCGCGCCGTGCGAGACGGTGACGATGAGGTGCCGCAGGCCCGGATCGCCGGGGATGATCTCGGTATCGGCCACGACCGCGAGGTCATGGACGGTGCGCCCCTTGCCTGCGAACCATCGCTGCTTGACCAGCCATGTTGCCAGTGTGTCTTCGAAAGTCATGAGC
>Ga0209039_10002738_pt1 | contig 14585 bp, 13 predicted proteins | sample BogFormECP12_OM1_FD_188238 | JGI IMG/M metagenome (GOLD analysis project Ga0209039, IMG submission 188238) | Bog forest soil microbial communities from Calvert Island, British Columbia, Canada - ECP12_OM1 (SPAdes) (version 2) | ecosystem: Environmental > Aquatic > Freshwater > Wetlands > Bog ... | reverse complement strand
GGGATAAGAACGGGAGTCCGAGTAGGCCGCAGGCACATAGTCCTCGTCCAGCGCTCCGTCGTTTACGTACACCTGGCCGCCGTCAATGCGGATGCGGTCGCCCGCCGTCCCAATGACCCGCTTGATATAGCTTTTGGAGGGATCGCGCGGGTATCGAAAGACCACAATATCCCCGCGCTCAATGGGTTCCAGCCGGTATACGAACTTGTTCACGAAGATTCGTTCCTGGTCATCGAGCGAGGGCATCATGCTGGTGCCCTCAACTTTTACCGGCTGGTAGATGAAGATGATGATGAAGGCGGAAATCGCCAGCGAGATGAGCAGGTCCCGCACCCAGACGCCGAAGCCCGCCCGCAGGCGCGGGACGGGGGCCGTCACATCTGGCTCGGCGGGCACGGCTGCGATGGGTTTGGCCGGGGCCCCGCCCGGGTTTTGGCTTCTACCAGACTCTGGCATGCGTTTTCTATTGTATACAGAACCTGTTTGGGCGCCAGCGGGTTGTATTCACTCATCAGGACATTGTCGCTCGGTGCCTCCCGCGCGCTTCGACCGCGGTACAATAGCCCCATTCGGGGGAACCTATGACGCGCCTGAGACGCCTGCTTCAGAACAAGCTTGTGCACCGCAGCTTGACCCTAATTTTCCTGTTCCTCGTGACTTTAAGCATGTCCGCGCAGTGGGCCGCTCCTCAAGAGGAAGGCGGGGTTCCAGCTTATAACGCCGGGCCGCCGCCGAAAGGGATGAAACTGCCGCCGCTGCTGACCAAGGCCAATCTCTGGGGCGCCGACGCGCAGTATGCCTATCAAACACACGCCTACGAACTGGCGGCGAAGATTCCGACCATCCTGCACCAGCAGCCCTGCTACTGCTATTGCGACCGCATGGGCCACAACAGCCTGCACAGCTGCTTTGAGAACACGCATGGGGCGCAGTGCTCAACCTGTTTGCAGGAGCTCTATTATTCCTACCAGCAGCACAAGAAAGGCAAAACCGCCGCACAGATCCGCGCCGGGATCATCAAAGGGGAATACAAGAAGATTGACCTGCAGTCGGCCGCGGAGATCAATTAGGAGCCCGCCCCAAGAGCTGAGCGGGTAACTGGTTCCACCTGCCGACGTTGCCCTACACCCGCCTCTTGGGTGATACTTTACTGCTCAGCTATTCAGCATGATCGCAAGGAGCACCTTATTCCCAAGAGCACAGGAAGAGTCTTGCACATGGCTCAGAAACCTACCGCGAAGAAATCCGTGGCGGAAGACCCACGTTACACGCAGGCCCTGCAGAGTTATGAAGCGGGACTGCGCGCCATGCAGGAGCACAAGTTCGACAAGGCGAAGCCTCATTTCCAGAAGGTGGTCGCCGGACCCAGCAAGGAACTGGCCGACCGCGCGGGCGTTCATCTCAACACCTGCACCCAGCACCTGGAACGCTTCACGGCCACTCAGTTCAAGACTGCCGAAGAGCACTTTGATTACGCCGTTTCACTGATGAATCTCGGCGACTATGTCAGCGCGCGGGAACATCTGGACAAACTGCTCAAGCAGAACCCGAAGGCCGATTATGTCGTCTACGGGATGGCGGCGCTGGATTGTCTGACGGGCCACGTGGAAGATTCCCTCAAACGGCTGGCGGAAGCCCTGCGTCTGAATGCCCAGCTCCGATTCCAGGCCCGCAACGATTCTGACTTCCAGAATCTGGCCGAGGATCCGCGCTTCACCGAGTTGCTGTATCCCGATCCCGGCACCGAACTGGGCTCCGACAGCGACCTCCACGTGGACGACTCCGCATAGCCGGCCACGAGGACGCGTTCCCATGGAGACTAAAACCGCTGCCTTCCCGCCCCCGGAAAAGACCGTGCGCGAGCGCGGCCTGCGCGTGGTCGCCATCGGCGGCGGGACCGGCCTTTCCACGCTGCTCAAGGGACTCAAGCATTTCGTTCCGCCGCCGGGTGAGCTTCCCTCCGCCCGGCCAGAGTTGCCAATCATCAGCCAACTCTGCGCCGTGGTCACCGTCAGCGACGACGGTGGCTCCAGCGGTCGCCTGCGTAAGGAACTCAACATGCTCCCGCCGGGCGACATCCGCAACTGCATCGTCGCCCTTAGCGAAGACGAGGCCCTCCTGTCCAGGCTTTTCCGTCACCGTTTCAACAAGGGTTCCGGACTCGAAGGCCACAGTTTCGGCAATCTTTTTCTGGCCGCGCTGACTTCGCTCACTTCCGACTTCTCAGAAGCAGTTCGCCTTTCTTCCGAGATTCTGCTCACCCGCGGCCGCATCTATCCCGCGACCACTTCCAACATTGAACTGGAAGCGGTGATGGAGGATGGAACGCGGGTCCGTGGCGAGACCAAGATTACCGCCAGCAAGGGACGCATCCGGGAACTGGTTCTGGTCCCACCCGACGTCGATCCCATGCCCCAGACCCTGGAAGCCATCGCCCACGCCGACCTGATCACCATCGGCCCGGGTTCGCTCTTCACCAGCCTGATCCCCAACCTGCTGGTGCGCGGCATTGCGCAGGCAATTGTGGAGTCGCCCGCCACCAAAGTCTACATTTGCAATCTGATGACCCAGGCGAATGAGAGCCTGGGTCTGACCGCAGCCGACCATCTGCGCGCGTTGAATCGCCATGCGCAGAAACAGATTTTCGACTACGCCCTCATCAACCGCACGCCCGTGTCAGACGAACTGAAGGCGAAGTACGCCAGCGAAGGCGCGTGCCAGATCGTCAACGACCTCGACGCAATCGAGGCTCTGGGCGTAATCCCAGTCATGGGAGATTATCTCGAAGAGGCGGGCGTCGCCCGCCACAATACGACTCGTGTCGCCCGCGACCTGATGGAAATCGGGGCCCAAGGCCCGCGCTGGCATCGAAGCTAGGCTGCCACTCGTGAGTCGCATCTGTTATTCCCAGTTAATTCTGTCATTCCGAGCGAAGCGAGGAACCTGCTTTTCCGCCCGCCTCGCCGCGACTGCCGTTTGTCGCAACGCATCCCTTCCTGTATCGTGAGTTTTGACTCGAGGCTCTGCCGTCTTCGAGACCAAGTCATCATGCGCTCTTCCCTGCTCTTCTTCTGGATCCTGCTGCTTACACCGGCGGCGTGCCTCGCGCAAGCGGCTCCCGAACGAGGTGGCCACGAAGTCGAGATCTGGGCGGGCGGCGGCCACTCCGTCCCCGGCGGCACGAAAAACACGGGCACCTTCAACGCCGGCCTCCGCTACGGATGGATTCTCACCGGCCCGCATCTTCCGGGCATTCTACGCGGACGTTTCGAATATGCAGTTGATGCGGTCCCCGTTTTCTTCGTTTTCCAGCCTGCCAATACCGCCTACGGCGTGGGTTTCGACCCGCTTGGCCTCAAGTGGAATTTCGAGCGCCACGGCCGCCTCTCACCTTATCTCGAAATCTGCGGCGGCACAGTCTTGACTAACCACAACGTCCCCACCGGCACCAACACGGTGAACTTCATGGACCAGGCCGCCCTGGGCACGCACATTCTCGGCGCGAAATACAACTGGAGCCTGGAACTGCGCTACATGCACATCTCGAACGCCGGCCTGTCGTCGCTGAATCCAGGGATTAACACGGTGCAGGTGCGGCTGGGAATTGGAAGGTTCTTGGGAAAGCACCACTAATGCCGAATCCGCTTCTCTCCGTGTCCTCTGTGTCCTCTGTGGTGAATCGCCTTCGCTCTCAGCGTGACAGGCGTCCTTGCTTCCCTGCTCTGCCGCCAGCTATTCTTCTCCGTTAATGAAGAAACCCACCCCTTTCGACGATGCCAAACCGAGAACTCCGAGAAGCGAGGCACGGCGGCGTGAGATCCAAGCGGCAAAGGCGATTGAAGAACTGTTGCAACTTGTTGATGAGGAAAAGTTCAAGCAACGATTAACCGAGCACCATGGCATCGCGCCGGGTAGCCAAAAATTTGATCAGATTATGGCTATTTGGAGGGAGTACCAGCGCGGGAGGCCCTGAGTCTCTTGACGCTTTCGGCAAAAGCATCAGTTCGCGCGTTCTTCTCCGCTTCGGACAGTCCCATTTCGTCCATATGCTCTTCCAGCAGGCGGGCAATGGCGCGCGCGGCGTCTTTCTTGGAGAGCTTTCGCCCGACCCGGGGCCGCGGAGTGGGGAGTGCAGACATGTATCTACCCTTTCGGCTCGTTTCCTGAGACACGTTAGTTTACCCCGTATTCCAACCGTAAGTCTTGCCTAACTTTATCCACTTCTTTTGATGCGCGAAAGTTACGGAGGACACGCCCCGCAAACCTTTTCTTTCAAAGGCATTAGCGGTCCATCCTTGCTTCCCTGCTCTGCCCCCAGCTATTCTTCTCGGTTATGTCCACCCTCGTCGAATGTGTTCCGAACTTTTCTGAAGGCCGCGATAAGGCCAAAGTTGACGCCATCATCGATGCCATGAAGATGCCGGGCGTGTACCTGCTCGACCGCGAAATGGACGCCGACCACAACCGTTGTGTAATTACTCTGGTTGGTGAACGCGAAGCCATTCAGGAAGCCGCCATCCGCGGTGTCGGCAAAGCCGCGGAATTGATTGACCTCAACGTGCACACCGGAGCCCATCCGCGCATGGGAGCGGCCGACGTCGTCCCTTTTATCCCGATTGACGGCGTCACTGTCGAAGACTGCGTGGCGATGGCGAACCACGTGGGCGAACAGATCTGGAAGCGCTACCAGATTCCGGTTTATCTGTACGAAGCCGCGGCCCGAACTCCGGAGCGCCAAGGCCTGGAAAATATCCGCCGCGGTCAGTTCGAAGGGATTCGCGCCGAAATTGCCACCAACCCCGCCCGCCGTCCCGATTTCGGCGAGCCACGCGTCCATCCAACGGCGGGCGCGACCGTGGTTGGCGCGCGGAAGTTTCTCATCGCTTACAACGTCTTCCTCAACACGCCCGAAGTTGAGATCGCGAAGAAGATCGCCAAGGCTGTGCGTTTTTCCAGCGGCGGCTTGCGCTTCGTCAAGGGCGCGGGATTCCTGGTACGCGGCCTGGCCCAGGTCTCGATGAATCTCACCGACTTCGAGCAGACGCCCGTCCACCGGGTTTTCGAGCTGGTGAAGCGCGAGGCCGCGCGCTACGGCGTCATGCCCGTTTCGAGCGAGATCGTGGGGCTGATTCCGAAGAAAGCTCTGGAGCAGGCCGCCGAGTGGTTCCTGCAGGTCGAGAATTTCGATTCGTCGCTCATTCTGGAGAACCGCCTCGCCGCGGTCATGAGCGGCAAGATGGCCGTCGGCGGCCTGCGTGCCGGAATTGAGCCCTTCGTCGAGCAACTGGCCGCGCCTACCGCTACTCCCGGAGGCGGCAGCGCCTCTGCTGCCGCAGCCGCCATGGCGGCCGGCCTGGCTGGGATGGTTGCCTCCATGTCGCGCGGCAAGAAGGCCTACCTGCAATACGAGTCCCAGCTGAGCGCGGCTATCGCTCGCCTGGCCCCGTTGCGTGAGGAACTAAAAGCCGCGGTGGACGCCGACGCCGAGTCTTACAACTCCGTGATGAAGGCCTACAAGCAGGCCAAGGCCAGCGCGGATGAAGCGTCCGCCGAGGCCATGATCGAATCAGCGCTGAAGGAAGCGACCTCCGTTCCCCTGTGCGTTGCGGAAAAAGCGCACGAGATTGCGCAGATTGCACAATCGCTCGGTCCGATTACCAATCCCAACATGAAGTCCGACCTGACGACCGCGCAGGCTCTGGCTCGCGCCGCGATTTCCGGCGCGCTGGCCAATGTGGAGATCAACCTGGATTCCTTGAAAGATCAAGCCTTTGCGGCCAGCGTACGGCAGAGGACCGCAGTCCTGTCGTGAAGTCCGCCTTATTCCGCTAATCGCTAGAGCGTTCCTTGGTAGGGGCACGGCTGAAGCCCTGCCCAAAACCCGTTCTCACAGCCGCGGCGGGCCGATTCTCAGGCAAGAAACTTTGCCGCTCACGAGTGGAAACAGCGGATGCAGGGTTCATGAGCATAGGGCGGAAGTCCAACCCGCTACGTTGAGGTCTCTTCGCCATGAAACGAATCCCTGCGTTATATCTGCCGGTCCCGTTGCTTGCTGCGGCTGCGGTGTTGCTCAGTCTAAACAGTTGCGGAAACAATTCGTCCAGCGGTGGCGGCACTCCGCCAGCGTCGAAGATCAAGCACGTGGTCGTGATCTTTCAGGAGAATCGCACGCCTGACAATCTCTTTCACGACCCGGTTTTGATCGCAAACGGGGCGGACATTGCCAGCAGCGGAACCAACTCGCTGGGACAAACAGTCGAACTGGCGCCCACTTCGCTGGGGGTGGACTACGACCTGAGTCACGCGCACTCGGCGTTTGTCGCCATGTACGACGGAGGAAAAATGGACGGCGCCGATCACGTCATAGTTTCCTGCTCCAAGGGTGCGACCAATTGCCCGCCGCCCAATGCTCAGTTCATGTACGTGCAGGCTTCCGATGTGCAGCCCTACTTTCAGATGGCGGAGCAATATACTTTCGGCGACCGCATGTTTCAGACCAACCAGGGACCCAGCTTTCCGGCGCACCAGTTCATCATTTCCGGCACATCGGCACCTACGGCAACCAGCAACTTGTTTGTCGCCGACAATGGACAAGACGCTGACAAGGCTGACAACAACACGGGTTGCACGTCTGCGCCCGAGGAGTTTGTTTATCTGATCGATCCCTTCGGCGCCGAGTCGAGCACGATGTATCCTTGCTTCGAGCATCCCGCGCTCACCGACGAACTCGACGCCAAGGGCATCAACTGGCGTTACTACACACCGTCTGCCGGATCCATCTGGACCGCTCCCAACGCGATTCAGCACCTCTGCGGTCCCAATGCCACTCCGCCCAACGCGACCGCGTGCACAAGTTCGGACTGGGTCAACAATGTTGTTCTCTACACCACCCAGAGCCCCGCTCCAATCCTGACCGACATCGCCAACAACCAACTGCCTGCGGTGAGCTGGGTTGTCCCCGCAGGAGTGAATTCGGACCACGCCGGCTCCACGGCAACCACGGGCGGGCCCTCCTGGGTCGCCTCCATCGTGAACGCGATTGGCGCCAGTCCCTACTGGTCGGACACCGCCATCTTGATTACCTGGGATGATTGGGGCGGGTGGTACGACCACGTTGCGCCGGCGGTCATCAGTAACTCCAAGAGTTGGGGGTCGGGCTACGTTTATGGTTTCCGGGTGCCGCTGGTCGTCGTCTCGCCATATGCCAAAGCTGCATATATTTCTCACACGACACACGATTTCGGAAGCATTCTGAACTTCATTGAGAAGACGTTTGGCCTTTCTTCGCTGGGCTACGCCGACGCTTTTGCCGACGATCTTTCCGACTGCTTCAATTACGACCAGACGCCCATCGTTTTCCAGACCATCAGCTCGCCTGTCAGCGCGGACTTCTTTTTGAATGACAAGCGCCCGCCAACGGACCCGGACGATGATTAGGTTTATGCTGAAGATGAAGAGCGTGAAGAGGATGGGCGGAAATGGACACCCCTGGACTCCGACCCGTCAATGGGGCACGTACTTTTGTTCCACTTTACCGGACTGCAAGTAAAATAGAATAAAGTGATCTATTAACAAGAGAGCCTGATCGTGCATCCAAGTAAGGGTGTGTGTGTAAGTTCTAAATTCCGAGGCGCTATGAGACTTTTCAAGATTTGCCTGGCTTCCCTAATGCTGGTCAGCATGGCCTATGCCATGCCGCTGAACTCGTCTGCCCGCTCCTGTGTCCCCGCCGATCTGCTGCAGTTGATCTCGGTGGACTATCGCGCGCTCAAGGACTCGCCCACGGCGATGGCCCTGAAGCAGCAATTGATGCCCGACAACATCAAGCAGTTCGAGGCGGCTCTCAAGGGCATCGGCCTCGATCCCGACAAAGACGTTGACACCCTGACATTTTTCTCGTTTCGCAGCGGGAAGCAGGGAGTAAAGACGGCGGGCGTGGCCGCTGGTCCTTTTAACATGAAAGCCGTGCTCAAGAAAATGAAGCTGCAGAAGTTCACGCCGAAAAAGTACGGTTCGTCGGATGTTTATCCCATGGACGGCGGCTTCGTCATGACCTTCCTCGATGACAGCACGTTGCTGTTTGCCGACTCGACGGCGCTCCACGCCGCGCTGGATACGCGCGACGGGAAAACCCTGAGTCTCGACACCAACGGCAATATGGCCGACATGATGAGCAGCGTTGACTCCGAGGCGGTGTGGAGCATCCTCGACCAGCAGGGCACGCAGAACATGATGCGCTCCGCGCTGGGCGACGCGTCCAAGATCGCCGACTACGAGAAGCTGAAGCAAAGCCTGCAGGGCTCGCGCTACACCATGAATTTCAACAGCGGAGTGAACTTCGACCTCACCGTCATCACTTCCGACTCGGTGACCGCGGCCACCCTGTCATCTCTGGTCAAGGCCGGCATTCTCTACAAGAAGATGAATGCGACGCCGGCCGAGAAAGTCGCGGTGGACAATACCACGGTTGATTCCGACAGTTCCAACTTGCAGTTGCACTTTAAGGCCAGCGATCAGCAGTTTCAGTCGCTGATGCATTCCGACCTGTTCGCGGCGGTCTCGCACTAAAGACTTTTCCGCGTCGAATCCAGGCACCGGGTCTTCCGGTGCCTTTTTCATTTCTTGGCGGCCTTCAGATTTTGCAGGCCCGATGCCCGGTTCTCGAACCGCGCTATTTCGGTTTTCGCGCAGCCCGCTTCTGCCGGACCCAGCCTTCCTTCACGACTTGCCGCGCCCGGCCGATGGCCAGCGAGTCCGCGGGAACATCATCCGTGATGCACGACGCCGCTCCGACGTAGGCGCCTTTGCCCACGCGCACGGGCGCCACCAGCGTGCTGTCGCTGCCGATGAAGGCGCCGTCGTCGATCACGGTTTTGTGCTTGTGGAAGCCGTCGTAGTTGCAAGTGATCGTGCCCGCGCCGATGTTTACGCCGGCGCCGATCTCCGCATCGCCCAGGTAGGTCAAGTGGTTCGCCTTCGATCCCTTGCCCAGCTTGATCTTCTTGGTCTCGACGAAATTTCCCACGTGGGCGCCTTCACCGATCTCGCTCCCGGGACGCAGGTGCGAGTACGGGCCAACAATTGCGCCGGCGGCGATCCGCGCTTCCTCCATCATGCATCCCGGACGGATCACCACTCCATCGCCAATTTCGGAATCGAGAATTACAGAGTAAGAACGGATGCGGCAGGCCGTGCCAATTCGTGTCTTCCCCAGCAGCTGTACATAGGGTTCGATGACCGAGTCCGGAGCAATCTCTACCTCCGCGTCAATCACGCACGTTGCCGGGTAAAAGATGGTCACTCCGTCCGCCATCAACTGCCGGCACTTCGACATCCGCAGATAATGGTCAATGTCAGCCAGCTCGGCGCGCGTGTTCCCGCCCAGCACTTCCCGGGCATTCGCCGTCTTCCATGCCACTACGCGTTGCCGCGCCTTGCGCAGCACCTCGGCCATGTCGGTCAGGTAATACTCGCCGTGCGCGTTCTCGGTGGAGAGCTTCTCGATGTTGGCGTAAAGTTCTTTCACGTCGAAAACATAGAAGCCGGAATTAATCTCGCGAATCTTCTGCTGCGTCGGCGTCGCCGCCTTTTCTTCGACAATTGCCTCCACTTCGGCGCTGCGAGGACTCTTTCGGACCACCCGGCCATATCCTGACGGATCGTCCAGGTCGGCGGTAAGCAGCGTCATCGCCGCCTGCTCTTCCAGGTGGAAATTGCGCAGTCGCCCAATCGTCTCCGGCGTAATCATCGGAGCGTCGCCCGAGAGCACGATCACGTGGTCATAGCCCGCTAGCCCATCGCGCGCCACCATGAGCGCGTGCCCGGTGCCTTTCTGCTCGGCCTGGAGCACAAAGTTGACGCCGGTGTGCCGCATCACTGCCCGAACGCGGTCCGCCTCATGGCCGATGATCGCGTAAACGTCCTTGGCGGGAACCGTGCGCACTGCTGCCCGGATCACGTGCTCGAGCAGCGGCTTGCCGCCGGCTTCATGCAACACCTTGGGCAGTTGCGACTTGAGCCTGGTTCCCTTGCCCGCCGCCATGATGGCCACGGCGACGCGAGGACTGGGGGGAACTGGCCAGGAAGAGACGCGTTCCTCGGGCGAAGGCGCCGGAAGAGAAGGACTGCCTTTCGATTTCTTCATTCGCCCCCAATATACCGCGCCCCGGAAGGGATGGCTATTCCCAGAGTCGTAGCCTACAATCGTGCCCCTCAGTCGGGCGCGCCGCGGTCCGCGCTACAGCCCCAGCCCTCCATCCACCGCTAAAATCTGCCCGGTAATGAACTGCGGCGCGGTGGCGAAGAACAGCACCGCTTCCGCGATCTCCTCCGCGCGCCCATTACGCTGCATCGGTGTCTGCCGGGCCATCCGCCGCATGAAGGCCGCCGCTGACTTCTCCTTCAGGTCGATCATTCCGGGAGCAACCGCGTTGACGGCAATCTCCGGCGCCAGCGCCTTGGCCATGACCTTCGTGAGCATGTGCAAGGCCGCTTTCGACGAGCAATAATGCGCGTGCGTCGCCCAGGGCCGGAGCCCGCCCAGTGATCCCATATTGATGATTTTGCCTTCAACCGGACCCTGGCCCCGACCGCGCTTCCGCCGCATCCACCTCAGGGCCTCGCGCGATACCAGAAACGGCCCGCGCGTGTTGGAGGCGAAAATCGCATCCCACTGCCGCAACGTCAGCTTTTCGAATTCCGCCGTCTCGTAGTTCGCAGCGTTGTTGACCAGAATGTCGATCCGGCCTAACTCGCGCCCGGCTTCCTTCATCATGGCGCGAACACTGGCCTCGTCGGTCACATCGCAGCGCAGGGCGAACGCGCGCACGCCCAGGCCTGACAGGTCCACAACAGTTTCTCGCGCCTCGCGCGCCGAATCTTTGAAAGTAATGGCCACATCGGCGCCGGCTGCGGCCAGTGCCAGCGCGGAGGCCCGTCCCAGGCGGCGCGCCGCCCCGGTGATCAATGCGGTCTTGCCGCGAAGAGGTTTTGTCTGAAGCTCCTGCATGCAGGGATTCTACCGCCTCGCAGAGAGTGTTTCATAGCTGCGCAAGAGCTTAAACCACAGAGGACACAGGGGTCACAGAGGGGCACGTGCGCTGAATCATTAAGGGCACGATTCAGAACACGCCGTTGACAGCAGCGCTGGTCAGTCCACAATCCACCGCGATAGAATCGTCTCGCATGCCAGTGCCGCGCAGTGTCGTCGTCTATTCCCGCCGAGGTTGCCATCTCTGTGAAGTTGTGAAGGAGAGCCTCGCCAAGCTCTCCCGCCACGGCGGTTTCACCTGGCAGGAAGTTGACGTTGACGCCGACGCCGAACTCTGCCGGCAGTTCAATGACGAGGTCCCCGTCGTTTTTATTGACGGCCACAAGGCCTTCAAATATCACATGGACGAGCAGGAGTTCCTCCGCCGCCTCGACAGCTAATCCGTTCTAACTTGTCCCCCGTTCTGTCCTGGTGCGTTTTTCCGCTACAATCTCTCCCTGCATGTTGCGCACTCAACTCTACGCGGACCCTCACAATCTCTTCGTTCACGATCTTGTGCTCGACTCCTGCCGCCGTTATGCGCAGAAGATCGCGCTGGTTGATGTCTCTTCTGGCCGCCGTCTGACCTATGCCGAATATGGAGACACGGTCGAATCGCTGGCCCGCGGCTTCATCGCTTCCGGGGTCCGGCCCGGAGACGTGGTCGCGATTTTTCTCGCCAACTCCTGGGAATTTTGCGCGGCCTACCATGCCGCTACTCTTGCTGGCGCCATTCCCACCCTGCTGAATCCGACCTGCCGTGAGCGCGAAGTCCGCTATCAACTGGAAAACTCCGAAGCGGTCATTTTGATCAGCGATGGTGTCAACCTGGAAGGCATCAACCTCGCCGGGCTGCCCAATCTTCGCCGCGTGTACGCCACGCGCACGCCCGCGCCGGGCTCTGAGCCGTTCGCCAGCCTGCTTACTCCGGCGACCGCCGCGTATCCCAAACCTGATCAATCCTCCGAGGAGACCATCGCCGCGCTTCCCTATTCCAGCGGCACGACCGGACTGCCCAAGGGAGTCATGCTCTCGCACTTCAATCTCGTGGCCAACGTCTACCAACTTCTCGGCCCGCATGCGACCACGCTCACCTCTGCCGACAACATTCTCTGCTGCCTGCCGCTCTATCACATCTACGGCTTGAACGTGATTCTCAACCCCGCGCTGCTTCTCGGCGCCACGCTGGTTCTGGTGCCGCGATTCCAGACGCAGGCTTTCATCCAGTTGTTGCGCGACGAGGCCATCACCATGGTGCCGCTGGTGCCGCCCGCGATTAACGCGCTCTGCCAGGCGGCCGAAGCGGGGGAGTTCCCCGCCGACCACAAAGTCCGCTGGATCAAGTCCGGCGCCGCTCCGCTCGCGCCTGACCTGGCCCGCCGCTTCACAGCCCTCACGAACATCCTCGTCTGCCAGGGATACGGCATGACCGAGGCCTCACCCGTCACCCATCTCGGCTTTCTCGAGCCGGCACTGTATCACCCGGACTCCATTGGCCACCCCCTGGCTCAAACTGACTGCCGCGTACTTTCAACTTCCGACGTCGATCCCGCGCAAACGGCGGAAGATCTCACCGAGGTCCCCGCCGGCGAGCCCGGCGAACTGGTCATGCGCGGACCGCAGATCATGCTCGGTTACTGGAACGAACCGCAAGCCACTGCCTCCGTTTTGCGAGACGGATGGTTCTGGTCCGGCGACATCGTCACCCGTGATCAGGAAGGGTTCTACCGGGTCGTGGACCGCCGCAAAGAGATGATCAAGTACAAAGGTTTTGCCGTCGCTCCGGCGGAAGTCGAGGCCGTCTTGCTCGAGCATCCCGCGGTGAAGGAGTGCGGTGTCGTCGGCCGTCCGAACACTGATGCCGGAGAGATCCCCGTCGCCTTCGTCGCCTTGCGTGATGGATTTGTGGATGGCAAAAAGCTGGAAACCGAGCTCTGCGCCTTCGTCGCCGACCGCCTCACCCATTACAAACAGCCGCGCGAAGTGCACTTCGTCAGCGCCGTTCCCAAGACCGCCTCAGGGAAGATCCTGCGCCGCGAGTTGCGGAAGACCATTGGCTGACCCGAGCCTTTAGTCTTTCCATGGAATGTCATGGCTGTAATCGAAGATGTGACAGCGTTTTGACAACCTCCTGACAACCGTCACCGCCGTTACCTCCACACTGACTTCAGCATGCCCGACGGCGCGTTTGCTGTCAGCCGCGGGCGTACGGGAACTGCCCTATCCGCGCGCAGTTTGGCGGGATCTGGCTACCCGAAAAACGTCCAACGCAGTTGCTTCACTTACAGGAGGATTGTCATGAATTTGTTTCAGCTTAGAACCTGGGCCTGCGCAGCTTTGCTTGTCGCCGCTGGCGCACTCTCCGCCCAGGCCCAGGGAAACTACTTCAATACGCCCGGCAACATTCTGATTTCCGACCAGTACAACAACCGCGTCATCGAGGTGAATCCTGACACTCACCGAGTGGTCTGGCACTTCGGAAACGGGTCGAGCACAGCGGGACCGCACTCCGTCGTCGCCCCCAATGACGCTCAGCGCGTGGGCCCGTTCACTCTGATCGCCGGCACCGGAGCACCCCAGGGAAGCGAGCCGACCTGCGAGGGCGCCAGCGGTTGCCAGGATAATCGCGTGCTGCTGGTGGATCCTCTTGGCCACATCATCTGGCAATACGGCATGGCCGGTGTTGCCGGGTCTGGCTGGAACCAACTGAACACTCCGGTGCAGAACACGTGGCTGCCTAACTTTCACATCCTGATTACCGATCAGGCCAACGAGCGCGTCATTGAAGTCGACCTGGATAAGAACATCGTGTGGCAATACGGCCAGACCGGCGTCGCGGGGGATGGCCACAATCAGCTCAGCAACCCCAACAGCGCCGAACTGCTGGAGAATGGCCATATCCTCATCGCCGATGAGAACAACAACCGCGTCCTCGAAGTCAACCGCCACAAAGACATCGTGTGGAGTTATGGCTGCTCGAGTTGCAGCGAGCTCAGCGGCGCCGCCTTCGCCAGCCGCCTGCCTAACGGGAACACACTGATCACGGACTCGAACAACAATCGCATTCTGATCGTGACTCCCAGGAAAGATGTTGTCTTCACCTATTACACGAACACCCGCCCCGGGAGCGTGTCATCGCCTCTGCCCACGCGGGCCGTTCAGCTCAGAGATGGCAACATCCTGATCAGCGACCAGTACAACATGCAGGTGATTGAAATCGATCCGGAAATGAACATCGTGTGGAGCCAGGGGACGATCGCAGTGCCGGGCAACACGTTCGACATGCTGAACGGTCCTTACGATGCCAAGGTGGTCGGCGATTACACCGGTCTCACCGAGCCTTTCTGACCATCGGATCGAGCCTGCATGCTCGCAAACCGCCTCTCCGAGCGTCGTAGGAACTGCGAGACAGGCGCGGGAATTGGAACGCGCGGAAACCTAGCCGGAAGGAGCGAGCACTAGAAGAACGGGGTGCCCCACCCCCCACCCTTGTCCTCCTGATCTTTGGGAGGACAGGGTGGGGATTTTGACTCTTCACTCCCCGGTGAGAAACTTG
>Ga0209039_10002737_pt1 | contig 14586 bp, 10 predicted proteins | sample BogFormECP12_OM1_FD_188238 | JGI IMG/M metagenome (GOLD analysis project Ga0209039, IMG submission 188238) | Bog forest soil microbial communities from Calvert Island, British Columbia, Canada - ECP12_OM1 (SPAdes) (version 2) | ecosystem: Environmental > Aquatic > Freshwater > Wetlands > Bog ... | reverse complement strand
AACCGTTGCGCGACCTGTTGCTGCGCGTCTACCGCAACCAGAACGCGAACGGCGACTGGCCTCAGTGGTTCATGTTCTTCGACCGCGAGCGCAACAACCGGCCCGACGAGGCGCACGGCGACATCGTCTTCTGGCCGGTGCTCGCGCTCGCGCAGTACATGCTCGCGTCCGACGACGCGTCGATCCTCGACGCCACGGTTCCGTTCTTCCACGTAGAGGGTGACGCGCGCGCCGAGCACGCAACGATCTGGCAGCACGTCGAGCGCGCGCTCGGCGTGATCGGGGCGCGCGTGATCCCGGGCACGCAGCTCGCAGCCTACGGGCATGGCGACTGGAACGACTCGCTCCAACCGGTGGATCCCTCCATGCGCGAGCGGCTGTGCAGCCCGTGGACCGTGACGCTGCAGGTCCAGACGCTGCGCGCGCTGGCCGCCGCGCTGCGCCGCTTCGGACGTGGCGAGCGCGCGCCCGAGTTGGAAGCGATCGCGGCGCAGGTGCGCGACGAGTTCCAGCGCCTCCTGATCGGCGACGGCGTGCTCGCCGGATTCACGTACTTCCGTGCCGAGGGCGGCGTCGAGCGGCTGCTGCATCCGAGCGATCGCAGCACAGGGATCCACTACCGGCTGCTGCCGATGATCCACGCGATCCTGTCCGAGCTGTTCACGCCGGAGCAGGCGCGCGCGCACGTTGCGCTGATCCGGCAGCACCTGCTCGCACCCGACGGGGCGCGGCTCTTCGATCGCCCTCCGCCGTACGCGGGCGGACCGCAGCGCCACTTCCAGCGCGCGGAGAGCAGCACCTTCTTCGGGCGCGAGATCGGCATCATGTACACCCACGCGCACCTCCGCTACGCCGAGGCGATGGCGCACTGGGGCGACGCCGACGCAGCGTTCCTCGCGCTGCGACAGGCGAACCCGATCGGTGTGCGCGACGCAGTCCCGTCCGCGCGACCGCGCCAGAGCAACTGCTACTCGTCGAGCTCCGATGCGTGCTTCGCGGATCGCTACGAGGCGGCGTCGCGCTACGACGAGTTCAAGGCGGGCGCGATCGCGGTCGAAGGCGGCTGGCGCGTCTACTCGAGCGGTGCCGGGATCGCGACGCAGCTGATCCGCGGCCGCGTGCTCGGCCTGCGCCCGTCGCGCTCGTCCCTCACGATCGACCCCGTGCTGCCGCGGGCGCTCGACGGCCTGCGCGCCGCCATCGAAGTGGCCGGCGCACCCGTCGAGGTAGTGTACGCGATCCGCAAACGGGGTTATGGTCCGGCGGCGCTCACGCTGAACGGCGAGCCGCTTGCCTTCGAGAGCGAGGCGAACCCGTATCGCGTGGGCGGCGCGATCGTGGCAATGGACGCGTTGCGCGCGCGGCTCGTCGCGAGCGGCAACACGCTCGTCGTGACGCTTTGCTGAGGCAGAGGGAGCAGTGACGGATCAGGCGCTGGACGACACCGAAGCGGGTGAACTGCTCGACGCGTTCCTCGATCTCTCCGGCTGGAGCACGATTGCTTCGGGGCAGGCGCAGCTGGCGATCGCGCAGGAAGACGGCTCGCGCTCGATGAGCGTCGCCCCTCGAATCGGTAACGAACACGCGAGAGGGTTCCGACGAAGACGTCGAGCGCACGGCCGCCCGGCATCCCGGCGGTGGAGGTAGTGAAGCATGCGTCTGAAGGACAGGTATCCTGACCTTCTGCCCGCTCATGTGCACGAGGTCGTAGCACGCAATCACCGCGAAGGATTTCGCCACATCGGAGCCGCCCTGCGTCACGACCTTCCGCCCGGCCAGCTTGCCGGCTCTCTGGGAAAAAGCACCTTAGGCCGCCACCGCTCGAAACGATAGGACAACCTCCATCAACGGAGGGCTAACGAAACATGCCCCCCCCCGGCGTAGCACCCCGAACCCCGCCGCCGCGCCTTAGCCAGAGCGAGGCATTGCGCCGCGGTGCATTGTGGTGCAGGAATTCGCGAAGGCGCCTGCGCGGCCTGAGCCACGAAAGTCTGTGTACGGCGGCATTTGAAGACAGGCGCGTGATTGCCTTCCCGGAGGTCCGGGGACTCCACCATCGATACGAGCGAGTCGCAGAGTGACGCGCGATGGAGTTATCGGAATGGACAGGTTTCCCTTCGCGAAGTCCGGGACACTCGCGGAGCCGTCACGGAGCGCGTTCGTCGCGTAGCGCAACGAGCTTTGGACCGCCCAGTCGGGCCGCGAAGGTCTTTCGCCGACCGGGCCGTTTCGTGCACTGAGAGGGGATTGCGGAGGCGGCTTAGTCCGGAAATTAGAACCCGACCTGCGTCAGCGCCTGAAGCAACCGCGCCCGCATCGACTCGGACTTCATTGGAAAGGCGCGAAAGAAATCATCGCGGGTGAGCGTGGCGTTGCGCTTGCGAACGTTCGCGGCCCAGAACGCAGCGCGCTCGCGGTCGCCCTTCAGCGTATGCGCCGCGGCCGCGATCATCGCGATCAGCACGTGCGCGCCGGGCGAACGTGCGCCGCGTTCTGCCCAGTGCGCTGCCTCCGCATCCTCGCCGAGCACCATGTGCGTGAAGCCGCGCGTTGCCTGCATCGCGTAGTGCAGCGGGTCGAGCGGGCTCAGGCGCATCGCAAAATCGACGTGCTGGCGGCCATCGAGCGCCCGGCCGGCCAGGGTCTCCGTCCACGCCCGCGCGTAGATGCCCTGGGCGTAGTTCGGACTGATCTCCGTCGAGCGCTCGAGCCAGCTGAGACTCGTGTCGAGATCGCCCTCGAGCCAGTAGGTGCGTCCCATGGTGAAGTTGACGAAGGGATCGAGCGGATCCAGCTCGAACCCGCGTTCGGCGTAGCGGCGCGCCGCGCCGATCACCCCTGCGAGATCGTTGCTGTAGTGCATGAACGCTGTCTGGAAGTTGACGAACGACAGCCCGGCGTGGGCGCGCGCGAAGAAGGGATCGAGCGCCACTGCTCGCTGAAACAGATCGCCGGCCGCGGCGTTATCGACGCGATTGAAGCGGTACAGGTGCTGCAGGCCGAGGTGGTAGGCGGACCAGGCGTCGAGATTCTCCACCGGCGCGAGGCGCGCGAGCGCGGCCTCGTGCATCGGGATCCGGATCTCGAGCGCCATGAGAACTTGCGAACGGATCTGCTCGCGCATCGCGTGCACGTCACCGATGCGCCCCGAGAAACGGTCGGCCCAGACGACGCCCCCGTCCGTAGTGTCCACGAGCTCGACGATGATGACGAGCTTGCGGTCCGAGACTTCGATGGTGCCCCACAGGCAATAGCGGACGCGCAGCAGGCGCCCGATGTCGCCGAACTCGGCGCCGGCCGCGCGCAGACGAAACGACGACCCGCGCGCCGTGATGAAGAGCCAGTGCAGGCGGGCGAGGTCGGTGATCAGCTCATCAGGCAGAGCGCTCGCGAGCGCGGCGTAGGGCTCGTCGTCCCCCACGAACCGAAACGGCAGCACGGCCAGGGAGGGTCGGGCGATCCGTTCGAGGCGCTGCACCATGTCGCCGAGGCCAGGAAGATGCTCGTCATCGGCCGGTTCCGCAGCCGACACGGCTTTCGCAGCGCGCAAGGCCCTGGCCTCCGCCACGAAGCGGTAGCCCTGGCCGTGGATCGTCCGGATGAACTGCTGCGACTTACCGTCGTCACCGAGCGCATGGCGCGCCGACTTCACCCGGCTCGCCACGGCGGCATCCGAGACGATGCGGCCGTCCCAGACCTTTTCGATGATCTCGTCCCGGGAAACGAGCCGCTCGCTGTTCTCGACGAGGAGCGCAAGCAGCGCAAAGACCTGCGGCTCGAGACTCACGACCTCGCCGGCCGCACGCAGCTCGACCGTAGCCAGGTCCAGCTCGAAGTGACCGAACTTGTAGATCATCGCCGGCAAGAATAGATCAGGCCGCAGCGCACCCCAAAAAATCTCCAGGATTTCTCCAGGCGGTCTGCAAGCTTCGGCCGCGCCCGCGTGCGAGGCTTCACTCAGCAGCCCGGAATGCTCCGTGGCCGCGGGATCACTCAAGGAGACACCACATGCCGCTCGTTACGATCGATGTCATCAAGGACGTCTTTACGCAGACGCAGAAGAAGGAGCTCATCGCCAAGGTCACCGAGGCGATGGTCGCGGTGGAAGGCGAGAGCATGCGCCCCGTGACCTGGGTTCGCATCAACGAGTTCGAGGGAGGCGACTGGGCGATCGGAGGCAAGGCGCTCAGAGCCGCGGACGTGCACGCGCTCGCCGCGGGCAAGGCCGCGTAGCTCGCTGACAGACGACGACCGCACGCCGCCGCCGGCGGGATCGCGCGCAGCGATCCACCGGCGGCGGCTCTCAACTGCCGGGCGGCGGCAGTCCGGCCGCGTCGGCTTTGAACGGATCCCCGCGGCGTATCTGTCGGTAAACCTCGCGGGTCAGTTCCTCGAGGCGCTGCGCAGAAATGCCGGAGATCAAGCCCGACGAGTATATGCCGCGCATTCTCACCCTAGACCAACAACGGGCCGTCCTGGAGCAGATACCCGAGCACGAGAGAGGGATCTTCTACGCCCTCGCGATCGGCCTACGCCCCGGCGAAGCCCGAGCACTCGACCGCGCACACGTCGAGCACGATGGCGACCGGTATTACCTCCGGGTCGAGTGCGCCGCAAAGGGTGGCTCCTCTCGTGCCCCGATCCGCGGCACGAAGTCCGGCAAGGTGCGCCGCCTTCCGGTGTCAGCCGAACTTGAAGAATGGTTGCAGCGGCACTACCACGACCCGAAAGCCTTCGGCGCGACGCCGCTCTTCAAGAATCCGCGCACGCGCGATCGGTGGTCGCATTGGGCTCTGTGGTCTCGGTGGAAAGCAGCCGCGGAAGCCGTCGGCGTCGATGCAGGCCTCTACACGGGAACCCGTCACACGTTCGCGACGGCCGCGCTTGCCGCTGGGGTCGGCGACCGCGCCCTTCAAGGCTTTCTAGGGCACAGCGACCCGAAGATGACCGAGAAGTACGCGAAGCTACAGCCCAATGCGCTTGTGCGCGTTGTGGATCTGCTCAAAAAGAAGTAGCCCCCGCCACGTCACTTCCGTCCACCCACAAGCCGAGTATTCTTGTGCGGCCGTTGTGCATGGGTGGAAAGTCCACCCAAAGTGCAGCGGCAGAACAGGCACAATATCCCGTAAAATAAAGGGGAATTAGACCGAGCTCGAAGCGCTAAAATGGCGTCCCCAACGGGATTCGAACCCGTGTTATCGCCTTGAAAGGGCGATGTCCTAGGCCTCTAGACGATGGGGACGCGCAGGGGGCGAGTATGGCGCAGGGGCGGTGGCCGCGCAGTCATCCCGTCCCTCCGCTCATTAGTCTTCTCGTGTGGCCTGAGCGATTTGCCACAAATACCAGCTTGCCACGCTTCGGTAGGGGCGCCAAGGCTCCCCGATCCGCTCGAGCGCGAGGGGTCCTGGGAGCTCGCTGAGCGCATACAATCGCTGGGCGCCCTTGCGGATCCCATAGTCGCCTAGGGGTAGGATGTCAGCGCGGCCGAGCGAGAAGATCAGCAGCATGTGTGCGGTCCACTCACCGATTCCATTGATCTCCGTCAGCGTCTCGACGACCTGCGCGTCATCCATGCGAACGAGCCGGCGCGTGGTGATGTGACCACTGCTAAACGCCTCAGCCACCGCGCGCAGTGTCGCCACTTTTCTGCGGGAGAGCCCTGCGGAAAGCAGCGCTTCACCGCGCAATGCAAGGAGCGCTGCCGGGCGCGGGAATCGACCCTGCCCGAGAAAGCGCACGCGCCGCCCAATGGCGGCGGCAGCGGCGCCCGCGAGCTGTTGGTGGAGGACCGCATGCACCAGGGCGGTATACGGGTCTCCGCGCCGCCGCAAGCCGCACGGTCCAACGCGACGGATCCAGGCGCCGAGCCTGGGATCCCGCCGGCTAAGCGTGCGCGACGCCCGCGCGAGCAGCAGCGGATCGATCCTTCCCCCCGTCCCTGTCATGCAGCGCATCGTATCGCCTCCACGCAGAGCCGGGAGAGCGGGTAGAATGCCGGCCATGGATGCAAGCGAGCTCCGGCGCGAGCGCACACAGAATCTGTGGGTGAGCCTCCAGCGCAAGCTGCCGCCTCTCGCCAAAGCTGCGACTCTCGATGCCGGATCCGAGGTGCCCTTCGAGCGGATCGGCGGACTCTCTGCTGCCAAGGACGAGCTCCTCACCTATGCCTGCGCCGCAACCCATCCCGAGGTGTACGAGCGGTGGGGCACATTCCCGCCGTCTGCACTACTCCTGCTCGGTCAGCGCGGTGCTGGCAAAACCCTCCTCGCGCACGCGCTGGCGACGCGCACCGAGTCTGGCTTCCTTTCGATCTCCGTGCCCCACCTTGTGGTTGAGCTTCTCCGCAGCGGGGGTCGGCTCTCGGAGTGGACTCCGACCTTCACGCAGTCGCTGGCCGAAATGCCTCCTGTCACCGTGTTCTTCAATGAGCTCGAGTTCACGCAGACCGAGGAGATGGGCGGACGCAGATCGGACCTGCCGCAGGGTCCGGTGATGGACTTCCTGCTCGAGTTCATCGACCAGACCATTGCCGTGAAGACGACCCTGGTGGTTGGAGCCACCAGCCATCCCGAGACGCTGCGTCAGGCCTTTGTTATGCCCGGACGATTTGAGCGGATTGTGGAGGTGAATCCCATCTTCCCGGACGATATCGTGATGGCGCTCCAGATCCACGCGGCCGACGCCGAAAAGCGAGCGGGACATCCGCTGTTCGATTCCGTCGACTGGGCGGCAGTGGTGCGGCAATACCGCGAGCCAGCACCCGGGGACTGGGTCCGTCTCATGCACGCGACGCTTCGCCGAAAGGCGCGCTTCGAGGCGGCGGGCGAGACTGTGAAGCTAGCCACGACCCAAGACCTGATGGACGAAGTCGACCGCGCACGCAAGGCCCGGACCCGCCTGCCCTCCGCCGGCGGCGGCATCTACCTCTGAGAGGCTCCATGGAGACCGCAATCGTTACGGGAGGAGCTGGCTTCATTGGCTCGAACTTCGTTCGTCTCGCGCTTGCTCGAACGAGCCGGCGCATCGTGGTCGTGGACAAGCTCACCTATGCGGGAAATTTCGCCAGTATCGAGGAGGTGTCGCGGGATCCGCGCTTTCATTTTGTGCGCGCCGATATCGCCGACGCCGCTGCCATGGAGGCGATCTTCCGGGAGCACCCCCCGCAGTGGGTTTTGAATTTCGCTGCCGAAAGCCACGTGGACCGCTCGATCGATGGCCCACGCGCCTTCGTGCAGACCAACGTCGTAGGGACCTTCGAGTTGCTCGAGGCCTCACGTAGGCATCTCGCCCGCCTTGACCCAGCGGAGCGTTCCGCCTTCCGCTTCCTTCATATTTCCACCGACGAAGTCTACGGCTCTCTTGGACCCACGGGCGCGTTTTCCGAGACGACGCCCTACGCGCCGAACTCTCCTTACTCCGCAACCAAGGCGGGCGCTGACCACCTTGTACAGGCGTACCATGCGACCTACGGGCTCCCGACCCTCCTCTCGAACTGCTCGAACAACTACGGGCCCTACCAGTTTCCGGAGAAGCTCATCCCGCTCATGCTCCTCAACGGGATCGAAGGCAAACCGCTTCCGATCTATGGGGACGGCCGCAACGTACGTGACTGGCTCTTCGTCGAGGATCACTGTGCGGCCCTGCTGACGATCCTCGAGCGGGCCCGCCCGGGCGAGAAGTACAACGTGGGCGGCGGGAGCGAGCTCACGAATCTCGAGCTCGTGGACCGCCTTTGCGCGGAACTGGAGCGGGCAGTGCCGGCGGCCACAAATCCCGCGTTTGCGTCGAAAGACATCAGTGCCTACGCGGACTTGAAGCAGTTCGTAGCGGACCGGCCCGGCCATGATCGTCGCTACTCGATCGACGCCACGAAGCTAAGGCGAGAGCTCGCTTGGAGCCCCTCCCACAACTTCGACCGCGGATTGCGGCTCACGGTGCAGTGGTATCTCGACCACCGCGATTGGTGCGAAACCGTGCAAAGCGGGCGCTACCAGCGTGAACGGCTTGGGCTGGGAACGGCTGCGGAGCAATAAGGCGGGGAGTAGGGGCGCTGCCCGAGCCCTAGGCCAGCGCGAACGGTGCCGCTTCGAGGACCCGCCCCAACTGGCGCGGGGCTCGACCCCGATCCGGCTCCTGGGCAAGACCGGTCGCCGGCAACGCCGCGATTTTGGCGGCGCGACAGGTTCGGCACATCCCGTGGCTCACCCGACCGAGCGAACGTTCGTCGTTTGCACCGATCTCCTCGTGGCACCACGCGCATACCTGCCTCATACCTTGGAAGTGGTCCGGTCGGGGTAAGAGGTGGCGAAAAAAAGAGGTCCCGAAGGCGGGATTTCCCGGAGCCGGGACTCCGCACCCCCTCATCTGAGTCCTGAGAGAGGCTCACAGGGGGTTTAGGCCCTCCTTTCCCCTGCAGGGACTCGCCTCTCCCGGACGCCCTGCCGCCCCCTGCATGCGCGGAGCCCTCGCAGGGGCTCGGCAGGCTGCGGGTCCCCCGCCGGTCGGCTGCGCCTGCGGTCCCGATCGAGAGAACGTCGAGGCGGCGGATCGCCTTCTTCGAAACTTCATAACCTATTGATTTAAAAGGATTTTAATTCCTTTCATAGACTGGCACGGCCCTTGATAAGGAAGGTGCCTCGGGCCCGTTATGAGAGCCCGTCTGCCGGGAGTGCGATGAGCGACCACACCGTCCTTTTCGTGGACGACGAACTCAACATCCTGAAGGCCGTGCAGCGCCTCCTGCGCCACGAGCAGATGACCGTGCTGTGCGCCTCGCGTGCCCAAGAGGCCCTCGAGCTCCTCGACCGCCAGCCGGCCCAGGTGGTGGTGACCGACCAGCGCATGCCGGAGATGAGCGGCGTCGACCTTTTGTCCGCGGTGCGCGAGCGCCACTCGGACGTCGTGCGCATGATGCTCACGGGCTACACCGAAATGAATGTAGCCGTGGACGCTATCAATCGCGGCGAAATCTTCCGCCTCATCACGAAGCCATGGAACGATGAGGAGCTCAAGGCAACGCTGCGTCAGGCATTCGACCACTATGACCTCAAGCAGGAGATCAAGCGGCTCAACCAGATCACGCGCGAGCAGAACTTCAAGCTCCAGGACATGAACCGGAACCTGGAGCAAAAGGTGCGGGAGCGTACAAAGCAAGTTGCTGAAAAGCACGAAGAGCTGCGCACCGCGTACGTACAAACTATCCGTGCACTCGCCGAAGCAGTCGACGCAAAGGACGCCTACACCCGAGGGCATTCGGAGCGAGTTGGTGTGTATGCATCGAAGATCGCTCGCGAGATGGGGTACCCGAAGGAGTTCATCGAGCGTGTCTACATCGCCGGGCTGCTGCATGACGTCGGCAAGATCGGCGTGCGTGACGCCGTGATCACCAAGCCCGATCGCCTCACCCCGGATGAATATGCGGAGATCAAGAAGCACCCCGAGATTGGCGCCAAAATCCTGGAACCTGTCTCCTTCCTTTCGGACATCGTGGCTTGCGTCCGGCACCATCATGAGTGGTTCGATGGATCGGCAAGCGGCTACCCACAGCGTCTGCGGGGGGATCAGATTCCCCTCCCATCGCGCATCATCCTCGTCGCCGACACCGTCGAGGCGATGACGAGCGACCGACCCTACCGCAAGGGTCTAACGCTCGAGGTCGTGGTCAACGAGGTGCACCGGTACTCGGGCACACAGTTCGACCCGGCATGCGTGAAGGCCTTCTTGCAGGTGCTCGAGCGTGAAGGCGAGAGCTTCATCCAGAAGAACCAGAAGTTCGACATCTATGCCTTCATCGAGGGCTAGCGCGTGGGGCCCTGGGGCGGGGAGGATGGAATCTGACGAAAAACTGCGACAGCGCGCTTTTGCAAGAGGCTCCGTTGCCGCTCCTCGTCGATCCCCACGATGAGTTGGCACGGGAGCCGCGGCTGCTGTGCGATTCGCGCTTGCTCGGTGCGCTTCATGCGGAGTTTGGCGAGCGACTCGGTCCAGGCGGCGCGGCCGCGACGCTGCTTCAGCTCGGGTACTTGCATGGCCTGAGGGACGGCTTGCGTCTGCTGCGATGCGGTTTTCTCGACGCCGCGCGCGCCGCCGCCGAGGCGTTTCCAACCTCTCCACGCCTTGCCATTCGACTGGACGCCAGACCCACGGGCTCGACGCGAGGCGCCATCGAGCTCACCGGCTCTTGGCCGGAGCACCACGAAGCCCAAGCCCGCAGCGCACTGCTCGGCGGGAGCGGGGAGGTCTCGTGCTTCCTCTCGGCCGGCTACACCTCAGGCTGGCTTTCAGGACTTCACGAGACCGAGCTCGTGGCGATCGAGAGCGCGTGTGCGTCGCGCGGCGACCCCCACTGCGCATTCGTCGCGCGCGAGCCGCTGGCATGGCTCTCGGCCGGCGCCGCACACGCCCGTGCCTCGGTCTGTGCCCTGCCCTTCATGGAGCTGCGGCGCTGCGTGGAGCGCGAACTCGCGAGGGTTCCAGCGCCGCAGGACCTGTCCGCATTCGATCCCGACTCGCCCGCGGTTCACGTCTGGGGCCCAGTCATGGTGCTGCCCTTTTCGGGGAGCGAGGAGTGCTTGCGTGCGATCGATCTCATCGGGCGCGACCCTGCCGCCGGCGACGTGAGCGTCGTCGTGCTCGACCTCTCGGGCGCCGTGATCGATGAGGGGTTCGGTGCGGTCGCACTCGAAAACGTCCTCGAAGCGATCGAGGCTTGGGGCGCAGAGCCGATTCTCGCCGGGGTCTCGCCCCTCTCCGAGCGGGTCGTAGGGGAACTTCAAGGCTCGCATCTCGTGGTGCGCAAGGACCTGCCGCTTGCCATTGCATCTGCCTTCCAAATCGCGCACGCCCAGCGCCGCTTTCTTTAGAGCCATGGCAGTCGTGCCGATGGAACCCCTTGGAAGCACATGAAGAGCCTGCCTGCCAGCGGCAAACTAAGCGAGACACCCCTTCCGGTCCTGCTGCTCGAACTCTCCAGTGCTCACTTCACGGGTGCGCTCTCTCTCTCCCGCAATCGCACGACAAAACGCGTGCTCTGGCGAGACGGAGCTCCGATCCTCGCGGAGTCCAACCTCGCAAGCGAGACCTTGGGCGTAACACTCCTCGATTCAGGGAAGCTCTCCCGCGAGGACTATTCGAAGGTCGTGGGCTACGTGCAGCTCAAGAACTGCAAGGAAGGCAAGGCGCTCCTCGACTTGAAGCTGCTCGAGCCGAAGGGGCTCTTTCTCGCCCTGAAAGAACAGCTCCGCCGGCGGATCCTCGAGTGTTTCGGGTGGCCCGATGGCGCGTGGAGTCTCGACCCGAAGCAAGTTCCGCCCCCCGACGCCCAGGCGTTCCGCCTCGATCCTCGTGTGCTCGCACAAGATGGCATCGAGTCCCACTGGGGCCCGGAGCGTGTGCTTGGTTCCCTTGGCGAACGGCTCGGCCGAACCGTTCGGGCCAGGGAAAGCCGCGAGCTCCTGGCCGGGCGCCTGCGTGCGGCACCCGGTGTGGCCAAGCTGCTCGACGCGCTCGACGGAACCTGCACCTTGGGCGAGGCCCTTCGCCGTGCGGGTGCCCCGGGCGCGCTCTCGGCGGCCTGGGTGCTCGATGCGAGTGGGCTCCTCACCTATCCCGATTCCGAGGAACAAGGGGCAGATGACTCGCCGCGTGGCGCGGTCACGACGGGTCTCGAGGATCCCGCTTTCGATATCGAGGTCTTGGTAAGCGGTGCCGCGGCCCCGAGCCCTGCCCCCCCGGCTTCGGCCAAGGCGACGGCGAGGCGGGGCCCGACGGAGGCCAGGGCAGCGGGCCAGGAATCCGCGGATGCGGCCGCGCTGCGAAGGGAGGTCACGGAGAAGCACACCCGCGTCGACCTCGACCACTACGCTCTCCTCGGCATACCACGGGAGGCGACGCCCGCGGACATCAAGCGCGCCTACTTCAGTGCAGCCAAACGATTGCACCCCGACGCACTCTCACGAACGGGTCTCGAGGCCTTGCGCAAGCCCGCGAACGAGCTGTTTGCGCGGATCGCGAAGGCCTATGCCGTGCTCTCGGATCCGAAGGCACGCCGCGACTACGACGCCGACGCGACAGGGGGCGAGGAGGGTGAGGCCGAACGAATCGCCCAGGCGGAAACGCTCTACCGCAAGGGTGAGATCCTTGTGCGAAAAGGCGCATTTCAAGAGGCGATCCAGTTCTTGGGACCGGCGGTTGAGCTGTGGGCGGAAGATGCGGAGTACCGTTCTGCCCTTGGCTGGGCTCTCTACAAGAAGGGAAAATCCGAGCCGCAGACCGCCCGAGAACATCTCTCAAAGGCCGTCCAGCTCGACCGGAAGAACGCCGTGGCGCACTATCGTCTTGGGGTCGTCTTGCGAGCGCTCGGCGAACAAGAAGCGGCGCAGAAGGCATTGGCGCTCGCAAAGCAGCTCGATCCCAAGGGCAAAGCGGGCTAGCGCTGGGCGGCTGCGCTTCCCGGCGCGTGTTGCAGGCTCTCGAGCGCGCGGCGCGCGGCGGGCTCGGTCAAGAGGGCAAGCCGCTGGGGGTGCTTCACGACCCTTGCCGGCTCGAGAATTTCCACGCCGAGCTCCTCCTCGCCTTTGGTCACGAAAAAAATTCGCGCCTCGCCGTCCCCCACACGAACAAAGGGACCCGCCATGGCGCGCTCCTCGGCAAGCGCGGCGAGCGCGTCGAAGCTCTCCGTCCTAAAGGGTGAGATCGCGATGCGGGAGAGTACGGTGCCCGAGGGCAGGGCATAGAGCGCGCGCAGCGTGGGCTCATCGCAGAGCGCCCCGCCCAGTACGCGACGCCCCCGACGCGTCACTTCGTCGCGATCTCGCGCCATGATGCTGTCGCGCTGCACATGACCCTGGAAGCCAAGGGCGTGGCCCAACTCGTGAAGCGCGATTCCCGTCTGTTCGCTTTCGGAGAGGGCGCGCGTGTGGCCGCGCAGGTCCGGGCGGGTGGAGCGCGGGAGGTGGACCTCCGCCCGCACGAGCTCGGCGGCGAGCACACGGCCGTCCCCTGTTTCCGCAGGCGCTTTGTGAATCCGGCAGTCGGCAACCGTCCTTGCGTCCGCTGTCTCATCCGTTGCGAACGCGAAGACGAGGGCGCCGTCTCCCGGCTCGGCAGGCACGAAGTGCACGCCAAGGCCAGCATCCTCCCAGGCACGGAGCGCAACCGAGAGGATGTGCGCTTCGGCCGCGCTTGCGTCCGGCGGGAGGGCCACGGCAATCGCGCGCTCCGGATCCCAGTGACACACGAAGAGCGTGAGAGCACCGGCTGCGGGAAGGAGATACGGCGTAATTTCTGAAAGGCGGCTGCCTGGGATCTCGGGCAGCGGCGTCTCTTGTCCCTCGGGACCCTTCCAGACTGCCGCGGCGCATGCAACGAGGCCGAGTGTCAGGAGCGAAGCGGCGGCGCTGCGCCTCACACCGGTACGACACCCCGTTTGCGCCAGGGGCGCTCCACCCGCTTCGAGGCGCAGCGCTCGAGTGCCCGGGCCACGACTGCGCGCGTCGCACGGGGATCAATCACATCGTCGATCATGGCCCGGATGGCCGGGACGATGGGGTTGATCCCGCGGCGGATGCGCTCGGCCGCAGCTTGTATGAATTGCCCGCGTGCCACGTCGTCGGACAGCTCGCGCAGCTGCTTTTGCGCAAAGATGGAGACCATGCCCTCGGGTCCCATCACCGCGATTTCGGCCGTCGGCCACGCCACGATGTAGTCCGGCTCGTACGCCCGCCCGTTCATGGCGTAGTAGCCTGCCCCATAGGCCTTGCGCACGATGACACAGATCTTGGGTACCGTCGCCGCCGAGACGTAGTGGAGCATCTTCGCGCCGTGTCGGATGATGCCCGCACGCTCGACTTTCGAGCCGATCACGAAGCCCGGCGTGTCCTGGAGGAAGAGCAGCGAGATTCCGAAGGCGTCGCAGATCTCGACGAATTTCGCCGCCTTGTCAGCGCTGTCCACGTCGAGGGTACCGCCCAGGAACATCGGATTGTTGGCCACCACTCCGACAGCTCGGCCGCCGATTCTTACCAGCGCAGTGATGAGGTTGCGGGCCCACTTGGGCTTGAGCTCGAATACGTCCCCGTCGTCGGCCAGGATCTTCACGAGTTTTCGCATGTCGTACGCGCGGCGCGGATTGTCGGGAACGAGGTCCAAGATCTCCTCGTCTGCGCGCGTGATGTCATCGCTGGATTTCGCTACGGGCGGTTTTTCCTCGCAATGGGAAGGCATGAAAGAGAGGTATTTGCGAATCGCCGCCATGCAGGACGGATCATCGGGAACCTCGAGGTCTGCGACGCCCGAGAGTTCGCAGTGCACCTTCGAACCCCCGAGCTCTTCCTCGCTGATGTCCTCGCCGACGGCGGCTTTCACCAGGTAGGGACCGCCGAGCGCCATGCTCGAGTTGCCCTTCACCATCGGAACGAAGTCGGCGAGGCCCGGGATGTAGGCGGTGCCCGCGGCCCCCGGACCGACCATCGCGGCCACCTGCGGCACGACGCCCGAGAGGATCACCTGCTCGCGGAACAGATACCCCGTATCGGCGAAGACCGAGGCACCGCTTTCCTCGCTGCCTTCCCCTCCCCCGCCGAGGGC
>Ga0209039_10002736_pt1 | contig 14589 bp, 16 predicted proteins | sample BogFormECP12_OM1_FD_188238 | JGI IMG/M metagenome (GOLD analysis project Ga0209039, IMG submission 188238) | Bog forest soil microbial communities from Calvert Island, British Columbia, Canada - ECP12_OM1 (SPAdes) (version 2) | ecosystem: Environmental > Aquatic > Freshwater > Wetlands > Bog ... | reverse complement strand
GAACCCCTTTCTCGACCGACTCGCGCAGCGCTACCACGTCCTCGCACCGGAGCTGCCCGGCTACGGCGAATCGACGGGCGAGACGCTGCTCGAGGATATGCTCGACTTCGCGCTCCACGGCTGGGACGTCGTGGAGGCGCTTTCCCTCGAGAGACCGCACGTCGTCGGCCATTCCATGGGTGGCATGATCGCGGCGGAGATGGCGTGTCTTGCGCCCCGCGACCTGCGCAAGCTCGTGCTTGCCGCTCCCATGGGTCTGTGGATTCCCGACGCGCCGCTTCCCGATCTCTTTGCGTTGCTCCCGCATGAAGTCGCGCAGGTGCTCTTCCACGAGCCCGCGCGAGGCACAGCGCTCCTGACCGGCGGCCTCGACTTCCGGAATCTCGAGGCGCTAAGAGATTTCTACATCGGCAACGTGAAGCGGCTCGGCATGGCGGGGAAGATCCTTTTCCCGATTCCGAACCGGCGACTCGCAAAACGCCTCTACCGACTCCGCGCCGAGACGCTGCTCGTCGTCGGCCGCAGCGACCGTCTTGTGCCCGCAGCCTACGTCACGCGCTGGCAAGAGCTCGTGCCTCGAGCACAGCTCGCCTGGGTGGACGCAGCGGGCCACATGCTGCCGTACGAGGGGCCCGAGGCGTTCGTCGGTGCGGTCTCCCGTTTCCTTGGCTGACGTGGCCGCGCGAATCGAGCCCGAGCGCTCCGAGCAGCCGCGTTCCGAGCGCGTCCCGCTCTGGCTGAAGCTCGCCTACGGCGCCCCGAGCTTTGCCGGCGCGGCCATGACGATCCCCATCGCCATCCACATGACGAAGTTCTACTCCGACGTGGTGCTCGTACCGCTCGGCTTCCTTGGCATCGCAATCGCCGTGGCCCGGGCGCTCGATGCCATTAGCGACCCGCTGGTGGGCTTCTTCTCCGACCGCACCCGCACGCGCTGGGGTCGGCGCCGCCCCTACATGTTGCTTGCGGCACCGGTCTGCGCGGTCTTCTTTTATCTGCTCTTTACGCCCCCGCCGCAGCTTGGTGGGGGCCAGGCGGTTCTTTGGTTCGCTGCCACCTTCATCCTCTACTCGCTCGCCCACACCACCTACATAATTCCCCACTACGCACTCGGGCCTGAGCTCACGCTCGACTACAACGAGCGCTCGACCCTTTTCGGTGTGCGCGAGGGCTTCGTGATCCTCGGCACGATTGTGGCGGCCCTCCTGCCCGGCCTTCTGATTCAAAGGCTAGGCAATGAGCGCGCGGTCTTTTTCACCTTCTCCCTCTTCTTCGGGACGATCCTCGTCGTCCTCTACTCCCTCCTGGCGGTCGTGGTGCGCGAGCGCCCCGACTTCTACCAGCGGGAGCCGAGCCCGTTTGTCCCCGGCATCCGGCGGGCCCTGCGCAATCGCCCCTTTCGCATCTTGCTCGCGACCTACGTGGTGGCGAGCATCCCGGGGGCCATTCCTGGCACGCTCATGCCGTACTTCAACGAGTATGTGGTGCGACCGGCGAACCCGCCGCTTTGGCTCGCCATCTTTCTCGGTGCGTACTTCGGCGCCGGCTTTTTGTTTCTTCCCGCCTGGGTGTGGGCAGCGCGGCGCTTCGGGAAACGTCCAACCTGGCTCGTGAGCTTCGCCATGGGCACGAGCGGCGGCGCCGCTATGTTCTTCATCGGCCAGGGCGACACCACCGCGCTGCTGATTCTTCTGGGCTGGGCGGGCTCGGCCTTCGGCGCAGGTCTCTTTCTCGGGCCGGCGATCCAGGCCGACGTGATCGACTACGACGAGCTCCACACCGGAAAGCGGCGCGAGGCCCAGTACGCCGCCTTCTGGTCCATCCTCCCGAAATTCGTCGTGATCCCGAGCGCCGCGATCCCGATCGCCTTCCTCGGATCGATCGGCTACAAGCCCAATGTCCCGCAGACCCCCGAAGTCGTGCTCGCCATCAAGGTGCTCTTCGCTCTCACACCCGCCTTCTTCTCGGTTCTTTCCTTCTTCATCGCTTGGCGCCTCCCGATCGATGAGACCGTCCACCGCGCAATCCTGAGCGGCGTGGCCGCGCACCGGCGCGGCGAGTCCGCGCACGATCCCCTCACGGGTGAACTCCTCGCGCCCCAAGCCTCGCGCAACGTGCCGGAAGACACGGCCTGGTTCCTCGACTATTTCTCGGCGGGGGAGCTCAAGCGCGCATTGGCGAGCGGCCCAGGAACGCTCTTGCGCGACGTGCTGCTCGCGGCGGCCGCGTCGCTTGCCCTTTGCATAGGCGCCGTGGCCATCGTGGTGAGCCACGTCTCCGACCTCAAGGTGGAACCAGGCCCGCTCGCCGTGCTGGCGGTTGTGTTCTCGGGCATCTCGCTCTCGGCAGCCGCATTCCACCTGCTCCGGCTCAGCGCCGCCCGTCGCTTCCACGCGACAGGGATCGCGAGGAACTTGATCGAGCTCCATCTCGAGGCTGTGAATCGACGCTAAATCCGCCGAACCGGCGGCGGTTGCCGACGAGGCAGAGCCTGCGTCTCGCTCATCCTTCGTGGTTCAAGAAGCGGCCTTCTTCGGGGGAGGCCCTCGCCCTCGAGGCCTCCCTTTCTTCTCGAAAGGCGACCGCAAGATCGGGAGAGAAAAGCTCCTTCCGGTTCTCCGCGTCGGAGAGCGCCTTGCCGTGCGAAGATGGAGGGGTGTCAGGATCGCCCCGCGTCACTGTCCACTGCGTCGCCAACGCCCATCTCGATCCGGTCTGGCGCTGGTCGTGGCAGGAGGGCTATGCCGAGACGCTCGCCACATGCAGGGCCGCGGTCGATCGCCTGCGAGAGAGTCAGGACTTCGTCTTCTGCCGCGGAGAGGCTGCGAGCTTCGCCTGGATCGAGGAGGCGGACCCCGCGCTTTTCGAGGAGATTCGCAAGTTCGTCGCCGCCGGTCGCTGGCACATCGTGAACGGCTGGTGGGAGCAGCCAGACTGCAATCTCCCAGGCGGCGAGTCCTATGTGCGGCACGCCCTTTACGGCAAGCGCTGGTTCCGCGAGAAGTTTGGGGTGGACGTAAAGACGGGCTGGAACCCGGACAGCTTCGGTCACAACGCAGGCCTGCCCCAGATTCTCGCGAAAAGCGGCTACGAGACCTACTGCTTCTTCCGCCCGGGAGCCCATGAGAAGGAACTCCCGAAGCCCTTTTTTTGGTGGCAGGGACAGGACGGAAGCCGGGTCCTCGCGATCCGTCCTCCGGTGGGACACTACGCGGCGTGGCAAGAGGATCTCGGCGACCTCGTTCGGGAGGCGGCCGAGAAGGCGCGGGAGCTCGGAATGGAGTACGCCCTCGTGTGCTACGGCGTCGGTAATCACGGCGGTGGACCCACGAAGAAGAGCATCGCCAGCATCCGCGCCCTGCAGCGCAATCCCGCACAGCCGAATGCCATCTTCAGCACGATCGACGCCTTCCGTGCTGCGATCGCCCAGGACGCCGAGACCTATCCGACGGTGGTCGGCGATCTCCAACACCACGCCCCGGGTTGTTACACGACTCACTCAGAGATCAAGCGGCTAAACCGCCTGGCGGAAAGCCGCCTCACCGCAGCCGAGCGCTGGTGCGCTCTCGCATCGCTCGTGATCGGGAGGGAACCCAAAACCAGCGAGTTCGCCCGGGCCTGGCAGCAAGTGCTGTTCAACCAATTTCACGACACCTTGGCGGGTACGAGCCTGCCGAGCGCCTATGCCGACGCGCGCGAGCGGTTCGGGGAAGCACTCTCCATCGCGACGCGCCTTGAGAACGCGGCGCTCCAAGCGCTTGCGGCCTTGGTCGATACGCGCATCGACGCCGAGACCGAACCGCCTGCGGCGGCACAGGGCCGTCCGATCCTGCTCTTCAATCCCTCCTCGTGGGAGCGCACGGATGCCGTCACCATCCAATGGGGATGGCCGGCAGAGCCGGGGGATCTCCTCGTCGACGAACACGGAGCCGAGATTCCCTTCCAGCCCGCGCAGCCCGACGTCTTCCCCGCTGGTTTCCGCATCCACTTCGAGGCGACGGTGCCCGCGCACGGCTACCGCGTCTATCGCTTCGTAAAGGGGGAGACGAAGCCACAGGCGGGATTCGCAGTCACGAGTGCGGCGTCCCCGGGGATCGGCCCCGCGTCTCTTGAGAATCGGTTCTACGCCCTTTCCTTCGATCCGCAGGAAGGGAATCTCGTACGCCTCTTCGACAAGCTGCACGGCGTGGAGGTGCTGCGCGGACCGGCCTGTTCGCTTCTCGTGCTGGAGGATCCGGGAGACACCTGGGGACACGACATTCCCTCCTGGCGAAACGAAATCGGTCGCTTTGCCTCTGCGACCGTGCATTCCCCGGAAGGAGGTCCAGCGCAGGTCACGCTGCGCATCGATACGAAATGGAGAAACTCCACCGCCCGGCAAGAGTTCACCCTCCACCGGGACAATCCCCGCATCGACGTCGTACTTCATATGGACTGGCACGAGAAGCACGAGCTGGTGAAGCTCTCCGTGCCGCTCGCTGTCGAGCGAGGAACCCTCACCTTCGACGCGCCGTACAGCACAATCGTGCGAGAGGCGAGGGGCCTCGAGGAGCCGGGACAAGCATGGATCGATCTCAGCGGCTTCGCGACCACGACCGAGCATCGGGCAATTCCCTACGGCGTTTCGCTGCTGAATGACGGGAAGTTTGGATTCGACTGCCTGGAGAGCGACATGCGCATGAGCCTGCTGCGCTCTCCGATCTACTGCTTCCACAATCCCGCCCGTCGAGAGCCCGACCGGGAGTACCTCTACATCGACCAAGGCGCGCAGACGATTCGCTACGCACTCTTGCCCCACACGGCTTCGTGGCGGGAGGCGGGTACGGTGCGAGAGGCGCAGGCCCTGAACAATCCCTTTGTCAGCGTCTTCCAATATCCGCACCCTGGGTCCTGGGGTGCGTCGCGGTCTCTCTTGTCGGTGGATCCGCCGAATGTGACGGTGTCTGTGCTAAAGGGCGCGGAGGGCGGGGCTGCACTGGTCTTGCGCCTCTTCGAGACACATGGAACGCCTTGCGAAGCCACCGTCACGCTGGTCGGGAAGCCGCGATTGAAGACGCGGATGGGGGCGTGGGAGCTGAAGACACTCCGGCTCGAGCGGGATGGGGAGGTTCGGGAGGTCGATCTTCTGGAGTGACACGCACCGATGGCGTGCCGCGAATGTGCAGGTCCCGCTTCTCGCAAACTTGCACGTCGGACTACAGAGTCACGAGGAGAAGAGTCGGGAGATCTTTTCTGGGGGTCGGGGTGCGCCGAGCTTTCCATGGATCGGGTGGATGATCGTCGCGTCGCGGAGGCTCGCCTCGCGTGCGAAGCGACCTAGTGCCTGCGTTCCTCCACCTGAACTACGAGAACACCCCCCTCGCCCCGGCGTCTCGGGACCCAGTCCGCGGCCACGACCTCCCATGCATGTTCCTCGGCATCGGCAGCCGCCCGCGCCTCGGCCTCTGTGGGGGTCGCGGCCGGATAGGCCACGCATTTGAGAGGGGTCCTCACCCCCCCCTTATCGGCCGGCAGCTGGCGGGAAATCGAGTATTATCACCTAGCCGCGTTGACGGATGGCAGCGGCATCGCACCCGCGGTCGGCTCCCCTCCATGCCGCAGGTGCTCCACCGAAAGGCATGTGCCCCGCACCGGCTCTCTCCCTTCATCATCCCTTGTCCAAGAGTGAAGGCGAGTTGAGAGTGGCGAGCTCCAGCCCTCTCACGCCGGGCGCCTGTACCTCGGTTTAAGCAGCCAACGGCCCACACGGTCTCGATAGGCTTCGTATTCTCGCCCAAACTCGCAGAGCAAGTGCGGCTCTTCGTAGAGGACGATGAAGAGTTGGAAGCCGGCAAAAACCGCCAAGGCGTAGACCAGGAGGATTGCGACCTCGAAGAACGCGGCCCAACCGAGGATGACCGTGAGTACCCCCACATACATGGGATTGCGCGTGTACTGATAGAGCCCCCGCACGACGAGCTTCTTCGGGGCATCGATAGGCGCGGGCGTGCCCCGCCCGAAGACCGCGAAATCCCACACGCACCAGCCATAGATGAAGCCGCCGAGGCCGAGAAGCAAAAGTGCGCTCGCAAGCGCGCCATCCGAGGCTCGCGGGTGGCCGCGGGCGATGAGCAGCGGCACGTAGACCGCGACTGTGCCGGGTGCAACGAGGGTGAACAGAAGGTTCTTGATCAGCAGAGCCATTTGCCATCTCCGCGGTGTCCGGAAGGACGAAAGCTCGGGAGAGAACCGCTGACGCTGCTGCTGCGCGCACACGGCGGCGGCGCGCCGAACCTGTGTTCAGCGCCGCGGGCTCGCGCTCGGGATCGGCCGTTCCTCGAACTGCGGAGCCGAGCCGCCGATCTCATCCCACGGTGCCCTCGAGCCCACGAAGATGTGCCCCCCGATTCGAAGTCCAGGATCATCATCGAGAATCCCCGCCGGCACCCAGTAGGCGGCGGCGCCGTAGTGCTTCTGCGGAAGAGGGCTTCCGCAGGTTCGGCAGAAGGTTGTGGACCAGCCCGTGGGCTTAACGAAGGTCTGACGAAGCTCCTCACCGCAGAGCCACTGAAAATCGGTTTCGGGTACGACGATCACCGCGTTTGAAGCGGCACCCGAGACCTTGCGGCACAGCGAACAGTGACACATTCCGACCCCTGTGACCGCGCGCGAGTACGCAAATCGGATACCTCCACATAGGCAACTTCCACCCACCATGACGGTCCTCCTTGGGCTCATGCCTCCTGTTGTCTGATCCCCCTGGGCTCTGCCTGGGAACCTACCACCAACTGCCCGCGGGATGCGGCGGCGGCTTCTCGAGCGTGGCTTGCTCGCGCGGCCGGGGCGGCGATCCGGGTCGTCGAGCCAGCTAACGAGCCCGGCGCAGACGGCTGAACCGGTCCGAAGGCTGACGCGTCCGTGACCCGCCAAGAGGCCAGAACAGCGTGATGCTCTCTCCCACGGAGAGATCCTGCCAGCGGCTCTCGAGGATACGCAGCCGTTCCACGATCCGACGTCTGGTGTCCTTGTCCACATGCGCGGGAAACCACTGCTGGAGTTCGGGAGAGACGAGCTCGGCGAACCGCAAGGCGGGATCCGTGATCCGAGCCGCGGCCCGGAAGGCTCCCACCAGAAGCTCCGATGCGCCGCGCTCCTGGTGGGCCGCGTGGATCAACGCCTGAGATCTTGCCTTCGCACCAGACCGCTGCCTTCCCGAGACGACAGTCACGCTCGGGAAGAGCGCCCCTTCCCGGATGCACCCCCAGAATCCGCGCTTGAGTCTCAGTTCGGCCTCGACCACGTAATGGCTGAGATCGTGCGGCAGCTTGGACTTGTGGTAGGAACCGCGCAATTGGACTACGACGCCGTCATCGCGGAGAGCAATCGTTTCCAGTCCGGTCGCCCGTCTTGCGAAAGGTGATCTGCAATTTCTCTCCGCGAGAGACTCTTGGGCCCTAGCCGTCCAGCCCGTTCAAGGTACAGCGACGAGAGAGCCTACAAGGCTAGGGCGACAGACGTCCCAGCTACTCCTCGCGCAGCTGGTCCAGGTAGAAGAGGTTGCCGTCGGGATCTGCAAAGGTTGCCATGAAGCCACCCCAGGGCTGCTTCGTCGGAACCATCGTGAACAGGACGCCCTTCGTCTTTAGGTGCTCATAGGCTGCGCTGAGGTCAGGGACCCCCCAGCCGATGCCGGTGTGGCGACCGAGCAGCGATTGCGACTCGGGAGCACTCGCATCCACCCTGGCGACTCCGAAGCGCACTCCTTGGGGTGCGAAGGATGCATAGCCAAACCGCTCCTCCTGAAACTGCAGCGGCAAGCCGAGCGTGTCCCGGTAGAACTCAACGGAGCGCTTGAGGTCGCTGACGAAGATGTTGACATACCAGAGCTGCGGACTCGTCACGGATGCCTCCTTTCTTTCGGCGCTTTTGACTCACACCAATGAGAAGGCCCTGAGACATTCACCTAACGACTATGTCACGAGCGAAGGGCGGCCGGCGAGAAAACCGTCGGGCTGACCTTAACTCGGGCCGCACACCGCCTGGCTCGAAAACCAGCGCGTGATGCGTTGAGTCAAGAGGTTGCGGGAGGTCCGATGGAGGCGGACCTGCGTACCCACTATCGCTCCAGCACGCCCCGTGCTCACGATACACGAGTACCAAGTAGCCGTAGAGGGCTGTGACGGCCAACCCGTTAAGGGGGACGCGGCGAGGTAGGATGAGGAAATGCTCGAAGCTGTCGTGGCGATCGTAACGATGGGAACGAAGGTGCTGTTCATCCGGCGAGGACCAAGCGTTCCCAACGCGGGCTATTGGGCGCCGCTCAGCGGGAAGATTGAGGCTGGAGAAGACCAGGCCAGTGCGGTGATTCGCGAAGTCAGGGAAGAGGCTGGCCTGGTCGTGAAGCCGCTCCGGAAGGTCTGGGAGAGCCGCTCAACGAGTGGAACGCACCGCTTGTACTGGTGGCTTGCAGAGTGGGTGGGTGGAGAACTCACACTCGACCCACGAGAGGTCAGTGAGGCTCGCTGGCTTTCGGTGCCTGAGATATTGTGCCTTGAGAAGACTTTCGAGAACGACCGGGAGTTCTTTGAAAAAGTGCTCCCGCCCTTGGGAGAGCGCTGGACCTAGATGCGGTGATGTCACCCGCAGTCACATTGCCGGGAGCGGCCAATTTTCAGAGCGTAGGTGGACGGGAGCCCACCAAAAGGATCGCTGATGCCGAGCGCGCAATGCCTTCCCTCATATTGCGATGGTCTCCCGCAACCACTCTGCAACCTGATCGTAAACCGTCTGATGCACCTCTTGCTGCGTGAGGCTCGAGCTTTTCGGGACTTTGAAGGAATGGTCCCCGCCCTCTACGACGTAGAGCTTCACACGGGGCTTGAGTTTCGTAATAAATGGTTGCAACTCGTCGGGCGTGCCGAAGGCGTCGCGTGATCCTTGAACGAACAGCATCGGAGCCCTGATGCCCGATAGATGCCGCGCGCGAAGTTTTTCCGATCGGCCGGGAGGATGCAGCGGATAGCCGAGAAGGACCAACCCCGCCAGATCGCTGACATCACCAGCAGCAATCTGCGATGCGATACGCCCCCCCATCGACTTGCCGCCAATCACGAGCGCATTGCGGCCGAACTTCCCGTGATTGCGAGTTGTCTCGATCACTGCCCGATAACAAGCCTCCAATTTGTCGTTCGGATCGGGAACGCGGCGGCCGGCCTCCATGTAGCTAAAGTTGAAGGTAACCGCGTCCACCCCGCGCACCGCCAACTCAGTCGCCAAGTTCACCATGAAGGCACTTGTTTGGCCCGCGCCAGCTCCATGCCCGAGGATCAAAGTGATCCCAGCGCGCTCACGCACAGTGGCAGGATAGACAAGCGCCGTCACGCTCATGGACGGGGTGATCTCGACTCGAAGTTCCTCTCGCATCTCTCCCACCAAATCTAAGCCTCCGGTGGCTACGGAGATTATCTCTGACTCTCCGACTCACGCATTTGTTTGGCTAGGACTCGGCTACATTTTAGGCTCAAAACCCGGCTGCCCCTTACCCTGTCGAACTTGAGGATGACGTGCTCTAGGAGTTTCGGATCGCGAGAATCTCGGCGATATTGTGGACCTGAGCCGTGAGGTTCCCTGCCATCAATTCACGCTGTCCGTGAGATCCTTCCAGGTCCCAGCGGCTCCCTTGACGACTGCTTGCCCGCCGAGCTTGCCTTCCGTTCCGACCTCGCGAGCTACGCGTGTCACCTCGGAAGCGAAAGACGCGAGTTGCTCGACCATAGTACTGACGGCCTTGGCGGTTGCCAGGAATTCACCGCGTAGAGGGCCGGCCGTCGAATTCAATTGCCATCGTTTGCGAGAGATCGCTGCGAGCTACGGCGCCGATTACGCGGCTCGTCTCGCTGATGGGATGGAGGAGGTTGACGATCAGGCTGTTCACCGATTCGATCGATGAAGCTCATGGGCCACTGACGCCACCGAGCGTGGCGCGGTGACTAATGCGGCCTTCCTCACCTACTACCTGCGACGATCGTTTCAGTTCGTCGGCAAGTCTTGCGTTTGGCTCGATTAGGTCATTGAGCGTGTCAGCGATTTTTCCATCGATTCCAGATAAAGAGCTCGGCAATCGCGCGGAAAAGGAGCCCTTCTTGAAGGCGAGGAGAACGGCGAGCAGCTCCTTCTTGTCGAGTTCGCTCTTGGCGTCAGCTCGGTTGGATTTTGACGAAGTGCGGGAAGAGCGGGCTCACTCCCTTTTGCGACGAGCGCCCATCACCCAGCGGAGTAGTATGCGGGGGCCTTGCCCGCTCCCGACGGCGCCCCGCCGAACGGGCCGGCGATGTGGACCTCTACATCAATTGTACCGGGGAGAAGCTACCGAGGAGGGCATGCTCACGAAGAGGAGTGACACGCGCTACACGACCGGCCGCACCGGGCGAGCGCACTCGGTCGTCGGGACGAGACCATGATCCGGAAGCTGAGGTCCGGAAGCTACCGCCTCTATTCGCGGAAGAAGGACCCGAAGACCGGCAAGCGCCGGAACCTCGGTACGTTCGCGACCCGGGAGGCGGCCGAAAAGCACGAACGCGCGGTCCAGTACTTCAAGCGACGTTGAGCTGCGCGGCACCGCGGGTCGGCGCGGAAGCCTCGAAATGGCCCGGATTCGCCCGCTCAGCTCCATGCGCTCCTTGCAGACTCTCGTCGAGCAGCGGCGGCCTCACCTCAGCAGGCGTGGGGGTTTAGACCCGATACGCAATGTAAGAATGAAGAAATGATTGGCTCCTTTCTACAATCTGCACGCACGCTGCGTAGGATCTCTGCTGCTGTTCCCTTGCAGCGATCCCAGAAAACGCCCAGAAAACATTTCTAGATTGTTCGCCTTGCAACAAGGGCGCCCTTGCCACTCGGGCACGAGAAATGCTTGCCCGCTGAACCGCTGCCTCACCCCTTCGCGCAAGGGAGAAATCGCAATGGCCACTGCCCCGGGGACCTTTGACTACAAGGCATGGTCGGCCCGGAGGTTATGGCTCCGCATCCTCCGCAGGAGTGACGCCGAAAGCGCGGCCTTCAGAATCTTCTCCGAGAACTTCGAGCGCAGTTTCCGTCGTGTCTTCTTATACGTGAGTCGACGCGTGAACGACCGCGAGATCTTGGAGCGGATCGTGAATGACGTTCTCGAAGAGAATCTTGATCTCCTCGTAGTGCAGGGCAACGCACCGCGGGAGGTAGAGCGGCTCAAAGCGTCCGCAGATCGCCTGGTCGCGCAGGTTACTAATAGGTCTCTTGTATAGGCTACATAATGTGCGATCTCAGCGTGCATGAAGAGAGTCGACGGTCGCACGCTGTCCCACGAAATGTCCGAGCACATCCGTCTGATGGCGGTGCGCCGCGTGCGCGGGGGCGAGGCGCCGAGCGCGGTGATCGGCAGCTACGGGTTGTGCCGGACCACGATCTACCGGTGGCTGCGGGCGGCGAAGCGGGGTGGCGAGGAGTCGCTGAAGGCGCACCGGCATCCGGGACGCAAGCCGTTCCTGTCTCGAGTCCATCGTCTCAGATGCGCAAACTCCGTGTTTCGCGGACGTGGAGGAGTTATGATTTTAAGCTGGGCAATCAGCTTCAGCATCTTCGCGCTGATCGCAGCGGCGCTCGGCTTTAGCCATGCGGCTGCGGCTACAAGCGTGGTCGCGAGAATATGTTTTGGCCTATTCGCTTTTTTGAGCCTGGTACGGGCCATTTCGGGTGGCGATCGTCGTACTCGCGCGGCGCCCGACCTAGCACAAGTGCCACGCGTGCGGGTGTCGGAAGCTCGACCCGCGAAAGGCGTGGCCCTGGCGTGCTGAGAGTGGGGCAGGGCTCGTCAGTCTACGATCGAGACCGTGAGTCGACCAGCGTTCCAGGAAGGTCATCGTACGACGTCCGATGGCCTTTCTGCAGCGGAGAGGGTAGTTTATTGCCTTCCTCCGATATCGGACGGCTCTCGCATCGTTAGGGTCGGAGTCGATGCTTGACGAGTGCCTCCACATCGAATCCTGCGGTTCGCGCCGGCTGTTCGCGTGGCGATCGCGCGTGCTGTGTCTCGCGAGTTGTCTCCTCGCTGGTGCTTGCGCGTACTCGACTCAGATTTCGCCCCAGGAACCTTCCGCCAGCGCCCAACTGCTCCTCGTGCGCTCTCTCGACCGTGCCATCGCCCAGCTCGACGTCAGTCGACTCGCGGGTCGCCGCGTCGCTGTAGACGTCATTGCCCAGGGCGGGAACCGGGATTTTGCTTGTGAGCTCGTGAAGAAGCGGCTGCGCGAGCGAGGCGTTCACGTATCCGCCGACGCGCCCGAGGAGAGGTTGCAGGTATTTGCGACTGTCCTAGGCACCGATCGCGGTGAGACACTCATCGGGGTCCCGGCAACGTACATCCCAATCTTCGGAGTCGGCTCGCCCGAAGTATCGATCTTCAAATGGGTGCGCAATCGCGGGCTTGTAGAGCTCGAACTGGACGCGCTCGAACCTCAGAGCGGCGAAGTCATCGACCGGCTCGGCCCCGTGGTTGGGTCCGCGAAGCGTGATGACTACACGCTTCTCATCTTTATCAGCTTCACGTTGACGGATGCGATCGCCGCGCCGTAGCAGGCGTCAGAAGGTCGTCGTTCCGAGCTCAACTCGCTCCGCCGACGGAGGGGCAAGTCGCACGCGATGTGACTGCATCTTCTCGAATCAGCCGCCGGCAAGAAGGTCCGACATGAGTTTGACCACGCACCCGGACCCAGGGTAGGCATTCGTGATCCTTCGCTCTCTTCGCCGATGTCGCTGGTAGCGATAGCCAAGAATCATCGCCCGTGTCTAAAACGTTCCGCGAGAGACCTCCGGGGCCGCAATCACCTCGTCAAACCGGAGCGACTGGCCCGGACCGATCGGACCTGCAATGTGCCGCACGAGAGCACGGCTCGGGCTCTCGCCGATCGGCTTGAACTCGTTCGGCCACAAGTGCGTCTACTGGATCAACAGCGTTACTTCCGATACCGCCAGTGAGGAGCGATTCGAAATCACCCCCGTCACGTGTCCACGCTCGCTCTGTACCGAGTCGACCGCGATTACTCGATCCACATCTGTGGGCGACGCCACCTCCGCCGCAACGGAATGAGACCCGAAAACGCAAAGCAGCGCTCCAAGAGCAAGACGAAGTAGGGACGGCCTCCGTGCAGCGGCAGTTCCCAGTATGGTGCTGCAAGCTGAGGGAAAGAGCCTTGGTTGGGTAGGTCGGCACGGGCGGGCCGGGCTGCGAGCACATCCTTTCCGGCCTCGGGCTTGATGACGCCGAGCGGAGTGTTCTTCCACATCTTTGCCTCCTTAGACGCCCGCGGTGTAGGGACATATGAATCCAGCCCGACTCCCCCGTCGCGAACTCCATCTAGGCTCGCAAGCGACATACCATTGGCCAGCGTCCAGCGATCCCGGAATGAGCCTTCGACTCCGCGCTGGTCTCCTCGCCTCCTGGGGGCTTCATCAGCTCGCAGGGTCGCCTCGCGACTCAGCGAGTACGGCGGCGAGGTGATCGAGAACGTCCTGTCTGGTCCGCGCCCGCAAGGAGAGTGGAGTCTTGACGAGGTCTCGAGAGACCAACTGCAACCAGCGAACCTCCTCATCGTGTGTCAATAGATCATCCATCTCTTCGGATCTCATCGTCACCAGAGTTCGTCGCCACGCCTCCCTTGCGCGATGGGATCCACTGCTGCTGTTGTTCATACTGCGCCCTCCCGGCGAAGTTCCGACTCCCGCGTCAAACTCCAAAGCCTCTGAGATACAGCACACATACGAAGTACAAATGAGTTTGGCGCTCCTGTTGGCGACACAAAATGCAGTCCTTATGAACGACGCTCTGAATGTTGCCAGGCAAAGCGAGCGTCTCCTGCACGTCAAGTCAATTGCTGTGGCCTTCAGCAAACGGAGAGTGTTCGGCGTTCTCACCTTGCGTCAAGTGAGGGTAATCACAAAGCATTGCTCGCGCGGACGGTACGTCGATCAGAAGTGCTTTCTACAAACGCGCCAAGAACTGTGGCGATGCAGCGCAGGAAGCCTGCGCGGATGGCACAGCGGTTGCTAGCAGGAAAGGCAAACGGAATGAAAAAATGAATGTGCTTAACTGTGACCGCATCCGACACGGGTGAGTGCGACGCTGTTCTCCGAATTCTTGAGGGAGAACAGCCTCATGCAAGTCCCGAAGACGCTGCACGACTTCTACGATCAGTTCCCGGAGGAAGAGTCCTGCTGGATGGCCCTGCGCCAGATCCGGTGGCCGCACGGATTCATCTGCCCTCGCTGCGCGAAGCGGGGCAGCCACCGACTGCGCTCGCGCCGGCTCGAGCAGTGCCGGTCCTGTCGCTATCAGACCTCGGTCACGGCGGGGACGATCTTCCACAAGACCCGAGTGCCTTTACGTACGTGGTTCTTGGCCATCTTCTATCTGGGCCGCCACAAGAAGGGCATTTCTGCGCTCCAGTTTCAGCGCGATAGCGGCCTGGGCAGCTATCAGACGGCCTGGACTCTGCTCCATAAGCTCCGCTCGGCGCTGGGCCACCGGCCGCAGTTAAGGCTGACCGGCCTGGTGGAGGTGGACGAGGCGTATGTCGG
>Ga0209039_10002735_pt1 | contig 14590 bp, 11 predicted proteins | sample BogFormECP12_OM1_FD_188238 | JGI IMG/M metagenome (GOLD analysis project Ga0209039, IMG submission 188238) | Bog forest soil microbial communities from Calvert Island, British Columbia, Canada - ECP12_OM1 (SPAdes) (version 2) | ecosystem: Environmental > Aquatic > Freshwater > Wetlands > Bog ... | reverse complement strand
TCCATGTACATCAAGGCGGAGTAGTTGGCCAGCGCTTCCATCAACCAGTAGTCGCGGTAGGTGGCCGCGGCGACGCGGTTGCCCCACCACTGGTGGGCGGTTTCGTGGGCCTCCATCAGGTCTTCGAAGAACAACGTCTGCGATTCCGGCGCCGGGCTGCGCGAACCGGGATTCTGTTTCAGATAGGCCAGCGTGGAGAGATAGATCAAGCCCGGAAAGCCCTGCCCGAACGACCCGGGAATGGGCGACACAGTGAGGTGCGGTAGCGCGGGCGGCCCGAATTTCGACGCCATGAACTGCATCGCCGACGCCACCTCGGAAGCCAGGCCGGCCAAACGCGCCAGTGGGTCCGGCGGCGTAGCGAGCGGAACCGGCACGTTGGCCATCGGATCCGGCTTCCCCTGCCGCCCCACCGCCGGCACCGAAATGATTTCCACCGGGCGCGGCGCCAGTGCCTGCTCCAGGGTTCGGTTGGCGCACACGTCCACCACGTACCCTCCGCGCTCCACGCGGGCGTGGGCATAGTTGCCCAGGTTGAAACCGGCCATGCGAATGGTGGCGGAGGTCCGGCGGCGGGTGATGCGCCAGTCGCCCTCGGTGCGGTCCTCCACCACGTCGCCCGGCGTCACCAGGTCCAGGTCCTTGGGATAGTGGAACCGCAGATCGTAGCTGGCGAACTGCAGTCCGTGGACCGGATACCAGTTGCCGCGCGCGGCGACGAAGAAGATCCGGTCGCCGGCGTCGGCGATCACTTTGCCGGTGTGATGAAACTCAAATTCGTAGTCGCGCCCGGCGTGCATCGGTTCGCGCGGCACCACCAGGAAAGCGCTGTTTCCGCCGCGCGCCAGGCTGGGACGCAGCGAGTCCCGCTGCAGGACTTCGGCGGGCTGGCCGTCCACGCTGGCTTCCGTCACCGCCATGGGCGTGGCAATTTCGAACGGCGCGGCCAGGGTGCCTTCCACCGTGGTTCTCACCTTTACCCGCGTGACGGCGGTCAGCGCCAGGCCTGCATCCACGGTGGCGTCGATGCGGTACGAGGAGGTCAGCAGGCCGGATTTCGGCGGCTCCGGAGTGCCGCGCAGGGACCGCGCGCGGAAGTTGGTCCAGGTGTCGTAGAAGGTCTGGCCGTTGCGGTTCACCACCTGCGCCGCCAGGATCTGTTCGGAGCTCTCGGGGTCGTAGATCAGGTCGAAGTTGCCCAACTTGACGCCGCTGAACAGCCCCGCCAGCAAGTCGCCGCGGCGCGGCCCTCCCAACAGGTCGAGGGTCAGCCGCACCTGGAAGCTCTCGGCCAGGTTGTGCAGAACCGGGTTCCAGCGCTCCGCCATCAACTCGCCGGTCTCGGGCGCTTTTCTGACGCTGGGGCTCTCCGCCATTTGGGCGGCCAGCGCCTGGTGCTGGCCGCCGGTGAACAGCAGCAGCACGGTGCGGAAATGCTCGTCCAGGTTGGGGCTCTGGATGTAGGCGGCCAGCGAGCGGCGCTCGGCGCGGTCCGGGGGCAAGAGCAGGACTTCGCCGTCGCCGCCTTCGGTGTCGGCGGTGAAGACGGCGGCGACGGGGCGGCCGGCCACCGGACGGCTGAAGATCAGGTGCCCGTCGGTCAGGTAAATGCGGATGTCTTCCTTGAACACGGTGAGGTCGCGGACGCGGTAGCACTCCGCGGGGTCGAACGCGGTTTCGCGCAGCGCTCGAGCCACCTCGGCCGCCGCGCCCGCCCATGCGGGCCAGGGGAGAAACAGTGCAAAAGCGGCCAGCCAGCGCCACGTGGGGCAGGTTGAAAACCCGCGGCGGACCCCGAGGGGGTACCCCGTTAACCCGCCTCTTCGCGTACCAGGCCGGTTTCGTGTGCCCTCTGGGCGGGGCCGCGGGTTGGGAACGTTCCCCACACCGGCCCTGGGGTTCAAGCCGCCTTGCAGGCGATCGCCTCGGCGCATCATCGCAACTATCAGTCTACTGGAACCCGCGCCACTATACTGTATATGTGGCGGGCCAAGCGGCATGGAAAAGCACCGCGGCGTACGCCGGCCTGCTGGCCGGGGGGCTGGTGGTGGGCTTCCTGGGGGCCTCCTGGTTCGGGGCGCCGCTCGACCGGTCCGCCTACGATTTCATGTTTCGCTTCTACCGTCCCGCGCCGTGGCATCCGCAATCCGCCATCCTGGCCATCGATGAGCAAACGCTGTCCACCTATGGGGGCATTCGCGGCGTCCGCACCGCGCTGGCGAAGGGGCTTCCGATTCTCGACGCTCACTTGCCCAAAGTAGTTGTGGTGGACGTGATCCTCGCGGACCGCGGCGCCGATCCCGAGGTGGATGCCGCCCTGGCCCGGGCGTTCTGCGCCACCCCCAACCTGGTGCTTTCGGCCGACATGACGGCCGATGGGTGGGACATGCCGCTCGCCGGGTTCCAGCGCTGCGCCGCCGCCGTCGGCCAGGTGCATGCCGCGCCCGACGAGAACGATGCGATTTCGCGCGCCATTTCGCTCGAGAAGAGAGGCTTCCAGCAACGGCATTGGGCGCTGGCGCTGGAGGCGTTCCGCCTGAGCCGCGGCGCGCAAATCCAGGAAGACACGGCTGCCGGCACGGGCCTGGACGTAGGCGGAACCATCGTTCCCATCCCCTACGAGGGCGGCATGCTGCGCCGCCCGGGAATGCCCGACACGCCCGGCCGCCTGATGCGCGTGCGGTTCCTGCCTCCACCGCCGGTGATGCAGCCCATCCCGCGCGTGTCGCTGAAGGTCTTGATCGACGACCCCGCGAAGGCCAGTGCCTTCACCGGCAAGGTGGTCTTTGTGGGCGTGACCGCCGTCACCGAGCTACACGACCGCCTGACTACGCCGGTCCGCCCGGACATCCAGACGCCCGGCATCGAGATTCACGCCAACGCCTTCGAAACCCTGGCGCAGGGCGTGTACCTCATCGACGTTCGCGGCGACCTGGAATTCCTGTTTTGCCTGGGCATCGCCATCGCCATGGGGGTAGCGTTTCGCTACCTCCCGGGCTGGTGGGCCTACACCGGCGGTCTGGCGATTCTGGCGGCGGCGTTCCTCGCGCCCTACGCGTTCTTCACGCACCGCGTGGTGTTTCCGTTTGCCGCCCCGGTGTCCGTGGCCTGGTTTACGTTTGTCGCCGCCGCCGCGTATTACCACCTGGTGGTGCGCCGCAACTGGCACATCGAGCGGGCCTCGCGCACCCGCTACCAGCAGGCCATGCAGTTCGTGACGCACGAAATGCGCACGCCGCTCTCCGCCATTCAGGGATCCAGCGAGCTGATTACGCGCTATCCGCTGACCGAGGAGAAGCGCAAGCAGGTGGCGCAGCTCATCAATTCCGAGAGCAAGCGGCTGGCCCGCATGGTGGAGGTGTTCCTGAACGTGGAGCGGCTCTCCGCCGGCCAGATGGAGCTGAAGCGCGAACCTATCGAGATTGGTCCCATGGTGGAGGTTTGCGTGGAGCGCGCGCGGCCGCTCGCCGAGCGAAAGCATATCCGCCTCGTGTCCGGCCCCATGAACGGGGATCTGCGCATCGGCGGCGACCGCGAACTCATGGAATATGCCTGCTACAATTTACTTACCAACGCAGTGAAATACTCGCCCCGGGAAACTGAAGTTACGGTTACCGGTACTGGCGGCGACGGGTATGTCCGGATCGCGGTGCAGGATCAGGGCATTGGAATGGACCAGAAGGAAGTCAAGCAGATCTTTCAGAAGTTCTATCGCACCAAAAAGGCCGAGGAATCGGGCGAAGCGGGAACCGGAATCGGGTTGTCCATCGTCCAACAGATCGTGGACCGGCACGGCGGGCGCATCGACGTGACCAGCCAGCCGGGAGCCGGTTCGTGTTTCACGCTGGTGATCCCAGAGGTTGGGGCGGAACGATTTTGATGCACAAACTACTCTTAGTGGAAGACGATCCGGCGTTGCAGTTTACCATCCAGACGGCCCTGGAAGCCAATGGCTACGCCGTGGACGCCGCTTCCACCACCGGCGAAGCCATCGAGCGGCTGGCGGAATCCGCCTACCCGGTGGTTATTTCCGATATCTATATCGACGAGCGCACCGGCCTCGACGTGCTGGACGCGGCCCGGCGCAAGGACCCCGATTGCGCGGTGATCCTGATGACCGGCCGCGGCACCATGGAAACCGTCATGGCGGCCACCCGCGGCGGCGTCTTCGATTACATTGCCAAGCCGTTCGACCTGGACGTGATGATCGCCGCCGTCGGGCGGGCTCTGGCGGCGCGCAACGGCGGCGAAGCCGAGGCCGAAGAGGAAGAGCTGCCCGAGACCGAAATGATCGGCAACTCGCCGGCCATGGTGGAGATTTATAAGATCGTGGCGCGCGTGGCGCCCACCGACGCCACGGTGATCGTCGAAGGCGAAACCGGCACCGGCAAGGAACTGGTGGCGCGCATGATCTGGCGCAACAGCCGGCGCGCCAACCAGCCGTTTCAGGTGGTGGACTGCGGCTCGATCGCGCCCTCGCTGCTGGAGAGCGAATTGTTCGGCGCCATGCGCGGCGCCTTCACCGGCGCCGACCGCGACCGCGTGGGCGTCTTCGAAGCCGCCAACCGCGGCACCGTGTTTCTGGATGAAATCGGCGAGATCGAGCAGAACTTCCAGGTGGCGCTGCTGCGCTTTCTCGAAGGCCGCGAGATTCGCCCGGTGGGATCGTCGCGCTCCAAGGAAGTGGACGTGCGCATCGTCTGCGCCACCAATCGCGACTTACAGCGCCTGGTGGACGAGGAGAAGTTCCGCGAGGACCTCTGGTACCGCCTCAACACCGTGCGCATCGCCATTCCGCCCTTGTGCGAACGGCGCGGCGACATCCCCCTGCTGGCGCGTTTCTTCGCCAATAAATACAACGGCAGATACAACCGCGACGTGAAGCTGATGGACTCCGGCCTGAAGGTGTTGCAGGATTACACCTGGCCCGGCAACGTTCGCCAGTTACAACACCTGGTGGAGCGCCTGACGATTCTGGCCGACCGCATCGACGCCGACGCCGTGCGTGGCGCGCTGACGGTGATGGAGTCGCGCGACAAGCCGGTGGAGACGCTGGCCGACGCCGAAGAGGAGCAGATCCGCCGCGTGCTGGCCGCCACCGGCGGCAACAAGAGCAAGGCCGCGCAGGTGCTGGGGATCGAGCGCAAGACGCTGTACCGGAAGCTGGAGCGGATGAAGCTGTAGGGCCGCCATTGGGGCCCTGCGGGGCCGGGGCGCGGCACTCTGAAGCGCACGCCACCGGACGGCATTCCCGTCCGGGCCTACGGCGCTTCCGCCCTGATTGAGCTGAATGACCCGATGATCCGCTTCACCACCGGGTCCAACGCGTCCTTATCGGATTGGGGATACTCAAGGTAGAGAGTCTTGAACGCACCATCCTGCAGAATCCCTTTCTGGTATACGATGAGGCCGGCCGTCACTCCGGAGAACACATACCAGTTGCCCTTCGAAACCTTGTAAGTCACGGTCAGCGGAGCGGCCTTCCGCTTGATCTCAATGTGCCAGTCGCATTCCTCCGCCACGGTGCGATCGAAGACGTTGTACCCGCCCCACACCGCCAGCTTGAACTTCTTGTCCTTCGATTCAAAGCGTTGCCCATCGCCGTTGAAGGATTCGCCTTGCGCGAGCAACAGCCGCTTCGGGTACTGGACGGCAAAACCGAATCTGCCATTGGTGTAACTGTCGAAGCCGGAATCGGCGCTTGTCGCGGCGGCCACTATCAGAAGAGCGAGTGTGTATTCCCGTGTCATTACCGCCGCTACGGCTACACACCCCGCGGACGCGCGGCGCGGCCGATGCCGGTGTAATCGAAACCGGCGCGGATGGCGGCCTCGGGCTGAAAGGCGTTGCGGCCGTCCACCAGGACGCGCGCGGGGGTCTGCGACGCCAGCGCCACCAGGTCGAGGTTGCGGAACTCGTCCCACTCGGTCACCAGGACCAGGGCGTCGCACCCGGCTCCCAGTTCCCGCACGCTCTCGCAGTAGCGGACCTTGAGATCGGGCCACTGCTGGCGGCAGGCCGGCATGGCGATGGGATCGTAGACCTTGACACGCGCGCCCATCTGCAGCAGGCGCTCGGCGATGGTCAGGCTGGGCGCGTCGCGCAGGTCGTCGGTATCGGGCTTGAACGCCAGGCCCAGCAACCCGATGGTGCGTCCCTTCAGGATGAAGAGCTTCTCCTGGAGCTTCTGAATCACCGCGCCGCGCTGCGCCGCGTTGACGTCGAGGGAAGCTTGCAGCAGCCGGCCCTCATACCCGTACTCGCGCGCCGTGTGCAGCAAGGCGTGCACGTCCTTGCCGAAACAACTGCCGCCCCAGCCGACCCCCGGACTGAGAAACTTGGCGCCGATGCGCGAGTCCAGTCCGATTCCGGTCATCACCTCGGTGGCTTCGGCGCCCACCCGCTCGCAGATGTTGGCGATTTCGTTGGCGAAGCCGATCTTCATGGCGAGGAAGGCGTTGGCGGCGTACTTGATCATCTCGGCGCTGGTCAGCGAGGTGGCCACCAGGGTTGCCCGGGTGACGGACGCCGGCCGCGGCACTCCCGGAGGCGGATCGAAATTCTGCGACACCAGCGGTTCGTACAGACGGCGCATGAGTTCCAGCGTCTCGGCGTCTCCCGTGCCCACCACGATGCGGTCGGGGTACAGCGAATCCGCCACGGCGCTGCCCTCGCGCAGGAACTCGGGGTTGCTGGCGACGCCGAAGCGGATGCCATCCGGGGCGCCCGGCTGGGCCTCGCCAATGCCTTCCCGAACCAGGGTTTCCACCAGGTTCCCGCTGCCCACCGGCACCGTGGACTTGTTGACCACCACGCGGAAACGGCGTCCGTCCATGGCGCCGCCGATGCTGCGGGCCGCGGCCTCCAGGTATGCCAGGTTGGCTTCGCCCGAGGGAAGCGGCGGCGTGCCCACGGCAATGAAGATCGCGTCGCTGGCGGACGCGGCCTCCGCCAGGTCCGTGGTGAACGCGATGCCGCCCCGCTGGGCGGCGAGTGCCAGCATCTGCTCCAGGTGAGGCTCATAGATGGGCGATTCACCTCGCTGCAGGGTGGCGATCTTGCTCGCGTCCGTGTCCACGCACGTGACGTGGTGTCCCAGGTAGGACAGGCACGCTCCCGTAACCGTGCCCACATATCCGGTTCCGATTACTGTGACTTGCATAAGAGGCCCTGGCCAAAGGTGGCCACGAACGTTGAGTATAGCAAGCCGTTGAGGATGGCTCCGGCGCAAGCGGCGCGCGGCCCGCCGCGAACCGCCGTTACCGGGACAGCCCCGCCGCCGTGCTATAATTCACCTGTCTACCTGTTCTGAAGACATCAGTGGATTTCTATGCCTAAGCTTAAGACCCATAAGGGTGCGTCTAAGCGGTTCAAGAAAACCGGCACGGGCAAAGTGGTTCGCAGTCACGCCTTTGGCCGGCATATCCTGACCTCGAAGCCGCACAAACGCAAGAAGAAGCTTCACCAGCGCGTGGTCGCGGATGTGGCCAACCAGCCGGCCTTGAAGCGTATGCTCCCCTATTAGAGGGAGCGATTCGCGCGGACGGCGCGTGTGGCACGTGCCCGCTCCGCCAGTCGAAATAGAACCAAACGAGGAGATGAAAACGTGCCCAGAGTAAAACGTGGTACTCACCGCCGGGCGTCGCGAAAGAAGACGCTCGAGCAGGCATCCGGATATTTTCTAACCAAGAGCAAGCTCTACCGCGCCGCGCAGGAAGCGGTGGAGCGCGGCCTCAAGTTCGCTTACGTCGGACGCAAAAACAAGAAGCGCGATTTCCGCGCCCTGTGGATCGTGCGCATCAACGCGTCGTGCCGCGCCGCCGGTATTTCCTACAGCAAGTTTCTGCACGGGCTTAAGGCCGCCGGTCTGGACCTGAACCGGAAGGTCCTGGCGGACGTGGCCTTGCATGACGAGGCAGGCTTCCAGCAGTTGGTGGCCAAGGCCAAGGCGGCGCTGGAGACGGCATGAACCCCGCCGGGCCGGAATCGGACTCCCTGGGCAACCTGGAAGAGCGCATCCAGTTGGCGATTCAACTGGTGGCGCGGTTGCGTGAGGAGAAGGAAGCCGCGCTCGCCGAGGCCGCATCGGCTTTGTCCGAGAAGCAGCGCCTGGCCGAAGAGGTTCGTGCGCTGCAGGCGGAACGCAAGCAGGTGCGCGCCCGCATCGAGAAGCTGTTGGGACAGATAGACCAATTGGGCGCCGGTTAGCCGTTCCGGAGCGGAGACGCGGGTGAAACCTCCCGACAAACAACCCGTTCGCGTGACCATCCTGAGCCGGTCTTACCTGCTGCGCAGGTCCGGAGATCCGCAGGAGGTGGAACGCGTGGCGGCCAGCGTCAACGAGCTAATGCTCAACATCGCGTCCCGCTCTCCCAACGCCGATTCCACGCATATCGCCGTGCTGGCGTGCCTGCATCTCGCCGACAAGCTGCGGCAACTCGAAGCCGAACTCAGCCGGTTCAGGGAGCGGGTGGATCGCAAGAGCGAGGAATTCGCAGGCCTGCTGGAGCAGTTGATCGCTTCGGCGCGGGAAGACTGACGATGCTCCGGATGGCGCTGGCGCTGGCGATTGGCGTCCCGCCCGCCCTGTCCGCATTTCAGGCTTCCTATCCGGCGGAGATCGCCGCATGGCGGCACGGCCGCGAAGCCAGACTCACGGCGGATGACGGATGGCTGACCGTGGCCGGGCTGTTCTGGCTGCATCCCGGCGCCAACTCCTTCGGGAAGGCTTCCGACGCCGCCATGGCGCTTCCCGACGGGCCGCCGCACGCCGGAGTCTTCACTTTCGATGGCCGGCACGTCACCGTCACCATGAACGGCGCCACGCGCGAGGTGACGCCGGATGCCGACACCGATCGGGTCAAAGTGGGCAGGCTCAGCCTGCTCGCGATCCGGCGTGGCGACCGGTTCGGCATCCGGCTCAAGGATCCCGAGAGCCCATACCGCCGGCAGTTTCATGGCCTGGAGTACTTTCCAATCAGCCAGGCCTGGCGGGTGACGGCCCGCTGGGTGGCGGCCCCGAAGAAGATCCCCATTCTAAACGTTCTGGGCCAGACCGAGCCTTCGGAGTGCCCCGGCTACGCGGAATTCGAATTGGGCGGCCAGCGCTTGCGCTTGTACCCGATTCTGGAGAGCCCGGACGACCGGCAACTGTTCTACATCTTCCGCGACGAAACCGCCGGTAAGGAAACCTACGGAGCCGGGCGGTTTCTTTACAGCGACATGCCGCGCGACGGGCAGGTCGTGCTGGATTTCAACAAAGCCTACAACCCTCCCTGTTCGTTCACGCCGTATGCCACCTGCCCGTTGCCGCCTCCGGAGAACCGGCTGGGCGTGCGAATCGAAGCGGGCGAGAAGAAGTACGGGCACTGAGCCCGCGAAAGCCCGGGTTTTCGCGGACTTAGTGGAGAGTGGTGGGGAGCAGAACGCCGTCCCCGGGCATGAAGGCATGCCTTATGGAGAGGTCCAGGTTGGCGAGCGAAGTCCGCATATCTGCGCCGTCCCCGTCGTCGGCGGGCCGCGAGAGCACTTCCTGGTAGAGGGCCAGGAAAACCCGCACCACTTCGGGATCCCTCCAGCCGCGAGCGGCTTCGTCGCGAATGATCTCGATCGCCTCGTCGGGTGAACAGGCTTCGCGGTAGGGCCGGGGATTGGTCAGCGCATCGTAAATGTCCGCCACCTGGAGAATTCGCGCCAGTTTCGGAATCTGGTTCTCCTTCAAGCCATCCGGGTAGCCGGTTCCGTCCCACCGCTCGTGGTGGTGGCGGATGATGGGCAGAACCTGCCCGAGCGATTTCACGTGGCAGCAGATCTCCTCGCCGCGAGTGGTGTGGCTGCGCATGGTTACCCACTCCTCGCTCGTCAGTTTTCCCGGCTTGAGCAGGATCGCGTCCGGAATCCCCACCTTGCCGACATCGTGCAGGTACCCGCCGCGGTAGAGCGCCACCAGGGCCTCGTCGTCCAGCCCCATTCGAATTCCCATGGCGACGCCCAGGCACGCCAGCCGTCTGCAATGGGTTCCGGTATGCTCGTCCCGCTGCTCCACGGCCTGTCCCAACGCCAGCAGGGTGGCCTGCATCTCGTCGGCGCTGCACCCGCCGCGGGCCGCGTCCTTGGAATTCGAGATCGTTCTTGGGCGGTGCCCATGCATGTTCGGCATCGAGTCTCCAATGGATTTATCGACCCGATCGGTGCAAAGTATTAGGGCCTCCCTGGAAGAAAGTTCCGGATGATCCGATTTTGGGGACCGCAGGCAGGGGTATCACTGCACTCTGACCACGGTGAGGGAGCGCCAGCCGTAGTTGCCGGCGGCGTCATAGGCCCGGATCGTCACGGTTGTATCCCCTATCAGCAGAGGGACTACGGCGGACCAATTAGTAGTGCCCGACGCCGTCCCGGACTTGCCGTTGGACGTGCTCCAGGTGACCGAAACCACTCCCACATTGTCCGACGCCGTGCCGGAGACCGTAATGGTAGCCGAATAGGCCGAGACGATGGTGGAACCCGGGGATACGATTGTGAGCGTCGGCGGAGCCGTGTCCGTTCCGCCACCCGGCGGAGTGGGCGTGGGCGGAGTGGGCGATGGCGGCGTGGGAGCGGGCGGAGTGGGCGTGGGCGGAGTGGGCGTGGGCGGCTGAGCCGTGGAGGGCTTGCCATACAGCGCCTGAATGCCGGCGATGTCGTCGTCTGTCAGGCCGGCCGCCACGTGGTAGTAGGCGTACATCACCGCGTTGGGGTTGCTGGAATGCGCCAGCCCGAGGGCGTGGCCGGCTTCATGCAGAGCCACCGAGAACAGGTCGATGCCGGTGGCCGCGTCCCACGCTTCCACGTCGTTGAAGTGCATGTCGCCCGCCAGCGGTTCGGGGTTGGCGGGCGCCGGATAAAAGGTATGCGCCAGGATGGAGGAGCTGGTGAACGGATAGGGATCGCCGTGGGCGCCGGTGGCGAACAGGATGTCGATCGAGCGCGCTTCCCCGGCATGCTGTCCCGCTGTAATGGTGACGTTGGTGTATTGCGCCCACTCCTGAAACGCTTTGGTCACCTGGCTGCGCACCACGCTTTCGGCCACCTTACCCGTCACGTTCTCGAACCAGTACTGCAGCGCTACGGCGCCGGAGCCGGCGCTCGGCCACTGGGAGCCCACCAGCACGTAATCGGCGACCGGGCCGGCTTCGGAGATGGGACCGGGACACCCGAACACGTGCCGGCGTGCGAGCAGGTCCACCGAGGGCGGCACGATGCGCCAGACCTCATCGCGGCGCGCCAGGCCGGCCAACCGCTCCCAGGAGCCCGCCAGCAACAAGTGGCCGGGGAGCAGATCCGGGTTCTCCAGGACCTGCAGGCCCGCCTCCCCGGCCATACGCCGGGCAAGGAGCGGGTCCACGTCCCCATGAAACACCGCCAGGTACGCGCCCGTGGACTCGTGCGCGAACTCCCCGCTGATCTTCTCCGGGGCGTCGACCCCCGCCGCCCAAAGCAACTCCAGGCCCCGCGCGTCCCAGGCCTCATCGCTCGAAACCAGCAGGCCCGAAGGCGGAACGAACGCCAGCACACGAACCCCGCGGCGCGCCAGTTCCGCCCGCACCTCCGCCGCGGGATAGGAGCCGAACTCCACCACCTTGTGCCCCGCCGGAACCTCGGGACGCACCCCGCCGCCATACGGCTGTGCGGCCGCTCCCCAGGAAGCCAGAGCCAGGGCTACCGTAAACGTCCAGAAACTGGGGAAATGCATGTCTTCTATTCTCTTTTCGGCGCCAAGTGAGATTTTTTGCGGCCTGGAAGCACCAATTTAAGGACCCCGATGAAACCCACATCCTTCTGGCCGATGGCTCTGCTGTGGGCCGCCCTGGCCTGTCCTGCGCAGGCGCAGCCGGTATACAACATTGAGACAGTCGCGGGCAGTTCCCCCGCTCCCGTCAGTGGCCTTGGCGGAGCCGCCACGGCGGCGCGGCTCGGCAATGTTCAGGGGGTTGCGACCGACCGTCTGGGCAACCTGTACCTCTCGGATACGAATCACAATCGAGTACTTAAGGTGGATACCAGCGGGGCCATCACCGCCTTTGCGGGTACGGGCATAGCTGGATTCTCCGGCGACGGGGGCCCCGCGACCGCCGCGCAGTTGAGTCTTCCCTATGGGCTTGCCGCCGACGTGTCGGGAAACCTCTACGTCGCCGACTACCAGAACAGCCTCGTGCGCCGCATCGCGCCCGACGGCACTATTTCCACCGTGGCGGGCGGTGGAACGCAGGCTGATGCCATCGATGGCTCGCCGGCCACCAGTGTCCCCCTGCTCGGCCCCCGCAATCTGGCTGTGGATGCCGCTGGCAACCTGTATGTCTCCGAATTCAACGGCGGTCGAGTGCGCAAAGTGGACTCCGCCGGCAACATCTGGACCGTCGCGGGCACAGGCGTCCCAGGCAACCGGGACACCGGCGGGCTCGCGACCAACGGACAACTATCGTCCCCAGCCGGCTTGGGTCTGGATCCCAGCGGCAACTTGTACATCGCGGACTCCGGAAACAGCCGCATCTGCGTGATCAAAGGCGGTATCATGTCAGCGATCGAATGGCCCGCCACGGTGTTAGGCGGGCCGGCCATACCAGTGGCGCTGGCCGTGGACACCCACTCGACGATTTACGCAGGCGATGGAGCTGGGGTCCTCTCGTACACCCAGGCCGGCATTTGGAGCCCCTTTGCCGGCGTGCTGAGCTTACCGGCCGGAGTCACCCAGGCGTCCTTCGTGCAGGGCTACTCGGGCGATGGCGGCCTCGCAACATCTGCCGAGCTGAACAGCGTCCTCGATCTGACGGTGAGCCCGGCGGGCACCTTGTACATAGCCGACTCCACGTACGTTCGCTCGGTGGACCGGTCGCTTATCATCCGCACCGTGGCGGGAAGCAGCCCGCCGCAAGAGACCGGCGACGGGGGCCCGGCGACCTCCGCCGTACTTAGCACGCCTTCGGCAATGGCTCTCGATCATTCTGGCAACCTTTCCATATCCGATACAGGTTTCCATCGGGTACGGCAGGTAACGCCCTCGGGGACAATCGCCACGGTGGCGGGGACGGGATTCCAGGGTTACAACGGGGATGGGATTCCGGCCACCAAGGCCCATTTGAACAACCCCCGCGGCGTCGCCCTGGACAAGGCGGGCAATCTGGTCATCGCCGACATGGGCAACCAACGGATCCGCAGAGTCACGGGCGGCGTCATCTCGACCGTGATCGGCCTTGGCGCGGGAATCGCCGCAACCACGGCCTGCGTCTCCGGGCCCCTCCAAACGGCGATGCACAACCCCACCGGCATCTGCTACGACTTGGGCGGGAACCTCTATGTGGTGGACCAGGGCAGCAACAGGGTGCTGCAGGTGCCGCTAGGGGGGCTGGTTGTGGTCTATGCCGGGCAGTGCGACGGCACCCCTGGAAGCGGGGCTGCGGGCGACGGAGGGTTGGCGCGCGCAGCGCACCTCAACACGCCCACCGCCTGCGCCACTGACGCGAGCGGGAATTTGTACATCGCCGACACAGGGAACCACCGTATCCGAAAAGTAACCCAGGCGGGGATCATCTCCACTGTTGCGGGCACGGGCTTGGCGGGAGCGTCCGGCGACGAAGGCCCGGCTACGAATGCGGCCCTGGACTCGCCGCTGGGCGTCGCCGTGGATGGCAACGGCAACGTCTTCATAAACGACACCGGCAACAACCGCATCCGCATGGTGACTGCGGACGGCGTTATCCACGGCACCGCAGGCACAGGCGCCGCTGGATTCGCTGGCGACGGTGGATCGGCTCAGATCGCCCAGTTGTTCAGTCCCGCTGGGCTCGCCCTGGACGGATCCGGCAACGCGTACGTAGCCGACGCTGGCAACAACCGGGTCCGCCGGCTGATGCCGCAGGCCGTGCAACAGGTCGCGCCGCCAGTTTCTCCGGTCTCGCCTACCCAACCCGCGTCGGGTCCGGTCGTGGCCGTCGAGAACACCGCCAGCATGGCGCAGGGCCCAGTGGCGCCGGGAGAGCTTGTCACCATCGTCGGCACGGGACTCGGCCCGCAAGCCGGAGTAGCCGGAGCGCTCAACTCCTCGGGCCTGGTGGCGACCCTGCTGGCCGGTACCGAGGTGGATTTCGGCGGCGTGCCATCTCCCGTACTCTACACGCAGAACACCCAGGTCACCGCGCAGGTTCCCTACGCCGTCGCTGGCAATGCCAGCACCCAGGTCGCCGTGCTGTATCTGGGGCAGACGGTCGGGGCGGCCAGCATCCCGTTGGCCACTGCCGCTCCGGGACTGTTCCCGCAGGTTCTGAACCAGGACGGCTCCGCCAATTCGGCCGCCAACCCCGCGCCGCCGGGTTCCACGGTGATTCTCTATGGCACCGGAGAGGGGCTCAGGAACGGCAGCAACATCGCCGGCCTGCCCGCGGCGGCGCCTTACGCCAGTCCGCTCCAGCCCGTGGTGCTTACCATTGGGGGCGCCATGGCGTCCATCGCGTTTTCGGGCGCGGCGCCGGGGCAGGTAGGGGTGTTGCAGGTGAACGCCGTGGTGCCGGATCATCTGCCCTCGGGCCAGAACGCGGTGGTGTTGGCCGTGGGCGGG
>Ga0209039_10002734_pt1 | contig 14595 bp, 10 predicted proteins | sample BogFormECP12_OM1_FD_188238 | JGI IMG/M metagenome (GOLD analysis project Ga0209039, IMG submission 188238) | Bog forest soil microbial communities from Calvert Island, British Columbia, Canada - ECP12_OM1 (SPAdes) (version 2) | ecosystem: Environmental > Aquatic > Freshwater > Wetlands > Bog ... | reverse complement strand
TAACTTGTCCTCGACCTCGCGACCTTCGCGATCACCAGACCCGCGAGCAGCCACGTGATCGTCGAGTCGGCAAGATTCACCGCCGTGTACGCGCCGGAGAATCCCCACCAATTCCAATTGGGAAGATCGACGATAACACTCGCCGCCATCCCTGCGATCGCGAGAAACGCCACCCGTCGGGCGTAGCTCAACCCGCTCGTCTGCAACAGCAGCCAGGTGAGGAGGAAGGCGGCGCACATCAGACTCAGCAACTGAATTGTCAAAGCCCGGCTGAAGGACCCAAAGCCTCGACGCCGCACCGCCGCCACCATGATGGGGCCTTTCTGCATCTTCTCCATGGCCGTGTCTTGCGCCTGTTTGCGCTGTTCCGGAGTCATGCCCTCGGTCGGCGGCACGGCAGGAAGAAGGTAGGTTCCGTCTGCTGTCACATGTGAGTCAATTACGGCGGAAACTTGATCTTGGTTCTGAAAAGCAACCATGGTCTTCTCGTGCCAGCCCAAAACCTCCCACGAGAGAGAGCTCCAAAGAAACGCCACCAACCCACCCAGAATGGTTCCCAGTACAAGCGCTCGTGTCATGTTTCCTCCGACGATTTTGCGGCCTGGCCTCGTGACCTGCTCGCAGCCTTAATCCCATTCGTCGATTCCATTTATTCATGCTGACTGACAGAAAGCACGTTTCCGTCCGGATCTTTGAACCAGGCAACCTTAGCCCCGCCAGGCGCGTTCCAAATACCAAGTTCCTGGTCCTGAACGAACGGGTATTTCTCGAACACCACGCCGCGTTCTTTGAGCCACCTGACGACCGCCTCAATGTCTTGCACTTCCCAGCCAAGGACCGTGTATTTGGCGGGTGTGAAATCCTGAGCTTTGGCGACTCGAATCGTGTTTTCGCCGGCTCTCACGACCAAGGCAAATTGGTCATCACTGACAAATTGAAATCCCAACTTGCCCTCGTAAAAGTCTCTTGCTTTTTTGGAGTCCCTGGTGGGCACAAAGCCAACGACCTTACTTGAAGCCAACATAGTCTGTCCTCCTCGCGATCTGCGATCCTGAAACATAGCACTTGCGCCTGGCGCTTTCTCTCGCTATGGTGACAAAGAATGTCGCAAAAGTGTCACAGCCTCCTTCTCGATCGAAAGGGTCGCCCATCGGCGCTGGTCGCAACTCTGTCGTATGAGTTTCGCGACCCGGGACACATCATCCCCGAGCATTTTCATCCCGAGGACCAACTGGTATTTGCTTCGCAGGGTGTCATGACTGTCCGAACCCAACAGGGAATTTGGGTTGTGCCCCCGCTGCGTGCAGTCTGGATTCCGGCGGAAACTCCCCACTCCGTGGCGATGTCGGGACCGGTTTCGATGAGAACTTTATACCTTCTTCCCAGACTGGTTCGGACCTTGCCTCAGAAGTGTTTCGTGATGAACGTGTCGCCGCTCTTGAGGGAGTTGATTCTGCACGCCTGCAAGTTTGCGAGATTGAACAAGAAGGCTCCCGTTCAAAGGAGAATCATAGAAATCATCGTCGATCAATTGGAAGCAGCCCATTCCATCCCTCTCCAGTTGCCTCATCCCACCGACTCCCGAGCCATGAGAGTCGTGCAACGGTTAATTGCCGGTCCCGGAGAGCAATGGACATTGGAAACGCTTTGTGAAGACTGTGGCGCCAGCAAGAGGACGATCGAGCGTCTTTTCCTTGCGGAAACGGGAATGACCTTCACCCGATGGCGCCAACAACTTCGACTGCTACATGCGATGCAGATCTTGGCTTCTGGAGAAAAGGTCACGGGCGCCGCCTTGGACGCAGGTTATAGCAGCCCCAGTGCGTTCATATCGATGTTCAAAAGACAGCTTGGTACAACACCAACTCGATATTTCGAACCTCGGTAAGGCTCCCCAAACTGTCTCTGGCGGTTGTCGACCGATGGGCGGACTTGCCCGGCGTGACGCGGATCACAGCATGTGGCGACCGGGATGATTAGTCTGGATCGCGGCTGGAGTTGGGCAGCTCAATCAGTTGGAGGCGAGCGCGAGCCGATCTCGAAAGGAGAACCTATGCGTGGAAATGAGAAGGTCATCCGGCTTTTGAATGAAGCCTTGACCGATGAATTCAAGGCGATCGTACAATACATGGTGCAAGCGGAGATGTGTGACAATTGGGGATACGCGCGACTGGGAGGCTTGATCAGGAAACGTGCCTTCGACGAGATGCATCATGCCGAGGGGTTGATCGAACGCATCCTGTTCCTGGAGGGCAGCCCCAAATTTGATCCCATGCCGACCCCGCAGATCGACGCGAGCGTCAAGGCGCAATTAGAGACGGACCTCGCCTGCGAGTTGGCGGCGGTGAGCCAGTACAACGCCGCGATCACCACGTGCGTCGAGTTGGATGATAACGGCACGCGGACGCTTTTCGAGAAGATGCTGCACGACGAGGAAGGCCACGCCGACTTCCTCGATACGCAACTCGCCATGATCGGTGAATTGGGTCTCGCGACCTATCTTAGCCGCCAGATGATCAGCGAAGAAAATGTGAAGTGACGCGCTGCCGTAGATGTTACGCAACATCAGCTACGGATCGCGTCCATCACCGCCGGTGAGGGCTGTTCCTTCCCGAAGTCGCCCTCCCACCGCGCCACCACGACCGTGGCCAGGCAGTTGCCGAGCACGTTGACCGAGGTCCGCGCCATGTCCATCAATTGATCGACACCAAGCAGGATGAAGATCGGCTCGGTGGGCAAGCCGAAAGATCCGGCGGTACCGAGCAGAATGACGAGTGCCGCCCGGGAGACGCCCGCTACGCCCTTGCTGGTGAGCAGCAGGGTCACCATCAGCAGCAGTTGCTGTCCCAGGCTGAGGTGGATGCCGGCGGCCTGGGCCACGAAGATCGAGGCCAGTGAGAGATAAAGCGTGCTGCCGTCCATGTTGAAGCTGTAGCCGGTCGGCATTACGAAGGCTACCACAGGCCGCGGCACGCCGATCGCTTCCATCGCTTCCATGGCGCGAGGCAGGGCCGCCTCCGAGCTCGAAGTACCGAAAGCGATTGAGACCGGCTCGGCCACGGCAGCGATAAACTTCTTTAACGGCACCCCCGCCAAGGCGGCTATCGGCAACAACACTCCCAGTATGAAAACGATCAGCGCCACGTAAAGCGTGAGCAGCAGCTTGGCCAGATTAAGCAGAATGCCCATGCCGGTACTGCCCACCGTATACGCGATCGCGGCGCCAACTCCAAACGGGGCCAGGAACATAACCAGATTGGTGAACTTGAACATGGTCTCGGCGAGGCTCTCACAGAAGTTGAGCAGCGGACGTCGGCGCTCCTCGCGCACCATGGCCAGCGCGATGCCGAACAAGATGCTAAACACCACCACCTGGAGCACCTGGCCCTCGGCAATGGACTTCGCCAGGTTCTCCGGAAAGACATGCAAAATGGTCTCGGTCGCCGAGGGTTTTTCGACCGGCAACGTTTCGCCGGGCGAAGCCGGAGGCACCCGCGCTCCCACGCCGGCCTTGCTGAGATTGATGGCCGCGAGTCCGATGACCAGGGCCAGTGTGGTGACTGCCTCGAAGTAGAGGATCGCCTTGACGCCCATGCGTCCGACTTTCCTCAGGTCGGAGTGGGTGGCGATGCCGCCCACCAGCGTGGCAAAGAGCAGCGGCGCGATGATGGTCTTGATGAGCCGCAGAAAGATCAGGCTGACCACGCGCAGGTTAACGGCAACGCGTGGCCAGTCGTGACCCAAGGCAGCGCCGACGACCATCGCCACCAGGATCCAGGTGGTGAGCGAGCGCCGGGCAAAACCGTAGAGAATAAGAGCGCCGATCGCGATCCAGCGGACGGTAAGAAGCAGCGTGGCCGGCACGGGCGCGACGTACACGCTCACCAGGCTAAGGATCGCGGTTAAGGTGACGGCGGCGAGGGTGAGGACCAGGAACTTGGTTTTCATCGAAGCAGCCGAAGCGGTATCCTTGACTCAAAAACGCGTCCTTGTCATAGTAAGGACATGGCCAAGGTTACGAGCAAACTCCAATTGACCGTCCCTAAGATCATCGCCGACGAATGTGGCATCCGGCCCGGGGACAATGTGGATTTCATCCCAGCGGGGGAATCGGTTCGCCTGGTTCCGTCTCGTGCCCGTTCACGGCAGCCCAAGTTTCGAAGCGTGGAAGAGCGCCTCGAGGTCTTCCGGAAGATGGTTGAGCGTCAGCGAGAACGGGAGGTCAGGGTGAGGCTAACCCTCCGGAAACCACCGAACCCGCCGGGGAGCGCCCCTGGAAGCCTCACGAAATCGAGCGCGGGTGGAGAAGAGAGGACCTTTATACACGTGGCCGCCCTCCTTGGCACCAATGTTCTCGTCTACGCTTTCTGAAGATTTCGAGCAGGTCCGGCTCGGCTCTACGGTTCCGTAGTAGCGGGGGCCGTCTGCCAGCCCGGTGGGGATCGACCCACGGAAATAGCGCCGGATCGGCCTCTTGCCCTCAGAAAATCTCGAAACGCTCCTGGTGGACGGTGGGGTCGCTCCGGATGATAACATCCTTGTGAGTGAGCGACTCCAACTCCGAGATGAATCTCCCGTCGCGCGACTTGAGGGCCTTGGCCACCTCCGGGTTCACGCGCAAGTTGAGCACCTTGCCCTCGATGTGAGCCGCCATTTTGCGGACCTCGCCCATGATCTCGAAGCACACGGTGGCCACGGACTTGACCCAGCCCGACCCGGTGCAGTAAGCGCAAGGCTCGCACAGCGTCCGCTCCAGCGAGTGCTTCACGCGCTTGCGGGTAAGCGCCACCAAGCCGAATTCATTGATGGAAAGGATGTTGGTGGGCGCTCGGTCGAAGCGCAGGGCCTCTTCCAGTGCCTGCACCACCTTCTGGCGGTTGCGGCGCTCGTCCATATCGATGAAGTCGATGACAATGATCCCGCCCAAGTCGCGCAGCCGGATCTGTCGCACGATTTCCTTGACCGCATCGATGTTGGTCTTAACGATGGTATCCTCGAGCCTATTGGTCTTGCCAACAAACTTGCCCGTGTTGACGTCGATAGCCACCAGGGCCTCAGTCTGGTTGATGACGATGAAGCCGCCGGATTTGAGCCAAACCTTGGGCTTGAGCGCCTTCTCGATCTCCGCCTGGATGCCGAATTCCTCGTACATCGGCGTTTCCCGGTCGTAGAGCTTCACCTGCCCCACCAGGGCTGGCTGGCTACGGTGGACGAAATCGACCACGCGCTCGTAGTCGACCTCGTTGTCGACGCGAACGCATTTGAAGTCGGGCGAGAGAATATCGCGGAGGATGCGCTGCACCAGATCGAGGTCGCGGTGCAAAAGCGTTGGCGCCTTCACCCGCTCCGCCCGGGACTTGATGTCGCTCCACAAGGTGGAGAGAAAGCGGAGGTCGGCTTTGAACTCCTCCTCCGAGCGTCCGGCGCCTGCGGTGCGCACGATGAAGCCGCCCGTGAGCGGTCCGCGGTTTTCCAGGATGATGTTGCGAAGCCGCAGGCGCTCCTCTTCGGACGCGATTTTGCGCGAGACGCCGATGTGGCTGATGGTGGGCATGTAAACCAGGTAGCGGCCGGGGAGGGCGATGTGCGAGGTGATGCGCGCACCTTTGGTCCCCAAGGGCTCCTTGGCGATCTGCACCAGGATCTCCTGGCCTTCCTTGAGCAACTGTGAAATCTGGACGGGTTGATCGTTCCCGGTGCGTGGTCCCGCCCTGCGGGACGGCGTCTCGGGGCCGCGGAAGGGACGCTGCCCCGCCCCGCGACGGCCTCGGCGTCCCCGGCGTGGCGCATAGCGGGGCCGCTGCTGCGAATCGCGCAACGTGTAACTCCGCTCCTCGCTGCCGGTGGTTGGTGTCGCTATTCCGGCGGGCGCGGTCCCGCCCTCCGGGGCTGGAATCGCCTCGGTCCCGCCGTGCGGGATCCCTTCGGCGCTTAAGCCCTCCTGAGGTTCTTCGTCTGCCCCCGCTAGTTCCTCAGCTTCTTCGTCGGTCTCTTCCGTCTCACCCGCTTCTTCTTCCATCGCCTCTTCCGCAGACGGCTCAAGCACGCCTTCCGCGACGGAAAACTCGATCTCCGCCGCCGCGGCCCGTTGCTCGTCAATGTTGCCTGGCCCCGCCTCCGGGGCGGAGACCGACGGCTCTTCTTCCTTTGCCGTTGGCGTTGCCGCTGCCGGCGCGCTGCGATCAAGCTTCCAGTCGGCGGTTATCGCCTCCGTGAAGGGTACGGGCTCATGAACGATCCCTTCCACCTCTTCGATCTCGACAGCTGAGACTTCCGGCACGGACGCGGACTCCACCGCCACTGGCGCCTCGGGCCGCTGAACGGCGGGCTCGCTGATTGGAGCCGGTCTCGCCGCCTCGGCTACCGGCTCGACGGGGGCTGCTGCCGCGGTCGGGGTAGAAGCGACTGGCACGGAAGACGTTGCTGCCTCGGTCTCCACTCTCTGCAACAGCTCTGTTTCAGGGGCAGTTTGGGGCTCGACTTGGAAAGGGGCCCGCGCTTCTGTTGGCGCGGAGGCCGCTTCGGACGTTACATCCATCGCCGACCCCTCAGTTTTGGGGACGGCATAACCGTACTTGGCAAGGGACTCGCCCGGCAAAAGCTCAAAACCCTGCTGAGGGCTTGATTCATCCGGATGTGGCGTGATGCGGGGTTCAGGTTTGGGCGGACCGAATCGATGCTCGCGCTGGTCGCCGAAACCACCGCGGCGGCCGTGTCGGCGGCGGCGTCCTCGGTGATCGTGGCGCCGATACTCGTGGTCTTCGGGCCTGCCGGGAGATTGGGGTCCCGGCGTCACCGAAGAAAGAGCGGGCGCTTCGTCCGGCGCCGGCATAGGAGCCGCCGTCGTACTTTCAGTGGGTGGAGATGGGACCGCCGTCGGGGAGACGGGCGACGGTGGGACGGGCGGAGCCAACGGGGCCGACGGAGTTAATCCGGCAGATTCCGTCACCGCTGGCGGCGTGACCGCCAATGGCGCGGATTCTCCTGGCGGCTCAGCCGCCGCTTCAGAACCAGTAGGTGGCGCGGTCGGCCGCCCGTCAGTGTACCGAGCTACCCGCGCTTCGGCCTCGGCGACAACCTTCTCGTATTCTTCCGAGTCCTCGAAAAAGTCCGAAACGTAGAGGAAAGCATCTCGGTCCAGGCCGATGTCCACGAAAGCCGATTGCATTCCGGGCAGCACGCGCCGGACGCGACCCTTGTAAATGCCCCCCACCAGTCCGGATTCGACATCTCTTTCGAAGTAGACCTCGACGAGTTCACTATCCTCTAAGATAGCTACCTTCGTCTCATGCGGAGACGAAGAAATAAACAGCTCCTTGGCCATGGAAAAACCTTCCTCAGAAATCACCAGGGATCAATCCCGCATGGACCCCGTGCGGGAGATCTACCCGGGTCTTTCTGAACCGCGCGCCTTCGGGCCTCAAACCGACCAGTCGGCGTCAACGGAGTATTTCGATCTCGAACGGCTTGGGCAGCGCGCATCCCCCAAGACTTGCAGCGCTCCCCGGACCCGTTCCATCCACAATTTTGCAGCGCAAGAATATCCCATTCTGCGAGACGGCAATAACCACGCCAAGCTCCTTCCACCTTCCACTTCCAAGTGCGGCTTGGCGCGGGCTAGTTCACGAATCTGCGCATCTTCACGCTCATGACCAAACCGAGGCCGGCGAACGTCAGAAGCGTAGCCGACCCTCCCTCGCTCATGAGCGGTAAAGGGATGCCGGTAATCGGCAAAAAGCCGATCATCATCCCGATATTGACGGCAACCTGGAAAAAGAGGAGCGACGCAAACCCCACCAGGAGAAAAGCGCCCGCTCGGTCGCCGGCGATCTGCGCCCCATCCAGGAGCCGCAGCAGCAATAGAAAGTACAGCACGAATACGATCAGAGCGCCTACAAAACCCTGTTCTTCCGCAAACGACGCGAAGATAAAATCCGCGTGTGAAACCGGGATGAAACCCAAACGGCTTTGCATCCCGTTTCCGAGGCCCTTGCCCCAGAACCCACCTGAGCCGATCGCGATCTTGGCCTGTGAGGCTTGATATCCGTGGCCCTGCGTGTCCCGAGCGGGGTGGACGAATGTCTCGATTCGGTCCCGCTGGTAGGGCTTCAGAACACGCCACCCCACCGGGAGCACCAACGCTCCCACCAGGCAAAGGATACCTACTTGCCGGGCACGGATCCCGCCCATAAAGACACCGACGGCAAGGATAGGCAGGAACGTCAACGCCGTGCCGAGATCGGGTTCCGCAGCCACCAGCGCCATCGGGACGCCGACCAGAATCCCCAGCCTCGTCAGGTCCTTCCACGTGACGAACCTATCGCGCTTGTCCGCGAAGTAGACCGCCACGGCCATTATTATAACCAACTTGGCCAATTCTGACACTTGGAAAGTGAAGCCACCAAAGTGCAGCCAGCGCCGGGCCCCCTTGGTGGCGTGGCTCGTCACCAACACCGCCCCAAGCCCCAAAACGCTCAGGACATAGAGCCAGGGCGTGGCCTCCAGGAGGGTATGGTAGTCGAAGCGGCTCAGCAGCAAGGTGGCCACGCAGCCGAGCAGGACCCAGTAGATTTGCTTCTTGTATTCGGTCGCCAACACGGTGTGGGACGTGGTGCTGTAGATCTCCACTACACCGATGGCTGCGATGCTGATCGCCACCAGGAACAGAAACCAGTCGAAGTCTCGAGCGCTTGCTGCCTTGCCCATTCTTTCCGAACTCTTCCAGGAGTTCAAGGTCGAAGGTTGACGGTCGAAAAGTAAGTAAACTGCGCGTTCCTGGACCTTCAACCTTCGACCTTGGACTCTTCAACTCTCTCACCGGTCAGGCATCGCGCCGACCGAAGCCGCTGCCACGCTTCGTGTGATCGCGTCCGACTTGCGCGCGACGGTAACCGTCTGGTCCGGCCGGGTGTCGCCAGGATGCTTCGCTTCCCAATACGCCTTGATCACTTCGCGGGCGATCGGGGTCGCGACGGTCGAGTGTCCTCCCCCCATTACCAGGACAGCCACCACAATCTCCGGCTTGTTGTTCGGCGCGTAGCCGACGAACCAGGCGTTGTTGTTGAACTCCGCCTTGTGCTCGGACTTCTGCAGGCCCACACTCACCACTTGTGCGGTGCCGGTCTTGCCGCAGACGTCGAGGCCCGCGAGATGCGCGCCCCCTCCAGTGCCGCCACCTTCGTTCACCACGCCCCACAGCGCCTTCGAGAGAACATCCACTGTACCGGCTTTGAGCGGGAACCGTCGCGCGTCGTCCTTCGGCGGGTCGATTCCGAGTTGCTCCAGCTCTTCCGGAAACGCCACATGAGGGCGCGGAAACACCCCGCCCAAGGCAACGCCTGCGACCATGGCGGCAAGCTGCAAAGGAGTCACCGCCACCGCGCCCTGCCCGATGGCGACGGACATCGTCTCGCCAGCCCACCACTTCCGTTTGAACGCTTTCTGCACCCAGGCGGGCGATGGCATCAATCCGGGGTCCTCGCCCGGCAGGTCAATCCCGGTGCGCGACCCGAGCCCTAGTCCGCTGGCGTAGCGGTCGAGCGTATCGATGCCCAGCAGTCTCCCCAACGTGTAGAAGTAGACGTCGCACGAGACCACCAGGGCGCGGTGGAGATCCACGTAGCCGTGGCCCTTGTGTTTATCAAACGTCCAGTCGTGATAGGTGTGACCGTAAATGGTGATGAGGCCGGGGCAGATGAGCGAATAATTCGGGGTGATGGCGCCACTCTCGAGGGCCGCCGTTGCGGTGACGACTTTGAAAACCGATCCCGGAGCGAGGTGTGCCTGGATGGCCTTGTTGGTGAGCGGATGGAAAGGATCCTCCATCAGTTGCTGCCACTCCGCACCGCTGATGCGGTGCGCGAACTGGTTGGGGTCAAACGATGGGTGGCTGACCAGGGCCAGCACTTCGCCCGTGTTGGGATCGAGTGCCACCACCGCGCCCGGTTGATCTCCGAGAGCAGCCTCGGCGGTCATCTGGAGATCGAGATCGACCGTCAGGCGGAGGTCCCGACCGGGCAGTGCATTGATGGCGGTCATCGACCCCACCTCCTGCCCGCGGCTGTTCACGACCACGCGCCGCATGCCGTCCCTCCCCGAAAGCACGCGGTCGTACTGGGCCTCGATGCCAAATTTTCCCATGACGTCGCCGGGGCGATAGGAAGAGCCGGGCTTGGCGATTGCCTCCTCCGAGACCTCGCCCACATAACCAAGCATGGCCGCCGCGACCTCCTGCTTGGTGTAGAGGCGTTGCGGCACCGGGATGAGATCGAGCTCCGGGTACTCGGTGCGGTGCGATTCCACAAAGGCCACGTCCTCGAGCGTTGCGGACGGTTTCAGCACCACCGGTTGGAAGCGCGGCAGTTGCGCCGTGCGCGCCACCAGGCGGGCTAAGTCATCGGCGTCGAGCCCCAGGCCGCGAGCGATTCCGGAGATGCGGTCGGGCGAAGGCGGCGTGGTACTCTCGCGCAGAAGCAGCACGCTGAAGGCGGGGAAGTTGTCCACCAGCACGCGGCCCTCGCGGTCGAGGATGCGGCCGCGCGGCGCAATCACCGGCAGATTGCGAACGCGGTTACGTTGCGCTTGATCCTCGTAGTACTGGTGCTGGCCCACTTGCAGATGCCAGTACCCCAGCAACAGAAGGAGCAGAGAGGCAGCCACCAAGTACTGCAGGGCAGCTATCTTCCAGACCGGAACCCGTTCGTCTTCGAACTGAAACGACATTCGCCTTCCAGACTCTTCCGACGACCGTTGTTCGTGGTCCGCGGCCAAAACCTCGAAGGGTTCGGCAGAAGGATCACGGACCTCGTCGCCCGGGCCACCGCCAGTCGAATTCAGCAACCCGTGTCAAGTGGTCGCCGAAGCCGCGGTTATAGCCGTCGGCGGCTGAGATCGGGTTCGAGAGTTTTCTCTTAAACCCTCACTGACGCGGACGATAACACACAATCGGGGTAAAGACAAGAAAAAGAATACCTTCTGGTAGGTAGCTCGACGGTGGATGACTCAAGGGGTATCTCCACCGTAGTACAAGGTCGTCGGCCGGCAACCTCCGGGTGCGAGCCGTAGGCGCCGTCAGAGCTTATTCAACTAGCCTATCGCGCAGGTGAAAAGGGAATGGGTTCCGTTTCCGGGCTTGACAGTGAGTTATAAGTGAGGATATTGTTCAGCAAGCAGAGTCACGTTCGATCTCGCTTGAGGGAGGGTGCAGGTGCTTCGCTCCGTGCTTCGCTCCGCAATGTACACTGCTAGCTCATGGCTTCACGCACCCCATGACGGCTACCCGCGTGCGGACGGTCTATGCTGCGCGGCGCCGGACCTTACGAGATTTAGAACTCGACGATAATATAGCAGGAGCCTGATATGTGATGTCGCTCACAAAGAACGGTGACGTGCGTCACCGTCCCGATCACGCGGGTCAAGTAAAGTCGCACGCTGTCTTCATGCCGGAGACTAAGAACTGGGCTCAAGCACTATCAAAAGTTCGGATAGGTTAGCTTAAGGGACGTACTCATCGGAACCAGGAGGATTGACAAAATGTTCCGGCGACTGTCATTAATCGGAAGTGCGAGCCGGTTGGTGCCCGCTCTGGCTTTCGGGCTTCTGGCCTGGCTCACCCTGGGGTCGGTGACTCGTACCTCAGCGATCCCGGCATTTGCGCGGAAGTACCAGACTTCCTGCACCACCTGCCATAGCAATTACCCCGAATTGAACGATTTCGGGGAGGCATTCAAGAAGAACGGATTCAAGTTCCCCAAGGACGACGAGACGTTCGTGAAGGAACCACCGGTGATGCTGGGGGCCAAAGCGCAGAAGGAAGCTTTCCCCAACGCCGTATACCCGGGCGAAATTCCCGGGTACTTGCCGATTAGCTTCCGCTATTCGGGCAATTTCGACTGGAATGCCAAGCAACCTCAGCCGCTGCAGGCAACCGCGTTCGTGCCGCAGACCGATCTGTTCGTGCCGAATACGTTTACAATCATCAGTTCTGGCAGCTTCGGTGAGAATCTGGCGTTCTGGATCGACAACGACATCTCGACCGGCGGCACTGGCGCCGGCGGCGGGCTGGGCGATGGATACCTCCGATACAACGACTTAGGCCACGCTTTTCACTTGCCGAAGAATGCTTTGAATGTCAGGTTCGGACAATTCGAGCTGGATTTGCCGTTTTCGCAAGCACGCTCGATTTACCCGTCAGCTTACGACGTCTTCAGTGAGACGGCCGTGGCGCAGCCCTCGACGACCACCGGTCAGACGGTATTTCAAACCGCAAACAATCCCTTCTTCCTTGGGACTCCGCAACGTGGCATCGAATTCGGTGGCTATCCCAACAACGGAAACTTCAACTGGTCGGTGGCCTTTGCCGACGGAACCAATTCGGCGTATGGACTAGGGCCTTCCCTTACAGCGCGGAACACCAAGGATGTCTATATCCGGGTGTCGCAGAGATTCAACCTGGAGCGCGATCCCGAGAGCCGCCAGGCGATACAGGCAGCCGGACCGACTGGGCCGCGCGACCACACCTCAATCCGCTTCGGCGCCTTCTACTATCGGGGCACGAACGAATTGAACTATGGAGGCTCACAATTCGGTTTCCTGGGAACAATTAGGGAGCCGTTCTATCGGGCTGGCGGAGATGTTCGCTTCAAATACCGGAAGATGGAACTCTTCGGTCTCGGTATGGTGGGTCACGACAACAACCACAGCGTGGATACGGTCGCCCAGACTATCACCAATGTGCCTGCTGTCACCTATACCGGAGGGTTCGCGGGCAGCAATTTCTGGATTTACCCCTGGATGATCGCATACATGCGCTACGACTTTGTGAACTCACCGACCGACCTTGCTAACGGCATTTCGCAGGATCAAACACGCAATCGCTTCAGCCCGGGCTTCCAGTTGTTGGTTCGCGCCAACATCAAGGTCATCGGCGAATATCAGTATCACTGGGGGGTACCGTATACCGACCCAACCACAACCAGTACGTTGTTTTTCCGGCCGAGCTCGTTCGTAAGTGGCATCGACTATTCGTTCTGAAGGCAGTCGAAAAGTCGAAGGTCGAAGGTCGAGAGTCGAAACAGCACTCAGCCGTCAGCTATCAGCCATCAGCTCGTCCAAGCTTCTGGCTGACGGCTGATAGTTCTTTCGACTGTCGACTGTCGACTGTCGACTTGATTCAAAGGAGAACTATGCAGACTTCGAAAAAAGCACTGATTCTGGCGGCGCTCGTTGCCGCTCTACTCTGCGCCAGCGGCGTGGGTTTGGCCGGAGATATCAAGGGTAAGGTCAGCGTTCAGGGCCTGCGCTCGGCGGAGAACATCGCCGTCTACGTGGACGCCATTCCCGGCAAGACGTTCGACGCGCCTTCCCAGCACATCACCATCGACCAGAGGAAGATGACGTTCGTGCCGCACGTGGCCGTGGTTCTGAAAGGAACCACGGTCGATTTCCTCAACAGCGACCCCGTAGGACACAATGTCTATTGGCCTTCCGTCAGCGGTAACAAGAAGTTGGCCCACAACATGGGAACGTGGCCCAAGGGGCAGAGCAAGGCGTTCCCGTTTAACGACCTCGGGGTTGCCTCGCTGCTGTGCAACGTCCACCCGGAGATGTCCGGCTACGTGGTGGTGGTGGCTACGCCCTATTTCGCCGTCACCAACAAGGACGGCGAGTTCGAGATCAAGAATGTTCCGGACGGCCATTACGCGCTGAAGACGTGGAGTGAAGACGGCAAGCCGACGACGCAGGCTGTCGACGTTTCCGGTGGCGGCGCCAACGTGGACATCACTGTGAAGAAATAAGCCAATCTGGTGTCCGCTAAGACCACTAGCAAAGAATTGACGATTGACGATTGACGATTGAAAGAGAAGAGCAGTCAAGCCGCGCGGCCCTTTCAAAGGGCATCCACAACCGTCAAAGAGCCTGTCTTCCAATCGGCAATCGGCAATCGTCAATTCTTGTGAGGGGCGCTGTCGACTAGCCCATGGAGCTTCGGTCAAAACTCGTCGATCTCGATTGGCTGGAATCCAACTTTCCCTGCATGACGGCGTGTCCAGTCCACACCCAGGCGGGGCGATACGTAACCCTGATCGCGCAGGGGCGCTACGAAGACGCGTACCGCTACGCGCGCCAGCCCAACCCGTTCGCCTCGATTTGCGGTCGGGTCTGCGGACACCCCTGTGAGACGGCCTGTCGGCGGGGGATGTTGGACTCGCCCATCTCTATCCGCGCCCTCAAGCGCTTCGTTACCGAGCGCTACGGCCCCGAGTCGCGGAATCCAATCGACGTTTTTCCAGAGAAGCCCAAGGTCACCCATCCCGGCGACAAGGTGGCAGTGATCGGATCAGGCCCGGCGGGTCTTTCAGCGGCCCACGACCTGGCGCTGCTCGGCTACCCCGTGACCGTGTTCGAGGCGGCGCCGGTTCCGGGTGGCATGATGCACCTCGGTATCCCGGAGTATCGCCTGCCGCGCGACGTATTGGCTGCACAGATTCGCGAGATCCTCGACCTCGGACCGGAACTCCGCGTTAACGCGCGTTTGGGCAAGGAGTTCAGCCTCGCCGATCTGCGCGCCCAGGGCTATAACGCCGTTCTGCTCGC
>Ga0209039_10002731_pt1 | contig 14601 bp, 14 predicted proteins | sample BogFormECP12_OM1_FD_188238 | JGI IMG/M metagenome (GOLD analysis project Ga0209039, IMG submission 188238) | Bog forest soil microbial communities from Calvert Island, British Columbia, Canada - ECP12_OM1 (SPAdes) (version 2) | ecosystem: Environmental > Aquatic > Freshwater > Wetlands > Bog ... | reverse complement strand
TATATCATTTTTCGACATGCTTTGCAATGGGTAGCCTCCTGGTTCCGCGGTTCCCGGTCCAGGCGGGAAAAGTACTGGCTGTTTGGGAAACTGATTCACCCGATCCGCAAGGCTCATCCCCCGGGTCGTACACGGGGAGGTGTTGAAAATCCATTCCGCAAGGGTCAACCCTGTTCAACAGGGTGCAAGACCTGCTGAAAATGTACACTGCGGGGGTCCATTCGTGATTGTCGATATTTGTTGAAATTTATCAATGTTGACAAATTTCAACAAACCGGGTACGATGGCCGTGTTTCCTCAATTCCGAACCTCCAGCGACTGTGAGCCAAATTGACCACTTTTGAGCGCCGCCAACGTTTGATGTCCATCCTGCGGGAGCAGCCCGGGATCCGCGTCCCGGAGGTCGCCGAGCTCCTGGGGGTTTCCGAAGGGACCATCCGCAACGACCTCAACTCCCTGGCCGGGATTGGGCAGGTGAGGCGGGTGCGCGGCGGCGGTGTGCTCCTGGACGAGCTCCAGGAGCACAGCCCCATTTTCGCAGCGCGGCTGATGACCCACCGCGCCGCCAAGCAAGCCATTACCCAGCAGGCGGCCAGCCTGGTCCAGGACAACGACTCGGTGATGCTGGATTCCAGCACCACCTCGTACTACCTGGCCTGCTGCCTCCGGGAGCGCCGCGACCTGACCGTGATCACCAACGGCATCGAGTCGGCCCGTGAGCTGGCGAAAAACCCGTCCAACACGGTCATCCTGCCGGGTGGGGTCTTGCGCGTGGATGGGACCGCCACCAGCGTGCCCATGGGTGAGCAGTTCCTCGGCGATTACCACATCAAGACCACCTTCATCTCGTGCAGCGGGTTCACCCCGGAGGGCGGCCTGACCGAGGTCGACATCTTCGAAGCCCAGAACAAGCGCAGGATGATCGCCAGCTCGGGCAGCACGGTCGCCCTGATCGACGCCAGCAAGTTCGGCCGCATGGATCTGACCGTCTTCGCCCGCACCGACCAGATCACCCACCTTTTCACCGACTGCAGCCTCTCCCCGGAATGGGTCAAAAAACTGAAGAAGGCCGGTGTTCCTTTTACCCTGTGCGGCTCAACCCCGGAGGCCGAGTGACCCCAATTCCCCTGTACCTCGAAGACGACGCCGTGGCCTCCCTGGTCCAGTACTGCACGGCGGAGGGCCTGAGCCGCTTTCTGCTGGTGGCGGATGTCAACACCTATCCGGTCCTCGGGCAGAAGGTGGAAGCCGCGCTCAAAGGCCGCGGGTGGGACCTCCGCTCGGTCGTCTACAGCGAGGCGGAGGTCGTCCCGGACGAGGAGTTCATCTTCCAGGCACTGCTCGTGGCCGACAACGTCGAGCGCACCTACCTGGCCGTCGGCTCGGGCACGCTGACGGACATCACCCGCATCGTCAGCCACCGGACCCGCTGCCGGTTCATTTCCGTGCCGACCGCACCCTCGGTGGACGGTTTTACCTCCCCGAGCGCCTCGCTGGTCGTGCGGCGCATCAAGAAAACGGTGATGGCCCAGCCGCCCATGGCGGTCTTCGCCGACCTGCCGACCCTGGCGGCCGCCCCGCAAGCAATGATCGCCGCCGGCTACGGGGACATCCTGGGCAAGGCCATCGCCCTGGCCGACTGGCGGCTCGGGCATCTTCTCTGGGACGAGCCCTACAACGCCGAGATCGCCGCCCGGGTGCGCGCCACCCTGGAGGCCTGCATCGCGGCCACCGATGAGATCGGCCAGGCCTCGCCGGAAGGGATCCGCAAGCTGATGTTCAGCCTGGTCGATTCCGGCCAGTGCATGCTGGACTTCGGCAACTCGCGCCCGGCTGCCGGGTGCGAGCATTACATGTCCCACTTCCTGGAGATGAAGCTGTTGCGTGAGGGCCGCCCGGCGGTGCTGCACGGCGCCAAGGTGGGCATGTGCTCGCTGCCGGCCGCGGAACAGTATGCCCATCTCCGGCAGATGGACCGCGCCCAGGCGGTAGCCCGCCTGGCGGCCGCGGCACGGCCGGAGCGCAGCGCCGATCTGGAACGCATCCGCCAGGCCTTTGGCACGATCGCCGAGAGTCTCTTCATTGAGCAGGCCCCCTTCCTGGATATGACCGTTGTGGAATTCGACCGCCTGAAGCAGCGCATTCTCGAGCACTGGGATGAAGTCCAGTCCCTGGCCGCGCAGGTGCCCGCGCCGGAAAAGCTGGCCGACCTGCTCAGCCGGGCAGGGGGCGCGACCCGGCCCGCCGAGCTCGGTCTGAGCGATGAGGAAGTGCAGCAGGCCCTGACCGAATCCCACTTTCTGCGCAACCGCTTCACGATCTGCAAGCTGGGGCGCATCCTCGGTTTGCCCGGTAGTTTATAGGAGATTGTCCATGTCTGTTGAAGCCCCGTATCCTGAATTGGATGAGTACCTGGTCTGGATCGGCGAGGCCGGCTGGCGCATTTCGGAGATCGAAGCCAGTGAAGGCTCGGCCGGCAACATCTCGGTCTGCATCGGCTGGCCCCTGGAGCTGCGCCGCAAATTCCCCCTGGTCGAGTCCATGGAACTGCCCCTGGCCGTGCCCGAGCTGGCCGGGATGACCCTGATCATTACCGGCTCAGGGAGGCGGCTGCGGGACATCACCCAGGATCCGACCGCCAACCTGGGCTGCCTGGTGGTCGATCCGGGCGGCAGGACCGGCCAGCTTTTCACTTCCCCCCGGCGCCTGTTCGCCGCCCTGACCAGCGAGCTGAACTCGCACCTGGCCGTCCAGCGTGACCAGGTCGCCTCCTCCGGCACCAATTTTCACGCCGTCATCCACGCCCAGCCGCGCCACCTGACCTACCTGAGCCACATTCCGAGCTACCAGGACCAGTTGTATCTGAGCCGGCACCTGCTGCGCTGGCAGCCGGAGACGATCATCAACCTGCCGGAGGGCATTGGATTCGTACCCTTCAATGTGCCCGGCTCGGAGGCGCTGATGTCCGCCACCCTTAAGATGCTGCACCAATACCGGGTGATCGTGTGGGCCAAACACGGCGTGGTGGCCCGTTCCGATACCTCCCCCAAGCGCGCCTCCGACCGCATCGAGTATGCCGAAACAGCCGCCAGCTACGAGTACCTGGACCTGGTTGCGGGTGGGCATGGCGAAGGCTTGAGCGTGGAACAGATTCGCGCCATCTGCAAGGCGTTCCACATCCAGCAGAACGTCTTCTGAACCCGTACGGGACGCGCCCTTGCGAATCGTAAACCTCTAGCGTTTAGAAAGCCACCGTGGAAACTCTCACCCCTGTGGAAGCCCAATTGAACGACTTTTCCCCGGCGAGGCGCGCTCAGGCCCTGGAGGCGCTGATCGCTGCCGGGGAACCCCCCGCCGCTGCCCAGCCGGCCGTCAACCTGCACTGCCACACCTTCTTCTCCTTTAACGCCTACGGTTATTCTCCGAGCGCCCTGGCCTGGCTCGCCCGCAGGCGCGGCTACCGGGCCCTGGGCATCGTCGACTTTGATGTGCTGGACGGGGTGGACGAGTTCCTGGACGTTTGCGAGCGCCTGGGGGTGCGCGGTTCGGCCGGAATGGAAACGCGCGTCTTCATCCCCGAATTTGCCACCCGCGAGACCAATTCCCCGGGTGAACCGGGGGTGTTCTACTACATGGGCCTGGGTTTCACCTCGAGCCTTGTCCCGGTCGCGGCCGCTCCCATCCTGGAGGGCATGCGCCGCAGGGCCGAGGAGCGCAACCGCGGCATGCTGGCCCGTATCAACGCCTACCTCTCGCCGGTGACGCTGGATTATGAGCGGGATGTGCTCCCGCTCACCCCGGCTGGCAATGCCACCGAGCGCCACATGCTGGCGGCATACCTGCAGGCGGCTGCCCGGCGCTTCCCGGACCCGGTCCCCTTCTGGGCGGACAAGCTGCAGTGGACGCCCGGGCAGGTGGCCGCCCAGATCGGGGATGCCGTCCAGTTCCCGAACGCGCTGCGCTCGAAGCTGATGAAACGCGGGGGGGTCGGGTATGCCCAGCCGGGACCGGAGACTTTTCCGTCCGTGGAAGAAGTCAACCGCCTGATCCTGGCCTGCGGCGCGCTGCCCTGCGCCACCTGGCTGGACGGCACCTCCCTTGGCGAACAGGCCGAGAAAGAACTGCTCCACCTTTTGATCGGCAAAGGCGTCGTGGCCTTCAACATCATCCCGGACCGCAACTGGAACATTTCCGATCCCGAGCTGCGCCGCCGGAAGGTGCAGAATCTGCACGCGGTCGTGGCCCTCGCCAACCAGCTCGACCTGCCCATCAACGTCGGTACCGAGATGAACGCTCCCGGCCAGAAGCTGGTTGACGATTTTGAGGCGGGAGAACTCGCCCCCGTGCGCCAGGCCTTCCTGGACGGCGCGGATTTCATCTACGGCCATACGGCCCTCCAGCGGGCCGTGGGCCTGGGCTACCAGAGCGAGTGGGCTCAGGCGCATTTACCCGCCCGCCGGCAGCGCAATGCCTTTTATACCCGCGTGGGACAGCTCACGGCCCCCGGGCAGGTGGGCATCGCCCGGCTGAAGGCTTTGACCTCCGCCATGGAGCCCGCGCAGGTGTTGGAACGGTTGGCCTCTCCGGCTTGATCCGCGATGACTCATCACTATCTCCTCGCACATGACTTGGGGACGACCGGAAACAAGGCCACGCTCTTTGACGCGGAGCAGGGTGTGGTGCTGGCTTCTTCCTTTGAACCGTACCCCACGGCCTACCCGCAGGCCGGCTGGGCCGAACAGGATCCGGCCGATTGGCAGAGGGCCATCTCGCAGTGCACGCGCCGTCTTCTTTCCCAATCGGGCATCGAACCGGGAGCGATCGCGGCCGTGAGCTTCAGCGGCACCATGCAGGGTGCGCTGCTCGTGGACCGGCAGGGTACGCCCCTGGGCCGGGCCATTATCTGGGCCGACCAGCGGGCCACCTCCCAGGCTGATTGGATGGGCTCGGTTTGCGACTCGCAGACGCTGTATCGCCTGACCGGGCAGCGCCTCAGCCCGACCTACACGGCTCCCAAGGTGCTCTGGATCAAGGAGCACTACCCGGAGATCTATGGCCGGACAAGCAAGGTATTGCAGGTGAAGGATTATGCAGCCTTCCTGCTGACGGGGGTTTTTGCCACCGATCCCTCGGATGCGTCGGCAACCCTGCTCTTTGATCTGGTGGCGGGACGCTGGGCCGCCGACCTCATCGCCGCACTGGGCCTCGACGCCGGGATCCTGCCCGAAGTGCACCCCTCGACCGCCGTCGTCGGCCAGGTGACCCCGGCAGCGGCGGAAGCCTGCGGCCTGATGGCCGGCACGCCGGTCGTCATCGGGGGTGGAGACGGGGCCTGCGCCACGGTCGGGGCCGGCTCGGTGAGGCCGGGTGAGGCCTATGCCTATCTGGGCTCATCTTCCTGGATCGCCGTGACCAGCCGGCAGCCGATCTATGACCCCGGGCAGCGCACCTTTACGCTGGCCCATCTCATGCCCGGGTTTTACTTTCCCCTCGGCACGATGCAATCGGCCGGCGGATCCTACGGATGGCTGGACCACCTGCTCCATCCCGAAGAGAATGTGCGCACCTTGCAGGACATGGATGCGCAGGCAGAGCGCGTACCTGCGGGATCGCACGGTCTATTGTTTTTGCCTTACCTGATGGGGGAGCGCAGCCCCTACTGGAACCCTCTGGCCCGGGGTGCCCTGGTCGGCCTGGCCATGCCCCACGGCCAGGCAGAATTCGCCCGGGCGGTGCTGGAGGGGGTGGCTCTGCATCTCGGGTTGATCCTGGAAGTTCTGCGCTCGCAGGGGGTCCAGCTGAGCCGGCTGATCTTGATCGGCGGGGGTGCCAGGAGTGCGGTCTGGCGCCAGATCCTGGCGGACGTGCTGGGGCTGTCCATCTGGGTGACCGCACGGACCACCGAGGCCACGGCACTGGGTGCGGTGGTTGCCGGCGGTGTCGGGGTAGGCTTGTTTGCAGATTTTAATGTGGTCGACCGCCTGGTCTCCCTCGCCGCAGCCGAGCATCCGGATCCTGCCCGTCACGAGCAGTATGTGACATTGCTCGAACTTTTCCGGCAAACCTACGCCGCGCTCGATCCCATCTTTGCCCGGTTGGCCACTCTCGCGCCTCAGAAACCAGTCCAGGAAAATGGAGAAAATAGAGGTACCCATGTCTGATAAAGTTGATGCTTACCGCCGCGGCACCGCCCCGCTGCCTGCCAGTTATAAACTCTGGCCGCTCTACGGTGCCGGGCTGGAAAACCTGGGGAAGGACGGACGGCCTCTCGAAGTCCCCGTGCCCTCCTACGGTCCCGACGAGCTGCTCATCCGCCATGACGCCTGCGGGTTGTGCTTCTCCGATACCAAGGTGGTCGCCCAGGGTCAGAACCACCCGCGCGTCTTCCGCGACATGCGCAAGGAGCCCGTGGTGCTGGGTCACGAGGTCTCCATGACCGTTGTCGGCGTGGGCTCCAACCTCACCGGGCGTTATCAGGTCGGCGACCGCCTGACCCTTGAGACCGACATCGTCATCCACGGCAAGACCCTGGCGTACGGCTACTGGTACCAGGGCGGCCTCTCCCAATACTCGGTGATCGGACCTGAGATCTATGCCAGCGACCTGGGAAACAATCTCATCAAAGTCCGCCCCGACAAAAGCTATGCCGAGATCGCCCTGACCGAGCCCTGGGCCTGCGTGGTGGCGGCCTATGCTTTGAAATACCGGACCGGCCTGAAGAACGGCGGCGTGACCTGGATCATCGGCGCGGGCGGCGATGAGCCGTACACGATCAGCGCCGGCCTGGACCCGGCCGCGCACCCCGCCCGCCTGCTGCTGACCAGCGTCCCGGCCCGGTTCGCGGCATGGCTCAAGGAACGGGCCGCAGCCCTGGGCATCGAGGTGACCGAAGTGAACCGCATCGAGGCGGTCCCGGTCGAGTTCGTCGATGACATCGTCATGCTCGGAGCAAACGCCGGGCTGATCGAGCAGGCCAGCCCTCACCTGGATCAATTCGGCGTGATGGCCATTCTGGCCAGGGCGCCCCTGGAGCGCCGGGTCAACCTGGATGTGGGGCGCATCCACTACCACCGTTGGGTGTATGTGGGCACGACCACGAACGACGTGGCCGCCGCGTATGCGGATCTCCCCGTGCGCTCGAATCTGAGGCCCGGGGGCAGGGCCTGGTTTGTGGGCGCCGGCGGTCCGATGGGGCGCATGCACGTTCAGCGGGCCATCGCCTTCAACAACCCGCCCGCCACCATCGTCTGCAGCGACGTGAGCGACATGCGCCTGAATGAGCTCGCGGAGGCCTTCACCGGCCAGGCGCGGGAGCGCGGCATCCAGTTCGTCTGCACGAACCCCCTGAACCAGGCGGAGTACGAAGCGGCCATGGCCTCCCTCCTGCAGACCGGTTTCGATGACATCATCGTGCTGGCACCCGTGCCGGCCGTCATCGCGGATGCCGCCAGCCACCTGGCACCCCAGGGGGTGATGAACATCTTTGCCGGCGTCGCCCGCGGGACGCTGGCGGCCCTGGATTTGAGCGCTGCCTATATGAGCGGCACACGCTTCATCGGCCATTCGGCCTCGCTGATGAGCGATTTCGAGCTGGTGCTCGAAAAGACCAGTTCGGGCGAGTTGTCCCCCAACCGGTCCGTGGCGGCGGTCGGTTCGCTCAGCGCAGCCCGGGACGGGTTGAAGGCCGTCAAGGAGGCCACCCTGGCCGGGAAAGTGGTGATCTATCCCCACATCCGGGAAATGTCTCTGACCCCGCTCACGGAGCTCAAGGAAAAACTGCCGAGCGTCCATGCCCGGCTGAGTGCCCTGGGCGAGTGGACCCAGGAAGCTGAAGAGGAGTTTTTGCGGCAGATGCTGCCGTAGAACGATTTTGGTTCCGATGCATGGAACACGCGCAAATCATCCAACCATTTTCAAGGAGGAATATATGGCAAAGCAAACTGGCAAGAAAGTTCGTGTGGCGATCGTGGGCGTGGGCAACTGCGCCTCCTCGCTGGTGCAGGGCGTGGAGTTCTACAAGAACGCCAAGAAGAACGACACCGTGCCTGGCTTGATGCACGTCAACCTGGGCGGGTATCACATCCACGATATCGAGTTCTCCGCCGCCTTCGATGTGGTGGACACCAAGGTAGGCCTGGACCTCGCCGAGGCGATCTTCGCCTTCCCCAACAACACCATCAAGTTCTCCGACGTCCCGAAGCTCGGGGTGAAGGTCGAGCGCGGCATGACCCACGACGGGATCGGCAAATACCTGAGCAAGGTGGTGAAGAAGGCCCCCGGCCCCACCGCGGATATCGTCAAGATCCTGAAGGAGACCAAGACCGACGTGGTGATCAACTACCTGCCGGTCGGCTCGGAGGAGGCCACCAAGTGGTATGTGGAGCAGGTCCTGGAAGCCGGCTGCGGATTCGTCAACTGCATCCCGGTCTTCATCGCCTCGCAGCCCTACTGGCAGCAGCGCTTCACCGAACGCGGCCTGCCGATCATCGGCGACGATATCAAGAGCCAGGTCGGCGCCACGATCACGCACCGGGTCCTGACCACCCTGTTCCGCGAGCGCGGCGTGCGCCTGGACCACACCTACCAGCTGAACTTCGGCGGCAATATGGATTTCTACAATATGCTGGAGCGCGAGCGGCTGGAGTCGAAGAAGATCTCCAAGACCCAGGCGGTCACCTCCATGCTGGGCTTCACCATGAATCCCGACGACATCCATGTCGGGCCTTCGGATTATGTACCTTGGCTGACCGACCGCAAGTTCTGCTACATCAAGATGGAAGGCACCACCTTCGGCAACGTGCCCCTGAACCTGGAGTGCAAGCTGGAAGTGTGGGACAGCCCCAATTCGGCGGGTGTGGTCATCGACGCCCTGCGTTGCGCCAAGCTGGCCATGGACCGGGGCGTCTCCGGGGCGCTGCTGGCGCCCTCCTCGTATTTCATGAAATCCCCGGCCGAGCAGTACACGGACGACATCGCCCGCCAGAAGACCGAAGATTTCATCGCCGGGAAGTAGATCCGGTTTTGGGTAGGTTTTCCGCCTCCCCCCTGCCCGTTTCCGCCCTGGAGATGGACAGGGGCGAGGGGATATTCTAGATAGGATCGGTCCATGGGTAAAATCTTGCAAGACCGGATCGCCCTGGTCACCGGCGGGGCGCAGGGCCTGGGTCAGGCCATCTGCACGCGGCTGGCGGAAGAGGGTTGTCATGTTGTGGTCGCCGACCTGAACGAGGCGAAGGCGACCGAGACCGCGGCGGGCATCCGTAAAGACAGCGGCCGGCAGGCCCTGGCTGTCCAGGTGGACGTGACCGACGAAGCCCAGGTCGAGGCATTGGTCGAGCGCAGCGTGCAGGAATTCGGCCGCCTGGACCTGCTGGTCTCCAATGCCGGCATCCTCATCGCCGAGGAACTCACCGATTTCCCGGCAGAGAAGTGGCGGGCCGTGATGAATGTCAACCTGTTCGGCTACTTCCTGTGCGCCAAGCACGCCGCCCGCGTCATGAAGGCCCAGAAGAGCGGGGTGATCCTGGAGATCAACTCCAAGTCCGGCAAAAAGGGCAGTTTCAAGAACTCGGCGTACGCCGCTTCCAAGTTCGGGGGAATTGGCCTGACGCAGAGCATCGCCCTCGAGCTGGCCGAATATGGCGTGCGCGTCAATGCCATCTGCCCCGGCAACCTGCTCGACTCACCGCTGTGGACCGAGGGACCGAACGCCCTCTTCAAGCAGTACGCCCGCAACCGCGGGATCAGCGAGGAGGCCGTCCGCCAGATCTATATCGACCAGGTGCCGATGAAGCGCGGCTGCACGTATACGGACGTGTGCAACGTCGTGGTCTTCCTGGCCTCCGATCAATCCAGCTACATGACCGGCCAGGCGATCAACGTGACCGGCGGACAGGAGATGCGTTGAACCAGCTGCCCACTCCGGAACGCACCTTTGCCGGGTATATCTTCGACCTGGACGGGACCGTCTACCTGGGCGAAGCCCTGCTGCCCACGGCGGGCGAGACCCTGGCGGCCCTGCGCGCCCTCGGCGCCCGCACGATCTTCATTTCCAACAACCCCACCCATGCCCGCGAGGAGTACGCCCTGAAGCTGACCCGCCTGGGGGTGCCGACCCCGGTCGAGGATATCCTGAACTCGTCCCTGGTGATGGTGGATTTTCTGAAGCGGCGCATGCCGGGAGGGCGCCTCTTCGTCATCGGCGAGGAACCGCTCGAGACCGAACTGCGCCAGGCCGGCTTTGAGCTCACCGACGAGGCGGTCCGGGTACAAGCGGTGATCGCCAGCTTCGACCGGACTTTTGTCTACCGCAAGCTGCAGATCGCCTTCGATGCCATCCGGGCCGGGGCGCGCTTCTTCGCCACCAACCCCGACCGCTTCTGCCCGGTCCCCGGCGGCGGGGAGCCCGACTGCGCCGCGATCATCGCCGCCATCGAGGCCTGTACCAACACCCGGGTCGAGGCCGTGGTCGGCAAGCCCTCCCCGTACATGATCGAAGCCGCCCTGAATCTGATGAACCTCCCGGCCGCAGACTGCCTGATGACCGGCGACCGGCTGGAGACCGACGTGCACATGGGCCACGACGCCGGGATGTCCACCGCGCTGATGATGACCGGGGTGACCTCTGCATCGGCCCTGGCCGCCTCATCCATCCAGCCGACGTACGTCCTGCACCAACTGGGTGATCTGCTGCCCCGACCGCCCCGCTGACGACGGCCGGCCGGGAGGGTTGGGCGTGGATCGAGGAAAAACTGAACCTGGCGCGAGCTGCCGCCAGGTTCTGGGGAAAATGGTGGTAAATTTATTTCGACGCGAAATTTCGGTACCATCCATATCCATTCCAACGTAATCTTATTTTATGGAGCAACAAATGATCATCACTGTCTTGTTATGGGGTGCAGCGGCAGGTCTGGTTCATTTTGTTGTGATCGGAATTCTGTATGGAAACCCGCTTACAGATCGTATTTCCGCCGGGGCCGAGGCGGAAAGTCCGGCCGTAAGAAAATGGCCGTCAAAAGTTAAGTACTTTGTCACTCAATTTTTTGGGACTCAGGTCGAGGTTTATATTCTGACTTTTGCTTTCGTCTGGTTGCGCCCTTTGGTGGGACTGAACGGGTACGGCGGGGCGCTGCTTCTGGGACTCCTGTTCGCCGCGATTCGGGTCTATCCCAGATTCTGGAACATGTGGATTCAGACCACCTACCCATTCCGGCTTTTGCTCGTTGAGGTGGTCAACGGCACGATTGGAACGCTGGCGATCTGTGTTTTCCTGCAGATGGTTACGCAACATTGATCCTGCCACAGCAAAATAGCCAATGCGCAAAGACCACGCACCAAGCCGCACTGGGGGAAGTTCGGCTCAAGGAAGATCAGCATCGCTTGAAAATCTGCTCCTCGATAATTTCAGGCTTCGCATCGAAAAGTGAGCGACATCGTATTTTAAATGGAGACGACGGGTGGGGAGGAAAAAACAGGCAATCCCTTGCCGATTTCCTTTGATGCTCGATGTATTCTTTGTTATCCCGAACAATGACAATTCATTACAGGATGACAGTGGCTTGGCTTCCATCCTAATTTCATGCTTCAATAAGTATTGAGACCCCCATTTTTGAAAAATTATCATTGCTTATCGTAACTTCGATCGGGGGTCGGCAAACCAACAAGGAAGGGGAGTGTTGCCTAGGAATTTTGGGGGAATTGTGAGATTATGTTTTATAGGTATTCAAAACTTTGATTGATATAAAATAGAACCAGTGAGGACTTGCACTTAAGGACCATGGAAATGATCGTGACGATAATCGCCATTGTGGGTTTATCCTTTCTTCTTTTGTTACTCATTGCTGGTTTGGGACTTTTGTATTATGGCTGGGGATACGCAGCTACGATCACTCCTTCAGCACCAGGCACAACAAGGATCGCCTGCGTCGGCGACAGCATTACCTGCGGCGCTCTGCTTAAAAACAGGAAAGAAAACTGTTATCCCGCCCAGCTCAAAAAGATGCTTGGCGTTCAATACTCCGTCTGCAATTTCGGCGTAAACGGGCACACGCTTCAGAAAAAAGCGATCAGGCCTTATTGGGATCATAAATATTTCAAGGCGAGTTCCGAGTTTGGACCTGATATCGTTCTGGTTATGCTCGGTACGAATGACGCATCGAAATTTAATTGGAAGGGGATTGACGCATACACAGTCGATTACCGGGCGATGCTCGAGCATTACCTGTCATTGTCGTGCCATCCTGTTGTCTATGCATTGACCCCTCCGACAGAATTCTCATTAGGAAAACGCGCTGGAGCCAACAACACGCTTATGAATGAACGGATCAGTAAAATGACCGAGTCGATAAAGATACTGGCGGAAGAAATGGCTGTGGATGTGATCGATGTAAACGCTGCCACAAGAAATCATTCGGAATGCTTTCGATTTGACGGGATTCATCCTGATGCGATGGGTGCAAAGATCATTGCCGAAACTGTGTATACCGCACTGACTTCAAAGTGAAACCCAATATATATCTCTACCAAAACAAAAAGCGAACCTTCCCATCAAAAAACACCCAACTCCCGATTCCCACAGATCTCCACACAGTGGGGGAGAGGTTGCCTTCTAACGTTGATTCCGGCAGGTGTTTTTTGATTGCTAATTCTCGATGATGAAGAATCAAAGGATGCACTTATCTGGGAAACGTACTCTGGCCGGGGATTGTGCTTGCTCAACCGCTTCGATCATTTTGAGGTGCAACCTGATTGAATAGGAAATGGAAAATGAAAACCATAGGAAGAGTAGTCTTGTTTTATGTCCTTACATTCGTTTTTACGATTCTTCTGGGGGGTCTTCAACAACTCTTAAAAATTGATGCCAGAATCATCTTGCCCCAACTTGGCCCCGGTCTTGCCGCTCTGGTAATGCTGGTATCCCTGCGAAAGGACCACCTCAAGCTCACGATCGTTGCCAAGGGCAGTCAAACGCTGAAGTATATTGGCGCGCTTGGGATTCCACTGCTGGCTTCAGTCGTTATTTTCCTGATTTATCGACAATTCATCGGTCCGCTCAGTATTCAACCTATCGGTGGGATTTCCTTACTGATCCTGCTGGGTGGCATTTTGATTGGAGCCTTCGGTGAGGAATTGGGTTGGAGAGGGTATTTGCAACGCCTTGTTCAAGGCAAAGTAAATATATTGACCGCATCCCTGCTGGTGGGCCTGCTGTGGGGCTTATGGCATGTGGAGAGCTACCAGTATGGTCCCCTATACCTGTCGTTTTTTGTGCTCTCCACGCTGGCATATTCGGTGATCATGGTATGGCTCCTTAGGGGCACAGATTATAACGTGGTCATTGCTGCGTTGTTCCATTTTGCGGTGGATGTAGGCTTCTATTTATTGAAGGGGGCGCTCACCGATGTACGATTGATGCTGCTCAATGGGATCATGTGGGTGGTTATCGCAGCGGCAATCATTGCATTAAATACGGGATATTTTTTACAACCACACAAGGAACATTGAAAAATAATCGCCCACAGATAAATTCTTCACTGGCCGCAAGGTATTGGCCCATAGGGAGGGGAGGGTGAAACAGGCAGTGCCTGGATGGTTTCCCTGTGCTGATCGATTAATGGACCATAGAAAAGCGGATGATGGATGGTGATAGAGTGATTAATCAATACGATGTAATGTAATCGGAGGGGAAAATGGTGATAACACAAATTCAACTGACCGAAGAGCAGTATCTCCAATTGAAGCAGCTGGCATTAAAGCGAAGGTGTTCCTTGGCGAATCTGGTCCGGGAGGGGGTGGAAAAGGTGATCCACGAGGCCGGTGAACCCTGCCTGGATGAAGCCAGGCGAAATGCCCTTTCCATGGTGGGTAAGTATCACTCCGGAAAAAAGGATGCGTCCACTCAGCATGACCAATATCTGAATGAGAGCTACAAACCATGATCTATATTGACACATCTGCTTTCTATGCGATTTTCGATGGGGATGATGCCGATCATCCACGGGCTCAAAAAATCTGGACTCGGCTGATCGAGAGCCAGGAGGACATCGTTTGCAATAACTATGTCCTCCTGGAGACTGATGCACTTTTTCAAAACCGTTTCGGGATTGGTGCAATCACCGATTTGCAGAAAGTTATTCCTTTGATCCAGATCGATTGGATCACATCAGAACACCATCGCCTCGCCACCGCCGCTTTGCTGTCCTCCACTCTTCGCAGCTTGAGCCTGGTCGATTGCAGTAGTTTTGAGACCATGCGGCGTCTCGGGATTGAGAAGGTGTTTGCCTTTGACAACCACTTCCGGCGGCAAGGATTTGGGCTGGTCGCATGATCCGGGAGGAGAATAAAACAGTGGGGGGAGTCGATCATTGGCTTCCATGAGTCAAAGAGGAAATGTATTGGGGTGCAAAGCACATGGGTCATGCTTGACCCGGCCAACCCCAATGACGCAGGTGCTGCAGTTTGTGAGAAAAATGGATTGGGCAGGGAGGATGAAACCGGGAGTCTCTTGACATTTCGCTTTATGTTCGATATAAAGTACATTAGGACGAACATGAAGAAGAGGAGTCAAGAGAAGATTGCTGACTATCTGAAGATGAACCGCTC
>Ga0209039_10002730_pt1 | contig 14604 bp, 9 predicted proteins | sample BogFormECP12_OM1_FD_188238 | JGI IMG/M metagenome (GOLD analysis project Ga0209039, IMG submission 188238) | Bog forest soil microbial communities from Calvert Island, British Columbia, Canada - ECP12_OM1 (SPAdes) (version 2) | ecosystem: Environmental > Aquatic > Freshwater > Wetlands > Bog ... | reverse complement strand
GGGAGCACGGGCACTTTGCGGGCGGTATTGGCCGCGGCCACGTTTGGCGGCTGGGCGGCGGAGGACGTGACCGCTTCTGGTTCGGCGGTTTCTACTTCAACGTGGCCCCCTATGACTACGGCTACTGCGACGACTGGCTATGGGACAGTGACCAGATTGTGATTTACGATGACCCGGACCACGTCGGCTGGTATCTGGCGTTCAACGTCAGGCTGGGCAAGTACATTCACGTCATGTTCCTTGGAAACCAATAGTCGGGTTCTGATGCGGAAATACTTTTCTTCGCTTTCAGCATTTCTCTTGTTCATGCTCGCCAGTGCGATGCCTGCCGCCGGAGGGGACTTGCGCGCGGGTGCGGCCAAAGCCGTCATCACCCCGGACGTTCATGCCGCCCGCGTTTACATCGCAGGCTATGGTGAAAACCGCGTCGCGACCGGCGTCCACGACGATCTTTACGCCCGCTGCCTTGCCTTGGGCGCCGATGACCAGATCCTGGTGGTGTGTGCCGCGGACCTGATTGGCCTCTTCTATGACGATGTCCTGAAGATTCGAGAAAGGGTGAAAGCCCGGGCGCCGGAAGTGACGCACCTGATTGTGGCCTCCACGCACGACCACGAGGGGCCGGACACCATGGGATTGTGGGGGCCGGGTCCTTTGCAATCGGGGATTGATGAGAAGTATATGGCGTGGCTCCGGGAGCGCATCGCCCAAACCGCCGTGGAGGCGGCGCGGTCGATGCAACCGGCGCGCCTCACGCTCGCACGCGACGATCATCCCCTGCTGGCGCTGTTGCAGTCTGACAGCCGGCCGCCTTACGTAAAAGATCCCTATCTTTTCGTCATGCACCTGGCCGCCGCCGGCGGGCAGCCTATTGCTAATTTGATTAACTGGAGCGACCACCCGGAAACGTTGGGGGGAAGGAACACGGAGATTACCGCCGACTACCCGCATTGGCTCTGCCAGGATGTGGAAGCGCATCTGGGTGGGACGGCTATTTTTCTGAATGGCTCGATCGGCGGCCTGCTTTCCACCAATGGCAACTCTGTGGCGCTGCAAGATCCCGACACCGGCGACGTGGCTGCTGACGACACTTGGCGCAAGGCGGAGCTTTTCGGCAACATCCTTGGCCAGCTCGTGGAGCGCGCGGTGAAGGGCGGGGAAGAGGTCAACGTGAATTCCATTGCCTTCCGGGGAACCACGATTTTCTCACCCATGCACAACGACCACTTTCGCGCCGCGGGCGCCGCCGGAATCTTCGGCGGCCGCAAACCGCTCTTTACAAGCGGCCAGCTTGATCCCTCGGTCATTGAAAAGGAAGTTCCCGGCATGGGCATGCTGAAATTCGCCACGGGCAAGGACGTGGAGACGGAAGTCAGTTACATCCGTTTGCTCTCGGGCGGGCGCGTGGTGGCGGAAATGGTGACCGTCCCGGGCGAGATTTACCCTGAGCTGGTGAACGGGGGCATAACACGTTACCCCGGAGCCGATTATCCCGACGCGCCGTTTGAACCGGCCATTCGCGAGCACTTGCAGAGCAAATACCAATTCATTTTCGGCCTCGCCAACGACGAACTCGGTTACATCATCCCCAAAGCCGAGTATGACGACCAGCCGCCCTGGCTGCGCGATAAGAAAGACCGCTGGTACGGCGAGGTCAATTCCGCCGGGCCCGACATCGCGGGCGCCGTCACCAGGGCGGTTGTGGGGTTGATTGAGGGGAAGTAGTGGGTAGGTGGGCAGGTAGGCAGTTGGGCAGATGGGCACTGGAAATCTCTTCATCTGCCTACTGGCGACTGCCTACTGCCTACTGCTCATTGCTCTACCCCGGGCCGTTCGGGTAGGCGGGAAGGTCCGGCGGCCTTGGGGGCAGATGTTTCGGATGCTCCTTGATTGCCTTCATCACCTCTTCGATGGCCCTTTCGAGTTGCGGGTCCTGACCCTTCATGACGAGGTCGGGCGTGTTATCTACTTCAATATCAGGCGCCACGCCATAATTTTCGACGACCCACTTGCTGTCGAGCCCGTAGACGGAAAATTCCGGCCTCGTGACGTAACCGCCGTCGAGCAAGGGGATATAGCCGCGAATCCCGCGGACACCTCCCCAGGTGCGCATGCCGATGAGCGGACCCAGGTGATACTTCTTGAAGTAGTAGCTGAAGATGTCGCCGTCGGAAGCGGCGTAGGCATTGGTGATGCAGACCATGGAGCCGTTAAAGACCACGTCGGGGATGGTGCCGCTGGCGAAGTTGCGGGCTGAATCCATGCCTGCCAGGATTCGACGCAGGCGCTCGAAAATGAGCTGATCCACAAAGCCACCACCGTTGTAACGAACGTCGATGACGAGGCCTTCCTTGCGAATCTGCGGGAAGAACTGCTTAACGAACTCGTCCAGACCGGGCCCACCCATGTCGGGGATGTAGATATATCCCACGCGCCCGCCGGTGGCTTGGTCAACCTTGCGGCGATTGGTGTTCACCATATCGAGCTGGCGCAATCCGTACTCGCTGGAAATGGGCTTTACCACGACGTTGCGCGCGCCGGTGGCGGCGGGTTGGGAGTTGACCGTGAGCGTCACGTTCTCTCCCGCGGTGTTTACGAACAACTCGCTGGGCGCGTGAGGCGCTTTGAGGTCGCGTCCATTCACGGCGATGAGGTAATCGCCTTCCTTCACCTCCACGCCGGGTTCGGTAAGAGGCGAGCGCAGGCTGGGGTTCCAGTTCTCTCCCGGGTAGATTTTCTTCAAGCGGTAAAGGCCGCTGGCCGCGTCGAGCTCAAAGTTCACGCCCAGCAGGCCCAGATTGACGGAATGCAGGTCGGGGTAATCGCCGCCGCCGACGTAGGTGTGGGAGTTGGCAAGCTCGCCCACCATTTCTCCGATCAGGTAAGTGAGGTCGTAGCGATCCGCCACGTCGGGCAGCAGTGGGGCGTAGCGGTCACGTTCCTTGGGCCAATCGACACCGTTCATCGAGGCTTCGAAGAAAAAGTCGCGTTCCTGCCGCCATGCCTCGTTGAACATCTGTTTCCATTCGGCGCGCGGGTCGATCAGCATTTGCAGGGAAGAGAGATTCAGGGCGCCGTCGCCCACCTTGTGCGGCGAACCGGAAGGCTTGGCGTCGATGATCCCGAAGGTCTGGCTGCGGGGTCCGGCGCCCTCGTCACCGGCATCGCCGCCGCCCGACCCGGCATAGAGCAACTTGGACCCGTCAAAGGAGAGCGTGAAGGAACCTGCGCCGGTCAGGAGCACTTCATCTTTGCGCTCTTTCAGGTCGTACACGTGGATGGCGGGGTGCTCACCCGGCAGCGGTCCGGAGAGGCCGAAGATGGGGGAGGTGGAGTAATAAATGCCATTCTTGCCCGCTAGCAGTGTGCCGATGTTGGCGGGTGGCATGGGCACGGCCACCACGCGAATCTCAATGCCGGCCAAGTCGATACGGAAATTCTTGGCGACCTCTTCCGCCTCTTTCTTGTCCTTCTCGCCGGGCTTGGCTTGGTCCTTGCCGGCGGCCTCATCCGGTTTCTTGTCGGCGGACTCATCCGACTTCTTGCCGGCTTCATCACTCTGGGGAGCGAACGGCGAAGGCAGGTCCGCGCGCAGCGTAACGATGTAGACGCGGGTGGCTTTGGGATTCGCGAACTCGAAATCGTAAACGCCCAGCACCTCGTTGTAGTCGCGCTGGGAAAGGAAAAAGAGGTACTTGCCCCCCCGGTCAAAGGCGGGAGTGGCGCTGCTCGTGAAGCTCGTCGTAACGGAAGTGATTTTCTTGTCGGCAAGAGAATAGAGATTGATGGTGCTGTTGTTGTTTTCTTCCGCTTTGGCGTAGGCCACCCACTTGCTGTCCGGCGCCCAGACGTATTCGGTGATGTCGGAGTACTTGCCGTGGTCGATCAGCACCGGAGTCTTCTGTTCAATATCCACATAAAACAGGCGCACTTCCTTGTCGGCAAAGGCCAACTTCTTGCTGTCGGGCGACCAGACGGGAGGCATGCGGAACATCTTGCCGTCAGTCGTGATGCGCGTCTCCTTGCCCATGCCGTCTTGCGGCGCGATGTAGATTTCATCTTCCCCGGTGCGATCGGAAAGATAAGCGATCCATTTTCCGTCGGGCGACCAGGCAGCGTACTTCTCGCGGATGCCCGGCGTTTGCGTGAGATTGCGGATGCTGCCCTCCTTGGCGGGGACGGTGAAGATGTCGCCGCGCGCGGTCATGACGGCGCGGTTTCCCTCCGGGGAAATCTCGAAGTCCGTTACCAAGCCAGCGACATTAGCCCAATGCGGGCGCGCCAGGTCGCGATCGCCGGGCAGATAGATCGTGAGCTTCTTGGCCTTCTCGGATTTCAGGTCGAAGGTGTAAAGATAACCGCCGTTGCAGAACACGATGGCGTCAGGCCCGAGGCTGGGCCAGTCCAAGTCGAAGTCCTTGAAGTCGGTGAGTTGCTTCGTCTGTTTGCTCTTCAGGCTGTAACTGTAAAGGTTGATGCGATGCTCGGGGCCGCGGTCAGAGCTGAAATAAATGGTGTCACCGTGCCACATGGGGTAGGTGTCGGTGCCCGGGTAATCCGTAATGCGCTCGTAGGTGTTGTTCTTGAAATCGTAAATGGCAATGTCCTGAGCCATGCCGCCGGTGTACCGCTTCCAGGTGCGGAAATTGCGGAAAATGCGGTTGTAGGCGATCTTGGTGCCGTCCGGTGAAAAAGAGGTCAGCCCTCCCTTGTCGATGGGCAGGCGTTCCGGCAGGCCGCCGTCGATGCTCACTTTGAACAGGCGCCCGAACCAGTCATTGAACGTGTCGCGGCGCGAGAGATACAAAATATGCTGGCTGTCGGGAAGCCAGGTAATGACTTGATTGTTCGGTCCCATGCGCTCGGGCATCGAGACGGGATCAGGCTCGAAGGTCAGTTGTTTGGGCTCGCCGCCGTCCGCGGGCATCACGTAGATATTGAAGTTGCCGTCGTATTGCCCCGTGAAGGCGATCCACTTGCCGTCGGGGGAAAATTTAGGAAAGAGTTCCAACCCGCGGTCCGTGGTGATGCGCCGCGCCACGCCTCCTGAGGAAGAAGCCAGCCAAAGATCGCCCGCGTAACTGAAAACGATCTTGTCCTTGTAAATGTCGGCAAACCGCATCAAGCGGCCCTCCGGCATCTCCGCAAAAATCGCCAGAGGTGCAGCCAGGAACATCATGAGGATGAGTGAGCGGTAGATGCGACCCATAACTTCTCCCTTCGAGTTGTGTCAAGCTATGTCCTGCAGGGTATGACCCGCACGACCGGGCGATATTGTAGCAGGAGAGAAGCGCGCGCGGCGATTTCTTATCAAGCCGAGATGGTCTCATGGGCCCACGGCGCTGGAAGCTATGAGGAATTACGGGGTTCACCGCCGAGGCGCTGAGGCGCAGAGAAAAGGCCCATCTAAAATCCCAAATAGCCCGATGACCCGATGACCCGGTGGCCAGATCGCTAAGGCGAGGGTTGGGGCTGCAACACCCAGCGGTTCTTGTGGAGGAATTCACTGACGATGTTAATATCGCGGGCGTCGCAAAGCAGCAAGCGGCAGAAGACATCTGCCGTCCCCACTTTGGGATCAACCTTGGCAGCATCACGGAAGGCCTTCTCCGCGTCTCTCTTGCGTCCAGACTGCCACAGCGCGATGGACTGAAGCGCCAGCATCGCGCTGGAATTCTGGTCGGCGTTAAGGGCCATGGCGCACTCGGCGAGCGAACCATCGTAATCGCGCTGCTTCCAGAGAGCCAGCGCCATGATGCGATGACCCTCCGGCCCCTGCGGATTTTCCCCAATCATCTTTCCCGCCAAAGCAGTGGCCCCTTGGATGTCACCTCGGCGCAAGAGCCCCTCGGCCAATTGCTCGCGTGCCCCGGGGAAGTCCGGATTGACTTGCAGGACCTTCTGGGCCAGCTCCGTGGCGCGCGCCGATTCTCCAGCTTGATTCAGCAGCACCGCAAGCTCGTACTGGCTCTGCCAGTCTTGTGAATTCAGAGCTACGGCTTTCTCCAGCAGCCCGCGGGCCTCCGCGTTCTTATCTTGTGCCATTAAAATCTGCGCCAGCGCGGCATAGGCGGGCCCCAGGCTGGGTGAGAGCCGGATGGCGTGCCGTAACACTTCTTCTGCCTGCGCCGTGCGGCGTTGGAACATTCGCATTTGGCCCAGGGCGAAATAGGCGCTGCCGTCTTGGGGGTCAAGTTTGGCCGCCGCCTCATACTCTGACGCCGCCTTCTCCTCTTCTCCGCTGGCGAAATAGGCGCGTCCCAAGGTGACGTGAGCCGTCGCGTTGCCGGGCGCGATGCGCACCGCTTCCTCCGCCTGGAGCACCGCGTCGTGCACCCGGTCGGAATCAAGATAGAGAACCGCCAGGCTTATTCGCAACATGGGATCCTTGGGGCTGAGGGCAAGGGCTTTCGAGAATTCCGCGCCCGCGAGGCTCTGATAATCCGAGGAAGTCAGCACCCCGTGTTTAACCGGGGGGGCATTGGCCGGCACACTCAGAGCCCACGCCACCGAGCCCAGGGTGTAATGGGCGTCGGAGTCCGAGGGATCGAGTTGCGTGGCGGTTTGCAATTCGCGGAAAGCCTCCGCCAGGCGGCCTTCCTCGCGCAGTGCCAAACCCAAGCCGCGGTGCGCAGGCTCCACTTCCGGTTGCACTTCGATGGCTTGCCGGAAGGTCTTTTCCGCCCCCGCGGCGTCGTGCTGACCGAGCAGTTCGAATCCTTGCAGGATGAGGTCCGCCGCTTGCTTTGAGACCTGCCCGGCGGGCGCGGAAACGGCAGTAGGCAGTTGGCAGTAGGCAGCAGGCGGAAGGCAGAAAGCAGTAAGCAGTAGGCAGAAGGCGGTTGGCAGTGTGCAGTAGGCACTAGGCAGACGGCAGTAGGCAGTTCGCGCCCCAGCTCTAAACACTCTCACGCAAAGACGCCAAGCCGCAAAGGGGCGCAAAGGAAAACTCGCTATCCTTCTTTGCGCCTTGATCAACTTCGCCCCTTGGCGTGAAATGCTCTTCTGTTCACCCGATCACCCGATCATCGGATCATCCGATCCTTCTGCCGACTGCGTACGGCTTTCTGCCCACTGCCTACCGTCCTCCACGAATCTGCTGAGGATCACGAATGATGATCTCCGCTCGTCCCTGATAATTAACAACCTCGCCTCGAATCTCCACCCGCTTCCCCTGCAAAGACTCCAGGTCACCAAACTTGTTCTTGTCGGATGCGAAGATCACGCTGGTAAACGGGCAGGTGCGATAATCCTGACAGAAATCCAGGAAGGTGTTCCCGGTACGGGCGGAGTAAACTCGCAGGACAAGCCCGGCAACGCAGCCGCTTTTGCCCTCGAGCGGCCCGGCATTGCGCACATCCACACAGGGAGGCGGGCTACTCGCGGCGGACGCGTCCGCGGCACGCGCGGGTTGCTCAGGCAAAGGGCCTACCGCACTGATTGCCGGCCTCCGGCCAAAGCGCGAGCCCACCCGCACCCCCAGCCCGAAAGCCACGAGTACGAGCCCCGTTGCCACAAGGATTGGTCTCCGTTTCATGCTTCCACACCCGCCCGCGTCCGGGCGGACGCAGGCACCCCGGCAGTATACCAAACGGAAGGTGCGAGTGCGGGAGGCTTATTCAAACGCCGCCGGGTATAAGGAGGCGTAGGCGCTAGAATAAGCACCGTCGGCAGCCAGCCCGCGTAGTGGGCGAGGTCCTTTAGCCCATGGCGAGCTAGCCGTGGGATACTGACGGCATTCGAGTTTCGTCAGCCCCGGTAGGGGCGGCGTCCGGGGCATCGTTCAAACCACAACCAGATGTCGCCCCTGGCGGGGCTCCGCACCCCTACTGCTGCGTTCTTTCCCACGGCGGGCTCGCCGTGGGCCACATGACCACGCCCGCTACGTGGGCTTTCGGGCAACGCTAACCGTTATTCCAGTGCCTATGGGTGTAGGGGGGGGTCAGCAAAGGGCCTCGAAGTCCCAAGATATCAGCAGTGACGCATATGGAAATGGCACGACCGTCTCGCCGGTGAGCGGTCCCTGCCAGGCCGCCCGTGCCACCCCAAAATCGAGACGTCAACTTACTGACCGGAGCTCGCTACCCAGCTCGTGCGTTGAGGAGTGATAACGGTTGGATTTGTCGTGCCAGCGATGTTCGTTACTGTCGTCGCGGGAAACCACGGCGGGGCAAAGCCAGGCCGCGACGTGTAGCGGCGATCAAAGTAGGTGTTCTCAACGTTCAGGCAGGCGCCGAAAATGTTGGTTTGGATCTGCCCGCCCACGTTATTAAAGACATTAATGCATCCGTTGACTAGGAACCCGCAACTCCATGACGCGCAACTCGATCCGATGACGGCCTGTGACCCATCAACCTGAAGATTGTCGTTAGGGTAAGGACTACTCAGGACGATATTTCCATTGGCCGTGAAGATTCCTAAATCCTGATTATGGTCGCTGCCAGGGATCAGGGTGTCCACCGGAGTGCCTGGAATCTGGTTCGGGGCCACCGTTACCGGCTCGGTCTTATAAATTACATCTCCAGTGATATCAATATCGTTCAAGGCCGTGATGGTGACCGCCGCCCCATCTTGTATTGCCGGCACGCCCTGGCCTGGACCGGTCATGCTGGTGACGGCCCCATTTACGTAAACCATGGTTCCTGCCGTGCTCCCCGTGGTAAGGGAGGGGACCGTCGTGCAGTAGCTGGGGGTTGTACCGTTGGGATTGGGGGGCGCGACGAAGTTGGAGCAGTTCGCTGGCTGGCCCAGCAGAGTCAAGGTAGTACCTCCCGATTTCACCACAGTTGAGCCGGCTCCGCCGTTGGCGGCGGGGTCGACGGTCATGGTGGTGATGGTTGACCCTTGCGAAATGGTGAACACCTGGAGTGGGTCGAAGGTGGGAGCCGGGCCGGTCTGGGCAGCGAGCAGAATCTGCGCATTGCCTTCCACATAGAGTCCGCCGCCGGCCATCGTCAGCGTACCACTAACGTTCTGGTAATCGAGATAGACCCCACTCGCGGCCCCGGAAGAGGGATATGGGTTTTGGTTGACATCCTTCAAAAGCCCATTCATCTGGGTGGGCGTCGGCGCGGGTGGAGCTGTAGAACCACCGCAACTGGTAGCGTCTTCACCGCACCCTGTCCCGTCCAGAGCCGCCCACTTTTGACTGTAGTCATTGGTGGGCTGGGTGATGGGGGTTTGGCCCACCTGGAGTCCGTCCTGGAATTGAGGCGCGACGACCTCGCCGTCCGGAGCCGTAAAGCTGCTGTTCGGCGACTGCCAGCATCCGTCAACCCAGTAGCTCGCGTTAGCATCCGCCTGCCCAACCGGGTCGGTAAAGATATAGGTTCCACCGGGCCCAAAACCCCACGACCCATCGGTAAACATCGTCCCGGTCATAGTACCCGGAACCAACCATCCAAGTGTACAAGGATCCCAATTGGTGACAAACGCACCATAAATGGAAAAAGGCGCGTTGGAGAAAGGGGGTGTACCCGAAACCTTGACAATGAAGGTGCCGTTTTCCGTAATCGTGGAGGTCTCCGATCCCGTCGCTGAGCCCACAGACGTTATCGAATAGTTGTAAGTGTATGTCAACGAGGTGATTACGGAGCTCTGGCCGGCCGTGGGGCAGCCCAGTGTAACGCCCGGAGTCGGGACGCACGTCTGGCGCGGCAAGGGATTTTGCGTGCCGGGGGCCAGTATAAACGACATCGTAGCCGGGGTAATATTAAAACTTTGCGACCAGGAATTCGCCGCGCCTCCTATATCTTGGACACCGGCCAAGTAGCAGGTGGTTTGCGTCGATTTCGAAGTTGGGTTAATGGGACAGGGCTTGGCGCCGCCGTAGTATTTTGTCATGTAGTCCGAGATGCTGCCTCGTACCGCACCGACATCCGGGATCGCACCGATATCGGCAGGCGGGGTGTCCGTGAAAGGACTGAAGTCATTCGTAAAGGTGGTGTTTAACTTGGTATACATTGCTTGGCGGGCGATGTTCAAGCCGGAATCGGCGGCATAAAAAGACCCGCGGTAGTTGCTGTAATAACCGTTGATCAGCAGGTCCGAACTGGAGGACAGCACCGCCGCCAGCCCAATGACGGAAAGGAGAAATAACAACAGCAGGGTAATGACCAAGGCAACGCCACGGTTGTTGGGCGCTTCTCCAGCCCGGGCGGTTGACGGCGCACACTCCCTACTGTCTTGTGCAGAATCCGAAACGCTCTGTCGCCATTTCATTGTGCACCTCAGTCGTTATTCATCGTCAGATTGCGGGGATTTACAATAATGGAGTTCCCGCGGATCTGGTAGGGGCCCTGATCGAAGGAGTTCCGGTAGGGATTCGTCGGGTTCGGTTGCGTGCGCCCGATGATGGAAACGCGAACGGATCGAATAAGGTTGAATTCGTTTGCGGTGGGGATGTAATTCGCGGAATTATAGTAGTATTGAAAAGTGCTGGTGTTAATATTATTCCACAAAGCCGCCCCCACCTTGAAACCAATCACTTGGTCCATCAGGGGATTGGCGGTTCCAGCCTGGATCCGCATCAATTGGGGGTCGGCCGGATTGGCCGTATTGACACAGTAGGTGATCGGCGATAGCCGTACGACCCAATCGTTCTGGCCAAACGTATCGGTGAGGTCGGCGGCCGGGGCGATGTTATTGATGGTCATCCGTAACGGATCGTTGCAGCCGTTCGCACCCGTGGGCGGGGGGCAAGTGTTCACCGCGGCGGGGCAGGGGCTGTTCGCGCCCCCCGCCAGAGTTTCATTGAAGTTGAGCACCACACAACCCAGGGGACAGGCCGTGGAGGCGGGGGTGGTGCCGCCCGCCGTGGTGAGAGTCGCCGTAGTGAACTGGCAACCGCTGCTCGTACCGACCGGGCGTTGGAGGGAGTTTCCTCCCGAACAGGACTTCACAAAAAGGATCTGGTCACCGCTATTGAAATTCCCAGCGACCTGGGCGGCTGTGAAGGGGGATGCAGGAGGGCCGGTCAGGGAGTTGGCTGAACTCGTGCTAATGGTGCAATTGCTAGTGGCGCAAGGGTTTAGGGGGGGGGTGTTGCGGTCCGCGAGGACCACGTGCAACGTGTCAAAGCACGCCTGGGCATAAACGGGTGGGTTGGGGTAGGACGCCTGGGGGTTGCACTGCGACGCAGTGGGATCGCTGTTTTGGATCGTCACCCCCACCGGCCAGGCCGGAACGTTAATCCCCAGTATCAGTCCGTTCCCGGAGTTAACCAAGTCGAGTTGTGCTTGCGCCAGCGCGTTGCGCAGGCCAATGTTTAGACCCGCGTTCAACTGCTCCTCGCTGAGGAGGGCTTGGTGTCGGCTGAACAATTCGAACGAGACCGCGCTGACGATCATGAAAACCGCCATTGCCACGAGTAATTCGAGCAGAGAAAAGCCCTCGTTCGTGGCTTTTCTCCCCGCTAATCGCTCACCGCGTGAGGGCGTCATCATGGCCGCACCACACTCATCTGGAAGGTCACCGCAGGTTGGATGGTATAGTCGACCAGGGTGACCAGAACCGTGACCCGGCGCACCCCTGCCACGGGCACGTCCTGCTCAATCACCCACCGCCGATCAAATGTCATCCCCACGCTGGGAGGATTGGGACTGCATGTAGCAGGATTTAGGGGGGATTGGTTTGGGGTGAACCCGTGCGGACTATAGGACACCGTAATGTAATTCCCACCGACACAAGGCATTTCGTAAGTTTCGCTCATGACGCCATCCTGGGTCGCTAGAGAAACGGTATCAAAGTAAGAGATGGCGGCGTTGTTGCCGCACGGGGGGTTGGTCTGAGAGTTACAATCCGCGTCCAAGCGGCCAATGCAAGTCTCACCGGCGAGACCACAAGTGTTCGAGCCGGCCGGAACCGCGATGTGGGGATCTGTAAAGCTGGACATGGCGGGCCAACGGTTCAGGTCCTCGAGTTCCTCGGAGGCAAGCTGGGTCGCCAGCGCGATGTATCGGGAACGCACCGTGAACTTGTAGACATTCGCCATCAGCATGGCGGCGGCCATCAGGCCGATGGTCAGAACCAGAATCGCTACCATGACTTCCAGCAGCGAGAAGCCTTTTTCCGCATCCGCGTTCCTAGGGCGTAGCAACTGAGACATTTCCTACCCCCGAAACCGTAATGGTATTCGACAGCACAATCAAATTGGTAACCGGCGCCAAAACCTCTATCTGAAAAGACATGTTGCCTGAGGTTTCCGTGACCGTGCCTCCGGCGCTGAACTGATAAGTTACTGCCCGGCTAATGGTGACATCCCCCGGCCGGGAAATGGGAACCGCCGTGCCCACGGGAGAGTAAGTGGTTGCCGGGGGAACCATGGCGAGGACCTGAAACGCATTCGTCGCGGGAGTAAAAGTGATCTCGTACGCATAGCCAGGATTACCCGTGCCCGGATATCCGTGCATGATCGCCGCGTAGCGAGTCGATTGGATCGCTCCCGTGGCCGCGGACACGGCGGCCATCAGCCGGTAGCTTTTCATGGCATTCCCAATGATGGGTATCGCAATCACCGTCAAGACACTACCAATGGCAATAACCACGAGGAGTTCGATGAGCGTGAATCCTGCTGTTGCGTGTCGCTTCACGATGGGGGCGCCCTCCCTCTGAATATCCAAACCTTCGGCCCGCCGGCGATCAAGCACCCGTTCGTCTATGGCCGCGAGCCGAATATCTCTCGCCAAGCAACGGGCCCACAAACTCCTGATTCGTATTGTGGGGTGACCTGCGTATTTCTACAATAGTACCCTCGTACTATGAGGGGCTACGTATCATCTGGGGATTCCTCGCCGGGAACCCTCTCGTGCACAGGATTGTACACCGGTTCGACAGGTTTGAGAATAGGGATGTGCGCCCGCTTCAGGGTTCCGTCAAAGTCCGATGGGGGTGAGGGCTCGATCTCAACCCCATCGGACTTTGACGGAGCCCTGGCGCCCGCTTGACGCGATAGGGTGGCTGGCATATGATTTTTGCCGAAAGGCAAAGCTGAAATCGAAAAATGAGAGTGCTGACTCCGGTGGTACGGTGCTTGCTTGGCTTGATTTTGCTCTTCCCGTCGGCCTCTCGATGCTTCCCGTACCCCGCCCGGCAAGCCAGCGCGACAAGTACGCCGCCTGCCGATAGCCTCCAGCCAGTGGTTCAGCTCATCCAGCAAAAGAGGTACCAGGAAGCGGAAAGCAGGCTTCGCGAGGCTGTTAAGCTCAATCCGTCCTCGGCGCAAGCCTACTTCTATCTCGGCGTGACCACTCTCAAGCTCGGACGCCCGGCAGAAGCCGAAGGGTATCTTCGCCGCTCGCTTCAGCTTGGCCCGCAATCGGTCAACACGCTTTACAATCTCGGAGTCTTGCTGCTCGATGAAGGGAAGGCAGGGCAGGCCGTCACTTACCTCGAAAGGGCAAGCCGTGCCGGCCCTCCAAGTCCTGATATTTCGGTGAACCTGGTCCGCGCCTATCTCGAATCCCAGCAGCGCGACCGGGCGCTACAATTGGCGGCTACTTACCGCCGGCAGTTTCCGGACTCGGTTCCCTTCCAGCTCGGGCTGGGCGAATGTTTCCTCGATCACGGCCTCGCCGAGCAGGCCATTGGAGCTCTGCAAGCGGCCAATCACCTGATGCCGAACCAGCCCGAAATCGTTCTCCCCCTGGCGGCGGCGTACGTGCAGCAGAAAAACGCCTCCGAGGCGCTGGCGGCCCTCGGCACCGTGTCGCAAGCTGCCGGAGAGATCGCGGAATACCACCGGCTGCTGGCCGCCGCTGACGTTCTTGCCGACCACAAGGAGGAGGCTTTGGCGGAGATTGACCGCGCCGCCAGATTGGCTCCCGACAACCCCGCCTACTTGCTGGCCGAGGCCCGCTATGAGCAGAAATTCGGTTATCAACAAAAGGCGGTCGCCATCCTGGAGAAGGCAGAGCGGATGGCCCCGGATTCCCCGGAAATCCCCTATAGCATCGCCGTCAGCTATTTCGTTGCCGACGATTTCGAGACCAGTGCCCGATTCGTGAAGCGCGCGCTGGCTTTGCAACCTGACGATGACCGGGCAATCTTCCTCTTGGCGCTTACCGAGTATTCTCAATCCAAGTTGGCCGATGCGGATAAAGACCTGAGGCGTGCCTTGGAGTTGCAACCGCGCAACCCTTATTATCACTGCTTTTTGGGGATGTTCCTTATCTCCAATGAAGAATCCAGCGGACAATACGCTGAGGCCCAAAAGGAGATTGAAAGCAGCATCCAACTAAGTCCGTCGTATGCGCTGGCGCACTATCAGCTTGGGCGTCTCCTGGTAAGGGAGAAGGACTTCGCCGGTGCCAGCCGCGAATTGGAAAAGGCCGTTGCCCTCCAGCCTGACCGTCCGGAAGCGTTTTTCCAGCTCGCCCATGCTTACACCAGGTTAGGTGAGAAAGAAAAGGCAAAGGCCGCCCTCGCGACCTTCCAGAAGTATCACGCCGCCGAATACTCCGAGCGCGACGAGTTGTTGCGACAGGCTCATGAGGCGGTGCAGGGACAGCCTTAGCGGTAGTTTACTGCGAACACGCCAAAAAGAGCGGGATGTGGTTGATTTCTCATTGAGTTGCCATGAGACGGCTGTATTACCCACGTGGGGTA
>Ga0209039_10002728_pt1 | contig 14608 bp, 18 predicted proteins | sample BogFormECP12_OM1_FD_188238 | JGI IMG/M metagenome (GOLD analysis project Ga0209039, IMG submission 188238) | Bog forest soil microbial communities from Calvert Island, British Columbia, Canada - ECP12_OM1 (SPAdes) (version 2) | ecosystem: Environmental > Aquatic > Freshwater > Wetlands > Bog ... | reverse complement strand
GCCCACGGCGCAGGCGGTGCCCGACGACGCTCAGGAGCAGGATGCATTTCCCACGGCGCAGTCCGTCTTCGGCGACAATCCCTGGATCACCAACCCCACGGGAACGGCGCCGGACGGCAGCACATACGGCTACAACCCTTTGTACTTCGCCACCCCCGCCACGGCTGCCAAAGTGGCCGAGATGGTGGGAGGGAAAGTAGTGGCCAGCGATCAGATCGCCTCGCTCGGCGGCTTCTCACAGCAACAGCCCAATCAGATGGTCGAACTTCCCAACGGCGGGCTCATCAACGCCGGGCTGGTGGCCTCCTTTTACATCCACGGCTTTTCGCAGTCCTACATCGACCACATGATCCAAAACGAGATTCAAGGAGCATAATTATGATCCGTGCTCTCTACAGCGCCGCCAGCGGGATGACCGCTCAGCAGCTCAATGTCGACAACATCGCCAACAACCTGGCGAACGCCAGCACCACCGGTTACAAGATGCGCCGTGCGCAATTCCAGGACCTGCTCTATCAGAGCATGTCGCAACCCGGCGCTTCCGCTGGACAGCAGACCACCGTGCCCACCGGCTTGCAACTCGGCCTGGGCACGCGCGCGGCATCCAATGAGATCATCTTCACTCAGGGCAACTTCTCCGAGACCGACAACCCTCTGGACGTGGTGATCCAGGGGAACGGATTCTTTCAGGTGCGGCGCCCCACGGGAGAGATTGCCTACACGCGCTCCGGCACATTCCAGCTCGATAAGACGGGCAACCTGGTGACCTCCGATGGCGACCCGATCGAGCCGGCAATCACCATCCCCTCCGCCGCCCAGTCCATCACCATCGCGACGGACGGCACGGTCAGTTACGTTCTACCAGGACAGACCTCCGCACAACGCGCCGGGCAGATCCAAATTGCGGGGTTTCAGAATCCGGCGGGGTTGAACAGTATCGGTCGCAATCTGTACCTGCCTACGGATGCGTCCGGAGAACCCACAGTGGCGAATCCCGGCGGGCAGGAGGGTTTGGGTACGCTGCTACAGGGCTACCAGGAGCAGTCCAATGTCAGCATTGTGGAAGAGTTCATTAACTTGATCGTGGCGCAGCGCGCCTATGAGGCCAATTCCAAGGTGGTCAAGGCCGCGGACGACATGTATCAGCAGGTCAACAATCTCCAGCGATGACTCGGTTATTCATCGTACTGCTGGGGTTTGCGTGCCTTACTCCCGCGCAAACCCCCAGATGCGCGGAGGTGGAGGGAGACCGCATTCTGGCGCGCGATTTCGCGGTGTCCCTCCCTGGGTTTGGCCAGGTTCCACCAGAGACCCCACTGGCCGCGGCTCCTCTGCCTGGAGTGCGGCGGTTCTTCCGCCCCTCCGAGTTGGTTGCGCTGGCGCGGCGCTATTCCGTGGAAATCGACCCCAACGTGGGTCTGTGCTTCGACAGGGAAACGGAAATGCTCGACCGCGACCGGGTTCTGGAAGCCATGCGGCAAGCGCTTCCGCTCCCTGGTCTCCAAATCGAAATCGTGGAAACCAGCCTGTATCCGGTTCCGCGCGGCCGCCTTGAGTTTCGCCGCGAGAGCCTCGGAATTCCGGCTTCGCCCTCGGCGCGTATCCCGGTCGAGTGGCGCGGCAACGTGATCTACGGCGACAACCGTTATTTTGGGGTCTGGGCGCGGGTTATGATGTCGGCCCCCATTCCCCATGTCGTGGCGCTGGAGCCTCTCACGAAGGGAGATCCGATCGCCGCCAGCCAGGTCCGCGTGGAAACCACCGACCGTTTTCCAATTGCCGGTGATGTGGCCCAGTCGGTCGACCAGGTGGTGGGACGAGCGCCGATGCGCAATCTCGCCCCAGGGACGGAAGTCCACCTGGCGCAACTCATGGTGCCGCCCGACGTCAACCGCGGCGACATGGTCGAGGTGGAGGTGCGCAGCGGGGCGGCGCATCTCGCTTTCACCGGGAAAGCGGAATCCGCCGGCCGCAGCGGCGACACCATCGTCATTCGCAACCTCTCCAGTAACAAGGTGTTTCAGGCGCGCATCGAGGGGAAGGGTAAAGCCTTTCTCGACGCTGGCGGCGCCCTAGGAAACTGAAATGTGCCTGCCAAATAAGATCCTCGCCTGGCTCCCGATCCTGTGCGCATCGGGAGCGTTGGTGGCTGCCGACACGAAAGCCAAGAAACCCTCCGAACCGAGCGCCCTCGACCGGTATATCCAGGAGGCCCTGGCTCACCCCGGTTCGCCGCCTGCGCAGCCCTCGCCGGGATCCCTCTGGTCGCCGGCTTCGCGGCTGGTCGAATTGGGGAGCGATGTCCGCGCCAGCCAGGTGGATGACCTGATCACGATCGTGGTGGTGGAGAGCGCCTCCGCCGTGGTCCAGGGTGCAACCAAGACACAGCGCACGTCCGCTCTGAGCAGCTCGGTAACCTCTCTCGCTGGAAAGAAGAGCGTCAACGGCGCATTAGCAAATCTCGCCGGCGCCAACACCGCGACTTCATTGGATGGGCAAGGCACCACCAGCCGCTCCGCCACGTTGAACACCACGCTCAGCGCGCGCGTCACGCACGTGCTGCCGAATGGCTACCTGGTGGTGCAGGGCAACAAAGAAGTGGTGGTGAACTCGGAACACCAGGTGGTCACGGTTCGCGGCGTGGTCCGTCCGGCGGACCTCGCCACCGACAACTCCATCCAATCCAACCAAATCGCCCAAATGGAGATCAAGGTCGATGGCAAAGGCGTGGTCAACGACGCCATTCGCCGTCCCTTTATCCTGTGGCGGCTGATAATGGGATTGCTTCCGTTTTGAGGGGACGCTATGAAACGGGTTCTGGCTGTTTCGGTTTTGCTGGCCTGGCATTTCGGGAGCGACGCGGCTGCGGCTACCCGCCTGAAAGAACTGGTGGCCTTGGAAGGGGTTCGCGACAACCAGCTCATGGGATATGGTTTGATGGTTGGACTGAATGGCACTGGCGACCGCCGGCAAACCGTCCTTTCCGCGCAGAGTCTGACGAATCTGTTGGAACGCATGGGTCTGACCGTGTCACCCACCGCGATTCAGGTCAAGAACACCGCCGCGGTCATGGTCACTGCAACCCTGCCTCCCTTTGCACAACCCGGATCGCGAATCGACGTCACCGTCGCGGCCATCGGCGACTGTTCCAGCCTGCAAGGTGGCATCCTGCTGATGACCGGTCTGAGGGGGCCGGACAACCAGGTCTACGCGGTTGCCCAAGGGCCTGCCGTCCTAGGCGGCTACGTCGCTGGCAGCGGCGGCAACAGCCAGGTGGTCAATCATCCTACCGTGGGAAGGCTTCCCGGCGGCGCCATCATCGAACGGGCCGCCCCCACTCTCAAAATCGGGAAAGACCTTCGTCTGCAACTGCGGGAGGCTGATTTCACAACGGCCGCTCGCATCGCCGAGGTTCTGAACAAGCGGTTCGGCGCGGTGGCGCACGCCGAAAGCTCGGGCGTGGTGGCGGTCGTATTACCGGAAGAGTTTCAAAAAACCCCAACCGAGTTCGTTGCCGAACTGGAACGGCTTACCGTCGAACCCGACCGGGCGCAGCGGATCGTGGTGAATGAGCGCACGGGCACCATCGTCATGGGGAAAGACGTTCACATCTCGCCGGTAGCCATTATGCAGGGCACCCTCTCGGTCGAAATTCAAACTGAGTTCAAGGTGTCGCAACCTAACCCCATGTCGACCGGGACCACACAGGTGACGCCGCAAGTGTCGACGAGTGTCAAGGAGCAGGCCGCTCGCAACTTGATTCTGAAAGAGGGCGCCACCGTTGAAGAGCTGGTACGGGCGCTGAGTGCGATTGGCTCGACGCCGCGAGACATTATTGCGATTCTCCAAAACCTCAAGAGTGCCGGCGCTTTAGAGGCGGAATTGGAAGTGATTTAGGAGAACCCGACTATGATTGCACCCGTCTCAAGCACAGCCCCGGATGCGCTCGCCGTATCGCCGAAAGGTGCCAGCGACGCAACCAAGATCAAGGACGCCGCGCGCCAGTTTGAAGCGCTTCTCATCGGTCAGATGTTGAAATCGATGCGGGATTCCGAAGGTGGCTGGCTGGGAACGGGCGACGACGAGGCTTCGTCTTCAGCCATGGAGTACGCTCAGGAAATGTTTGCTCAATCGCTCTCGGCAAACGGCGGCCTGGGCATGGCCACCTTGGTGATGAAGGGCCTCAAGCCCCCCGATCAGCCCTAGGCGCACCACGCATGCGCGTCACCACCACCCGATTGCAGCCACGCCGCGGCTGGGAACTCCGCGCCAGTGCCCATCGTGCTCGATACATAGGCCGGTGGGACGTTCGCGGCCTTCCAGCCCTCGGAAAGCGTTGTCAGCAAGGACTCCACTTCCGCCAGCGGAGCGTCGTTTTGCCGCATGTTCGCCTCGGTCAGTCGCTGCCTGATGTACTGATACAACTCCGCCAGGTTCCGGCTGATCGCCCCGCCTTCGGCGTGATTCAGAGACCCATCGAGTTCCGAAATGGCGCCCACCGCCCGGCAAACCGATCTCGAACGCGCAACAATGTCCCCGGCCGCCAGATGCCGCCTCGCATCTCGAACCGAATCGAGCGCGCACTGATACAGCATACAGACCAACTCCAGCGGGTTTGCCGAGAGCACCCGGCTTTCGAGATAGGCGTCTTTCCACATCACAGTTTCAACCTATTTGTTTCCCGGCCGCCCCAGGTTCTGCATAATCAGCAGAACTTGTTCGGGGGGGATCTGGTTCAGTACAGCCCCGCTTTTGCTGTCCACGATCTGCATGACCATTTTTTGAGTCTGGCTATCGCGCGTAAACTGCAATTCGCGATCACTGCCCAGCAATTCCGATTTGTTCAAAGCCCGAACCGCCGCGACCACGGCTTGCTGCGCGTCCGCATCTTCACGCGACCTGGAAACCGGATCGATCGGCAACGTCTGGCTGACTCCGTACAACGCATGGATTTCCATAGCCGATCCTTTAGTAGGGCTTCATGCCCCGCCATATATAGAATCGACGGAATACGCCGCTATTCGAGGATATTTTCATGAAACTGCTAAATCCACTTCTCATTCTGCTGGCGGTTGGCGTGCCCGGCCTCGCCCAGGACGCTCCCCAGCCGGCCGATTCGAAACAAGGCGTTGAGAAACCGGTTGCCGTGCAGCAACAGTCTGTCGCTGCCATGCAGTCGTCCCTGGCGGCCCAGCGGGCCTCGATTGCCAGGCAAGTGGGCGATCGCTCGTCCGAATCGTTTTTTCTGCTCGGGCCTCCCTCTCAATACGGGCTGGTTCCGGTTTCGGCCCCCGGGAGCGATTGCGAACCGCTGCCGGCTTCCCAACTCGACACCCTCATTGAGGGTGCGGCCATCCAGCAGGATCTGCAACCCGAGTTGCTGCGCAGCATGGTCAGCCAGGAGTCCGGCGCGCGGCCGTGCGCCGTCTCCCCTAAGGGGGCCATGGGCCTGATGCAGTTGATGCCAGCCACAGCCGCTCAGTTGGGCGTCAAGGACCCCTTCAATCCCAAGGAAAACTTGAATGCCGGCGCGTGGTTCTTCAAGCAGTTGCTGAACATCTATGACGATCTCCCGCTGGCTCTGGGCGCCTACAACGCCGGCCCTGCCAGGGTAAATGCCATCGACGGAATACCGGCCATTCCCGAGACCCAGGATTATATTCGGAAGATCATGTCCACCCTGCCGCCCATTAAGTAACAAGAACAACTGGAAAACGCGCTCCGCCTGCCGATGAGACTTTCGTGGAAGGTTTTTTGCGGAATGCGGAGCGGATCCTGGATACCGCCGTAACGGCCGGCGATGACGGCGCGCAGGATTGCACCGTCTGTATCACCCGCATTGGCGCCATCCGCATTTTGACGGAGCCGGCCGGCTGGTCGCTTCCGGCCCTCGCGGCCCACCTGGGAGCGGTAGCTTTGTACCGAGTGGAGCGGCGCGCCGGTGCGGTGCGCGTGGAAGGGTGGTCGCCCACGGGCAGTTGCGTGCTGCAGCGCGAATTATGTGCGCCGTGGTGGTCTCGGGATAATGGCCGCCGTGCTCACGCCACGCGCCATGTTCCGGAATGCTGCGGGGCCTCGAAAAACGATCTTTCACCGCAAGTGCGAAATTCGTAACTGCGGAGCCGCATAACCGTGCCTCGATCGCTGACACTGGAAATCGATCCCCGCACAACCAATTCGAGTGGACAAGTGTCTTGCAGCAGGAATGGCCACGCAATGTGCGCTTCCACATCGGTGCCCGCGGGCGGTGGATCATCCGTCAGAAACAGAATTCCGCCCCGGCTCAACTCGACAGTCACCCCGCACCCAAAGCGAAGAGAGCCTTCTTCAGTGGTGTAGTGGAAGCGAAACTCCAACTCGACGTCATAACGCCGGTTGACTCGCCGATCTCCGTGGATGACCTCGACCGACATTCAACCTCGATATTGTTATGATCGGTCCATTTCAACAAAATGTATAGACCATGGCGTACTGGCTAAAAACCTTCAAAAAGTACTACTGAAGCCGGGAGGGGCGGTTCCTGCCGCCGATCACCAAAGCGCAGGGCCTGGCGGGCACCAACGTGGTGGACCTGTATGAAGACGGGGAGCGCAACCTGTGGGTTCTGACGGAGGGCGGCATCAACCGGATATCGGGCGGCAAGATCACGGCGTTCACGCAGGCCAGCGGCCTGCCGGAATCGGAGGTGTACCAGATTCTCGAGGACAACTCGCATAACTTCTGGGTCAGCAGCCGCAGCGGATTGCTTCGTGTTTCCCGGGCGGAACTCGATGACGTGGCCGAAGGGCGGAAGAAGAAGATCGAGGTGGACGTCTTCGGGGCGGCGGATGGGATTCAGGGCAGCAGCGATTTCAATTTCGGCTACCACCCCTCGGCGTGCAAGTTGCATGACGCTCTGGTTTCCGACTTACGGCGGCGTGGTGACGGTGGATCCATCCAAAATGGGCGGCAATCCGCAGCCACCGCCGGTGCTGGTGGAGCGCGTGGCGGCGGATGCGCGGCCGGCTATCGAAAACGGCAGCCGGATTCCAGCCGGAACCCACCTCGAGTTTCACTACACCGCGCTGAGTTTTCTCTTTCCGGAACGCGTGCGGTTCCGCTTCATACTGGAAGGGTTTGACCGCGAGTGGGTGGACGCCGGCTCGCGGCGCGTGGCGTACTACACCAATCTGCCTCCCGGCTCTTACCGCTTTCGCCTAGCCGCGTCCAATGGCGATGGCATCTGGAGCGATTCAAAAGCCCCCTTTGCCTTGGAATTGTCGCCGCGGTTTTACCAGACCATCTGGTTTCTCCTATTGTGCGCCTTGACCGTCGCCTTGGCCGGCGCGGGCGTGCATTTTTGGCAGGTGCGCGGATTGCGCCGGCACGATAGGCAGCTTGCCGAACGGGTGGAGGAGCGCACGGCGGCGCTTCGCATGGAGGTGGCTGAGCGGCGGCGCGCCGAGGAGAGCGCGGAAACCGCCAACCGTTCCAAGGGCGAGTTTCTGGCCAACATGAGCCACGAAATCCGCACTCCCGTGAACGGCGTGATCGGCATGACCGGCCTGTTGCTCGACACCAGCCTGACACCCGAGCAACGCGAATACACCGAGATGGTCCGCGCGTCCGGCGAAGCGCTGCTCACGGTCATCAACGACATCCTGGATTTCTCAAAAATCGAGGCCGGCAAGCTGGCCATCGAGCTTTCTCCCTTCGACCTCCGGCTGGCCATCGAAGAAGTCGACGAAATGCTGGCTCCCAAGGCCGAGGAGCGCAAGCTCGACCTGGTTTTGCAATACTCCGCGGACGTTCCCCGCCACTTCATCGGCGATGCCGGCAGAATCCGCCAGGTGGTCACCAACCTGGTGGGCAATGCCGTCAAGTTCTCCGCCGAGGGCTGCGTGCTTATTACCGTCGAGTGCCAGGGCCAGGACGCCCAACAGGCCCGCTTGCGCATCTCGGTCGAAGACAACGGCCCCGGCATTCCGGAAGAGAAGCTGGATTTGCTTTTCAGGAAGTTCAGCCAGGTGGACACTTCCACAACCCGCAGATACGGCGGCACGGGACTGGGTTTGGCCATTTCCAAACAACTGGTGGAGTTGATGGGAGGCTCCATCGGCGTGGAGAGCCGGCCGGGCGAGGGTTCGACCTTCTGGTTCACCCTGCCGCTGGCCCTGGACGCCCAACCCCACGCGGCCCCCGTTCCGGCGGCCGACCTGAGAGACTTGCGCGTGCTCATCGTGGACGACGACGAAGTGAACCGGCGGGTGCTGCAAGCCACGCTGGCCAGGGCGATCAAATCGGACCCCACCATCCGGAGCACGGTGCTGGTGATGCTGACCTCGATGGGGCATTGGGGCGCCGTGAGGGATACGGAAAGCGCCAGCATCGATGCCTGCCTGTCCAAGCCGGTGCGCCACTCGCAACTGTTGAACACTCTCGCCACCGCTTGGTCCAAGAAACAGCACGTGGCGCTGGCAGACCCGGCCAAGCCCGCCAGCCGGATCGCGGAGATGAAGTCCGCATTGGCTCAAAGGTCAGCGCGCTGGGCGATTCGAGTGCTGGTGGCCGAGGACAATGTGGTGAACCAGAAGGTTGCCGTACGGATGCTGGAAGGACTCGGGCTGCGCGCGGACGTAGCGGCAAACGGCCGCGAGACGGTCAGAATATTCGAACTGCTGCCGTACGATCTGGTTCTCATGGACTGCCAGATGCCCGAAATGGACGGGTACGAGGCCACCCGAGAGATCCGGCGCCGGGAAGGGCCAGGCCGGCACGTGGCCATCATTGCCATGACGGCCGACGCCATGGCGGGCTGTCGCGAGCAATGCCTCGAAGCGGGCATGGACGACTTTGTCGCCAAGCCCGTCGCACTGGAGGCTTTGTTTGAAATCCTTCAAAGATGGGCCCCCGTGAAGGAACCCGAGCCGGCGCGGCCGGAGCATCAAGGCACACCGGCAGAAGCTCCGGCTAGTGGAAAGAAATCAAGGACCGGCGCTAGATGGAGATGCGATGGCCGGACACGTTGTGGCCGTCACGGAGGGACTTGCCACGAAGATGGCAAAGAAGTACGTGCCGCGGGCAAGATTGCAGGTTTTTGGGGCAAGCGACAATCCGCTGGAGGGAGTTTGCAGCGGGGCTGTGTTTGCCGCAATGGTCGCCGATAGCGCAGTCCATGATTCGGTATTCCGCATGCCCGAAAACTGCGAGTTGCGGTTGGTGCCGATTCCGGGGGCCACATTGTGGTCCGGCGTGGCTTCTTCAGGCAAGCATCCGGACGCGGCGCGAGTGCCCGACTTGTTGCGCGAGGAGATCGGAGCCATGGTCCGGGACGGCACTTTCTCGACGATCTCGCTGAAGTGGTTCGGGTACCCGACGAAGATCGAGGCCGGCAAGGTGGCCATGGAGCTTTCTCCCTTCGACCTGCGTCGGGTGATCGAAGAAGTCGACGAAATGCTGGCTCCCAAGGCCGCGGAGCACAAGCTCGACCTGGTCCTCGAATACCCGTCCGCGGTGCCCCGCCACTTCATCGGCGATGCCGGCAGAATTCGCCAGGTGGTCACCAACCTGGTCGGCAACGCGGTCAAGTTCTCTTCCAACGGCTGCGTCCTGATCACCGTCGATTGTCCGGACGGGAGCGGTCCACAGTGTCCGATATGCATCTCCGTGCGGGACAACGGCCCTGGCATACCGCAAGAGAAGATCGATCTGCTTTTCAGGAAGTTCAGCCAGGTGGACGCTTCCAGGACCCGGAAGTACGGCGGCACTGGGCTGGGGTTGGCGATTTCCAGACAATTGGTCCAATTGATGGGAGGCTCCATCGTCGCAGAGAGCCGGGTGGGCGAAGGATCCACCTTCTGGTTCACCCTGCTGTTGAGTCAAGATGCCCAGCCCCACGCGGCTCCCGTTCCAGCGGCCGACCTGAGAGACTTGCGCGTGCTCATCGTGGACGACAACGAAGTGAACCGGCGAGTGCTGCATGAACAAATCACAAGCTGGGGCATGCGCGACGGACGCTTCAGTAACGGCGAGCAGGCTCTGGAGGATGTGCGCGCCGCCCAGCAAGGGGGCGATCCCTACCACTTCGCCATCCTCGACTATCAAATGCCGGGCATGGACGGAGCCACGCTGGCGAGGGCGATTAAAGCGGATCCGGCCACCCGGGACACCGTGTTGGTGATGCTGACCTCGGTTGGATATTCGGGCGCAATGAAGCGTACGGAGGGCGCCAGCGTGGATGCCTGCCTGACCAAGCCGGTGCGCCAATCGCAACTATTGAACACTCTGGCCACCACCTGGTCGAAGAAACAGCGCGTGGCGTTGGTAGACCCGGCCAAGCCCGCCAGCCGGATGGCGGAAATGAAATCCGCATTGGCTGAAAGGATCCGCATTGCAACCTTCTGGTTGATCGCGTTGTCCTCGGCCACCAGCACGCGAATCGGCCAGCCCGCCGACCTTCCAGCGCCGCCAACGCGCCAGCGCCGTCTCTTGGGCGGCCTCGTACCCGTCCACTTCGGGCATCTGGCAGTCCATGAAAACCACATCGTAAGGGAGCAGTTCGGATCCGACGCCGGGAAGGGCCGGGCCGGCACGTGCCCATCATCGCCATGACGGCCGACGCCATGGCGGGTTGTCGCGAGCAGTGCCTGGCGGCGGGCATGGACGACTTCATCGCCAAGCCCGTGGCCATGGAAGCTATGTTTGAGGCGCTTCAACTTCCACGCCGTCCGCCCCGGGCATACTCCAGTCGAGAATGGCCAACGTATGCCGCCGCTTGCGCGCCAACTCGGACGTTCGCTACATTTATCTGCTGCTGTTGACGGCGCGCGATGCGCCCGCGGACCTGATTGCCGGCATGGACGCAGGGGCCGACGACTATCTGACCAAACCCGTGAACATGGCGGAGCTGCAACTGCGCGTCCGGGCCGGCTGCCGGATTCTGGAATTCGAGGAGCGTTTGCGCCAGCTTTTCGACAGTGCCCCCATCGCCTACCATGAAGCCGACACGAGCGGCGTCATCGTTCGGGTAAACCATGCCGAGTGCAGGCTATTAGGGTGGGGCGCCGAGGAGATCCTGGGACGCCGGGTCTGGGATTTCGCGGCTCCCTCCCAAGTCGAGAAGGGGAAGGCCGTTTTTCAAGCGGCGGTGGAATCTCCGAATCAACGGATGGAGGACACGGAATGCGAGTTATGCGGGCCGAACGGCGATACCCTGCTGGTCCGGTTGCAGCAAAATCAAGTTCGGGACAGCCGTGGCGCCGTGACCGGCCTGCGCTGTACGATGCAGGACATTACCGAGTTGCGGCGCCAGGAGGAACTGCTGAAGCGCCAGGCGGCGGACCTGGCGCGCTCCAACGCCGAACTGGAGCAGTTTGCCTACGTGGCGTCGCACGACCTGCAGGAACCGCTGCGGATGGTCGCCAGCTTTACCCAACTGCTGGCCAAGCGTTACGCCGGAAAGCTGGACGCCAAGGCGGATGAGTATATAAGGTACACGGTGGACGGCGCCAAGCGGATGCAGCAGCTCATTACCGACCTGCTGGCGCTTTCCCGCGTGGGAACGGCCGGGGGAGACTTTCGCGGAGTGCCGCTGGCAGACGTCATGTCCGACGTTCTGCTGAACCTCGGCCCGGCCGTTCAGGAAAGTGGAGCGGCGGTAGTCCATGATTCGCTTCCGATGGTCCTCGCGGATCGAGGGCAGATGACGCAACTCCTCCAGAACCTGATTGGCAACGCCATCAAGTTTCGGGGCGCGGAGTCGCCGCAGGTTCAAATCTCGGCCGCGGAAGCCGGGGACGAATGGACCATCTCGGTAAGCGACAACGGAATCGGGATCGCACCAGAACATGCGGAACGCGTGTTTCAGATCTTCCAGCGGTTGCATACGCGCGACCAGTATCCCGGAACCGGCATTGGTCTGGCGGTCTGTCGGAAGATCGTGGAGCGTCATGGCGGGAAGATCTGGTTCGACCGCACGCGCGGCGGCGGAACTACGTTCCATTTCACCCTTAGAAGATTCGCGCCGGATGCCGATACGTCTTTGAGGTAAGAAACGATGAACGCAATTGACAGTGGCGATCCTGGCCAGTGGCCACCGGTTCCGTGGAGGCTATCGGGCGCTCTGGCGATTTGGAACGGGCTGGCGAATTGGAATTCGTCAGGGATTTGATGGGGGCTTTCCTCCAGGATACGGCCGTGCGGCTGGAAAGCATGAGGAAGGCAGCGGCACCCGCCGATTTTGAGGCCCTGGCCACCTGCAGTCACGCCCTCAGGGGCAGCGCGTTGCTGGTGAACGCGAATCGACTCGCCGAGTTGTGCCGCGAGATCGAGCAGCACACCCTGCCTGGGAGTGCCGTCCATTGAGGCGACCCACCAATCCCGCGACCCCCGACCACAGCAGCTAGCAGCCAAAACAGGCCAGCGCCACGGATGAGAGGGCGACCAGCAAGCGAGTCACGCGCGGGCCTAGGTTCCGGGCGGCGGCAAAGAGCACGATGGTGGCGGCCAGGGCGAGAACCACTCCATGATACGCAGGCAGCCGTGCCGCTGTCGCTGCTGACGGCGCAATGCGTGACCAGTCCTGACGATCTGATGGATGCCGGCTACGACGCCGAGCAAATTCGTGAACAGAGCGTGAACTTGGGTCACATCCCCATCCTTCCTCGCCGGAAACTCGGTTCCGAAGGCATCGAGATCTTGGTTGGTTTTCCGGCACGCTGGGATGGCGCCTGGGCTTCGAAAACCCGGAATGGTGATCGGCCTTGGCCTACACCGTTCTGGCGGAGACTCGGGCCAGTTGCGGACGCTGCGGGGTGGTTTGCGTCTCCCATACATCTTCCGCGCTATCGGTCAACAGCAGATCGATCAGCCGGGCTGCCAGTTCGCGGGAGCAGGTGCAATCAGCCTCCAACAGCGTCGCGGGGGAGTGCCGCGGGCCGTATTCTAAGGTCACGGGATCGCAGTCTTCCGAGATCCAGGTCCCGTGCACGTTGATGAACTCGGCGGCGTCCTCGCGACCTTTTACGGCGACCCGAATCATATTGGCCGTGCGTGCAAGAGTTACGCCTTTGATCGCTTTTCCGTCCGCGTATCTGATTGTCATGGTTTCCGCTCGCAAGACTATGGTGCAACGACCTGGGCCTTAATACCAGTTACTGACGTACCAGCGCCGTACCAGAACCTGCCCCGATCACTTTCGATTACAGCGTAACCCTATTACCTGCAGTCGTACCCCCGCGGCAGGAGACCACCAGAAAGGGCCGAGAATCCACGGAAGTCCCAGCACTGGGGGCGCTTGCGTACTCTCCTGAAGAACCGCTGACGGAAGGGAACTTCGCAACCGGCGCACGACGAGGTTCTCTCTGGAAGAATCAGTTCGCATCGCGAAATCCTGCGGGAATTCGGCTTGCAATGAGGTTCGTCTGGCCGAACTCCGCACGATCCGAGTTGCGGGCAATCGACCGGGAGACGGCCAGTCTTGCGGTCATTGGATTCGGTAATCGGGTCCGCGAACGGGTCGTTGGGGTCTTCTCCTGGCAGGATCTGCTCCCTCTCGTATTGCGCTCGGGGGCCGCGAGCCATGATCGGCTTCGCCCACTCCTCAATCGGCTGGCCCTCCTCACCCCAGTATTGAGTTTGCAACGCCGCGCGATCTCTCGCGCCGATTGACAGGTACGGATATTTACCGTACACTTAATGAGAGAGGCTGGGAAGAACCATGCGACAGACCGCACAGGCAGGTCTGAGGCAGTCACGCCAGGTAGCATCGGCGAAAACGTACCGGTTTGATGCCCGTCTGAACGAGGAACAGAAGCTGCTAATTCAGCGCGCGGCGGATTTGGAGGGTCGTACCATGACAGATTTTGTCCTCCACAGCGCCGAAGCCGCCGCGGAGCGGACGATTGAGAACCGGGCCATGTTGGTGTTGACGGCGCGCGAGACGGAGGCTTTCGCGGACGCCATTCTAAAACCGCCCGCCCCAGGTCCAATCTTGCGGCGCGCCGCCCGGGAGTACCGCGAGAAGATTGCCATGCGGTGACGCGTGCCACTTGGATCTGAGTATCAGATAGAGGCACTCAGCCCCTCCCACGACCGGACTGCCTTTCGTTCGGACGTTCTGGAACTCGATGAATACCTTCACCACCAGGCCGGCCAGGACGCAAGGCGGAGAATCGCCGCACCATTCGCCCTGGTTGATGCCCACGGGTCCATTCTCGGCTACTACACCCTTTCCGCCTATAGCATCCGGCTCGACGCTCTCCCGAACGTCATCGGCAAACGACTTCCGCGGTATCCGCTGATTCCGGCCACCCTCCTGGGCAGGCTGGCCGTTAGCGCTGCCTGCCACGGCCAAAGGCTCGGGCGATTTCTCTTGATGGACGCCTTGCACCGGAGTTGGCGAAACACGACGGAAGTAGCGTCGGTTGGGGTTGTTGTGGAGGCCTTGGATGACACTGCCCGTTCCTTCTACCTGCACCACGAATTCATACCGCTGCTTGACCACCCCAATAGGCTCTTCCTAGCCATGGCCACTATTGAAAGGTCGTTCCGGAACTTCGCTGCTCGCCAGAAGTGACCCAGTAGCGTTCGATTGAAGTGACCCACGCCTGGAACAGGATTGGGACTGGGC
>Ga0209039_10002727_pt1 | contig 14610 bp, 8 predicted proteins | sample BogFormECP12_OM1_FD_188238 | JGI IMG/M metagenome (GOLD analysis project Ga0209039, IMG submission 188238) | Bog forest soil microbial communities from Calvert Island, British Columbia, Canada - ECP12_OM1 (SPAdes) (version 2) | ecosystem: Environmental > Aquatic > Freshwater > Wetlands > Bog ... | reverse complement strand
CGAGTGGCGAGAAAGCGCCAAGCCCGAAGGTCGAGGGGCGGGAAGGGCCGACGACCAACTCCCCCGCGTGACACGCATTCCCCGCTTCGGTTATCGGCAGTGCTGGGTGAGGAGATGAACCAAATTGCTGGCCGCGAAAATCGAAAACCTCAAATCGAAGATCGAGGCCCGAAAATCGCCAATCACAAATCGCCAATCACAAATGGCCCGATGACCCGATCTCCCGATCGCCCAACGGCTCAGGTTGACGGCGCCCGGGCAGCGCGGCGTCCGGTGAGCGGCTGGCCAGTTTGGAAAACCTTCTTTTCGTCTTCGTAGTAGTTCTTCGCATCTTCACGAGGGAAAAAGTCGAAATCGGTTTTGCCGACGGCTTGAGCGGGGTCGCCTAACCCAAGGGCTGTGGCGTGCGCCATAATTGGTGCGAAGGAAGCGGCTCTCGCCATCCTTGAAATAGATGTAGTCCGGAAGGTTATCCATGAGCGCATGCAGCAGATCGCGCTCGTTCGCCAGGGCTTGCTCCGCTTGTTTGCGCTCGGTGATGTCGCGGATGCCGCAGGCAAAAAGGTCTCCCTCAATCTCCTTGACGGGGCCAAGCCTGACTTCGAAGGGAGATTCCTTGCCCGCCTTGCGCAGGCCACGCATCTCGAACGTCTTTCCCACGTGGCGAGCGACGACCTCGGAGAAATCCTCCGTACCGCTCCCGCCTGAACGCCCGCGCGCCCACTCAGGGAACAGCATTCCCAGCGCCTTCCCGATCAGTTCCTTCCGCTCGAAGCCGAAGAGGATCTCCGCTTGGGTGTTGACGAGTACAATGCGGCCCTCACGATCCGTGATCGCTATCGCATCAGGGGCCGACTCCAAGAGCGCACGGAACTCCCCCTCTTTCTGCTTTAGCGCCCGCATCAGGACGGTGCGGCGGTGGAACGCCAGGAGGCCACCCAGCAAGATGATCAAAAGGCCCACTGCCAACTCCTCTACGATAGCCATCTGGCGGACGTTTTCATCGGCTTCCGTGCGGTCGATTTTGTTGACCATTCCCCAGCCGGTCGACTGAATATACTGGGTCGCCGCCAGCACCGGAACACCCCGGTAGTCGGTGAACCCCAAAAAAGTTTCATGGCCTTCCAGCGCGGCACGGGCGGCGAGGGGAGCGGTGGAGAGAGGAAACCGCAGGTTCGGGGAACCTGCCGGAAGGTGGCGCAGTGGAGAGAAAAAGACGACCTCCCGTCCATCTCCGGCATCCAGAGGTCGGTAATGGCCAGATCGAAATGCTGGCGACGTGACTGCTCGACGGCCTCTTTGCCGCTCGCGGCGGTGACCACCACATACCCATCAGCCTGCAACATTGCGCTCAGCGCTTTGCGCATGGCCGCTTCATCATCGATCACCAAAACGCTGGCGTGCGCGGATGAGGCTGCGGCAATAGGGTTACTTCCAGGTTCAATGGCGACGCTTTCCAAAACGCTCATGCGGCTCCTTCGCGGCGGATGATGCTTCGACCGGGCACATTGAGGAAAGACCAGTTTCAGCAGAGATTTCTCTCCGGGTCGGCGGAACCCACGTCACCCCCTTTTACCTCCATACGTTTCTATCGGCATCTGCCCAGCGCCGCATGAGGCACCCGTGAGGTAGGCGAGTCGGTGATCGAACCGGGTATCAGTGGTAGGAATAGGCAGAGGGTACAAATCGTGCCCGCGGTCGATAATGGGAATTCCGGCTAAAGGTCTTACTCATTGGGGCCGATAAAGGAAAGAGGGGAGGTGCCTTGAGGCCAGTTGCATTCAGCAGAAGCACGGTGTTATCTCAAAGGGGCAGAACGCCATGGAGGGTACGGCGGGAACAGGTGAGGAAGTTGTACATGCGGATTGGGCTGGCCTGATGCCTCGAGCGCGCACATTGACCGGCCCCCAGCGGCGGTGGTTCGCCCTGCTCGGGTTACTGCTCGCGCCCTGCCCACTTTCCATGGCCCGGAGCGAGGGAATCTCCAGCCGTGACTCGAAGCTTCCGCCCCTGACAAAAATCGAACAGATTCGGGAACTCACTCGACAGCAGGCCGCTCTAGGGCCCGAAGTCTTCCTTCACGCCGTGGTGACCTACTACGACCCACCCAACGACCTGTTCATCCAGGATGCGACGGCGGGGACCTGGGTGGACATAGCCGGGAGGCCGAAGTTTGACCTGAAGGTGGGTGATTGGGTGGAGGTGCGAGGCACGGGTCAGTGGCCAGACTTCGCTCCCGAAGTCGGAAAGCCCCGTATCCGAGTCCTAAGCCGGGCCCCTTTGCCCGTCGCATCGATGGCCTCGTTCAGCCAGCTTACTTCGACCAGCACCAACAGCCGGCGGGTCCAGGTAGAAGGGATCGTCCTCGACGTGACCAAGCAAGGGGAGCAGTTACGGCTGACTCTCGAGGTCGACGGCGGGACTGTGAACGTACCGATAGCCCTTGCTCCCGGCCCAATTCCCGCCAATCTTGTCGACGCCAAGGTGCGCATTCAAGGCGTGTGCGGGGCGACGTCCAACAAGAAGAATCAGTTGATTGCGGTGCGCGTGTGTCTCCCCAGCCTTGCGGACCTGCGAGTGATCGAGGAAGGCCCCGGGGACCCCTTCGCGGGCCCTCTCCATAGCATACCTAGCCTTTTGTGCTACGTCCCCAAAAAAGAGCCCGGCCGCATCAAGGTGCGCGGCGTCGTCACCCTTCAGCAAATTGGACGGGGCCTCTTCATTCAGGACGGGAACGATGGGCTTTATGTTGAAAGTAAGCAGAGAACCCGACTCGAAGTCGGGGACTACGTGGAGGTGGCGGGATTCCCGAGCGTGAGTCAGGGGCTATCACCCATATTGAAACACGCCATTTTTCGTAGCTTGGGAGGCCGCGCCCAGCTCTCTCCTCGCCCCATCGCCGCCCTGCAAGCGCTCCAAGGAGAGCATGACTCCGAATTGGTCCGAATCAGCGGCCGATTGCTGCACGAAGCGGAGTTTCATGGCGAACGGGTTCTTACTTTAGAGGTAGACTCCGCGACCTTCGAAGTCGACCTGAGACCCCAGGGTCGGAGCCAAGGCTCACCTCCTCCGGAAATCGGTAGCCTCCTGGAAGTTACGGGCGTCTGCACCATCCAGGCCAACGAGCAAGGTGACCCCCTGGGCTTTCGAATTACCCTCCGCTCCCCGCGTGATATCCTGGTCCTCCGCACTCCGTCCTGGTGGACCGCCACGCGGGCGTTGAGCGTCCTGGGCCTGGCGATCCTGGCCGGCTTGTTGTCTCTGGTGTGGGTCTATGTCTTGCGGCGCCGCGTCCTTCAACAAACGGAGATCATCCGGCTCCGGCTGGAGAGCGAAGCCGCCCTGGAACAGCGTTTGCAGTATGTCGTCCGGGCCACCAATGACGCGATCTGGGAAGAGGATCTCGCAACCCACCAGGTCTGGCGCGGTGGGCAGTTCTTCACGATCTTTGGATACCCACCAGGAGAGGTCGAACCCACCATGGCATGGTGGTCCCGCCAGATCCACGCCGAGGATCGCGAGAGAGTTCTTGCCAGCGTACAATCGGTCATCGAAAGCGGTGGGAGTCTCTGGTCGAGCGAATACCGCCTCCGCCGGGGTGATGGTTCCTACGCTTACGTGTTTGACCGGGGTTATGTCGTGCGCGACGCCGCAGGCAGAGCTTTGCGCTTGACCGGCGCCATGATGGACCTGAGCGACCGCAAACGCAACGAGAAGGAACTGCAAGCGGCGAAAGAGGCTGCCGAAGCCGCCAACCGCGCCAAGAGCGAGTTTCTCGCCAACATGAGCCACGAGATCCGAACCCCCATGAACGGCATCCTCGGGATGACGGACTTAGCGCTCGATACCGAGCTCACCCCGCAGCAGCGAGAACACCTGGTCATGGTCAAGGCCTCGGCGGAATGCCTGCTCAATATCATCAATGACATCCTCGACTTTTCCAAAATCGAGGCGGGGAAGCTGGACCTCCAAGCCCTCGAATTCAATGCCCGCGACACGGTGGAATCCACGCTGAACCTCCTGGCGCTGCGGGCGCATGAGAAAGGCCTGGAACTCGAGGGTCACGTGGAACCTAGCGTCCCACTAACGGTGCTCGGTGACCCGGGTCGCCTCCGCCAGATCCTTCTTAACCTGACGGGCAATGCCATCAAGTTTACCGAGCGGGGCAAGGTCATCGTCCGGCTCGACCGCGAGCCCGCAGACGGAGTATTCGTCGTGCTTCACTTCAACGTCAAGGACTCGGGCATCGGCATCCCGGCGGAAAAGCAGACTGCCATCTTCGACGCGTTTACCCAAGTGGATGGTTCGGCGGCGCGCAGCTACGGCGGAACAGGCCTAGGGCTGACCATCTCCAAGTGTCTGGTTGAAATGATGGGCGGGCGCATCTGGGTGGAGAGCGCACCGGGCCAGGGCAGCACTTTCCACTTTACCATCAGACTAAAGGCAGGGAAAACCGTGCAGCCGTCTCCGGGCGCTTCCGCTGACCGCAAAGGTCCGTCCGCGCCAATGGGGGAGAAAAGAAAGTTGCGCGTGATGCTTGTCGAAGACAATGCCGTGAACCAGACGCTGGCTGTCCGGCTGCTCGAGAAACACGGACACCAGGTGACCGCCGTCGGCGACGGCCGCAAGGCTCTCGCCACCTTGGGCCAGAACAAGTTTGATCTTGTGCTGATGGACGTCCAGATGCCCGTGATGGATGGATTCGAAGCGACCGCCGCGATCCGGGAAAAAGAACAATTCGCCGGCGGGCACCTGCCCATTATCGCGATGACAGCCCACGCCATGATGGGGGACCGGCAGCGATGCCTCTCCGCCGGCATGGATGGATATGTGTCGAAGCCCATCCGGATCCAGGAACTGTTCACCGTAATTGACGACGTATTGAGCAAGTAGCGCAGTAAGGATTTTCTCCTTCCGGCAGGGGAATTACTGACGGCGTGGCGCGATTGTGCCGCCGGGACAATCGGGCTACAATAAACTCAATGGGCGATTTGGTACAAATCGGTTTGCCGCAGGCGGCCGTCCGGCGGCCCGAATGGCTGAAGGTAAGGCTCCCGGCGGGCGAAAACTACTTTGACCTGAAGCGGCTGATGCGGGGCTTGGGGCTGCACACGGTGTGCGAGAGCGCCCGCTGCCCGAATATCGGTGAGTGCTGGCACCATCGCACTGCGACTTTCATGATTCTGGGCGAACTCTGCACGCGGCGGTGCGGCTTCTGCGCCGTACCCAAGGGCAAGCCGGCGGGCGAAGTCGACGGGGCGGAACCCGCGCGCGTGGCGGAGGCCGCCGCCAATATGGGATTGAAATACGTGGTGGTGACGTCGGTCGACCGCGACGACCTGGAAGACGGCGGGGCGGCGATTTTTGCCCAAACCATCGAAGCCTTACGCGAACGTATTCCCGCCTGCCAGGTGGAAGTGCTGATTCCGGACTTTCGCGGCTCTGACGCGGCGTTGGAAATCGTGCTGCGCGCCCGGCCGGACATTCTGAATCACAACACCGAAACCGTGCCCCGCCTGTACCCCGTGGCGCGGCGCGGCTCGCGCTACGAGCGGTCGCTGCGCCTGTTGCGGCACTCGCGCGAAATTGCTCCCACGATTCCTACGAAGTCCGGGCTGATGGTGGGACTGGGCGAAACCTTTGATGAAACCTGCGCGGTGCTGGGAGACTTGGCCGCCGCGGGCGTTGATATCGTCACCATCGGCCAATATCTGCGCCCTTCGGGCGAGCAGTTGCCGGTGGCGCGCTTCTATACACCGGAAGAATTTGCCGCCCTCAAACAGCAAGGCGAGAGTGCCGGAATTCACCACGTCGAATCCGGTCCGCTCGTCCGCAGCTCCTACCACGCAGAGGAATCGGCTCATCGGCTCATCGGTTCATCGGGTCATTGAAGGGCTGTCCGTTGTCCGTAGCCAGTTGTCAGTGGCCGGTAATCCTTGGTCTCCCACTCCCCACCTAGCCGATTCGCCTGAGGCGCACAAAGGACAACGGACCACGGACAGGCTTTCAATGAGCCGATGAACCGATGAATCAATGAACAAATTCCTTCAGGGGAACTTCTGCTCCGCATGTTGCCGCTCCAGGGCTTGGCTGGCGGCGTGATGGACTGCTTTGTCCACTTCGGAATTTTTCCCCGCGGTTCTTTGATAGACCTCGCGGTAGATTTCCTCGCCTTTTTGGGGGTTTCCCAAGCGGTAATGCAGGCTGCCGATGAGCATCGGCCAGAGGGGGTTGTGGGGAAATTCCTGTTGTAACTCACCAAAGAGGCGCCGTGATTCCTCGTACTGCTTCTCGTTGGCGCGCGTGTAGTCCTTGGCGAGATAAAATTTCGCTTCCGGCCTCCCCAACTCGCCCTTCTCGGCGCAGAGCTGGAGCTGCTGAAGGCCTTCCGTGCGGCTTCCGCCCGGCAGCCCTATGAACACACTCAGGAATTTAACGATGCCTGGGAGCGTGTCGACGAAATAGTTGTAGATGCCAATGCCCAGATAGGCGTCCGTAAGGCTGGGATCGAGCTCCAACGCCCGCAGGAGGTGCGAGCGCATCTTCTTCCCGGCGCGAGCGGTCGGCAAGTCCCGATCGTGCAAGCCTTCCAGCCGGGCGCGCAAGGCATAGGCGAAACCCTCGTAAAGATAGCTGCGCGCAAGATCCTGACGCCGGTGAATGCGCGCCTCGGCTTTGCGAATCGCCACGTTATCGAGGTCATCGAAGTGGGAGTCATAGGGCGTCGCTTCCATGTTCGCGACGTCGAAGACGTCAGGATCGATCAGATTGGCGGAAACGTAATAGATCTTCCACCAGGTGGCGTTGGCTTCCAGCACATAACCCAGAGGCGACTCCGGGTCGTTCTGCTCGATCTGCTGGAAAACCTCGGCGGCGCCGTCGAGGTCGCCGTCCATCATCATCGTGAGGCCGCGCGCGGCATCATGACGGTCGTCCTCATCGAGGGCGTGGCTGGGCCCGGCCAACGCGGGCCGGGCGGCCGCGAGGCTCGACGCCAAGATAGAAATCGCGAGCAGAACTCTCTTCATCACCACGCCAGGCTTCCGCATGAAGCTGCCTGCCAGAAAGGGAATCATTTTACACAGCGCGGCTGCTGGCCGCAACTCAAGCTCGATTTCACGGAATCCTCCTTGTTCTGATTCGATTGCCTCGTGTATGATGGTCGGCGATTCAATCGAATATTCCACGCAATTCCAGGGAGAAATGCGTCATGCCAGAGGTCAAGGTTGGCCTTCAGGACGTGGTCATCGCCGTTTCGGAGATTTGCGCAATTGACGGAGAAAAAGGCACGCTCGTCTATCGCGGCTACGACATTCACGATCTTGCCGAGCACTCCACCTTCGAAGAAGTCGTTTATCTGCTGTGGCATGGCCGACTCCCCGGGAAGGAAGAGTTGGAGGAATTCGAAGGCCAACTTGCCGCCAACCGGTCGGTTCCACCTGAAATCCTGGACCTGCTGAAGCGCCTCCCGCCGCCGCAGCACCCTATGGAGATCCTGCGCACCGCGGTGTCCGCACTGTCGCTCTATGACCCCGAGGCGAACGACATGTCGGAGGAAGCGAACCGCCGCAAGGCGCTCCGCTTGACCGCCCAGATGAGCACGCTGGTGGCGGCCTTCGGGCGAATCCGGCAGGGGCGGGAAGCCATCTCACCGGTTCCCAAGTTGAGCCACGCCGAGAACTTTCTCTACATGCTCGGCGGCCGGATGCCCGATGAGGAGTCAGCACGTTGGTTTGACATCGCGTTGATCTTGCACGCCGACCACAGTTTCAACGCCTCGACTTTTGCCGCGCGCGTGACCGCCTCGACGCTCTCCGACCTGCACTCCGCCGTTACTTCCGGCATCGGGACGCTCAAAGGGCCTCTGCACGGCGGCGCCAACGAGCAAGTGATGAAGATGTTGCTGGAAATTCAAACCCCGGAGCGCGTGGACGATTACCTTCACGGCCTCCTGGCGCAGAAGAAAAAGGTGATGGGATTCGGCCACCGCGTCTACCGCACCGAGGACCCACGCGCCACCGTGCTGCGCAAGATGTCGGAAGCGCTGGGCGTTCGCGCCGGACAAACTCAGTGGTTTGAGATTTCCAAGAAGATTGAAGACCTGATGATCCGCGAGAAAAATATCAATGCCAACGTGGATTTCTATTCCGCCTCGGCCTATTACGTTTTGGGAATTCCGGTGGATCTCTACCCGCTGGTTTTTGCGCTAAGCCGCATTTCCGGCTGGACCGCGCATGTTCTTGAACAATACGCCAACAACAAGCTGATCCGCCCGTTGGCGGAATACACGGGACCGCAAAACCTGAAGTACGTGCCCGCCCATCAGCGGTAACGCCACCCAAACCCCGCGCCCGTCACCACGGTAAATGAAAATGCGCGAAGCGCCTTGGACTGCGGCGGCTTGACGCCGCCTTGGTCCTCCGTCTCGGCGTGAGTCTAACCGAACCTTCGCAGCTGAGAACTATTTTAAGTGAAGTTTGATCTGCACGTCGGTCTAACCTCTTCCTTGTCAATGCCGCCTTATCGAAAAACCGCTATAGTGCCGACCTACCCTCTTTACAAGCGCCAAAGGAAGCTGCGAGGATGCGCATTGACGATGTTTCTGCGCAGCAAAAGGCGAGTCAAGGACGGCAAGGAGCACCGCTACTGGAGTGTGGTGGAAAACCGCCGGATACGTGCGGGACGCGTGGTGCAACGGCAAGTCTTGTTTTTGGGAGAGATCAATGACCGCCAGCAAGGGGCGTGGCGGCAGACGTTGGAAGTCTTTGATGAAGCCGAGCAGCGGGCTCGGACGCTGAGCTTGTTTCCGGAGGATCGTGCGATTCCTGCTGACGCGCTGGATGGCGTGCAGGTGAAGCTGAGGGAGATGGAGTTGCGGCGGCCGCGGGCGTTTGGCAGCTACTGGCTGGGGTGTGAGTTGTGGCGGCAGTTAGGGCTGCGGGAGTTTTGGGAAGAGCGGTTGGGAAGAGGGCGGGAAGAAGTGCCGTGGGCGAAGGTGCTGGAGTTGCTGGTGGTGAGTCGACTGGTGGCACCCGGCAGCGAGTTCCGTTTACACCGGCAAGGGTTTGACCAGAGCGCCATGGGAGATCTGCTCGGCACGGGCTTTGCCGTGGCGGAGAAGGATCGGCTGTATCGCTGTCTGGATCGCATCGTGGAGCACAAGACGGAGTTGTTCGACCACCTGCGACAACGCTGGCAAGACCTCTTCCAGGCGCGCTTCGACGTGCTGCTGTATGACCTGACGAGCACCTATATCGAGGGGGAAGGCGAGGAGATTCCCAAGGCCAAGCATGGCTACAGCCGGGATCACCGTTTCGATTGCCGGCAGGTAGTGATCGCGCTGGTGGTGACGCCGGAGGGATTTCCGCTGGCCTACGAAGTGATGGACGGCAACACCGCAGACCGCACGACGCTGCGGGGCTTTCTCGACAAGATCGAAGCGCAGTATGGTAAGGCGCGGCGGGTGTGGGTGATGGACCGGGGGATTCCCAGCGAAGAGGTGCTGGCAGAGATGCGCCAGCCCGGGCGGGAAATGTTCTATCTGGTGGGCACGCCGCGGGGCAAGATTCAACAGTATGAAAAGCAGTGGCTGGACCTGCCCTGGCAGAAGGTGCGCGAGTCGGTGGAAGTGAAGTTGTTCGCCGCGGACGGCGAACTCTACGTGCTGGCCAAGAGTGCCGGGCGGCAAGCCAAGGAACGGGCCATCCGCCGGCGCAAGTTAGCCCGTTTGCTGAAGACCTTGCGCAAGCTGCGCCGGAGTGCTCCGGCGCGCGATCAACTGCTGCTACGCATCGGGGCGGCCAAAAAGGAAGCGGGACGCACCTTCGGCTTCGTGCCCCTGCGTTTGCCCCAGGAGGGAGAGGAAGTCACCCGCCAGACGTTCACCTTTCAGTTGGACAAAGCGAAGTTGCAGAAGGCGGAGCTTCGCGATGGACACTATCTGCTGCGCTCGAACCGGGTGGGCGAAAATCCCTCGGTGCTGTGGGAATGCTATATCCTTCTGACACAGATCGAGGCGGCTTTCCGAACCTTGAAGAGCGAGTTGGGGCTGCGTCCGATTTACCACCAGGTAGAGAAGCGAGTGGAAGCTCACATCTTGGTGGCCTTCCTGGCTTATGCCCTTTCGGTGACCCTCAAGCAGCGGCTGGTCGCCTTGGCGCCAGGCCTGACGCCGCGGGCGGTGCTCGAAAAACTCGCCACCCTGCAGATGCTCGATGTGTGCTTGCCCACCACCGACGGACGCTGGCTGATCATGCCCCGCTACACCCAGCCGGAACCGGACCAGTCGTTGATGCTGCACCAGCTCAAGCTGGCCTTGCCTGCACAGCCGCCACCCCGCATCAAGGCTCCGCAGGAGGCCGCCCAGCCCCTGCCGCCGAGACTGAAAATGTAGTGCCGACCTGGGAGATCGCTTTGATGAAAAGAAAACACTTACGACTTCAATATGCACTCAACTGCGAAAGTTCGGCTAAGGCGGCGTCAAGCCGCCGCAGTCCAAGGTGCCTTCGGCACAGTAATTTTCAAAGCAGAAGGATTTCACCACAGAGACACAGAGTTCACAGAGAAAAGACACCGATAAGAGCTGTGGGTCAACGCCCTAAGCAACCGTAGCCCCTACCCGAGCAATCAGAAGGACTTCTCTCCGTGGTCTCCGTGCCTCCGTGGTGAACCGTTTTTATCCGGCCGGTCTACGGAGTTGCTGCGGCCGAAGTTTGTTGTTGCGCCGCCGTGCTGTAGTTGCTGTTACCTGCCTGGTTGGCGTCAATGGCGCAGGTTCCGGTATTTCTCAGCATGGTCACGGTCGCGCTGGTCACCCCGCTCACCGTCGTCTGCGGTCCCAGCTTGCAGACGCCTGCGCTGCCCGCATCCACGGACAACCCTACCTTCAGCCCGGAGGTGGAATCGGCAGCCACCGGGAAAGTGCTGTGGATGCTCGCACTCGACGGAGCCGGCGTCGTGAACGTGATCGTCTGGCCGATCTTCACAGCTGCGGCCCAAGTTTGTTGTTGGGTCGCCGCGGTGTAGTTGCCATTACCGGCTTGGTTGGCGTTGATATAGCAGGTTCCGGTACCGCCCAGCATAGTCACCGTGGCGCTGGTTACCCCACCCGCCGTCGTCCGCGTTCCCAGCGAGCAGACGCTGCCCGCAGCCAACGACAATGATACCGTCAGCCCGGAGGTGGAACTGGCGGCCACCGGGAAAGTGCTTTGGTAGTTCGCCGACGACGGAGCCGCCGTCGTGAACGAGATCGTCTGGCCGATCGCGCTGCCCGTGGTCGTCTGGCTCAGGATTGCCTTGGCGTAATTGGCATCGGCAACCCAGGTCACCTTCGAGGTGCAGGTCCCATTCCCCTTTGTCATGGTATAGAGCGTGCCGACATTGCTGCACGACCCGCTTGCCGTGTACACCGGCGAACTCGAACTGTTCGTCGTACTTGCTACCGTGAACGTCCCTTGGTAGGCCTGGCTTGCCGGCGCTCCTGTGAACGTCACCGTCGGAGCGATCTTGCTGGCCGTAGTCCTCTGGGTCACTGTTGCCGAGGTGTAGTCGACGTCCGAACCCCACGTTGCGACCTCGTAGCACGCCCCCGACCCACTTGTCATCGTATACGTCGTGCCGCTGTTGGAGCATGACCCGCTTGACGTGTACACCGGCGAACTCGAACTGTTGCTCGTCGCGTTCGGAACGGTGAACGTTGCAAGGTAAGGTTCGCTGGCCGGGGCATCTGTGAACGCCACCGTCGGAGCCGTGAGATTCAGAGCCACTGCCCCCTGTTGATTATTGAAGCCAGGCGCGCCGGCCGCAATAGCCATGCCGTCGCCGCTGACGCCCACATAGTTGCCGAAGAAGTTGTAGGTAGACACCTTCGAGGCGGCCAGTTGGGCGCTGTAGGTGGAAGTGGTTGCCCAGCCGGTGCCGGGCACGACGAAGATATCCACCGCGCCCGTCGAAGAGTTGAAGCCAGGCGCACCCGCCGCGATCGTGCTGCCGTTGCTGCTGACGGCCACCGAGGCGCCTAACTGATCGCCGCTCGACCCGGTCGTCGAATTGGACAGCTTGGCGGTCTCGGTGCTCGTCGTCCAGCCGCCCCCGGGCATGACGAAGACATACGCCGCGCCTTGGTCGGAGTTGGAGCTGATGGTAGCATCAGGCGCGCCGGCCACGATGGTGCTGCCGTCGTTGCTGACGCCCACAGAGGTGCCCAAGGAGTCGCCAAGCTCCCCATCCGAGGCGGTCAGCTTGGCGGTTTGGGTTGCGCTCACCCAGCCGGTCCCGGGCATACCAAAGACATACGCCGCGCCTTGGCCGAGGTTGCCGGTGACGGGTGGTACGGTAGCTTTAAGCGCGCCGGCCACGACGGTGCTGCCGCCGGTGCTGACACCCACAGAGTAACCCAACTGGTCGGAGGGCTCCCCGTCCGAGGCGGTCAGCTTGGCGGTCTCGTTGCTGTTCACCCAGCCGCCCCCGGGCATGACGAAGACATACGCCGCGCCCTGGTTAGAGTTGACGCCGTCCGCGCCGGCCACGATGGTGCCGCCGTCGCTGCTGACGCCCACAGAGTAGCCCAAAAAGTTCGCTTTCCCCCCGTCCGAGGCAGTCAGCTTGGCGGTCTGGGTTGCGCTCACCCAGCCGCTCCCGGGCATGACGAAGACATACACCGCGCCCTGAAAATACTTGGAGGCGTTGGTACCATTAGCATTAGGCGCACCAGCCACGATGGTGCTGCCGTTGCTGCTAACGCCCACAGACCAGCCCAAAAAGGCGTCGCCGCTCACCGCGTCCGAGGCGGTTAGCTTGGCGGTGAAGGTGGAAGTGTTTGCCCAGCCGCCCACGGGCATGACGAAGACATACGCCGCGCCCTGGTTGGGGGCATTAAAAGGCGCGCCGGCCACGATGGTGGTGCCGTCGCTGCTGAAGCTCACGGAGAAGCCCAAGCTGTCGCCGCTCACCGAGTCCGAGGAGGCCAGCATGGCCTGCTGGACGAACGGGTCCACCACCACGGGATAACGTGCCCCGGCGTCCTCCACCCGCAGCCTCAACTCTTCCTTCCCTACCTCCAGCCAGGCCGCCAGCGTGCGGCCGTCGGCGTCGTGGGCGGTAAGACCGGTATAGCGCAGCACCGCCTGGCCGTGGCCGTCGCGCAGCGTCAATCCCTCTGCCCGCGCACCCCCCTGCCCCTCAGCCGAGGAGTCGGCCGAAGCGGTCAGGTCTCCCCCGATCTCGAGGGCAATGGTTAAGGGTGAGGAATTCCGTGTCCCGGAAGCAGCGCTTGCCGGTGGCGCGTTGAGCGTAAAGCCCTGCTCCAGCCCCGCCGGCCCGTTCACGTACCACTCGACCAGCGGCCCCCGCTGGTACTCCACCCGGTTGGCCCGGCTCTGGGGAGCGGCGTCACGCACCTTCTCCAGACGATCGCCATAGCCGTAGCCGCCCAGCTCGAGCCGCCAATGCTTCAAGCCCGAGCGCACTTCCATGCCCTGCGGCGTAAAATCCGCCTGAAGCGCTTGGGCGGGGTTTTGGGCGCGCAACGCGCCTCCTACCGTTCCCACCTGATAGCGCCTGTCGTTCTCCCCCAGCGTGGCGGAGACCACCGGCTGGGCGGCCACCGGCAAACTGGCAAGTCCTTGCCGAGGTTTGAAGTTCTCGCGAGCGGCTTTCGCCGCCGGCCTTTGAAGTGAAACCTGCGCTGCCGGAATCAAGGCACCCGTGGAGGCATGAATGTTGCCCCGCGAAGTTGCCGTGCCGGTTGGGGCCGTGAGGCCCACGGAAAACACCAAACTCCACGCCAGTGCGATGGAGCCCACCAGGATGATTAATGCGCGTGATCTGGTAATGGTCATAACATACCTCCTCATTATTTAGAATTTGATTCCGTGCCACCGGGGACACGATTTAGGCTTGACTTCTATTTTTATCTAAAAGTCAATTCTCACGCGTTACTGTGATGTCCTTTCGATCCTTTGGCAATAGTACGGGGGTACTTGCACTAGGGTACCGACCCCGTGAAATAAACTACCTATAGTATCTAGGTACACGTCCGGGCCGGTAAATTAACGCTTCACGAGATTGTTGTCAAGTTTTTTAAAAATGCAGAAATGGAAACATGTTTATTTATCGTCATATAGTAAATAGAGTATAGATAGAAAAGCAGATGTAGCGCAGACCTCTGCCTTTGAGGTCTGATGCGGCTCCTCCCGAAACTCGCAAGCCCGAACGCGAGGGAGCGCGCTCGGCTTTGAGATTTGGGTTTTTGCAAAGGAAGACCCGCGGACCCCAGAAGGGGGTGCGCGCTACGCTGGCTTATGCGCGGCAACCTCCCCAGCCCCTTCCAGACAAGTGACGTCTTGAGCCGGCGCCTGCGGCGCAATCCAGCTCTCTGCTCGCGCCCTTCCCCGGGCTTGGGGTCTCCGCTTTTGAGGGTATGTCGAGATCTTCTGTCTCGACTCCTGGCAAGACGTATTGTCGTCATCCCTTAATGTTTTCAATGTAGCCTCCTTGCGCTTGACAAGAGAGGTAGCCATGGTATACTAGGATGTGAGGCCAGTTCGACGCCCTGGCCGAGCGGGTGGCGTGATGAAGGGGGCCGGCGCGAACGGTTGGGCCCCACCCGAA
>Ga0209039_10002726_pt1 | contig 14628 bp, 17 predicted proteins | sample BogFormECP12_OM1_FD_188238 | JGI IMG/M metagenome (GOLD analysis project Ga0209039, IMG submission 188238) | Bog forest soil microbial communities from Calvert Island, British Columbia, Canada - ECP12_OM1 (SPAdes) (version 2) | ecosystem: Environmental > Aquatic > Freshwater > Wetlands > Bog ... | reverse complement strand
CCATTCGGCAGGATACACTAATGCCCATGAGTCATGAAAGAAGCCTCCCTCTCCCGTTCCCAATCCAGGACGAATATCCCGTTTTCGCCATCATCAGTGATACTCACGTGGGAGCCCGCAACTCCGTGTATCCCGCCTTCATTCGCGTGATCGACGAATTGAAGATAGAAACCATTATCCACACGGGAGACGTCATAAACAAACCAGGCAGTTTGCGCGAGTGGAAGAGATTCTTCGAGACTACCGGATCGGAGAAGATACTCCACGTCGCGCCCGGGAACCACGATATACGGTTCAAGGTATCACGGGAGGTGTACCGACGGTTTTTCCCGTCTCACTACTACTCTTTTTCAAAGGGTGATACCCTTTTTGTCATGCTGAACACGGTGCTTCCCCGTCAAAGATCGAGGATAACGGGGAGACAGTTCGAGTGGCTGCGTACCGAGTTGGCAAGATCCTTTCGCTTTAAGTTCGTCTTCCTCCATGAACCTCTCTTCCCTGCATTACCCCTCCACGGACTCAACGTCTTCAGAAAGGCACGGAACAAGCTCCATCGGCTCTTTGTCGAAAACCGGGTCAACCTTGTCGTTGCGGGTCACAACCATATTTACCGGCGAAGCGAAAGGGACACCGTGACGTATGTAGTGGCCGGTAACACCGGAGGAAAGCTTTTTCCATTCGGACTTGTGTCGAAACATGGAAATTCCTTCCGCTATATCGTAGCGACGAGAATTGACGGACACTACCTGCTCGAAGTGAGGGACATGGAGGACAACATCACGGATCGTTTCTCCGTCATGCCCGAGAAGCCCCACTCTCCCTGGTATGGCGTGCCTGTTCCACGACACAAATCACCCGCCCTCCTTCACCTTGATCACTGAGGCTATGCAATGTAACTGAACAAAGGAGCAAGTCGAGTGGGGTACGCGCTGCATCTTATTGCCAGCTCAGAGGCGGAAGTCTTCGCGTTGGTCCGGGCAGTAGCCGGATAGGCAATTAACGAAAGATGCCGTTTGAAAGCGTGAATGACGATATGGTAGGTTGCTGTGACGATTACAGGAAGGTAGTTTGGAGATGGCGCTGCATAGTCCGATAGGTCAAATCCCAACTTTTACATTTTCTCAACCTTTGTCTTAGTCCTTACCTCAACCTGCTTCATCTCTTTCCTGCCCTTTAAGTGCAGCAAGAAGCATTTCTCTCATGTCAGGTGAAGTGTGACTAAAATCAAGCTTGGCTAAAAGTTCGGCGGGTGTGGTATGTCTTGCAGGCCTGAATAGCCCATTCCCTCTGGTGACCACTCTCCCATGACCATCCTCAATCACCCCCGAGACGTAAAGGTTACCATGGCGCTGCTCGAGCAACTTTGCTTTGACCTTGTATTTGGTGGCACAGTAGACCGGCCTGATAAACTCCGTATCCATTTTTCGCGTCACGGAGATCTTTCCGGCCACGGCAAAGATTGTCCACCACATCACTTCATCGAGGATTCCTGTTACTATGCCGCCGTGTGCCACATTGTCATACCCCTGAAACTTCGCATCAAGCACAAAGTCGGAAAAGACGGCCCCATCCTTGAATTGAATCAGCATCTTGAGGCCGTCTCCATGGGGACCACAGAAAAAACAGTCGGTATAGCAGGGCAAGCGACTCATGTAAACCTCCCGAGAGGCGGTTGAATAGTTGAGTAGTTGACTTGTTGACTAGTAACTAATGAGCCGCGAAACAATGAACCCATGATCTGAACATCTGATTGCATTAAATCCTGTGTTTTGTACAACTCAACTTATTCAACTAATCAACCACTCAACTGCCCCTCATGGAATGAGCGAGTACATAAACTCCCTGATCTCCGGTGAGTTTTCGCTGAAATCGAATTCGCTGACAAACTCGGCGATATCGAGTCCTTTCGCTTCTCTGAAAATCCCTTTGACTTCGGCATGGCGCTCGCCCTGACCATCCTGAACCCAGGCGGATACGATCACATCCTTTTCTTCAACCCTTACTACCCGCGCTTCCGCCCGGTACATCGTATTGCAGAGCACGGGCTTGAGAAATTCCATTTCTGTTTTTCGCGTCATGCATATTTTCCGTGTTTCCAGCAGAATCGCATACCACATGATCACATCCAGAATACCGAAGACCACCCCTCCGTGCACGACCCCTTTGTAGCCTTCAAACCTGGTATCCACCAACATGTCTGTGTAGACCACGCCGTTCTCATACACTATAGTGAGGCCCATGCCATCTGTTCGCTTCTTGTCCGTGAAAAAGGAAGTCGCGTAGACAGGCAGGAGACTCATCGTTTTTCCTCCAGATATTTCATTCCCAGCTGGCCGCATCCCCCGGCTATATCCTTCGCGTGCGATTCTCGTACCAGCACGGTGAAATGGCGTTTAAGCAGGATGTCGTGAAATGCTTTTACCGCCTCATCTTCGGGGGTCTGGAACCTTGTATGGGGAGAAGCATTATACGGAATGAGGTTAATCTTGCATCGCACACCTGCGAGGAGTTCTGAGAGCGCCTGTGCATCCTTCGGGGAATCGTTAATACCCTTAATAAGGACGTATTCAAAGGTCACCCGCTGCCTTCCCATGTTCTTGAGACCTCTGACGTAATCCACGATATCACGCAGCGGGTATATCCTGTTGATGGGCATCAGCTCTGTCCTCGCAACCTCATTGGTAGCATTGAGCGAAATGGCGATCTGCGCCTTTCTGGGTGCAATGGAACGGAGTCCGTCCACAAGACCCACGGTCGATACAGTTACCCTGCGATATGAGAAATCAAGCCCGAAACGCTCCTGTATGATCGCGAGAGCAGTCATAAGATTCTCCAGGTTGTCCAGGGGCTCTCCCATGCCCATGAAAACAATGTTGGTGATACGCTTGTTACGGGCGTACCGCTTTACAGACATCACCTGACCTATAATCTCCGCAGTGGAGAGGTCCCGCACGAACCCTATGTGACCTGTCACGCAGAACTGACAGGCCATTTTACACCCTATCTGCGTCGAAACACAGAGTGTATTCCGTCCCTTCTCAGGCATCAGGACCGTTTCTACGAGATGGCCGGAATTCAACAGAAGGCCGAACTTGACCGACCCGTCTTCAGAGTGGACTATCTCACTCACCTCGGGCATTTCAAAGGAAAGCTCCTGTGCCAGGGCCGAACGTAAGGCCTTTGGCAGATTCTCCATTGCATAAAAATCGAGCACGCCGCGCTGGTAGACCCACTGGAAAAGCTGTTCTGCCCTGTAGCTTTTTGTACCGAGATTTTCGACGACAGTCTCAAGCCTTTCAAGAGTATAGTTAAAAAAAGAGTCCATGTTGGCTGTCGATGGGGCGCGCTGCCGGTTCTTTAATGGGATAAGTTACCAGAACGGCAACTGTTTTTCAATGAAGCTCTCCAGCGGCGCCTGTTGATTTGGGCGCTCGGGAGTTGCTACAATACCTGATGCTCCTTTCCCGTATCACAGATAAATTGAGGAGTTATCGCGCGCGCGAACTGGAGTGCGTCACTGACGTGCGGGCATCGGTCATGGTTCCTCTCTTTGTAAAGGAGAACCGTCTTCACATCCTGCTCACGAAAAGGGCTGACAGGATGAAGGTACATGCGGGCGAGATCTCCTTCCCCGGCGGCATGTACGAAGAGACAGATGCTGACACGAAAAAGACAGCGTTGCGTGAATGCTGTGAGGAGATAGGCGTCAAAACGGGAGATGTAAATATCATCGGGAGGCTGGACGACCTGACGACGCTCACAGGCTTTGTGATCACACCCTACGTTGGTGTCATCCCATACCCGTATGCATTCAAGATCAATCAAAAAGAGGTGGCCTATCTCGTCTACCTGCCGTTCGAGCACCTCGAAAGCAGCGGTCTCGTTCAGGAGAAAATAGAGTACAGGGGGAGAGCGGAAACGATCGATTGCTTCTACTACAACGGCGAACGCATCTGGGGCGCGACCTGCAGGATGCTTATGACGCTGAAACGAATTGTCCAGGATGCGTAGGTTCCATGGAGAGTAAATTCAATTTAAAAATCCTCCTTCTGCTGTCGACGGGCCATTGCGTTGTCGATATCTACCAGGGGGCACTGCCGGCAGTCCTTCCTTTTCTCAAGGGTGAGCTGGGCCTCACCTACGCTGTGGCAGGCATAATCCTGATAATGGCTAACATAACATCCTCAATTCTTCAGCCTGTCTTCGGTTTTCTTTCCGACAAGAAGGAGAAGGCCTTTCTCTTGCCAACCGGCGTCCTGGCTGCCGGTGTCGGTTTTGCATTGCTGTCTGTTCCATCGAGCTTCCTTCCCGTGCTTCTGCTTGTGACGCTGAGCGGCCTTGGCATCGCAGCGTATCACCCGGAGGGTTACAAAACTGCCTACTTCTATACGGGGCCTCGGGCGGCAACAGGCATGTCGGTTTTCTCCGTTGGTGGAAATCTGGGCATGGCCCTCGGCCCGATGATATCCATCCCTGTGATTAGTTACCTGGGTTTCAGGGCTTTGCCGGTGGTGATACTCCCGGCTCTTGCGTTCGCGGCAGCCATCGTTCACTGGCGCAAGGAAGTGGCCCTGCCGGAGCGCACGGAACATGCCCGGGAGAGAGGCGACGGCAGACCGGGAGGGGCCGCATCTCTTTCCCTTGTCACGTTGGTCTCCATCGTGATCATGAGGTCATGGATGCAGATGGGGCTCCTGAGCTATATTCCGTTCTACTATATCGATTACCTCAAGGGTGACGCTGTCTACGCCGGGAAACTGATCAGCGTCTTTCTTCTCGGCGGTGCGGTGGGAACACTCGCCGGCGCTCCCCTGGCGGACCGTTGGGGGCACAAGTTGTTTATATCTCTCTCCATGGTTCTTGCTGCCCTGACATTTCCGTTGTTATTCATCCTCGAAGGCTCTCCTCTGCTTTTGTCCGTGGCACTCTTCTGGCTCGGCATGGTTCTCGTTTCAACCTTTTCCGTCACCGTTGTAATGTCACAGAAACTTCTCCCGAGAAGCTTAGGGATTGCCTCAGGCCTGACCACGGGGTTTGCGATCGGCGCCGGCGGCATCGGGGTTACGCTGCTCGGGGTTGTGGCTGACCGTTTCGGGGTGCCTTTTGCGTTGAAGTCGATATTCATATTTCCTGTGGTGGGATTCATACTCAGCTTGGTTCTAAAATATCCGCTGCAGAGGGGGTAAAACGGGCGGCAAGTATAAGGCTCCACCACCCGTGAAAGAGCTTCACGGGTACCCGGAGGAGCGCGAGCCGTGACGAACGAAGGCGTACTATAAGTACGTCGCAGTGAGGCAGGGCGAAGTGCAACGCCGCAGATGGACGTTAGACGCAGCCGCCCCGGAGGAAGCATGAAGCCGATTGTTAGTATAATTGGAAGACCAAACGTGGGCAAATCAACGCTCTTTAATAGAATACTCGGTTATAAGAAGGCCATCACCGAAGACGTGCCGGGTGTCACGCGGGACCGCAACTATGGGGAATTCGACTATTCCGGAAAAAGCTTCATCCTGGTCGATACGGGGGGGTTTGAGCTGGAGAAGAAGGAAGAGATCACCTCCCTGGTCAAGGAGCACGTTTATGCAGCCGTGGAAGAATCCTCGATGATCATTTTCCTGATGGATGGCAAAGAGGGCTTGCTGCCGCAGGATCAGGAGATCGCTTCGATTTTGAGGCGCTATGAGAAGCCTGTCTTTTATGCGGTCAACAAAGTGGAGTCACCCAAGCGCGAGGCGGCTATTGCAGAGTTCTATGCGCTCGGCGTGGATAAGCTTTACGCGCTCAGTGCCGCGCATGGTACAGGTTTGGGAGATCTATTGGACGATCTGGCCTCCCGTGTTGAAGCCGAGCCCGAAGGGGAAGCTCAGGAAGGTCTGGGGATCGCTCTCGTGGGTCGGCCAAATACTGGGAAGTCTTCCATCGTCAACAGGCTGCTTGGTTCTGACCGTATGATCGTCAGCGCCGAACCCGGCACAACGCGAGACGCTGTCGATTCTGTGTTTACCTTTCGGGAGAAGCGATTCGTCATCATCGACACCGCAGGCATGCGAAGAAAGAGTCGTATCTCGATGCGGGTCGAAGAATACTCCGTTGCGAGCGCCATCCGGAGCATTGAACGGGCTGACGTCGTGAATCTCGTTATCGATGCCCTGGAAGGCGTTGCGCATCAGGATGCGACCATTGCCCATCTGGTGGTAGAAAAAGGGAAGGGTATAGTCCTGGTTGTTAACAAGTGGGATCTGATCGACGGCACGGGGCACGAAGGAGCATATCTTGAAATGGTCCGGGAAAAACTGCCGCATGTCGATTTTGCTCCCGTGGTTTTCGTTTCCGCATTGACAGGCAAGAACGTTACGAAGATAGTCGAAACGGACCTGCAGATTGCCAGAGAGCTGACGCGAAAAATAAGTACTGCCAAACTGAACAAAACCTTCGAGTCCTATTTCCGGCGATTGAGCCTCCCCCGTGCGGGAAGAAGAGAGGTCAAGATCTTCTACGTGAATCAGGCGCGGACTTCGCCGCCGACCTTTATCCTTTTCGCCAACGTCCCTGACTCTATACCCGAACACTACAAGCGTTACCTTGAGAACTCTTTGAGAAGCACCTTCGGCTTTAAGGGGGTTCCAATCCGGCTCTTCTTCAGGAAGCGATAGCGACAATAGGGAGCATAGATGCCGATGTACGGTGGTTCAGGGCTGCTCATTGGTGACAGTGCGTGGATGATGAGCCTGCCGGCCGTTCTTTTTCTATGGAGAAGAAAGGGCTCGTCGAATGAAAAGAGGAAAAACGATCGTTCAAAGAAGGAGCAGCGGACTGGTGCGGAGGATTGGCTTTACGTGGGCAGGGATGTAGACGGAACTCCTTTCTACATCGACCTCGCGAACCTCACCCACGAATCCGGCGATGGCGTGAGGGTGCGGGTGTGGGTTAAATTCAGGCCGCGTAAGGGAAGCGAGGCGTTTCTGAAGGCGGAGTCCTACCTCGGCGCAGCAGGAAAAGGCCACGAACCGTTTGACTACATCCGGCAAAGACTGGAAATGGATTTCACAAAACACCTGGTGAGCGATCTTGAGCTTGTCTTCCACGCACCGGACGGCCGACTGATCGAATCCATAAAGTATAACGTTGCGGAATGGGAGAAGATAACCCCAGGGAGCCTTCACGAACTTCTGCTGAAAACAGCCGATGGCACCTGGGAGCCCGATAGATTTCCGGGAGATCCTGATTTGGGGATCAAGCTGCGGGAGAAGTTGAAGGAGATAAATGAAGCGTTCGAAGCCTTTGAGACGGGCGGAGAGTGACCGGCGGCATGGCCGGTTTGAGAACCATCACGCTGCTGCGTGATTCGAGGACCGCTCTGCCTCTTGCGCTTGTCTGTGCCAAGAGCCTGGGGTTGAAAGGGATAAACATATGTGTTACATTATAAACTGTAAGAGTTTACATTCTCAACAAAGGGGGGACAATGAAAGATTGGAGGCTTACGATTTTCCTTGTGGTGGCCTGTGCGCTCTTCTTGCTTGCAGGGCAGACCGCTTTCGGTGCAATAAAGATCGTCAAATTTCACGTACCTAGCTGCGAATGACCGGCGACCGAACAATGGGCACGGGATGCCCTATGGAGAACAAAAGGCGTCAAGGACGTGGACTCCAACTGGTTGGTCCACTGGATGAAGGTAACCTACGATGACAAGGTAACAAATTACGACGCACTGGTGAAGGCGTTGGCGCACGAGGGTTTCTATGTGGAGGGGCAGCCAGAGTACCTGGAACCGGAGCCTGAGGAGTAGCGTCAGGCGAAAAGGGATGGCAAACTATCTGTAAAGACGAAAAAAAGGCCAAGACCGCTGAGCAGCCGTCGAGAGGCTGAAGAAGGCACGGACGAGGGGCGGTTGACCGCAGCCCAAACAGGTATTATGCTTCTTCTAACGCTTACGAAGCGTTCTGGGGGAGAGACCTATGAAGATTGGAAGAGTCGGAGTTTTTCTTGTCGTGGCCTGTATGCTCGTTCTGCTTGCAGGGCAGAGCGCTTTCGGCGCTATAAGAATAGTTAAATTCACCGTACCCACCTGTGAATGACCTGTGACTGAACAATGGGCACGGGCTGCCCTACGGAGAGTTGAAGGCGTCAAGGACGTGGACTCCAACTGGATGATCCACTGGATGAAAGTAACCTATGATGACCAGGTGACAAACTACGACGAGCTGGTTAAAGCCCTTGCCAAAGAGGGGTTTTATGTGGAGGGTGAGCCAGAGTATCTGCAGTAATGATGCCGATTTGTCTTCAAGTGTATACCTTCGTTGCGGCGACCCGGGAAGAGAGTCTTGGGGACGCCCGGGTGCCCCGCACGAGCAATTGGTTCCGCGACGTACCGCTAGGTACGCCTGCGTAGCCTAGGCCTCGGCTCGCCCGGGGTACCCGGCCGAAGGCTGGGTCGTCCATCTTGAATACAAATCGGCATAACATTTCAATCTCTAGCTTTCAATGCAACTTGGTATTAGTCTTCGGCCGACTGGGAAAACACGCGAGTCACATCAGGAAGCAGCACGCGTCTAAAATAAGCCATCACTTGTGAAGCAAGTTCGCTGTACTTAGCTTTGCCGGCTATCACATCGGTAACAGCCTCACAGAAAGCTTGCCCTTTAAGGCGGAAAAGGTAGTTGCGGATAGGAGCAGGACCGTACAGAAGTTTTCCTACATCCATGGCAGACCTCAGCTCTTTTAGTATCTGCTCTTCGATTGTCGCCAGGTATTCTTCCCTCACGGCTGTTTCGTTGAGGTCACCCGCAACGAGTGCTCTGGCAGCAGCCTGGCCGCTCACTACGGCAAAGGATATACCTTCGCCGGTCACAGGATCCGTGAGGCCCGCTGCATCTCCTGCCAAGAGAACCCGCCCTATCATAACAGTATCGCTTCTTGGCCGCGATGAAGCCAGCGCTCCGTGGCGCACAACACCATCAGTTAGTGGAATGCCCAGCGACAGGAGATGTCTTTCCAGTGCTGCATCCAGGCGCATACTACCGCGTTTCATACTGGCAGCGCCCACCGACAGGTGAGCACCCTTTGGAAAAATCCATGCATAACCTGACGGGATGAGACCAAAGTCGAACCGGGCCTTACTCGCGAACCTTTCGAACGTCTCTTTGTCGACCGGCACCTCCCACTCGATGGCAGGGACAAGTGTGCGCGTCTCGCGCCAGCCCGCCTTTCTTGCGATCGAACCGGTCGAGCCGTCTGCGGCTATAACGAAAGAGGCGGACAGCAAGCCTCTATTGGTTTCCACGGCAACAGACCCGGCTTGTGAGGTGACGTTAAGCGCGTTACATTCTTCCCACAAGTCTGCGCCTGCCTCAAGTGCATTGAGGGCAAGGAAGCGGTCCAGCTTGTCCCGCATGGACATAGAGACAACGGGCTCCTGTCTTGTCACGCTGAACTGCAATCCGGCATCCAGCATGTTCAACTCGGCGGCAAAGCATTCCCGCTCAACAGTCTCCTTGATGTCGGGAGGCAATACCCGCATTGCTCGCCCTACTATTCCGGCACCGCATGCCTTGTAGCGCGGCATCCTGGCGCGCTCAAGCAGCGCCACGTGTATCCCTCGCTCGGCGAGCACGCGTGCTGCGGAAGACCCAGCGGGACCGGCACCGATTACGATGACATCGTATTTCATAGGCCTGTAATTCAACTTTCCATAAAGCATAGGTCTCTGTCAACAGGTCTTTAGTCTATCTCGTCTATCTGGTCCATTTAGTCAGAGACCAAAAGATCAGACGACAAGACAGACCAGATGACGAAATAGACGAGATGGACTAAATAGACCAGATAGACCGATTTATTGGACTTCCCATGGTGGGAGGAAACCGGGATACTGAAATTCGATGAGGAAGGGCTCATCCCAACGGACATGGCGCACAAACACATCGCGCAGGCTATCGAGGTTTTTCGCCCTCTTCGCCGGGATGTCGAATGCCCGGGCAAGCTGAATAAAGTCGGGATTTGTGAGGCTCATCGACCCTTCAAGCGCGTAGCGCTGCTTCATATAGTGCTCGAGCACTCCAAAGCTGTTGTTGTTATAGACAAGAAAGACCACCGGAATGTTGTTCTGCCTCACAAAGGCCAGCTCGCCAAGCATGGGAAGCGCGCCACCATCGCCTGCGACGCATAGGCACGGTCTATCAGGCCTTCCCACTTTCGCTCCGATGCTCGCAGGAACCGCATAGAAGAGGGTTGAGGAGCCACCTCCATTCAGGAAGGTTTTTTGTCGCAAAACTGGAAAGTAATACTCGGCCCAATAGAAAATAAGGTTGAGGTCCCAGACGGAGACTGCGTCGTCGGGAGTGACGTCGCGAAGGAGGTTTATGATCCTGAAACCAGGTGCGTTCCGCAAGAAATTTATCTCTTCCTTTTGCTGGAGTGCTTTCAGCTCCTCAAGACGCCACGAAGATTTCCTTCCCTTCATGATCCGGCAAAGCCCATTCAGGGAGGTTTTGAGGTTTCCGGCTATACCAAGCTTAGTTGGATAGTTTCTTCCTATCCATGTATCATCGACGTCGAAATGGATAAGCTCTTTTATTTTTACGCCCCGGCGCTTCGTTTCCACATCACGGAGTCTTGTGCCGATGGCTATGACAACATCTGCCGACTCCAGTATGGTTCTTACCACACCCTTTTTCACGATGCAGCCAAACGCCTCGAGCCGATCCTCACTCAATACGCCTTTGCCCGCGCTCGTGGCAAGGAAGGGTATGGCCGACTCCCTGCACAGGGTTTCGAGCGAAAGGCCCAACTCCTCGGTCATGAGCAAGCCTCCGCCTACGATTACCGGCCGTTCCTTTCCGGATAAGGCGTCATCGAGGCCGGTGAGATCAGGTTCTTTCGCGACGGCTCTCTCGCCGATGACAGGTGAGGGTAGTACCTCTTTTTCGAGCAACGCGTATGGAACCGAAACCAGAGCTGGCCCGGGCCTGGCTGAAAGTGCGGCGTAGTAAGCATCATCCAGCGCAGGAAGAAGCGACTCCTTCTGCTCGACCACAAAAGCCCCCCTGGTGAAGTGGGTGAAGATACGTTCCGGGTCCGGAAGCTCGTGCAGTACACCCTTACCGATTTCGTTCCTCTCTGTGTCGATGTGGATGACCAGGAGCGGCACCTGATCTCCATGCGCCTCCAGGCACGCTGAAACAATGTTTCCAAGGCCGGGCCCGGGGGTAACGACGAGAACCCCGAGGCGACCCGTGGCTTGCGCGTATCCGATCGCAGCGAAAGCCACAGCCGACTCATGCCTTCCCATCACGGTTTTCACGCCGTGCTTCACAAAGCTCTGGCAAAGAGGAAGCGAGTGTATACCAGGCAGATGAAAGATATGGCCGATTTGTTTGTTGACCAGAAAGGAGACGATAGCTTCCTTTCCAAGCATGCTGCCTCCCGATTTTGCGAGTTTAACATACTGTCTCCTTTAGTTAAATAAAAAAGTACTTGACAGCCCGCAAAAATTTGACTAATTTAATGACCAGTTTAGTACCGTAAACTTTTGGTGTGCGTATACTGTTAGCATGAAAATTGGCGGCTCGAACATAGGCGAAAGAATAAGCATGATGCGGCAGGCCAAGGGGCTTACGCAGGAAGAGCTTGCATCGAGGGCGGACCTGACCAAAGGATTTATCTCCCAGATAGAGCGGAACCTGACTTCCCTCTCCGTGGAGAGCCTGCTCGCCATTCTCGATGCCCTGGATGAAAAGCCCTCCACCTTCTTTGATGAGGCGTTCGAACAGAAGATTGTGTTCAAGGTGAAGGACCGGGTTGAACTGGAGAAGGAAGCTGTGGCGAGTTTCGAGATCCTCGTCCCCGCGGCACAAAACCGGCTGATGGACCCGGCGTTCGTTGCGCTTAAGCCGGGAGAGAAAATGGAAGAAGGACCCCACGAAGGAGAGGAGTTTGGCTTTGTTCTATCCGGGGGTATAGAACTGTCTCTTGGCGGCAAGACGTACAAGTTGAAGAGGGGAGAATGTTTCTACTTTCGGGCTTCAAAGCGGCACCGTGTAGCAAACAAACGAAAGACAAGGGCGCTGGTCCTATGGGTATCTTCGCCTCCTAACTTTTGATGCCGGGGAGGCAATTAAAATTTCAAAGGAGGGCCATGGGGTGAAAGCATTGAAACGGCAGGTGACGGCAGTATACGCTGGTAATGACCGCGAAGGCACGTACCGGAAAGAAAAGGCGCGCATCGGGCACATCTCCCCGGTGGAGGTGAGGATGGGTCAACCGGATTTCCTCGGCATGGAAAGCACTGCAGAGCCTGCTGGGTATCAACTGGCTCGGGAGGCGGCCAACGTAATCATTGAGACGCCCACGAAGTTTTTTCTTGTGAGCGGTTCGTCCGAAGGGTTCACGCCACTGAATGCATTTGATGGCGCCCTTCTCGCCTCGGGTGTGGGAGACACGAACCTGGTGAAGATGAGCAGTATCCTTCCGCCTGGCTGCCAGGAGATGAACCCTCGTCCTCTTTCATTGCCTCAGGGAGCTCTTGTGCCGATTGCCTATGCATCTCTCTGTAGCGAAGTGCCAGGGGAGATCATATCAGCTGCCGTGGCTATAGGTGTACCTGAGGATGAGGACCGCGCAGGCCTCATCATGGAGTATTCAGCAAGGGCGGAAGAGAGCGTAGTGAAGGAGAAGGTCAGGAAGATGGTTGAGAAGGGTATGGAAATGAGAAACCGGGCCGTAAAGGATATCATGGCTATTTCGGCCACCTGCAAAGTGGTCAGCATTGGTGCTGCATTTGCCGGCGTAGTTCTGTGGAAGTAGGATAGATATTTGGAGAATGCAGGAATGACCCCAAGAAAAGTTTTTTTTACGAAAGGAGTAGGTGTTCATAAAGATAAGCTGTCATCCTTCGAGGTTGCATTAAGAAATGCGGGCATCGAGAAGTCTAATCTCGTTCACGTATCGAGCATATTCCCACCTAAGTGCAAGATTGTTTCTAAGGCGGCCGGTCTAAAACTTCTCAGCCCCGGTCAGATCACTTACTGTGTAATGGCTCGAAATGAGACGAATGAACCGAACCGGCTTATTTCTGCATCAATTGGTTTTGCCATGCCAAAAAATTTCGAAAACTACGGTTACCTCTCTGAACACCATGCTTTTGGTGAAAAAGCGACTGTCTCCGGGGAATACGCAGAAGATCTCGCCGCTACAATGCTGGCAACGACACTCGGCATTCCTTTTGATCCGAACCAGGCATGGGATGAGCGCAAGCAGTTTTACAGGTCGAGCGGTCATATATTCAAAACAAAACATATTTGCCAGTCTGCAGAGGGAAACAAGGACGGTCTCTGGACCTCGGTATTGGCGTCAGCAGTCTTTATTGTAGACTGAAATGCGAAAGCATCCTCTTAGTTTCTGCGGGTTGCCCAACAATAGCACTGACTACGCACGAGCCCGTACAGTCATACTACCGGTCCCTTTTGATAAAACGAGCACATGGATCAAAGGTGCCGACAAAGGCCCTGCAGCTATACTCGAGGCATCCGCAAATCTCGAATTCTACGATATAGAAACCGGTAGAGAGGTGTTCAAGAAAGGAATTTTTACCGCCAAACCGATCCATGCGGCCTCCTCTTATGTTCTGATAAAAAAGACTGATTCGAAAGTTTCACGTTATCTTAAAGACGATAAGTTCGTTGTAACCCTCGGGGGAGAACACTCGGTTTCTATTGGCGCCATCAAGTCGTACGCGAGGCGCTATAGGGATCTAAGCGTATTGCATCTTGATGCCCACACAGACTCCCGCGACTCATATGAGGGATCGCCTTACAATCATGCCTGCGTTATAGCACGTGTTCGAGAATTTACCAGGAACGTGGTCTCTGTTGGAGTAAGAAGCATGGATGTCTCCGAGCGGCCTGCTATTGACAAAAAAAGGACATTTTTTGCGCATGAGATACACGATTCTGACAAATGGATAGATACTGCAGTTCGCTTGCTCACCGATACTGTGTACGTCACCATTGATCTCGATGTCTTCGATCCGGGTATCATGCCGTCAACAGGGACTCCCGAGCCGGGCGGCTTAGGTTGGTATCAGGTGATGAAGCTCCTTTCTTCAGTCTCCAAGTCGAAACGCGTCGTCGGATTTGACGTGGTTGAGCTTTGCCCGTCAAATCTTAAAGCTCCCGATTTTCTTGCCGCCAAGTTAATCTACACGCTCTTAAGCTATATCGATGCGAACAGACCTTGCCACGCCACGTCATGGGCAGGTGACACAAGGATACATAAGGACCGTACGGACCATAATTGACATGGAGGTTGGCTTGATTCAGGGCTCGTTCGAGAGGCTTAGCAGTACAGATAGAGCAAATGTAATCTGTTGTTGGTATAGTCAAGAGTTTTATGAAAAATGCGGAGCGCGGCTCAACCTTTCCTGAGCGAAGCATTGCGGGAGTCTCTCGGGACCCGTCTTATGTTCGGAGGGAGCGGTGCGCAGTGTGGGGCGCATGTCGAGGACTGTCTGAGCGGTAAGCCTGCTATCGATAGCAAGCGTGCGCGAGTTCCACAGGCAAGCGGAAGGAGAACTTAGAACGGGTGAGAGACGGAGCACCAGCAAGCGAAGGAAATGGTTGAAGCCAGCGCGGATTT
>Ga0209039_10002725_pt1 | contig 14629 bp, 11 predicted proteins | sample BogFormECP12_OM1_FD_188238 | JGI IMG/M metagenome (GOLD analysis project Ga0209039, IMG submission 188238) | Bog forest soil microbial communities from Calvert Island, British Columbia, Canada - ECP12_OM1 (SPAdes) (version 2) | ecosystem: Environmental > Aquatic > Freshwater > Wetlands > Bog ... | reverse complement strand
CGGCACGCCGAGCAGCCCGAGCACCTCCCTGATCGCGCCGTCCTCGCCGCAGACGCCGTGGATGGCCGGGAACACGGCGCTGGGCGGGTCGGCGCGCAGGAGGGAAAGCAGGGCCGAGTCGGCGTCCGCGACGATCGCGTGGATACCCGCCTCGACCAGGGCGTCACAGACCCGGTCCCCGGAGCGCAGCGACACTTCCCGCTCGGGGGACAGGCCGCCAGCCAGTACGACGATACGCTCGAGATCGCTCATGATTACGAAATGTCGCCTTAAATAGGGTGCTTAAGCTGGTCCGAAGTCGTCCCGCAGCTGGATCTCGGTCTCGATCACCGAGACGAGCCTGCGGATTCCCTCGCCGATGCGCTCCGGGTCGGGGAGCGAGTAGCAGAGCCGGGCGTACTGGCTCCCCGAGCCGTCGGCGTAGAAGCCCGTCCCCGGCACGTAGGCGACCCGCGAGGAGATGGCCCGCGGCAGCATCGCCTTGGAGTGGATCCCGTCCGGCAGGCGGAGCCAGACGAAGAACCCGCCGGCCGGCTGGGTCCAGCGGCACTCGGGCGGCATCATCCGGGACAGCGCGCTCAGCATGGCATCCCTGCGCTCCCGGTAGAGCTCGCGGAAGTCCTTGATCTGTTCCAGCCAGGGCTGGGTGTTCAGGTACTCGCGCACCGTCAGCTGGGAGAAGCTGGAATGGCACAGCACGGCCGACTCGGCGGCCAGGATCAGCTTCTCCCTGATGGCCGTCGGCGCGACCGCCCAGCCGACCCGCAGGCCGGCCGCGATGGTCTTGGAGAACGAGCCGAGGTAGACGACCCCGTCCGCGTCGTCGGCGCGCAGCGCGCGCATCGGCTCGCCATCGAAGCCGAGCAGGCCATAGGGGTTGTCCTCGACGACGAGCAGGCCCGCACGGCGGCAGATGTCCAGGATGCGGTGCCGCCGCCCGGCGGCCAGGGTGACCCCGGCTGGGTTCTGGTAGTTCGGCACGGTGTACAGGAACTTGGCCCGGCGTCCGGCGGCGGCCGTGCGCCGGATGGCCTCCTCGAGGGCCTCGGGGATGAGCCCGTCCTCGTCCATCGCCACGTGCACCACATTCGCCTGGTAGGACGCGAAGGCGCCGAGCGCACCCACGTAGGACGGCGCCTCGACCAGGATCACGTCACCGGGGTCGATGAAGATCCTGGTCAGCAGGTCGAGGGCCTGCTGCGAGCCGACGGTGACCACGATCTCGTCCGGGTGGGCGCGGATCTGCTCGAGCGCCATGACGTCGCAGATCCGCTCGCGCAGTCCCGCATCGCCCTGCGCCGTGCAGTACTGCAGCGCGGTCGCGCCCTGGTCGGCGATCAGCTGGCCGATCATGGCGCCGACGGCGTCGAGCGGGAGCGCCGCCACGTACGGCGAGCCGCCGGCCAGCGACACGATCTCGGGGCGGGCGGCGACCGCGAACAGGGCCCTGATCTCCGAAGCCACCATGTCAACCGCACGTGCGGCGTACTGACCAACATAACGGTCAATTCGTTGCGGCTGCGAAATCGGTTGCGGTTCGGGTGTCACGGCCTCTCCTGAAGTCGTCGGCTCTGTTATCCCGGGGGGACGATCCCCCCAGACCCCCCCTGCTCCTGGGGGGAAACCTTTCCCCCCAGACCCCCTCGGCCCCCCAGACCCCCGCGGCCTGAGTATCATGCCAGGATACGGGGTATCTCCCGGGAACGCTTGTGGATTCTGCCGGGGAAGCCGGGGAACAGGATGTCACGTCGTATCGTCAACATTACGCTAGATAATCTCGGTGACTTGCCGCCGAAGTGCCGCAAATGCGTTTTCTGGGAACTTGGCCCGGTCAGCCGGGCCCGCGCCGAGGAAAGCGGCGATCCGGAACTCGAGAAGGAGTCGTGGGTCTCTTCCGTGCTGCTTGAGTGGGGGAGCTGCGGCAAGATCGCTTATGTGGATGGCGTACCCGCCGGATACATGCTTTTCGCCCCGCCGCAGTACGTACCCCGCTCGATAGCCTTCCCCACCAGCCCGGTGAGCGCCGACGCGGTCCTGTTCATGACCGCCCACCTGCTCAGCGAGTTCGCGGGGGGCGGTATCGGCCGGATGCTCATCCAGGCGATGGCCAAGGACCTCACCCGCCGTGGCGTGCGGGCCATCGAGGCGTTCGGTGACCGCCGCTGGGAGTCGCCGGCCTGCATGCTGCCGGTGGATTACCTGCTCGCGGTGGGGTTCAAGACCATCCGCCCGCATCACCACTACCCGCGGCTCCGGATGGAGCTGCGGACCGTGCTCACCTGGCGGGAGGACGTCGAGGTGGCTCTCGAGCGCCTGCTCGGCTCCATGACCCCGTCGACCCCCCCGGGCGCCCTTCGTCCGGTGTGAGCGAAGAGGCGGCGAACTCGCGAAGCCCTGAGGGGCCTTAAGGGGTTTGAAGGGTTCGGCTGACCGTAACTTAGATATATTCGGCCAGCTCACGGAGCAGGGCTGACTTGGGCTTGGCCCCGACGATCTGCTTGACGACCTGCCCGCCGGAGAACACGTTCATGGTCGGAATGGCCATGATGCCGTAACGCTGCGACACGGCGGGGTTCTCGTCGATGTTGAGCTTTACCACGTCGATCTTGTCCGCGTACTCGGTGGCGATCTCCTCGAGCACCGGGGCGACCATGCGGCACGGACCGCACCATTCGGCCCAGTAATCTACTATGACCGGCTTGTCGTTCTTCAGGACCTCCACCTCAAAGGTCTCGTCCGTCACGACCTTGGTCGCGCCCACTGCGATCACATCCCTTAACTTGCGTTGAGTAATTCCTGCGCTGCACGCGCGCGTTAGTGTTCCTTGCTGGCCAGCCAGCGTTCCGCGTCGAGCGCGGCGGCGCAGCCCGTGCCCGCCGCGGTGACGGCCTGACGGTACGTGCGGTCGACGACGTCGCCGCAGGCGAAGACGCCCTCGATGGCGGTGCGCGTCGACGGCTGGTCGACCAGCAAGTAGCCGTCGGGATCGGTGGCGAGCTGGCCGGCGAACAGCTCCGAACGCGGGTGGTGGCCGATGGCCACGAACACGCCGGTCACCGGCAGCATGTGTTCCGTGCCGTCCTTGGTGCTCCTGATCCGCAGGCCGGCGACCCGGTCGGAGCCCAGGACCTCCGCCACCTCGCTGTCCCACAAGAAGTTGATCTTGGGGTTGGCGAACGCACGTTCCTGCATGATCTTCGAGGCCCGGAGCTTGTCGCGCCGGTGGACCACCGTCACCGACTTGCCGAACCTGGTGAGGAACATGGCCTCTTCCAGAGCCGAGTCGCCGCCGCCGATGACTGCGATGTCGTGGCCGCGGAAGAAGAACCCGTCACAGGTGGCGCACCAAGAGACGCCGTGCCCGCCGAGTTCCTTCTCGCCCGGCGAGCCGAGTTCCTTGTACTTGGAGCCCGTGGCGATGATCACGGCCTTGGCGAGGTAGGTCTCGCTATCGGTCTTGACCACCTTCGGGTTCGCGGTCAGGTCAACCGCCGTGACATCGTCCGCCACCAGTTCGGCGCCGAATCGCTCGGCCTGCTTGCGCATCGAGTCCATCAGCTCGGGGCCCATGATGCCGTCGGGGAACCCGGGGAAGTTCTCCACGTCGGTGGTCTGCATGAGCGCACCGCCCGCCGTGACCGACCCCTCGAAGACCAAGGGCTTCAGCTCCCCGCGAGCCGCGTAAAGCGCCGCCGTATAACCGGCCGGGCCGGACCCGATGACGATGACGTTCCGGACTTCGGTTACTTCTGCCAACCGTTATCAACCCCTCATCTGACTGGCACTCCAGTGAACCGATACTAGGGCCCGGAGATTCCCTACGGCAGGGTGATGCTGTGCAGCACGTCACTGCTGGTGGCTGAGCAGTCCAGACCTGCGACCCAGGCCGTGTAGTCCTGGCCCGTGCGCGCAACGATAATGGTGGCCGGCTGGCCCTCGAACTGAACACTCTCGACCAGGACTAGCGGGGCGTGGCCGGCCAGAAGGTGGATGCACCCGCGTAGCTGTGCGGACGTGACTTTCGGCGGCCCCGAGGCACGCGGCTGGTTCAATTCGGCCTCGACATGCTGCCGGAGCGTGGCGGCCGAGACGTTGACGACGTGGTTCCCTGACTTCAGCTGCGAGTGGGCCGTCGGGGCCGGGCTCGAGGGCGCCGCAGCGGCCGGCCCGCCCCGGCCGGCCGACCTTGCGGCACTGCCCGCCGCCGCGGAGGAGGCGGCACTGCCCGCCGCCGTGTAGTTCGGCGGGCTCCCCGGACCGCCGACGAGGAGGCTCAGGCCGTAGCCGCCCCCGGCCAGCAGCACCACGGCCGCGGCAGCCGGGACGAGCACGCGCCATGTGGCCAGGCGGAAACCGCGCCTGGAGGCCCGCTGGTCACGCGCCGCAGATTCGCCTGGGCGGTCAACCTGGGCTCGTTCGGCATAATTCTTTCTGGAAACCTCAGCCGCCAGTACGGTCTCGAGCCGCTGGGCCACGCTATCCGGCATGGGTGGCGCCGGGACCGACGCGAGCAGCGCGGAGACCCCGGCGAGCTGGTCGTCGAGGGCGGTGCAGCGATCGCAGCCTGCCAGGTGCGCGGTGATCTTGACGCCGCGTCGGCCGGTGATGAGTCCCGCGCGGAACTCGGCCAGGACATCGGTGTCCAGGTGGGTCATCTGCCCCCTCATGTGTCGCCTCCCTGCGCAGGTGAGACGCTCTCGCTCGCGGATCGGTTCCCTTGCAGATGCGCTACGTAGGGCAGCAGCCGGGCGCGGGCCCGGGCGCAGCGGCTTTTCACCGTGCCCGGTGACGTGTCGAGGATGGCGGCGGCGTCCGCCACGGAGAAGCCCAGCATGTCGACCACGACGAGCGCGGCTCGCTGAGGTGGCGGCAAAATCCGCAATGCGGCATCCACGTCCAGCCTGGTGTCCGCGGCGCGCGCGGGATCGCCGTCCTGCGCCACCAGGGCCTCGAACGCCTGCTCGTCCCCGGCGGACAGGGCTGGCCTGGCGGCGCGGCGGCGCAGCCGGTCCAGTGACGCGTTCACCACGATCCGGTGCAGCCACGTGGTGACGGCGGACTCGCCGCGGAAGTCGGCGGCCCGGCGGAACGCGGAGACCATCGCGTCCTGAAGCGCGTCGGCGGCCTCCTCGGGATCGCAGACCGTGCGCAGCGCCACCGCCCATAGCCGGTCACGGTGCCGCCGGAAGAGATCACCGAACGCATCGGTATCTCCGGCCACATGCCGGCGGAGCAGCTCCTGATCAGACGGCTCATCCCGGCCGGCGTCCGGCATCCGGCATCAGCCCGACTGGCTCGCGGCGAAACCGTGGACCACGACGTTGTAGATCTGCGCCTCGAATTGATTGGCGGATCCGGTCAGCGGCGGGAGATAGGTGAGCCAGATCAGCACGTAGCGGCCGGTCGCGTTCTTGGACACGTTGAACGTCGTGTCGCCCTGCGCGGTGCCGGAGCTCTGCAGCACGGTGAAGGTGCTCAGGGCCGAAGCGACAGGATTGTTGTCGTTGCCGATCTCGATCTGGACGTGAGCGCAGCAAGCGGTGCCGAACTGGACAAGGACCTGGCTCAGCCGCACTGGCCGGCCCATGTCCAGGAGCAGTCCCGTCCCCTTCTTCAGGCCTCCGAAAACGGGGTTGCCGACGTAGTAGCTGGTATGCCAGAACGTGCTGGCGCTGCCGTCGATGGCATTGCCCGTCTCGCCCGAGTCCTCGTTACTGCCCGGAGGTTGGCCGAGCGGGTTGAAGCTGGTCGCACCGACCGGCCTGAGCAGGCCGGACACGGCCGCGGCCGGCGGCGACGACGAGCTCGACCGGGCCGGAGTCGGGGCAGCCGAACGATGCAGGCTGTGGCTGACCGACCAGGCGGCCACGCCGACCGCCGCCAGGACGAGCACGATCACGGCGCTGACGACGGCGCGGGCGGCCGCCGAGCGCTCGGCGGCCGGCTTGCGTCCGCCGCCGGCCCGGGTCCGCGGCGCCGCATCCGGCGGCGGGTACGGGTTGGTGGACGGATCCGGCTGGTAGTTGTAGCCGCGAGTCCCGGTCTGGCCGGGCGGGGTGGACGCGAGAGCCGGCAACGGCATCGGCGGGGTGGCGCTGGTCAGGGCGTCGGCGAACATCGCCGCGGTGCTGAGCGCCGGGCCGTGGCGGTTCGGCCGCTGGAACAGCGCCCGGCAGGTCACGTCGTCGATGCCGGTCGGTACGCCCGCGGACACCTGGCGCGGCGTGCACGGACCTCCGTCGTTTTCCGGCGCGGGCGGGAGCAGCCCGGGCGCGGCCCCGGCGAACCCCTGGTGGCCGGGCCAGTAGCCGGTCAGCGCGGCGTAGAGCAGCCGGGCGAGGTCCCGTGTGTCGGTGAGCTCCGGGTCATCGGCCCCGTCCGCCGCGGTCAGGGCCGGTCCGGCCAGGGCGGCGTCGATGCCGAGTCCGGCGATCTTCACGCCGCCGCCCGGTGTCCAGTGCAGGCAGGCCGGATCCAGCCGCAGGTGCGCCAGGCCGGCGTCGTGCGCGGTCGCGATCGCCCGCGCCGCCTCCGCGACCATCAAGGCCGCGCCGGGCGGATCTAGCGGACCTTCGGAGAGCATGTCGAGCAGCGACTCCCCGGCCACCCACTCGAGCACCACGTAGGCGAAGTCGTCCGCGTCGTCCACGTCAAATACCTGGGAAAAGCGCGGATCGCCGAGCCTGCTCGCGGCCCTGGCGGCGGTGACGGTCTCGGCCACCCGGGGGAACCCGGTCGCGAAGGTGAGCACGGTGACTGAGCGGGCGAGCGTCTCATCCGTGGCTTTCCAGTATGTCCAGCCGGCGCCCGCGCGCGCCTGGTCAACGAGACGGTATCGTCCCGCCAGCCGGGTTCCTGGTTCCGACGTGTATGTGCTCATAGGTTGCCACCCATGCTAATGCCGCCCGCTCTGCCGGCCGAACCTTGACGCTATCGTCTTCGTCAGGAATCCGAACTCGGCTACGTGGAGTGACCTGGCACAGAGTGCGTAAAGCGCGACCGCGCCGCCGCCGCCCACGACGGTGACCACCAGGCCGTAGGCCCCGCTAGGGTTATGCGCGACATGTCCGGCGCCGATCATCACGGCCAGCACGAAGACCAGCCCGGGCACGGTCGCCAGGTGCATCCTGGTCAGGCTCCGGGCGATCGCCCGCCCGTCGAGGCTGCCGACCCGGCGCAGCAGCAGCGCCCATCCGGCGATCGTCCCGACCAGGTTCGCGACCCCGTACGCGACGGCCAGCCCGGCGACCACGTCCGCGGCCGGCAGCACGTGCAGCGCGATAAGGGCGCCCGCGATGCTGACGCACATCATGAGCAGGCCGACGAAGGCGGCGGTCCGGCTGTCCTGGAACGAGTAGAAGACCCGCAACTGCAGCTGGGTGAGCATGTAGGGCACCAGGCCGAGGGCGAACAGGCCGAAGACCTCGCCGATGTATCTCGCCTCCGCGGGCGTGTTGCTGCCGTAGGAGAACAGGAACTCGGCCAGTGGCCCGCCGAGCACGGCGAGGTAGATCGCCGCCGGGACCACGAGCACGGAGGCCAGCCGGACGCCGATCGAGAAGTCGTCCCTGACCAGCGAATACCTGCGAGCGCTGGCGTGCTCGCTCATCCGGGGCAGCAGCGCCGTGATCACCGAGATGCCGATGATCGCGTAGGGCAGCTGGAAGAGCTGCCAGGCGATGGCGTACGCGGAATAACCGTTCCGGCCCGGCGCGGCCACGTTCGCGACGATCTGGGCCACCAGGTTGCCCGCCCACGTGGCGATGACGTAGACCGACATCCAGCCGGCCATCCGGCCCATCTCGGTCACCTCGCCGGGCCGGAACCCGAGCGTGGGCCGCCACCTGAACCCGGCCGCCCGCAGCGACGGGAACAGCGCGACGGTCTGCGCCACGACGCCCAGCGTGGTGCCGATCCCGAGCAGCTGTACGCCGCTGGCCGAGATGGTCGACGGTTCCTTGTTCAGGCCCACCGTCAGCACGTAGAGCCCGCCGATGACGATCACGACCAGGTTGTTGATGACCGGGGTCCACATCGGCGCCGCGAACCGGCCGCGGGTGTTCAGGATCGCCCCGATCAGCGCGCTCATGCCATAGAAGAAGATCTGCGGGATGAAGAAGTAGGCCCAGACCACCATCAGGTTGTGCTCGGCGCCGTGGATGGTGGGCGCGTACAGGTCCACCAGCGGAGCGGCCAAGAGCGTCGCCACCAAGGTGACTGCGAGCAACGCCAGCGTGCCCAGGGTGAACAAGCGCTGTGTGTAGGCCTCGCCGCGGTCGGGGTCGCGCCTGGCCGCCCGGACCAGCAGCGGGACCACCACGCTGGTGAAGATGCCGCCGAGCATCAGGTAGTAGACGGCGTTCGGCAGCGTGTTGGCGTTGTTGTACGCGTTGCCGAGCGCCAGGGTGCCCAGTGCGTAGACCAGGACGAGGGTGCGCAGGAAGCCGGTGGCCCGCGAGACCAGGGTGCCGACCGCCATGCCGGCGCCGGATCGCACCAGGCTGGAGCGCTGGGTCGCGGTCGACCCCGGGGAGCCGGGCGGGCGCGCGCCCGCACCGGGACCGCCGGGCCCGCCACCATGCGGCCCCGAGGGGCCGGGTGCTCCCGGCTGCCTTGAGGGGTAGCCCGGCTGCGGGTAGCGCGGCTGGGCGGGGCCGGCTGGCGGGTAGCCGGTCGTCCTGGGCACCCGGCGCCAGCCGGGCGGTGCGCCCGGCGAGCCGGGCGGCCCGGGGGGAGGCGAGCGGTGCGGCCGGGTCGGGCGGGCAGGCGGGGCCGGCCAGTTGAGCGCCAGCGGCAGGGTCGTCTCGGCCGGGCTTGGTCCGCCGCCCGGCATCTGGCCCTCAATCGGCGGCAGCGGGTCTGGGGCGGCGGCGTGCCGGCCCCGGCGCGGCGGGTCAGCGTCGGCGGGCCCCGGCTCAGGCTCTTCCGGCCACGGCTGAGGCTCTTCCGGCCACGGCTGAGGCTCTTCCGGCCACGGCTCCCGGCGGACCTCCTGGCGGCGGGCTTCTTCGCGCCCGGGGTCAGGCGTCGTCGACCCAGCGTCGTGCATCGGCCAGGTCATCCGGTGCCTCCGTCGGGTGTAGCGCATCGCTGGTGCCAGTCACGACGCTACCCGGTGGGTCCGCCTCTTCGTTGACGAGATGCGTGTCACCGTTCAGCCACCGCCGGACGCCGCGATACACCGAGGTGAGCACGAGGACGCCGATCGCGGCGGCGATGAGGAACAGGATGGCCCGGCCGTACCTGGTCGAATGCACGGTGAGCGAGTTGTCGGTGAACGTCAGCGGCGTTCCGTGCGCACTGGTGAGGCTGAGCCTGATGAGGGTTGAACCCTGCGGAGCCGAGCTGACCGGCAGCCGCACGGTCACTATCTGCCCAGGCGGGACAGTGATCAGGTTCTGGAAGCGGCCGATGGTCAGCTGGGACGTCGGCGCCGCGCTGGCGACCACCTTGACCTGGATGGCCTGAAGCAGCAGCCCGTTCCGGATCGACACGGGGACCAGCCCGGAGGAACCGGCCATCTGCACCTGGGCCGACGCCGAGGTGATGATCTTGACCTTCTTCTCGGCGCTGCTGAGGTAGTCCGACAGGCTGTCGACCTGCGCTAGGCCCTGCGACCTCCCGCCACCCCGCCAGGCCGCTGACTCCGTGGCGACCAGGGCCTGATCCAGTGACGGCACGTAGCCCGGCTCGGGCTTATAGAGCATGGATTGGTACATGCCGAGCTGGGCGCCCACCAGGCTCACTTGGGCCAGGTAGCTGCGGCTGAGCTCGCCCGGGCTCGCCTTGCTGGCCGGCGGCGGCTTCCGCGTCAACGTGCGCTCGGTGTCCGGCGCCGAGCTCAGGCTGGCCAGCGCGGCCGGCTTCAGCCACGGGGCGGTCGTGGTCTCGCCGAGCAGGTCGCTGGCCAGCGCCTCCGGCGGGCTCCAGTCTTCCGGCGGCGCGACCACGATCGTGCGGGCGGAGTTAGGCTCCTCGGCGGCGATCATGGCCGTCTCGGCCAGGAACCGCTGCTTGACGGCGAACTCGGTGTCCTCCGGCAGGATGCCGGAGCTGGTGTCGCCGGCTTTGAGCACCCCGGTCAGGGTGTCGTCGGAGAGCAGGACGTTCATGGGCACGCCCGCGACCCGGAGCGAGGTGACCGCGTCTTGCTGGAAGACGGTGGGGTCCTTGGGCGGCATCTCGCTGCTGTTCAGCACGACCGTGCCGACGTGCTCGGCGGCGGCGAGGTTGGTGAGCACGCCGAGGTCTGCGGTTCCGCCGGGCGGCCAGGCGAGGTCATGCCCGAACTTTGCGTGCAGCACGCTGTCCGCCACCGCGTCGCCGGTGCCGTAAGCGGTGGCGAGATCCGCGGTCAGGCCCTGGTGGACCAGGGCCGTCATGTCGACGTTGGCGTATGGGGTGATCACGGTCGGCTGGCCCGGCGTGACCTTCCGCAGGGCGGCCAGCCAGCTCGCCGCCGCCGCGCTGGCCGGCACGGATGGGGTGCCAGTGCAGTTCGGCCTGGAGCCCACCTGATAGCGGTGGGTCATGGTGGCGACGTCGCTGAGCAGCGCCGGGTCGATGGCCCAGGTCAGGTCGGCATCGGCGTGGCTCGCCCCGGCGGTGAGCAGGGCGGACAGCCGGCCGCCCGGGTTCAGGCTCGTGGCTAGGTCGTTATCGGCCAAGGCGGCACACGCCTGGTGGTGCGGCTGGTCGATGAGCGGCCACAGCCAGGAGATCTCGAGCGGGCGCAGCAGGCCCGCCTGCCGCTGCCCGGGCCAGAACGGCAGCAGCGTCTGATCAGCGGCCAGCATCCCGGCATTGAGCGTTTCCTGCAGCTGGGCGGTAACCGGATACACCCCGAACGCGCTTATCCCCTGGGCGCTGACCTGGAACGAAGCGGTCCAGTGGACGCTGTGGCCGGGGGCTACGCTGGCGGAGATGATGAACGGCGTCCCCGCGGGTGCCAGGCTGCCGTCCCCGCCGTGGGCGAGGTAGAAATCCATCCCGTCGCGGGTGGAGAAGGGAGTCGCCGACGTGTACAGCTGCACCTCGAGTCCGGCCTGCGTCTGGCTGGTCCGGTTGCTGACTGTTCCCGCCACGTTGACCGTGGCACCTGGTGCGGCGTACTGCGGATTCATCGAGTTGATGGTGACCGACAGGCCGCCCGTCCTGGCCGGGCGCGCGGGACTGGCCTGGTGCGCGGGACTGGCCTGGGCCGGATTGGCCAGTGCCAGCCCGGCGGTCATGATCGCCGCGGGCACGGCGAGAACCGCGGCCAGGGACAGGGTCCGCCGCTTGATCTTCGCCGGTAGCACGCCATGCACACCTGGAATGTTATTCCGGTTCGCGCCCAACCCTGTGCTGTCGATACGCTCGATGGCCGTGCCCATGAGCGATGAACAGCGGAAAGCGGCGGCCGCGCTGCTGCGTCGGCAGGTGCCCGCCACGGCCGAGATCGGCCACCTGTTCGCGCGCCATGGCCACGAGCTCGCGCTGGTCGGCGGGTTGGTCAGGGACGTCCTCCTCGGTCAGCAGCCCGCCGGCGAGCTCGACTTGACCACGGACGCGACGCCGGATCAGGTGCTGGAGATTATCAGGGGCTGGGCCGACAAGGTATGGACGGTGGGGATAGCCTTCGGCACCGTCGGGCTGCGCAAGGGGAATGATCTCTTCGAGATCACCACCTACCGGAGCGAGCAGTACGGGCAGACCTCGCGCAAGCCCGACGTCCAGTACGGCCAGTCGCTCGAGGAGGACCTGGGGCGCCGGGACTTCACCATCAACGCGATGGCGGTCACATTGCCCGGATACGAGTTCGTGGACCCGTTCGGTGGCTTCGATGCGCTCAGGGAGAAGGTGCTGCGGACCCCGGGACACCCCGAGCAGTCGTTCGGCGACGACCCGCTGCGGATCCTGCGCGCGGCCAGGTTCGCGGCCAAGCTGAGGTTCACGGTCGCGCCCGAGGTGCGCGCCGCCATGACCGAGCAGGCGGGCCGCCTGGAGATCGTGTCCGCCGAGCGGATCACCAGCGAGCTGACCAAGCTGATGCTGACGCCCGACCCTGCGCTCGGCGTCGACGTCCTGGTCCAGACCGGCGTCGCCGACAAGGTGCTGCCCGAGGTGTCCAGGCTCCGGATGGAGGCCGACGAGCACCACCGGCACAAGGACGTCTACCAGCACAGCCTCACCGTGCTGCGGCAGGCTATCGAACTGGAGCCGCGGTACGAGCTCGAGGGCGACCTGACGGTCCGGCTAGCCGCGCTGTTGCACGACATCGGCAAGCCGAGGACGCGGTCCCTGCTGCCGGACGAGCGGGTCGCGTTCCACCTGCACGAGGTGGTCGGAGCGAAGATGACCAAGCGCAGGCTGACCGCGCTGCGCTTCCCGAACGATGTGGTGCGGGACGTGTCCCGGCTGGTGGAGCTGCACCTGCGGTTCCACGGCTACGGTGAAGGAGAGTGGACCGATTCCGCGGTCCGCCGTTACGTCCGCGACGCCGGGCCGCTGCTCAGCCGGCTGCACGTGCTGACCAGGGCCGACTGCACCACCCGGAACCGCGCCAAGGCGGCCCGGCTGGCCCGCGCCTACGACGCCCTCGAGCAGCGCATCGCCGAGCTCAGCGAACAGGAGGAACTGGCCAGGATCAGGCCGGAACTCGACGGCAACGAGATCATGCGCATCCTGGGCGTGCCGCCGGGCCCGGTGGTGGGGAGGGCCTACGACTTCCTGCTCGAACTGCGGATCGCAGAGGGCGAGCTGGGCCGGGAGCGGGTTACTCAGGAACTGCTGGGCTGGGCGGCCGCCCAAGGGATCATCCCGTCCCCTCCGGAGCCGGACGAGGACTGACCCGTGGGCCGGGACAGCCAGTACGCGGCGGTGAGGATCGCGTACCCGGCCGCCACCAGGCCGAGGATGACCGGAGAATGGCCGTTGCCGGGAAGGAAGGCCGCGCTCAATGCGGCCCCGGCGACGAACGTGACGTTGAACATCATGTCGTAAAAAGCGAAGACCCGGCCCCGGTAGGCGTCTTCCACCTCCTCCTGCAGGATCGTGGTAGCGCAGATCGCCACGCCCTGCCGGCACAGGTACAGGCAGAACCCAACCGCTAGGTAGGCGATCTGGACGAAGGTCTCGCCCAGCGCGGCGGTCACCACGGCGCTCGCGGCGAGCAGTATCGTGATCCAGGCCGGCTTGGACAGCCGCCTGGTCATCGGCGGCGTGATCAGCGCCGCGCAGGCGTAGCCGATGGCCGAGGCGATCAGCAGGCCGCCGATGTGGCCCTCGGCCACGGTGACGCGTGATGAGTAGAAATAGTTCCGGTACAGAAGGATCGACATCAGGAACAGCGGCCCGAAAAGGAAGCTGAAACCACCGGTGACTCCGAGCGCCGCCGTCGGGCCGCGCCGCCCGATGACGTACCGCGCGCCATCCGCCAGGCCGGCGGCGACCGAGGCAAGCTCGCTGAGCAGCCGCCCGGGCGGCTGCCCGGGCTCACGCACGGGCCCGAGCAGGTCGCGTCGCATGGTGGCCGCGATCAGGCTGGCTGCCACGTAACAGCCGCCCCCGGCGAGCAGGGTGATCGCGGCGCCGCGCTCGGTGTTGCCGGTGGCCACGTTGAGCCCCAGGGCGACGCCGCCGCCTATGGACGCCATGATGCCGCCGACGGTCGGCGATACCGAGTTCGCCATCACCAGCTCGTCCTGGGCGACCACATGCGGCAGCGCGGCCGAAAGCGAGGACAAGAAGAACCTGTTCACACCGAGCACGAACAGCACCGCGACGTACAGCGGTACCCCGCGGTTGCCCAGGGCCATGAGCACCGCGGTCAGCGCCACGAAGGCCGACCGGAGCACGGCCGACCAGACCAAGATCTGGCGCCGCGACCAGCGGTCGATGAACACCCCGGCGAAGGGGCCGATCAGTGAGTACGGCAGGTAGAGGACCGTGAACGCCGCGGCACCCGCCGCCGGGCTCGGGAACGACGACGCGTTGAAGAACACGTACGTGCCGACACCGGCGGTGACGATGCCGTCGCCGGCCTGCGAGACGAGCCTGGTGGCGAACAGGCGACGGAAGCCTCGCTCGGCGAGGACCGTGCGCAGATCGGCGATGAACGTCGATCTGCGCCGGGCCACGTGTCCAGCTTAGGGGTCTGGCGGACGGGGCGCCCTAGCGCGCGATCTCGCCGGCGATGAACTTCTCGACCAGGTCCCGGCATACGTCGTCGCCATACTGCTCCGGCGGCGACTTCATGAAGTACGAGCTGGCCGAGGTCACCGGCCCGCCGATACCGCGGTCGAGCGCGATCTTCGCCGCGCGCACCGCGTCGATGATCACCCCGGCGGAGTTGGGCGAGTCCCAGACCTCGAGCTTGTACTCCAGGTTGAGCGGCACGTCGCCGAACGCGCGGCCCTCCAGCCGGACGTAGGCCATCTTGCGGTCGTCGAGCCACGGCACGTGGTCCGACGGGCCGATGTGCACGGCGGCGCGCTCCATCTCGTGCGGGACCTGAGAGGTCACCGCCTGGGTCTTGGAGATCTTCTTCGACTGGAGCCGCTTGCGCTCCAGCATGTTCATGAAGTCCATGTTGCCGCCGAAGTTCAGCTGGTAGGTGCGGAGCAGTTCGACCCCGCGGTCCTCGAAC
>Ga0209039_10002724_pt1 | contig 14635 bp, 16 predicted proteins | sample BogFormECP12_OM1_FD_188238 | JGI IMG/M metagenome (GOLD analysis project Ga0209039, IMG submission 188238) | Bog forest soil microbial communities from Calvert Island, British Columbia, Canada - ECP12_OM1 (SPAdes) (version 2) | ecosystem: Environmental > Aquatic > Freshwater > Wetlands > Bog ... | reverse complement strand
TTCGCTTACACCCGCAGGCTCCATCTCACGGGCAGTAGCCATAGCCAGAGACTCGACAGTGTGAAAACCGAGCTCACGCAGTTTCATCATTGTGGCAGGACCCACACCTGGAAGATCCTCCATGAACCGGTACTCCTTCTTCGGTAATTCCGGTTCTTCCTCCTCTTCTTCTGGGCTTTCAACGGCTATATTTTCAGTTTCTCCTGACACTATTCTCACGCACGTAATTGGCGAATGGAAAAGACTTTGCGCAAAGCCCTATTTAAAACAGGCGAAGCACAATAGAGTTTCGCCTCTGGAGTGGCGGGTTAAAGTGAAGGACCTAGAAAGGCGTTTTTACTATGGCTTTATCGTTTGGGAGCGTCGCAACGTACTCCCATCCTTCCGAAATAAAGCGGTCGACCGCGTTTAGGCCTATACATGCGCGGTTGGGTTCCCTGATGTTGGCGGCAAGAAGAACATTTGGGAAACAAACCTCATCCAGTGCACATGGGCTCTGGCGTTGTATCGAACACTAAAATCTCATGGTAAGACCGCCGAGGAAACTGGAAAAATAAGCTACGAAATGGTCGAGGCGCAATTGAACTCCTACCCTGGATGGTTCCTTCACCTTCTGGGTAGATGGCGTTTTACGAAATACAGCATGAATAAAATGAAGAAGTGTGCTGCGGAGTCTCAGAAGCGGCTTTATCCTGGTGACTGGGTTTGGAGCTCTTTTGAAGGCGATGGTAAGGAATTTGATTCTGGTGCGGATTTTACGGAGTGCGCAATATGCAAGTTCTTCCGCGCTCAAGATGCGAGCGACCTTGCACCGTACCTTTGTCGGACTGATTTCGCTGTCAGCAGAGCGTTTGGCATGGGGTTGGTTCGCACTATGACACTTGCGGAAGGCGAGGACAGGTGCGACTTCAATTACAAGCGAGGCAGAGAGACAGAGCAGGGCTAGACTCAGCGCGCGCTAGATTCTATCTTGTAGCTTCCCTTGTGGGCCCGGTAGACACTCTCCATCAAAGCACCCTCGAAGTATCTCTCCAAATCAGATAGCTTCCCAGCATGCTGCGGCATCGCATGCTCTCTCACTATCCTTTCAGCCAGCTTTATCCGTTCCAATGTAACTTCCTTACGTATGAAAGCCAATTCAGGATCTGCGTTTTCTGAATCACTCAAGGCTTATTCTCCTAACTGTGGTTCGGTATGGTTTCTTTTGGATCAGTTAGCGCGCGCGCGCTTGTCTTGCAATCAAATTAAACGGCTGAGTTCGCATGCGCTTGCGTTATTGCGATGGCGTGAAAAATGGATTTATCATTGATGTAATTTTAGATTCAACATTTAAATACACATATATGTTGCAAATGCCTTGAGGATGAACATGACAGATTGCATTCTAAATTGCAATTTTCATGGTGCACCTCGCCAAAAATGGAGACATGTAAAATGGCGTCGGCAAATAGCCGAATAAGAACCTTTGTTCAGGCATCAAGTCTGAACACCAGTTTGACCCTTTTGGGTAAAGTAGAATTGAAAAATGGAGAGAGAGCAAGACACGGATTTCGAAGCATAGCTCCATGGAACCTTCCTGTCGTGGATGTTCACGTCTGGCTTCAAACCTTCAAGCGGTTTGTTGGCTGTGACGTGGAAGACTTGTCGGTTGGACAGATGAGGCGTTTCCATATACGCAGAATCCTCGTAGGCAAAGACGGCATACGCCGTGTTTTATTCAGCGACCCAGTCAGCTGCGGAAAAGTTGACAGAGAAGGCAGGAAACAACGCATTAAGGCTCTGGGATCACGTGATAATCAAGTGGTCGAAGTCGTCTGCTGTTTCGCATAAGGAGACGAGAAAAATGCAAAAGGCATCAGCAAAGAAACAGCTCAAGCCGAACAAACCCCGCAAACTAAACCCCAAGACTCAGAGTTGGCGCAAAAAAGTTGACTGGGCAGCAGCAGGACGAAAGGCTTACGAAACACGCATGAAAAACCTCAAGAAGAATAGAAAAGCAGACAATATCAAAAGCGCTCGCGAAAAGGCAGAGGCGCCGCAACAGAAAATCAGAAAGTAGAGGAGTTGTTTTGAGCATGGCAAAAGTTGTGAATGGAAAATTTGTGGCTGAGTTTGGTTTCCGAAACCCGACAAAGAGAACGTTCAGGTTTGAGGAAACCACAACCGAGCAGAACATCGGCACTCTGTACGTTCAGCAGAAAGCCTTCAAGACTCAGCCTAAGAAGATTCGCGTGACAGTCGAAGTGTTGTCCTAAGCCAGAAACAAACAGACGCGTTCACAACAGGGGATGTTTCAACATATCAACAGTGACAGAGCTGAGGCTGCAATTATTCGGCAGTCGACTCCTCAAGAGCAAACAGAAGGTCCCACCAGGGAACAGTTAGTCAAAACTGTGAAGGAAAGAGGAAAAGCCTGGGCGATAGCCGCGTTAGTAGACGGCTCAATAGGATACCACACCGTAGAAAGCGCGGAGCAAATGATAAACGATTTACTGGCAGGCAAAAGTCTTGGCGGTTCAGAACGGTGTATGTGCTGTTTCCATAACGATGGGGTAGCAGAGATAGCGCATGACTTCCGATACTTCGGCGGCAAAGACGAATACAGCAAAGACAGAGTACGCACATTAGAAAACTACGTCAAAGAAGTTTTGAGGATGAATAAGAAACGAGCCTAACGAGGAAAGCCACACGTAGAGTTTCTGAATATTGATTTCAAGTTCATAAATGCTTTAGCAAAAAAAGACGATTCTAGCGTGGAGGACCCAGGCTCCAAGAAAAGGGCAAAATTTGCGGCAACATGTTCGAATGAGAGGACTGAGATTTCATGATTATCAGGAATAGTTCACGCTATCCAACAGATAAAGTGGAGAATCTCGTGAAATTTGCGCTTAGAAACGCTCCACAACTTGAAAGATTAGAGGTCCATGTTAGAGGCGGTAAGCACGCGTTCTATGGACGAATCTTCATGAGCACAGAGAATTGCACATGTGGATGTACTGGCCAACGATATCTCATCGTTGCCCGAATAGGAAGCAGGAATCACTTCCCATACCTCTCCATCTACCCAAACCATAAACGATGCCAGAAGTATGCGATTTTGCTGAACAATTGGAAGGAAGCGTTGGTCAAAGTCATGGCACACGAAGGAATGCACCTGCTGCAAATGACGGAGAATAAGCCTCTATGGGAACATCAGGCAGAGAAACACGCGAAAACTGTTCTAGCGGAATATCGTAGTACCATTGTCGACTGAACACATATTGTCTTAATTCCAATATTAAACAAGATCCGGTTCTTCTATTGATCGATTTTTGTTAGAGGCACGTTGACAGCGATGCTTGAAATCCTTTCACATTAATTAAACCTAAGAACGATTGACTTTGAGTGATCGACTCCTACCCAGCTCGTGCTAGCCAGCGAAAGACAGAAAATACTAAAGGCTCACACTTGCATCCAAACGCGCGTGGGGTGCAGCAAATTAAGGATGTGGCTTACGTCACTCGTAACGGAGCAGGTAGAGCGGTTCTTTGGCTCCCTTCTTTCCTTTATCACTTGCATCGTCAGAAGTGGCTCCAAATACGAATACCGGTTTCATATCCTGTTCCTTTGCTCTTTTTCTACTTTTCAACTATTGCCCTGACTCCTCGATATACCCTTGTAGGCTATTCTGACTAGTGACACGAAGGATAATATTTAATTTGAGAAGTGAGAATCAATATGGAAAAACTAGATTCTCAGTCATTGTAATGGGCATAGTATATCCTAAATAAAAACAGTCGTTACACCTATCAGGCTCGCAATAGAAGCGCAAACCTGCATACTAGGATTCCACTGCCTTACGCGCGAAAGTCATGTAGCCTGTGTGGCCAGTCATCAGAGTGTGAGGCCTGGTCCTTCCTCTTTCTATTTGCATTCCGCGAACCAAGCATTCGATTGTCTCGATGTTTACAAATCCTGTTTCCTGCAAGGCCTCAGCAGTTTTGACGACTTGGTCTATGGTTGGGCTGAAGGATACTATCGACCCGCTTGGGGCAAGGGCGGTTCGGGCGTGTGGAACAACCAACCAGGGAACCGCTAAATCCAGAACTACAGAATCAACGTTTCTCTCATCGATTCCTGTGGTGACATCTTTGTTTTTCAACGTGACGCATCCTCGGACACCAGCGCGTTCAAGATTCTTCTCGGCTATTTGGTGAAATTCCTCTCTTATTTCGTAAGTGTATACTCTGCCGTTGGGTTGAACATAATAGGCCAATGCTGTTGTAAGTGCGCCTGTACCTGTTCCAGATTCAACAACTTGGCTTCCAGGACCTATTCCGCTGAACATCACTATGAGTGCAACATCTTTAGGATAGCTTATTTGGGTCTGCCTGGAAGATTTCATGATATAATCACGCAACAATGGCTTGAGTGCTGTGAATCTGAAACCCAAGCTGCTCTCGATGGTGGAGCCATACTCCTTTCCGATTATGTCATCGAGTTTCAAAAAACCTTTATGCGTGTGGAAGCTTTTGCCATTCTCCATTTTTATAAGGTAGGTTTTTCGTGCGTCCAAACTGAGAAGTACGTAGTCACCGTCAAGTATTTTCTGTTGTATCACTTTTCCTCACTACGGTGTATACTTGAAGGGATGCTTGGACCTGTCTTTGTTTTCAATTAGTTCTTGTATACTTGGCCTATTCTCAAGAGCCTTGCGCAGCGCATGTCTCATTGCCTTATAGTTGTTGATGGAGACTCGCTGCCTATCAACGGCTGCTGGATGAACAAAGACGTTAGCGATTAGGATGAGTTCGTCTGCTGCATCCTTCAATATAGTGTCATCCGCCACGCTGTCTATTACTGCTTTGGCGACTCCAGTTTGTGCCGGACCGTAAATCATGCTCGCCTGCCGCATGCCCGTTATAGTGACCGTGGGAACTATCAATGTGATGGGTTTCACCGCAAGATTGGGTTCTAGAATGGCAAGTAGAGGTTCATGTCCGGGTGTTGGCGCTGCCTTCGCCTTTGCAAATGCCTCGGCAACTGGGCCATCCTTTGTTCCGATAAGGAGATCGATGTGAGCTACTTCCGCTCCTTGTCCTGCCAATGCTTCACTCACAAGCAACCCAGCTCTCTTTATGGCGTCAGCCGTAATGCTGAGCATCATGAATCGGTCTTCCAATGGTGTCTCAGTTGTTTCAATAGTAATCTGCTTCGGTTGTACTTTGCCTATTTTCTCTAAATCAAGTCGCAGCTCTTCTTTTGATTCATAGGTCAATTCTCCTCCAACGCTGAGGGGCATTCTTACTGGGCCGACCTTAATCTTCATCATTTTCAAAGCTTCCTTGGTGCCCACGGGCCCGCTTCCTACAATTATTCTTGCTATTTTCTGAACCTTGTACTGGAGCTCGCGTGCTTGCTGCAGTTCGCCTCTCTTAATGTAATTGTATATTTGAATCCATATGTCAGGAATTACGTTGGCACTTGCCAGAATCGCGCCTGAGCATCCAGCTGCAAGTCCCGCCATGACGACTTCGTCGTGGCCGCAAAGGACATTTACTTTGTCTCTAACCTTTTCTAGAACAGCCAATATGAAGCTTAGTTGTCCACTGCTGTCCTTTACTCCCACGATGTTTGGGATCTGTGCCAAGTCTTCAACCATCTGCCAAGGAAGGTGCAAGCCCGTGCATTGGGGAATGTTGTAAAGGATTATTGGAAGATCCACTTTAGTAGCTATGCTGTAATAATGTTCGTATATTCCTCTGTCAGCAGGTTTCAAATAAAAAGGTGTGACAACCAGCGCTGCTGTAGCACCAATGTCCTTGGCATACTTTGTCAGTTCTATCGCTTTATCTGTGCCGCTCGCGCCAGTTCCTGCTATGACAGGAACGCGCCCATTCACTTGGTCAACAACAACCTTCAATACGAGTCTTTTCTCTTCATCTGTAAGATTAACAAATTCGCCTGTCGTTCCACATGGGACAACGCCGTGCACTCCCAATTTGATACAGTGGTCAACCAGAATGCGCAACCTCTCTTCATCAACTGCTTTTCCGTCGTCTGTAAAAGGCGTTACTAACGCAGGCAGGATTCCTTCAGGTTTGTACAAGTTGAATCTCCGTTCTGTATTCCGCAAAGCTTCTTATATGATTTGAGTCAAAGCATGAACAAACGCGACGTTTAGCTGCGTTTGCTGACAGGGTCAAGAAGGGTTTGTTATCAACTGCAGCTATATTAAAGGTACAGGACTCTGACATTGAAGGCTGATGCTGTGAAATGCTTAAATTGAGTGGACTTCAGAGATAATGTTTAGAGGGATAACGGTTTGCCTGATCTGAGAAATCGCTTAGAGATTGACGTGGATAATTTGAAGGAGATAAACCAGTTCTTGCTTAGCAAAGACAATCCACTTGTGGACAGTGTTCTTGAGGTTATTGAGAGACACGGCGGCGTTGATGAGATAAACCGAAAAGCTAGAGAGGCTGGCAGAATTGAGAGTCTTATGAATAGGCTCGAGAAGAAAGGATCATCTTTCGTTAAGGATCTTGATTGGCTGGCTGCAAAGCGGGATGAGGAGGCCTTCACCAGTGTTTCCGCCTACAGGAGGAGAATCCTTGGGGAAAACGCTGATTCGTTAAAATTTGATGAGTCTTTCGCGGTAACTCTTGAGATAAGCGCCTGTAATTTCTTCCCTTGGATTCTCGAAGAAGCGAAAAGTGCAATAGCGGGACAGAATTTGATGCCGTCACGGTACATACGCGTGCGTTCGATGAAGGAGCAGATCGAAGATGATGATATTTTGGCATTTGCCGCTGCCATGCAAATCATAGGGGCTTCCTACGTACAGACGCTAGACACAAAAGGCACGATGGCAGGTCCGGATGGCAAGCCCATCAATGTTCACCTTGGAGGTCCGGATACAATCACGGGCTACTTTGGAGGAGTCGGAGTTCCAAACGACTACACGCTCAAATGGGTTGACGAATTCTTAACGTACTACGCGACATATGGGCTTCCGCAAGTTCTGAACACCAATTCAGGAACAGTTCTACTCGGATACTGGCTTAGAAAACTGGGAATTGATATTGAATTCAAGATTTCTGTTTTTCTTGGCAACGACAATCCCTATTCAATCTTGTGGACGTTGATGACTGCAAAACTTTTCAGTCGCGAGGACGGGTCTACCCCACTGATAGGGTTTAATTTGTCTAATTCAGTCAATAATGAAACCATTGAGCTCTCAGCACACATAAGGAGGGCATTCGGTTTCGATGACATCATCAAGATCGAACATCACGTTACAGAAGCATACAAGAGCATAGTCAGACAGCCTTACGATCGAACTGAAGAGCTTATGACTTTGGCAGATCACGTGAGGAACATTAGTGCTAAACATGAAGGCGGGTCGCCAACGACTGAAACTAAAAGGGAACATCCTTCAGACATTCTTGACTATTTTATGGCCAAAGAAGACATCGCAAAAAATGGGCTCATGCCGAAACTGCTGAAAAACTTCCTCGACAAACACGATGCTTTGAACATCACTGCCGAGGCTCTGACACGACACGGTTTAACGTTCGTTGCTGCAAAGAGATTGCATAGAGCTTAGCTAACTTACAGAGGGAGGTCATGCCCTGACGCCGCGCTTGCCTAGGCTTCTCTTTTGATCTCTACGAGGTCTCTTTTGGTCTGCGAATCACCATGAAAACCGTCGTTATTACGAAAAAGACCGCAGTTATGCCAAGAATAACGGCGACTCGCCTCGTATTGTCTAGTTCGTTCAAGCCGTTCTGAAGACTCGTGTAGTTTAGCTGCAGATCCAAGTAGGTTTGATTGAGTTGCTTGTTCACAGATGTCAGGTTGTTGTAGGTTTCGTTCAGTCGAGCGAAGGATGAATTCATGCTCTGAAGTTGATTCTCAAGGTCCTGCTGGTATAGATTTACGACTTGGGTCATGCAGAACCCGCACGTCACGTTTGGGAAATCTATGTACCCTCCTCCAATTGGTGTCCCATATGTCATATTGTAAGTTAGCGTAATTTCTCCGAAAGTCACTCCCCAGACGTTTTCGGGTACTTGGAACGTTGCTTCGTAGCTGACCATTGTATCACTAGCTGAGTAATCATCACTGATCTTTGGCATTATCTCAGGGACTGTCCCGTTAAGGAAACCCGTGATTTCAAGTTTTAATTCTCCGATTGTGACATTGGATTGTGGTAGGATACTTAGCCAGACGGTCAGGTTTCCCGAAGGGTCAGCTTGGCTTGTTGCGTTGGCTTTTATCTCCACTCCGGGCATTTTTGCGTCCAAGAAGGTTTCAATGTTTTGTCCTTCAACCTGTGCTCTCGCAGTGCAGAATACCGTTAATGTCAACGTGCATAACGCGAGAATTAGACTCAACTTTATTATTGTTCTCATCGTTGGTTTCTCCGTGGTCGTTCACGCTGTTGGATTAGAAGTTATTTAAGACTTTTCGTCTTACTCCGAGCAACCGTGTTTCCGGGGGAAGACTGTCTTCTGAATTACCTACCTCATGGATCTAATAAAGTGTTGGTAGATATATGCGAAATATATCGCAGAGAAAGCGGTCAATAATACTTCGAGAGATAAAATTGCAGGATTGTTTTCCACCGCAATGAAATATCCGTGCTGCAAGATGTCGGTGAAGACCAATAGTTGCAGAAATATGGCGCCGCCCAAGCAGCTTAGCCCCATGGTATGGAAGAGAACCAGCATTCTGCGTTCGGGCCTTGCGTCGGACTTCATGAATATCGTATATATCAAGAAACGACGCAACCACTTATACATTGTGAATCCGAACGCGTAACCGAACCTACTGATTGCCCTTTCGAATTTGACATCAAAATTCGCTGTTTGATTCAAGCCAACCTTGGGAAACCTTAGCGTCTGCTATTATTGCCAATTTACATTTTTGGAAGGGGGGTTCTGGATAGAATGAGAGGTGAGATAGTTAGCGTCAGTATAAGTTCTGGGATAGAAATCTGGCTCTAGCTTACCTATCATAAGGTCGCGATTCGAATCAGGCTCCTTATTTCTGTGAAACAAGGTTTATGAGTGAAATTACATTTTCCTATTTGTGAGTAAGACGTTGTGACGACGAAGTGGGTAAGATGGGAAAAAGGATGCATCGCAGGGTGTGGAATAGAAGAGGCATCGTGGGCATAGAGGCTGCGATAGTGCTAATTGCTTTCGTGGTGATAGCTGCAGCCCTTGCCTACGTTGTAATAAACATGGGTTTCTATGCTTCCCAGACAGCCAAGTCGACGATAGACAAAGGCATCCAGGAAGCGACAAGCGCTCTCGAACTCGATGGGTTCGTTACGGGAAAGACGAATTCAACTGACTCGGCCGTAACCTACCTGGCCATCCCATTAAAACTTGCAGTAGGTCAAGAGGAAGTGGACCTGGCTAGTAGCACTGTTGTCGTGGCAGTTGAATCGGGGAACTTCTCACTTGCAAACATTTACAGCGGCGTAGCCACCTCAAGCGAGTCGTCTCTGGCAAATTTGATGGCAGATGTGACGGGCGCTCCGAATGCTAGCTGCTTCATTTACAACAGTCAATTTGCAAACAACACGGTACTCCAAGAGAATGCAAAGGCATATCTAGTCATAAATTTGGGAGATTCATACGGACTGCCTTCCTATAGCACAGTGAACGTGGAAATCAGGACGAGCCGCGGTGCCTCGTTGTTAGTGACTAGAGATATCCCTGGAAGCCTTCCGCCCGATTCACTCATGGATCTCGGTTAGAAAAATAATTTGCTTTTCCAACAACATACAGAAAAACCAGTAAGTTCGTCGATACCAGTTCTTTCAAGGCAACACTTTGATATGGCATTTCAGCGTGCGCTCCCACTGCAGAGCTTTTCTAACTTCATGCTAGTCCGATTCGAGTTGTTCTGTTTTTCTGCAGACTTTCGAGAGAAGCAGCATAATATGTGGGAACGTGAAAATACTGAAGACCTTTGTGTATTTAGGCTTGCTAGCATTCTTGATTGTGTTAACGTTACCTCCTTCATGCAAATAGCCATTAATGAATGCTTTTGCCATTAGTTCTATGTGCTGCGTATTTGCAAAGGGCGAAATGTCATGGCCTGCATAGTACAGGAACTCTGCGATGTCCCATGTTTTGTCTCCATTCCTGCTGCCTTGTTCCAAGTCGGTGATGTAGAGATCTCCTTTTGGGTCGGTCAAAATGTTTTCAGGTTTTGCATCGCCCAGCGCAACCCCTAAGGAGTGGATCCTTGCGAACACCTTCCCCACTTTTTCGAAGGTCTCCATATCCTCGGTCAGTTCGCTTTCATCCGTGGAGTTTTCCATTTTCTTTACTCTTGCGCTGAGGTTTTCGCCAGATATGTATTCGGTGAAGATTAAGCGTTCACTCTTGCTTACGTAGAGAATCTCGGGTACAGTTATGTTGTGGGAATGCAGGAATCGGTTGATAGCATATTCTCTTTCGAGTCTTGAGCTGCCAAGCACGGTGAAGGTTTTAGTTCCAAAGGACCATAAGGTCAGGGGGAACCATTTGAAGTTGGACCAATCTCTGAACCTTTTCGCAACGACTTTCTTTGTTTCACCATCAAGGTCTGCCTGGACTAGGTAGACATCGTTCAGAATGCCTCCAAGGGCTTCGACCTTGACCTGCGCCTTTGAACGAGGAAAGAGGATTTTTTCAGAGAAGGCTTTTATGTCCGTCCTGTTGGCCAATGAGACCAAGCCAGTGGCAGTATTAAGGTAAACATAAGCTTCGGGATCTTCGATTGCCAGTTCGACGCGAGGCTGCTGATTGAATATTCCCTGGAGATTTTGGATCGATTTTCTGTCTGGTGAATGGATCGATTTTCTGTCTGGTGAAAGTAGGTTCATTATCTGGGGAAGTATGTGGAGAATGGAAGCGAACACTGCTCTTTGACCTGTTTTGAACAGATTTGCGAAGCGGACGTTGCGGTCTCTGGCTTTGTCCAAAAACTCCTTCGAGATTCGCACGTATCCCCCTGAGAGGTTTATCACACCATCCTTTTTCAGTTCGTTCAGTGCCTCAGTGAAACCTTGCAACGAATACCGAAGGCCGCCGTTAGTCATGATCAAAGTTTCCAGCGAATAAAGCATCGGCGGGAAGAGCCGAGCCCTAATCAAAAGTGCCTCATACATGAAGTATTCGGGTTTTATGAAAAATTCGTAAGAGGTTTCTGGAAAATCTGTGACAAGATTTTGAAGAAGCTCCAACTCCAGGCGCTTTTTAAGGGCTACTTCCTGAGCATGCAGGTATTGACTGTTGACCAGCGGATGGAAAGGAAATATCAGTTCGCTGGCCAATGCTTCACCCAGAAGCCCGTTGTTTACGTCTCTTTCGAAGATCCATTTGTCAGTTGCCAAAATCCAAAGATTTTCGGACCCGAACGCTAAGGGATACTTCATGAGGCGTGGCTGAAAGTCCTCTATGACAAGTAATATTTGGGTTAGCGGTTTTGAAGGGGCAAGCTTCAAACCATAGCCTACACATTGGCATATAGCAGTGATATTGCATCCTTTTGCAATGCGTCGGGCAGAGCCTATAATGTCTTTTTCTAGCTTCTCTCTTTGCTGGGTTGACTGATGGTCCAAAGTGTCACCCGAAACGGAAATGCACTCAGGCGCGCGTTAGAGAGTTAGTTCTGGTGCAAAATATAGTTAACTCCTCGTGAACTTGCGGTGGGGTTAAACGGACGAAACGTAAGTAACCCACCAATTATGTTCTAATTTGGACCCAGAGGATAATTCATACCATAAAAAGCTGGCCGAGACTTATTTTCGCTCCAATATCTTCATGTACGCAAAAGCTGCGGTAAACGTGAAAATGGCTGAGAAGACTGCTATGTAGATGATCGAATAATAGGAGAAAGACTCCGCAATCTGAAGCCTTGGCAACAAAATGGATCGAATCATGTCGGAAGCCCCACTCAACGGATTCATTTGAGCAATCGATGCAAGAATGGGATTCGCGGTCTTAATTACCGTAAGTGGATAAAAAACGGTGCTGCAGAAGAAAAGCATGTAGTAGACTGCTCCCCTTGCTGTGATGAATTTTTCGAGGCTTGAAGTGGAAACCGCGATCGAGATACTTAAACCGGAGATTCCAACTGCAAGCATGAACAGAACGGCCAAAATCAACAATAGTTGAGCTGCTGTGGGGAAACCTACGAATATGAAACAGGTTAGCAGAAGGGGTGACATGTACATCATCCCTCTGAGCCCGCCGGAGAGAACACGCCCCACTGCCAGCTCCATTCTTGTCATGGGCAGGCTTAGCATGTAGTGATGCACTTCTCTCCGGCGTTCCATATTGATCTCTCGCCCTATCATGAAAGCCGATGCAAAGAGGCCAGTGACGGCTAAGCCTGGTGCAAAGAAATTGAAATAGCTTCCAATTTGCGATGTGACGTTAGCCTTCAAGATGTTGTTATAAACCAATGCCGATATGAAAAGGTCAGCAAGATTCATGCTGATCAAGCCAACAAGCCACCATTTGTAACGGAAAAAGTTTCTGAAATCATGTTCAACCATTCTGAGAACACCTATCACCTACCGCCAACCTCCGCCCTCGATCAACCTCTCATATATGGTTATCCCCAGAAACGTAAACAGCCCGAAGAAGATGACAATCCCCAAAAGGGGAAGCAAAGGATTCTGGACATTCTGTGCTATGTCTTCGACTCCAGTACTCCACCTGAAAAGATCCGCTGCATATGAGAGTGGATTAAGGCCCGCGGTCCAACCATAGAGCGGATTTGTCTTTTGGATTATTGCTAGCGGATACATTGTTGTGCTCAACCGCACGATGAGGGCGTCCAAGACCCCCATGAGAATGTCGAAGCGGTCGCTGGATTTAATCGACACTGCGATTGCAATGCTCATCCCCGAGACTCCGAAGGAGAAGAGGAAAAGGGCAAACAACGCAATGACAAAATTGATTGGATTGATACCGCCAATCACGAACAGCGATACTGCTACCAGCGGCCCAACGTAAATGAAAGCCCTGAGTCCTCCGCCGATTGACCTTCCTACCACAAGTTGCTTTCGAGAGACAGGCAGACTCAGGAGGTACTCGAACACGCCGTGCTCAGCTTCTTCATAAATGTCGAAACCGATGAATATGGCGGTTGAATAGAGCGTCATTACTGAGAGGCCGCCAACATAATATCTAAAGTAATCCGGGACACTGACCATGTTTGCAGCTATGACTCCAAAAAGCGCTATCTGTGAAACAAACCAAATTGCCCGCATTATTACTAGAAACTTGTACTGAAAAAACAGGCGCACGTCTCTCTCAATCACCAAAAGGATTTCGCTCGTCTATACCTCATCCTTCATCTTTTTGGGCCTGTTCGATCGTCAATCCCGTATAATGGGCGAAAACATCATCCAAGCTTGGCTCACTCATTCGAATAGAACTGATAGGTACTCCTCCCTTAGAGGACAAACTGACTATTTGGGGAACTACTTCTTCCACTTTGTTGAGGTAAAGACGAAGGCTGGTCGGTTTCACTTGCATGACGTCTACGACCTCTTTGAGGCTCTTTAGATCTGTTACGGTTTGCGCCGGAATGCTCTGCCCCGACTCAACGTCAACGAGATCCCCACCCAAGATGCTGTCCTTCAATTCCTTCGGGGTGCCGCAAACAAGAAGCTTGCCTCTATGAAGAATTCCCACGCGATCGGAAAGTCTATCCGCTTCGTAAAGCTCGTTTGTGGCTAGAATTATCGTGCTTCCTTCGTCGCGAAGTTCGAGAAGCATATTCCATATCTTATGTTTGCCGACTATGTCAATTTGCGCTGTCGGCTCGTCAACTATAGCCACTTTAGGTCGTTGGACCAGAACTTTCGCCACCTCGACTCTCTTTCGCATTCCTCCAGAAAGCGCGTGAATGTTCTTATTTCTTGCATCCCACATGTCGACAGCATCCAAAATCTGTTTGACCCGCTGTTTTCGATCCGAAGTGGATAGACCGCACACTTTGGCATGCCAATTGATAACATCCCAGGGTGTGCTGACCCACAGCATTTTAGGTTCTTGGAAAGCTATCCCGAGCAGGCCGCGCACTTTTTCAGGGTGGCTTCGAACATCATATTCACCCACTATAGCCGTGCCTTCCGAGGGTTTTATGACGGTTGCTAACATGAGGATGGTGGTAGTCTTGCCCGCCCCGTTTGGGCCTAGAAGTCCTAGGATTTCGCCCTCTTCAATATCCATGGTTAGATGGTCAACAGCGGCGACGTTTCCAAATTTCTTTGTCAGATTTTGAAAACGAATGATAGGCGCCAAGCGAATCTACCATTTGGAAGCAGAACTTAATGCAAGCTGGCTAATTAAGATATTACCAGTAGACCCTCATTATTCGACGACGTATCTGTAGGACATGTGTTCGCCTGCGGTCGAGCTTTTCCGTATTACACGAAGTACGTCGCCTGGTTTTGCACCGATGGCCTTAACACATGGATCCATCGAGCTGATTTGAGGCAGTTGGTAGGGATGAACTCTGTACCTTACGAGCAATTCTTCTTTCTCCTGTTCTGTTAGCATCTCATGTTTGGGAACAAGCTTGTGTTCAAATAGATCAAAGGCGGGGAATGTTTTTGGAAGAAGCTCTATTCCTT